>Ga0190275_10001390_pt1 | contig 18062 bp, 17 predicted proteins | sample Popmic550T_FD_133745 | JGI IMG/M metagenome (GOLD analysis project Ga0190275, IMG submission 133745) | Populus adjacent soil microbial communities from riparian zone of Yellowstone River, Montana, USA - 550 T | ecosystem: Environmental > Terrestrial > Soil > Riparian zone > Trees stand | place...
TGCCGCCCGCGACGATCCCGGCCGCTCTGCCCTTCTCGACGATCACTTCCTCGACCGGCGAGTCGAGGACGATTTCCACCCCCGCCTCGCGGCACGCTTTGGCCATCGCCTGGGTGATCGCGCCCATGCCGCCGATCGCATGGCCCCAGGCGCCCTCGACCCCGGCAGCCTCGCCGAACACGTGGTGGAGCAGGACATAGGCCGAGCCCGGCGAATAGGGGCTCGCATAATGGCCGACGACGGCGTCGAAGCCGAATAGGGCCTGGACCAGATCGTGGGAGAAATAGCGCTCGAGGATGTCGGCCGCCGATTTGGTGAAGAAATCGACCAGATGGCGCTGCTCCTCCAGGCTGAGCCGGTTCACCCCGGCACCGAGCTTGAGCAAGGCGAATATGTCGGCAAGGCCGCCCCCGGCATTGGGCGGCGCGCGCAGCAGCCACTGGCGCAGCACGCCGACCACTGAATTGAGCGCATTGGAATAAGCGTCGTAATTCTGCGCGTCGGCGGGCGAATGGCGGGCGATTTCGCGCCTGGTCAGGCCGCCGCGTCCCGAAAGGAGATAGTTCGCGCCTTGCGTCGGCAGGAAATTGTCGATCTTGCGCAGCACCACCGAGAGGCCGTGCTGATAAAGCCGCATGTCGCGGATCACCTTGGGGTTCAGGAGGCTGACTGTGTAGGCTGCCGTCGAGTTGCGGAAGCCGGGGTGGAATTCCTCGGTCACCGCCGCGCCGCCGACCACCGCGCGCGCCTCGACCATCGTCACCGAAAGGCCGCGCGCCGCGAGATAGTAAGCGCAGACCAGCGCATTGTGCCCCGCGCCGATGAGAAGGACGTCGCTCGCCATGGCCCGCGCTATAGAATGGGACGGCGGATCGGCCAAACCCGGCAATTAGCGGATTGCCAAGCCGCCGGACGCCTCTATGGTGCCGGCACCGGCAAAAGGAGCTTATTGCATGAGAAAGTTATGGATTTTGGGCGCCCTGATGGCGTCCGCGGTCGCCACGGCGGCCTATGCGGCGCAGCAGGATTTCACGGTCACCAACCACACCGGCCATGTGATCATGACGCTCAACGTCTCGCCCAACAGCAGCAACCGGTGGGGCCCCGACATTCTCGGCCGCGACGTGCTCGGCGATGGCGAATCGGCGGAGGTCAGTTTCGACCGAAACGAGGACGAGTGCGAGTGGGACATCCGCGTCACCTATGACGATGGCGACACCAACGACCTGCGCGGCATCAATCTGTGCGAGACCACCGAGGTCGAGTTCACGGCCTGAGCTTGCGGTTTCGGAATCTACGGAAAAGGCCTTGCCGGCACCCACGCCGGCGGGGCCTTTTCCTTGTCAGCCGACGCCGCGTTCGGCGCGCAGCTCGGCGAGGCGCTCGGCCGCCCAATCGTACATCTCCGCCTGCCTGGCGCGCTCGTGGCGGTCCATCCGCCGGGCGCGCGTCTCCGCTTCGGCGAGCAGGGGAAAGGCCTCCGCGCCGCGCCCCTGCGCGATCAGCACGGCCGCGTGCCGGCATTGCGCCTCGGCGCCCGACAGCCGTTCGCCGACATCGGCATAGATGGCGAGCGCCCGGTCGGTTTCGCCCGCCTGCTCGAGCAGCCGGGCGAGCAGCAAGGCGGCGCGGTCGTTCTCGCTCGGCGAGCCCGAGGGCGGCAGCTCCTCGAGCAGGGCGCGGGCGCGATCGGGGAGGCCCGCCTCGAAGCAGGCGGCGGCGAGCTTGAGCTGGATGCCGCGGTCGACGCCGGGGGCCTTGGCCTGCGCCGCCTCATAATGGGGGATCGCTTCGGACCAGCGCCCGAGCGCCGCGAGCGCATCGGCGAGCGCGCTGTGGTTGGCGGCGGTCTCGGCGATGTCGAGCGCCTCGCGCGCGGCGCGCAGGTTGCGCTCGGGATCGATGACCTTCACCGCGGCCTGCCTGACCGCCCGGACCTCGCGCCGGCCGGCGAGGCCGGGAAGGATCTCGAACAGGAAATAAGCGAAGCAGCCGGGGATCGAGAGGAAGATGATCACCATCAGCCACAAGCCGCTGCGCCCGGTGCGCACGCAATGCACCGCGCAGGCGATCTGGATCAGGACCGAAAGGGCGATGAAGTGCATGGCCGCTTACGATCCCGGCTGGGGTCCGGCCCGGGCATCGCCTTCGCCCTCGCTTTCCTTGCCCGCGCTTCCGATCGAGGAATCGACCAGGCCGATGCGGATCATCCACCAGAAGAGCAGGATTCCCGGCACCGCCGCGGCGGTGGTCAGCCAGTAGAAATTGACGAAGCCCATCCACTCGACCGTCGCGCCGGCGCCCACGCCGGTGAGGATGCGGCCGACGATGCTCGAAGCAGCCGAGATCAGGGCATATTGAGTCGCGGTGAAGCGCAGGTCCGTCAGCGCCGAGAAATAGGCGACCACGACGACGCCGCCGATCCCGCTTGCGAAATTCTCGAAGCCCTGGGTCAGCGCCAGGCCGAGATTGGAATGACCCGCCGCGGCGAGCAGGGCATAGCTCCCGTTGGAAACCCCCATCAGGACCAGCGCGACCAGCACCGAGCGCTTCATCCCAAGCCAGGAATAAAGCATGCCGCCGACGAAGATGCCGATCAGATAGGCCCAAAAGCCGATTCCGACGTCCCACAGCGCGATCTCGTCATTGCTGTAGCCCATGTCGTTGAGCAGCACCCTTAGGACGAGCTGGCCGAGCGTGTCGCCGATCTTGTGGAGGAGAATGAAGAGCAGGACGATCCACGCCCCCTGCCGCTGGAAGAACTCCCTGAACGGCCCGGCGATCGACAGCCACAGCTCGGGCAATCCCCTGCGCGCCGCCAGCTCGCGATGGCGCGGCGGTTCGCCCATGACGAGTCCGGTCAGCATCGCCGGCAGCGCGAGCACCGCGCAGCACAGATAGGCCAGCTCCCAGCCGTAGCGGGCGGCGATGAACAGGGCCAGGGCGCCGGCGGTGACCGATCCGATCCGCCAGCCATATTGGGTCATGCCGGAACCGACGCCGAGCTGGGAAGGCTTGAGCAATTCGATTCGGTAGCCGTCGATGACGATATCGTAGGTCGCCCCGGCAAAAGCGACCAATATGGCCGCCACCGCCGTCTGGAAGAGATTGGCGGACGGATCCTGGAAGGCGAGATTGGCGACGGCGAGGATCACCATCACGCCGGCGACGATCAGCCAAGACACGCGCTGCCCCAGGCGCCCGAGCAGGGGAATATGGACGCCGTCCACGATCCACGCCCAGAGCGGCTTCAAATTGTAGACGAGGATCGCCAGCGCGAAGGCGGTGACGCCCTTCGGGTCGATCCCGTCCTGCGCCAGCCTGGTCAGCAGGGTCGCCCCGATCATCGCATAGGGGAAACCCGAGGAGATGCCGAGAAAGAACACCGCCATCGGCTCCCGCTCGAAATAGGGCCGCACCTGCCTAGGCATGAGGTTGCCCAGATACCTGGCATAGAGATAGCCGAGGGCGATGATGCCGACGATGATGAGTGCGGCGAACTGGCTCCTGGTCATGCCATCCTTGTAGCGAGTCGAAGGCCGCCGGGAAGCCATTTTGCGAGGCTTGCCTTGGCGCGCGCAAAGACGCATTTTGCGCGCATGGACATGCCGACCCGCCAGCGCCCCACGCAGGGCCAATTGAACCTCGCCCGGATTCTAGCCGTGGGCGAGGCGACGATGGGGCGCGACGTCACGACCGTCCCGGCCTCGGCCTATACCGATCCGGCGCGCTTCGCAGCGGAGAAGGCCAGGCTGTTCGACAAATTGCCGCTGGTGATCGCCCCCTCCTCGCTGCTGCCCGAGCCCAACATGGCGGTCGCGCACGACGGCTTCGGCATGCCCCTGCTCCTGACCCGCGACAAAGATGGCGTCGCCCACGTCTTCTGGAACGTCTGCCGCCATCGCGGCACCCGCCTGCTCGAAGCGGCCGACGTTCAGAAGTGTCCACGCATAGTCTGCCCCTATCACGCCTGGACCTACATGGCCGACGGCGCGCTCGTCGGCATGCCGCGCCCGGACAGCTTCCCGGGGCTCGACAAGGCGGACCATCATCTCAAGGAACTGCCGAACGTCGAGGCGGGCGGCCTGATCTGGTTCGCGCGAGAGAGCGGTGAAGCCGACTTTGCCGACGCCCGCGCGCTCGCGCCCGAATTCGACGCCTTCGGCCTGGCCGGCCATCACCTGTTCCGGCGCCGGATCCACGACGTCGCGTCCAACTGGAAGCTGATCATGGACGCGTTTCTGGAAAGCTATCACGTCCAGCGGCTGCACGCGCAGACCATCGGCAAGTTCTTCACCGACGGCATTACCGTCGGCGACTTCATCGGCATCCACCAGCGCTCGGCGGTCGGCCGCACCGACTATCTCGCCGAAATCGACCATCACGACTGGCCGGCGCTGCGCGCCGTCATCACCTTCGCCTATCAGCTCTTTCCGGCGACGATCATCATCATGAGCCCCGATTATGTGAACCTGATGGTGCTGATGCCGCAGGACGTGGGGCGGACTCTGGTCGAGGATTTCATGCTGATCCCCGAAGCGCCGCGCAACGCCGAGGAAGAGGACCATTGGGAGCGGAGCTGGACCCTGCTCGACGAAGGCGTGTTCGCGGCCGAGGATTACCGCGCCGCCGCTCTGGGCCAGAACGGCCTCGCCTCGGGTTCGATCGAACAGCTGACGCTCGGCACGCTCGAAACCGGCATCCGCAATTTCCACGACCAGGTCGAACGGGCTTTGGCCTAATTATAGAGCGTCAGCTGCTCGGGGACCTTCTTCGGTTCCCTGCCCTGGATATGGTCGTCGAGCGCCTCGAGCGCGGCCAGCAGGATTTTTTCCCCATAGGGCTTGGCGAGGCAGCCGAGCGCGAGGCTCTGCGCTTCCGCCGTGCAATTGCCGGTGACGAACAGGACGTGGACGCCTTTGGCGCCCGCGGCGCGGGCGACGTCGATGCCGTCGCCATCGCCGGCCAGGCTGATGTCGGTGAGGATCAGGTCGATCTGCTCGGCTTCGATCACCAGCACGGCGTCGCCGAAGCTGTCGACGGTCGCGACCACCTCATAATCGGCGTCCTTCAGCATATATTCGTTGTCGAACGCGACCAGGGGTTCGTCCTCGACGATCATGATGCGGCGGATCATCCTTTCGCGCTTGCCGAAGAGCATGTAGGGCGCACCCCTCCCGATTGCGGTTCGATATGAACGCGTAACGAGCAGATAGGGAGCTTGTGCCGCGGCGCGCAATCGCCCGAACGCAAAATCGCTTCGAACCGGCTAGGATGCACGACATGGCCCCGCCCCGAGAACCCCAGCGCATCGCCAAATTGCTCGCCCGGGCGGGCATCGCCTCGCGCCGCGAGGTCGAGCGGATGATCGCCGAGGGCCGGATCGCGATCGGCGGCGTGAAGGTCGAGAAGCCGGCGACCCTGCTGACCTCGCTGCGCGGCGTCACCGTCGACGGCAAGGCGGTTCAGGAGGCCGCGCCCACCCGCCTGTTCCGCTACCACAAGCCCGCCGGCCTCCTGACCGCCGAGCGCGATCCCAGGGGCCGCCCGACCATCTACGACCGGTTGCCCAAGGATTTGCCGCGGGTCATGCCGGTCGGGCGGCTCGACATGAACACCGAAGGCCTGCTGCTGCTCACCACCGACGGCGAGTTCAAGCGCCAATTGGAATTGCCCGCGACCGGCGTCGAGCGCAGCTACCGGGCCCGCGTGTTCGGCGAAGTGAGCCAGGCCCAGCTCGAGGAGCTGATCCACGGGATCGAGATCGAGGGCATGCGCTACGGGGCGATCAACGCCAATCTCGAGCGGCGGACCGGGCGCAATTGCTGGGTCGAGATGCGGCTGAGGGAAGGCAAGAATCGCGAGGTCCGCCGCGTCCTCGAACATCTCGGCCTCAAGGTCTCGCGCCTGATCCGGACCGCTTACGGCCCCTTCGCGCTGGGCGATCTGCCGCCGGACGCGGTCGACGAAGTGCGCCAGCACGATCTGGTGGCGTTCCGGAAGACGCTCAAATGAGCGCGACGCACCCTTTCCTCCCTGTGGGCAAAGCCCATGGGGAGGGGGACCACACGAAGTGTGGTGGAGGGGCAGTTTCGCCGCCAGCCCCTCCACCGTCCTTCGGACGGTCCCCCTCCCCATCGCTTCGCGACAGGGAGGATTAGGAACGTGCGCATCATCGCCGGCCAGTGGCGGGGCCGCCCGATCGAAGCGCCGGCCGGCACCGCCACCCGCCCGACCAGCGACCGCGCCCGCGAAGGCCTGTTCTCGATGCTCGCCAGCCGAATCGGGACGTTCGAGGGGCTTGCAGTGGCCGATCTGTTCGCCGGCACCGGGGCGCTCGGGCTCGAAGCCCTTTCGCGCGGCGCGGCGCATTGCACCTTCGTCGAGAGGGACCGCGCGGCGCTCGACGCGCTCAGGCGCAATGCCGAGCGGCTCGGCGCGGGAGATCGCGCCGATATCCGAGCCCAGGCGGTCGAGCACGCGCCGGCCCCTGCCCGGCCCTATGACATCCTCTTCCTGGACCCGCCCTACGGCACCGGGCTCGCTTCGGCGGCGCTCGAACGTGCCGCGGACTGGCTCGCCCCCGGCGGGTGGATCAGCCTCGAGAGCCATGGCGAAAAGGTGGCTCCGCCCACCGCCCTGGCCGTCGTCGCTGAACGGCGCTTCGGCAAGGCCCTCATCAGCCTGCTTCGCGCGGCAAGCGAAGGTTCATCTGGCTAAGCTATTGGCACGGCAATAGAATGTGATCGCGACTGGGCCAGAATATGACGGCACAAGCAACAACCTATCGCGATCGCGCGAAGGCCGGCATCCCGACGCTGGCCATCCACCTGTTGGTCGCTTTGGCGCTGATCCGCAGCCTCGGCGTCGAGCTGCCCGAGCCGCAGCGGATGGTGATGGCGCTGATCGACCTTGCCCCGCCGCCGCCGCCCGCGGTCAAGGCAATCCCGCCCGTGCGGGAGAAGAGCCGGAGGCCGGAAGGCGCCGCCTCGCCGCCCAATCTGGAATCGCGCCCGACCGAGATCGTCGCCCCGCCGGTGATGCCGCTGCTCCCGCCGCCGGTCGTCACGGCCCCGGTCGCCGGTCCCGGCGCCGACCCGTCGGCGGGTTCGGCGGAGGTGCCCGGCCCGGGAACCGGCAGCGGCGGCGTGGGGACCGGCACCGGCAGCGGCGGCCGCGGTTACGGGCCGGGAGGCGGCGGTGACGGCGACGGCGACGGCGGCGCGATGACTCCGCCGCGCCGGATTCGCGGGGCCATCCGCGACAGCGACTATCCCCCGGGGATCGGGGAGGCGGGCATCGGCGGCATTGTGGCGGTCATCTACACCGTCGAGACGGACGGGCGGGCAACCAATTGCAGGATCACCGGCTCGAGCGGCAACGATGCGCTCGACGACACCACCTGCCGGCTGATCGAGCAGCGCTTCCGCTTCAACCCCTCGCGCGACCGCGCCGGCAGGCCGGTCCGCTCGCACATCGTCCAGGACCATTATTGGGAGACGCAGGACGAGGAGCCCGAGCCCGAACCGCCGGTTCGCCGCCGCCGCCGGTAGCGCGGCGCTTGCCCCATCCGTCCTCGTTCCCTACCTGTTCGGCCTGTGACCGACCTTCCCGCCCCCGCTCCCGACCCCGCTTATCTCGCCGGGCTCAACCCGCCGCAGCGCGAGGCGGTGCTGACGACCGAAGGGCCGGTGCTGGTGCTGGCCGGCGCGGGAACGGGCAAGACCGCAGCGCTGACCGCGCGGCTCGCCCACCTGCTGTTCACGCGCAAGGCCTGGCCCTCGGAGCTGCTCGCGGTGACCTTCACCAACAAGGCGGCGCGCGAGATGAAGGACCGGGTCGGCCGGATCGTCGGCGAGGCGGTCGAGGGGATGCCCTGGCTCGGCACCTTCCATTCGATCGGCGCGAAGATGCTGCGGCGCCATGCCGAATTGGTCGGCCTCAAGAGCAATTTCACGATCCTCGACACCGACGATCAATTGCGCCTGATGAAGCAATTGATCCTCGCCGCCGACATCGACGAGAAACGCTGGCCGGCGCGGATGCTGGGCGGGATGATCGACCGCTGGAAGAACAAGGGCTGGACGCCGGACCAGGTCGATGCGGGCGAGGCGGAGGCCTATGCGGGCGGCAAGGGCGCCAAGCTCTACACGCTTTACCAGGCGCGGCTTCGCGACCTCAACGCCTGCGATTTCGGCGATCTGCTGCTCCACATGCTGGTGATCCTCAAGACCCACCGCGACGTGCTCGAACTCTACCAGCAGCGCTTCCGCTACATTCTCGTCGACGAATATCAGGACACCAACCAAGCCCAATATCTGTGGCTCCGCCTGCTCGCCCAGGAGCGCAGGAACATTTGCTGCGTCGGCGACGACGACCAGTCGATCTATTCGTGGCGCGGTGCCGAGGTTTCCAATATTCTCCGATTTGAGAAAGACTTCCCAGGCGCTATCATCATCCGGCTGGAGCAGAATTACCGCTCGACCCCGCACATCCTCGCCGCCGCCTCCGGCCTGATCGCGCAAAATGCCGGGCGGCTCGGCAAGACGCTCTGGACTGAGGAGGGCGAGGGCGAGGGCGACAAGGTCCAGGTGATCGGCATCTGGGACGGGCCCGAGGAGGCGCGCCGGGTCGGCGAGGAATTGGAGACGATCCAGCATCGCGGGGGCCGCCTCGACCATGCCGCCATCCTGGTCCGCGCCCAATTCCAGACCCGCGAGTTCGAGGACCGGTTCATCGCCATCGGCCTGCCGTACAGGATCGTCGGCGGCTTCCGCTTCTACGAGCGCGCCGAAATCCGCGACGCGCTCGCTTATTTGCGGGTGATCGCCCAGCCGGCCGACGATCTCGCCTTCGAGCGGATCGTCAACGTCCCCAAGCGCGGCCTTGGCGACAAGGCGCTGGCCAAGATGCATCAACTCGCCCGCGCGCAGGGCGTGCCGCTGGCCCAGGCGGCGGCGCAGATCCTCGACACCGACGAATTGACCCCGCAGGCGCGCCGGTCGCTCGGCAACCTCGTCGGCGATTTCGCGCGCTGGCGCTCGAAGCTCGAGGAGATGCCGCACCCGGAGCTCGCGCGCATCGTGCTCGACGAATCCGGCTACACCGCAATGCTCCAGGCCGACCGCTCGGCGGAAAGCGCAGGGCGCCTCGAAAACCTCGCCGAGCTGGCGCGGGCGATGGAGGAATATGAGACTCTCGGCGCCTTCCTCGAACATGTCAGCCTGGTCATGGACAACGACGCCGACCGCGAGAGCGACAAGGTCACGATCATGACCATCCACGCCGCCAAGGGGCTCGAATTCGACAATGTCTTCCTCGCCGGCTGGGAGGAAGGCGTCTTCCCCTCGCAGCGTTCGCTGGACGAAGGCGGCAATGCCTTGCTGGAAGAGGAACGCCGGCTCGCCTACGTCGCGATCACGCGGGCGCGCAAACGCTGCATCATCCTCCACGCCGCCAACCGCCGGATCTACGGCCAGTGGACCTCATCCATCCCCTCGCGCTTCGTCACCGAATTGCCCGAAGCGAACATCGAGTCGGAAAGCACGATGACCGGCGGCGCCTCGCTCTGGCGCGCCAACTGGTCCGAACGCGCCGACCCCTTCGCCGACGTCGCGCGGGGGACGGGCCGGGGCCCGGGCTGGCAACGCGCCGCGAGCGGCGGCCAGTTCGAGCGGACGCCGGCGCGGGTGATGGAGGTCAAGGCCAGCGCCGTCAGTTTGGGCAATCCGGGGCGGAGCGACATTGCGCTCGGCCAGCGCGTGTTCCACTCCAAGTTCGGCTATGGAACAGTGGCTGAGATCGAGGGCAACAAGCTTGAGATCGACTTCGAGAAGGCGGGGCGCAAGCGGGTGCTGGATAGCTTCGTCAATCTGGCCTGAGGATCCAGTCCGCTCCCACAAACTTGAGCTGAGAGGGTGTCATCGTTTCGAGCTTGTCACCGAAGACTTCCATCAGGACCGTCCGTTTGGTTGCTTGAGAAATCTGGGTCAGCTTATCCTCAAACTCTGAAAAGTTGTGGGCTGCGTCATACGCGTTGCGATACCCCCACAGCGTGGAGGTCAGGAACGATCCGAGCGTCGTCAGCTGGATGCCTTTCTCGACGAGCGCCGCGACAAAGGAAAGCTTCGCAAACTTAAGATGAATCTTATCGATGGTCTCGGCGGAAACGCAGAGCCGATAGCCGTTTGGCGTGGGTGTGATCTCCATCCCCAGAAAGCTAGCAGGGACGTGAGGAGCGTAAATTCTCGTCTTCGAGGCTGGGCCGTCCACCTCCCCAATCGTCAGCCCGATCCTCATCAATTGGTTCACAAGGCGAGGATGGAATTCCCTGGCTGCCTTCTCTGAATCAAAGAAAACCACAATGTCGTCAACGTACCTCGCCGCCGGGAAAGGTTGGCGCTGAAGCCATCGATCCAGACCTCTTAGGTAAGCGCCCGCAAAGTAGGGCGAAAGGGGCATTCCCTGCCGAACACCCAGGCCAGATTTGATTCCCGCATCGGTGACCACCTTTCGCCAACTTGGCTCGATACCATCTGAAATCTCTGAATGGAGATACTTTGTTATAAGGGGACGGAGGCTTCTTTGAGGAAGCGCTGGTCGCATCGCCTCTTCTAGGATCGATCTATCCACTGTATCAAAAAAATGATGGATATCCGACTTATAGACCCAAGGATGCTCGTCTCTGGTTAGACACGCGAATTGCCTAGCGCCGATGACGCTCCTCTGTCGGCCCTTGGCCAACCCATAGCTGATCGGGTTGTCCAACCCTGTCCGCCGAAGGCGCGGCCGCAACTGCTCCAGAATGCTAAACTGAACCAAGCGGTCGGCTATGGTGGGAACACAAATTATTCTATTGCCGCCCCCGTCTTTTGGTTTCGCCAACGCAAGCAGGCCCGAAGGGTGGTAATCACTCCGGAGTTCGTCGCTAAGCTGCTTGAGGTTAGGCTGGAGAGCCCTTCCAAATGCCGTTCCGCTCACGCGATCCACACCGAAGCAGGAAGCGAGAAGACGGCCGCGACGCTCATTCCAGGCGGCACGAAGGCTCGTAATGGATGTGGCGATATTAAGCGCGTTGCTCATTAGCTGCCGCCGGCTCCCCAATTCACAAAGCCGGCGGTGCATACGGGCACGTCCACCGCAATCCGATGGACGGCTTTTCCCATGTTGCCGAGCCACTTGGGGGCCGCCTCAGCGACGATCCTTGCCGTGAACTCGACACGCACCTCCCCCTTCACAGGGCCGAGGAACGCGGCACATGGTACACCGAACCCCAACGCGGCCGCAACCATGGCGTAGAACATAACATGAACGACGCCAAAGTGACGCTTTTCCCCGCCGGGCATGGCAAGCGCACCGCCCGCCGGACACGGCCTGCGCCCAGAAACCCCTGCCTGAGAATAATCCGATGCCCTGCTTGGGCATTGTGTGACGCAAGGCATTTTGCGCTCTCCTACAACCTGGTCGGGCACGTCCACCGCAATCCGATGGACGGCTTTTCCCATGTTGCCGAGCCACTTGGGGGCCGCCTCAGCGACGATCCTTGCCGTGAACTCGAGAGAGCAACGCCGGACTTCTCAGCAGGCTAACCGAACGGGGTCATGCTGCCGATTCGCACTCTACAAAGCGCAAGAACGAATTGGAAACAAAATCCTCGGTTATCCACTAAAAAATGGACTGTGGTGCCCCGCCCATCATCTGCGCCCGCACCAGCGGAATCGGCGGGCCGCCATAGCTCAGGAACCGGTCGTGGAACGCTTTCCACGCGCGCCTGCCGCCCCGCGTCCGCGTCCAATCGTCGCGGAGGCGGCGGATCATGAGTTTGCCCATCGTGTAGTTGAGGTAGGCGGGGTCGTAGGTGCCGCGGGCGGCCTGTTGGCGGGCATTGCCTTCGTCCTGGTAGCATTCGGTCCGGAACATGGCCCGCGATTGCTCCTGGGTCATCCGCCCGCTGTGCATGCCGATCGCCGAGAGGTAGCGGCAATCGCGTAAGAGCGCGTTGCTGAGTTGCCCGACATGGACCTCCGGGTCGCCGGCGCCGAGGCCCGCTTCCCACATCATCTCCTCCGAATAATGGGCCCAGCCCTCGGCGAAGGCGTAGCCGACATAGACCCGGCCGAACAGGAAGGGCGAGCGGTTCGAATGGAGGAAGTTGAGGAAGTGGCCGGGCCAGACCTCGTGAACCGAGGTGAACAAAAGGTCCGATTCGCCGGGCACGAAGCCGGCCTGCACTTCGGGCGTCCAGCTCGGATCGGGCGGGGCGATATAATAGACCGAAGGCAGCCCGGTCTCGAACGGCCCGGGTATGTCGATATAGGCCGAATTCTGCCGATTGTAGGGCGGCGATTCCTCGACCAGCGCCACCTCGGTTCCGGGGATGGAGACGAGGTCCTCGCGGACGAGGAATTCGCGAAGGCCCGCCAGCTGCGCCCGAGCGCCGGCGACCGGGCCGCCTTGCGACTTGCGCGCGTTCATCCGGTCCATGCAGGCCGGGATGGTCGCCCCCGGCGCATATCGGGCGCAGGCCGCCTGAAGCGCGCGCTGGTTGCGGACAAGGTCAGCGCGGCCGATCGACTCCAGCTCGGCGAGCGGGATATCGACCATCTCGGTGTCGCGGACCATCTGGGCGAAGCGTTCGGCGCCGAGCGCGAAATTTGTGGTCGCGGTCGCGCGCTGGCTTTCGAGCCAGTCGGCCAGGCCGCGCATAGCCTGCGAGGCTTCGCGCGAGGCCGCGCGCAGCTCGGTCTGGAGGCCGGCGTCGCGGACCTCGGCGAAGGCTGCGGTGCCGTCGCCCGGATAATAATCGGCGAAGCCGCCGAACGCCGACTTGCCGCAATCGATGAAGCTGACCGGCAGGGGCGTGCGCAGATTGGCGCGGATCTGGCGCGCCGCGCGCGGTATTTCGCGCAGATAGGAAATGTAGGCGCGCAGCCGCGTCTCGACCGGCGCATAGGGCCGAGTCACATAGACCGACGGATCGAGGCCGTTGTTCATATAATAAGCCGGATTGGTGTGCGGCTGATCCGCCGTCGCGAGCCAGAACAGGCTGCCGCGCGTGCGCGCGATCAAATAGTCGCGCTCGAACCTCTGCTCGCGGGTCAGCCGGCGCGGGTCGTACGCTTGGGCGGCGGCGATCGCGCTGCGCAGCCGCTCGATCTCGTTCTGCAGCCCGGTCTCGCTCCAATCGGGCAATTGGCCGTCATATTGGTGGCGGCCCTGGCCGACCGCGAAGGCGGGGTTCGCGCGGAAATCCTGCTCGATATAGCGCGCCATGAAATCGGGCCAGCTCTCGGCCGCCGCCGCGCCGGGCGCCGCGGGCGGCGGCACATTGGCGGCCATGCAGCCGCCGAGCGCAAGCGCCGCGGAAAGGATCAGGGAAGAGGTGAACCGACGAGTCATGGCAGCCTCCGCATATTCGCGAATCCCGCCCACCGAGCGCACTTCTACCCGAAAATCGCGGCGGCGCCAGCGCGGCGAGCAAACCGCGCTTTCGCCCGAACGCGGTTGAAGCGCCCGCCGCACCGGCCTAATCGCCGGATCGATGTCGGACGGCTCTCCCTTCCAGTATCGCGACTATCGCGCCTTCTGGGCGGCGCGGCTGGCGAGCACGATCGGCAACACGATGCTGGTCGTCGTCATCGGCATCCACGTCTACGATATCGCCCGCGTCGACCTCGGCATGAGCATCCACGAAGCGAGCTTCTGGCTCGGCATGATCGGGCTCGCCCAATTCCTGCCCTTGTTCCTTTTGACATTGGTCGCGGGCTATGTCGCCGACCGGGTCGACCGGCGCTGGATCGTCCGGATCAGCCTGGCGATGGAGATGGCGAGCGCCGCTGCGCTGGCCTTGCTGGTCTGGTTCGACGCGATGTCGCTCGCGCCTTTGTTCGCGGTCGCGGTCCTGCTCGGCATCGGCCGCGCCTTCGCCGGGCCCGCCTTGAGCTCGATCGCGCCCAACCTCGTCCCGGCCGCGATCTTGCCGAGCGCGATCGCGCTCAATTCGATCGCCTGGCAGATCGGCATGGTCGCGGGTCCTTTGATCGGCGGCGCGGCCTATGCGGTTTCGATCGCCCTTCCCTACGAGGCCTCGGCGACGCTCTACGCCCTTTCGCTCGGGGCGATGATGCTGCTGCGGCCGATCCCGCGCGGCAATGCCGGGCAGTCGCACCCGCTGCGCGCGGTGATCGAGGGCCTGAAATATGTTCGCGACAACAAGATCGTGCTGGGCGCGATCAGCCTCGATCTGTTCGCCGTCCTGCTGGGCGGCGCGACCGCGATGCTGCCGGTCTATGCGCGCGACATCCTCCATGTCGGCTCGGAAGGGCTCGGCGCCCTGCGCGCCGCGCCCGCCATCGGCGCGGCGCTGACCGCGCTCATTCTCGCCCGTTATCCGCTGAAGCGCCGAGTCGGCGCCAAGATGTTCGTCTGCGTCGCCATCTTCGGGGTGGCGACGATGATATTCGGCGAGAGCCGCTGGATGTGGCTGTCGCTCGCCGCCTTGTTCGTGCTCGGCGCCTCGGACATGGTCAGCGTCTACGTCCGCGCCTCGCTGATCCAGCTCCACACGCCCGATGCGATGCGCGGCCGGGTCTCGGCGGTCTCCGGCCTGTTCATCTCCGCCTCGAACGAATTGGGCGAATTCCGCGCTGGCCTGGCGGGCGCGGTGGTCGGGCCGGTCGTCGCGGTGGTCGGCGGCGGGGCGCTCGCGGTCGCGATCACCGGCTTGTGCGCCTGGGCCTTTCCGAGCCTCAGGAAGGCCGACCGGTTCGTTCCGCCCGACCCCCAAATCCTCGCCGAAGCGTCGGGCAAGGACCGGCCCGACGTCGAGGCGCCCGCGATGACCGCCGGGCTCGATCCCAACTCCGAGCGGGGCAGGATATGACCGGCCTAGCCCTCCGGTGCGCCGGTCCAGGCGACCAGCGCCCAGCGCGTGCCGCTGACGACAGGCGTCACCCGGTGCAGCGCGCGAGACGGGAAGAGCTGGGCGCTGCCGCGGGGCAAAATGCGGGCGCGGCCGACCAGATCGGGCACGATTTCGAGCTCGCCACCCTCATAATCGGCGTGATCCGACAGCTCGACCGACATCGATATACGCCGCTGCGCATCGGTGCCGGCATCTGTATGCCACATGGCAAAATGGCCGCCCTCATCGTAGCGCAGGACCTGTATCTCTTCGCCAATCGGCCCCACGTCGAGCCCGAACTCCCCGGCGCCCAGCGCGAACAGATCGTCGAGCCGCGCGAACAGCCATGGCGCCTCGGTACGCCCGACAAGGCGCGAGCGGACGTCGCGCAAGGCGGTGTCCACGCGCCGGCCGGCATCGCCGTAGAGCGGCCCCGCCTCCATCGGCGCGTCGGCCGCCAGGGCGATGATCGCATCGCATCGGGCGTCGTCGAACGCGGCCGGGACGGCGAGATAAGTCCGTGACATCCAGGCAACCTAACCCCTCGCGCCGGGGCGCGATAGCAGGAGCATAGCCCATGAAAGCCGCCAATATCCTCGAGACGATCGGCAACACGCCGCACATCAGGATCAACCGTCTGTTCGGGCCCGCCGAAGTGTGGATCAAATCGGAGCGCGCCAATCCCGGCGCGTCCATCAAGGACCGCATCGCGCTCTCGATGATCGAGGACGCCGAACGTTCGGGCAAATTGAAGCCAGGCGGCACGATCATCGAGCCCACTTCCGGCAATACCGGCATCGGCCTCGCCATGGTCGCCGCGGTCAAGGGCTACAGGCTCGTCCTCGTCATGCCCGAGAGCATGAGCCTCGAGCGGCGGCGGCTGATGCTCGCTTATGGCGCGACCTTCGATCTCACCCCGAAGGAAAAAGGCATGAAGGGGGCGATCGCGCGAGCCGAGGAACTGATCGCGCAGACGCAGGGCAGCTGGATGCCGCAGCAGTTCGAAAATCCGGCCAATCTCGAGATCCATCGCCGCACCACCGCGCAGGAAATCCTCGCCGATTTCCGCGATTCGCCGATCGACCTGCTGATCACCGGCGTCGGCACCGGCGGCCACATCACCGCCTGCGCTGAGGTGCTGAAGGCGGCATGGCCGGCCCTCCAGGTGTTCGCGGTCGAGCCGACCTTGTCGCCGGTCCTCTCCGGCGGCGATCCCGGGCCGCACCCGATCCAGGGGATCGGTGCCGGCTTCGTGCCCGCGATCATGGACGTGAGCCTGATGGACGGCATCATCCAGGTCGATCCCGCCGACGCCAAGGAATGGGCCCGCCGCGCCGCGCGCGACGAGGGCATGCTGGTCGGCATCAGCTCGGGCGCGGCGCTGGCCGCGATCGCGCAGAAAATCGCCGAAATCGGCACCGGCAAGCGCATCCTGGGCTTCAACTACGACACCGGCGAGCGCTACCTTTCGGTGCCGGATTTCCTGCCCGAGGCATGAGCGGGGGCGGTTAACCTTGTTCTTCCGGAACTGCCCGGTCGCGCCTGGCGTTCGTGCCCCGTAACCTCTGGAGCAAGAACCATGGAAGACAGAGACGACAGGCCGGTTGAGCGCGAAACCGTGGTGGTCGACACCGGCAGGAGCGGCGGTGGCGGCGGCGGCGCGATCGCGGCCATCCTCGTCATCCTGGTGATCGCCGTGCTCGCCTTCCTCTTCTTCGGCGGCTACCTGCAAAAGGCCGCCGACGACACCGACATCAACATCAATGTCGGCACGCCCCAGATCGAGCTTCCGGACATCCGCATCGACAATCCGGCCCCCGCCCCCGCGCAGCCGGCACCGCAACAGCCCACCAACCAGTCCGGCGAATAGGCCGATTGGAATCTCTGCGTTAACCGGTTTCCAAGACTCCGCCGCTAGCACCGGGTCCGATCAGCGGGCCGGGTTGCTTTATGCGTATCATCATCCTGTGGAGCGTCGCACTCCTTTCGGCCGTTCCCTCGGCTGCGGCGGCTTTCGAGTCCGCGGCGGCCGAGCCGTTCACGGCGCGCCGCGATTCGGGGGCGTACGATCGCGCGCTGCTGTGCCTCACCCAGGCCGTCTATTATGAAGCGCGGAGCGAATCCGACGATGGACAGCGGGCCGTCGCCCAAGTGGTGCTGAACCGTGTGCGGCACCCGGCTTATGCGAACAGCGTCTGCGGCGTCGTCTATCAGGGTTCGCAGCGCGCCACCGGTTGCCAGTTCAGCTTCACCTGCGACGGATCGATGAGCGCCGCGATCGAGCCTTATGCCTGGGAGCGCGCGGGCCGGATCGCCGCCGCGGCTTTGCGCGGCAGCGTCTATCGCCCGGTCGGGCTCGCCACCAATTATCATACGACCGCGATCAATCCCTATTGGGCGCCGAGCCTGACCCCGCAGATCATCCTGGGCGCCCACATCTTCTATCGCCGGCCCGGCAGCGGCGGCGCGCAGGGCGCCTTCACCCAGGCTCCCGCCCTGGACGAGCCCGACGCGATGCCGGAGCAATTTCATGCGAACCCGCGAACGCAAGCGCGGCAGCGCGCGCGGCCAGAGCGGGCGCGCTACGCCGCGATGCCGCTCGTCGAGATTCCGGTTGTCGAGCGTCCCGTTCTCTTCCGCACGCTCGGCGCCCGTCCCGCCGCCGCCTCCCGCACAGGCCGCCCGCAGACCCGCCCGGCCTCGGTGAGCACCGGCCCGCGGGTGACGATGCAGGGCGGCGTCCGCGTCTCCCGCGGCGGCGCGGCGGGCGCGGCGAACTAATTTCGCGGAGCCTGCCGGCGGTAGCTGAGCGCTTCCGCCACATGGACGCGCCCGACCGTCTCGCTCCCCGCCAGATCGGCGATCGTCCGCGCTACCCGCATTACCCGGTGGTAGCCGCGTGCGGAGAGGCGCATTGCCTCCGCCGCCTGGGCTAAGAGCCGACGGCCGGGCTCCTCCGGGGTGGCGATGGCGTCGAGCAAATCGCCGTCGGCTTCGGCGTTGGTGCGAATGCCGTTTTTCTCGTAGCGGCGGGTCTGGACGTCGCGGGCGGCGGCGATCCGTCGGGCGACTTCGCGTGAGCCCTCGCCGGGCGGCGGCAAGACGAGGTCGGCGGCGGCGACCGGGGAGACGTCGACATGGATGTCGATTCGGTCGAGCA
>Ga0190275_10001391_pt1 | contig 18051 bp, 20 predicted proteins | sample Popmic550T_FD_133745 | JGI IMG/M metagenome (GOLD analysis project Ga0190275, IMG submission 133745) | Populus adjacent soil microbial communities from riparian zone of Yellowstone River, Montana, USA - 550 T | ecosystem: Environmental > Terrestrial > Soil > Riparian zone > Trees stand | place...
CCGCTCGCACGGGCTCGCGCTGCAGCTGGCGATCTCCGACGTGCGTCACATCAAGCCGCGGCTGCTGCTGCTGTTCTGGCATCTCGCCGACCGCTGGGGCCGGGTGGGCCGCGACGGCGTGACAATTCCGCTCCGGCTCACGCACGAGGTCATCGCCCAGCTCGTGGGGGCTCAGCGCCCGACGGTCAGCACCGCGCTCCAGGCATTGTCCCGCGAGGGGCTACTCACGCGACAGCCCGACCGCACTTGGCTCCTCGACTTCCGATCCGCAAGGGACGCCGCTTCCGGACGGAGGCCTCTCAACGCCAGAAGCGGATCGCGCTTCCCCGCCAGAGCGGCTCCTCCCCGGCCGGCCGGCCGCAACTCTGCACGGAACGAGCCCAGCCGCTCGACGTCGGCGCGAACGGTGGCGACCTCGCCCTGAGTCAGCGCGCGCGGCGGGAGGGCCGGCGCTCCAACCCGCGACAGCCTCCGCGCCATGTGGGCCGCCGGGCGCCTCGGGCAGCGGCCGAGCTGAGCGATGCCGGGGTCGCGTGAGCGCCGCACGCCGCCGCGGGTTTCGGCAGAGTTGACGGCGCTATGAGGCGCGTTCGCCGCCTGACCCTGTTCGGACGCATCGTCCTCGCCAACGCGGTCGTGGTGGCGAGTGCTGCGGCGCTGCTGGCGGCGACGCCGTACGGGGTCAGCTATCCGGCGACCGCCCGCGATCTCGTGATCCTCACCGCGGCGGTGACGGTGATGATCGTCATCGACGGGCTGCTGGTCCGTCGCGCGCTCGCCCCCTTCGAACGACTGCGGGACTCGATGCGCCGCATGGACCCGGTCCGACCCGGTCTCCGGCTGGAGGTCGGACGCAGCGGTGGCGAGATGGCCGAGCTCGCCCAGGGGTTCAACGAGATGGCCGACCGCCTCGAGGCGGAGCGGCGCGTCAGCACGCGGGCGGCGCTCGAGGGCCGCGAGGCCGAACGCCGAACGGTCGCAAGAGAGCTCCATGACGAGGTCGGCCAGACGCTCACGGCGCTGCTCGCGCAGCTGGAGCGCTCCGTCCGTCGTGCGCCTCCCGAGCTCCAGGACGAGCTCGCGGAGGCCCAGGAGGTCGCGCGGGCGAGCCTCCAGGACGTCCGGCGGGTCGTGACCCGGCTCCGACCGGACACGCTCGAGGACCTCGGCCTGGTGAGCGCGCTGCGCGCGCTCGCGCGCCGCATCAGCGACCAGACCGGACTGCCGATCGCCCACGATCTTGACCCGCACCTGCCCGCGCTCGACTCTCAGGCCGAGCTCGTCGTCTACCGCATCGCCCAGGAGGCGATCACCAACGCAGTGCGGCACGCGAACGCCACCCGCGTGAACCTCAGCGTCGACTGCGACGATCACGGCGTGACCCTGCTGGTGAGCGATGACGGGACCGGCTTCGGCCCGCGGGACGGGCCGATGAACGGCATCCGCGGCATGCACGAGCGCGCGCTGCTCGTCGGCGGCACGCTGCTCGTCGGCGAGCGGGCGGGCGGCGGGGTCGAGGTCACGCTGCACGTTCCGATCCTCGAGGCGCACCAGTGACCACCCCGCTGAAGGCCCGACTGCTGCTGGCGGACGACCACGCGATGGTTCGCCGCGGCCTCCGCATGATCCTCGATGCCGAACCGGATCTCGAGGTCGTGGCCGAGGCGGGCGACGGCGCCGAGGCGATCGAGCTCGCGGTGAGCGAGCAGATCCACCTCGCCGTGCTGGATATCACGATGCCGCGGCTTACCGGACTCCAGGCGGCGCGCGAGCTCGCCCAGCGCCGTCCCGAGACCAAGATCCTCATGCTGTCCATGCACGACAACGAGGAGTACCTCTTCGAGGCGCTGCGCGCAGGCGCCGCCGGTTACGTGCTCAAGTCCGCCGTGGACCGCGACCTCGTCGAGGCCTGTCGTGCGACACTGCGCGGCGAGACCTTCCTCTATCCGGGCGCGGTCACGGCGCTCGTTCGCGCGCACCTGGAGCGCGGGGGCGACGACGCCGAGTTCGACCCGCTCACGCCGCGCGAGTCCGAGGTCGTGAAGCTCGTCGCCGAGGGCATGACAACCCGCGAGATCGCCGACGCCCTCTTCATCAGCCCGAAGACGGTCGAGCGCCACCGAGCCAACGTCCTCGAGAAGCTCGGCATGCGCGACCGCGTGGATCTCACCCGCTACGCCATCCGGCGCGGTCTCGTCGAGCCGTAAGGGTCGTCCCGCCAAGGGATGGGTGGTCGCACGGATGCACGCCCTGTACCGCCGACGGCACGATGGTGACGATGGCTCTGGAACACCTCCCGGCGTCACCACGAAGCCGCGATCCGAGCCTCGTGGCCGTGCGCGCCCCGTTCCGGACCATCGGCGCCCGCCCCGCGGGCGCCGAGTCGTGGCCGCGCCGGGCTGATCGGTCCCGGCGCTGGCTGCGGCTCTTCATCGCCTGCCGGATCGGGACCGCGCTGGTGGCCGCCGGCCTGCTCGCGCTGCGGCCGTTCAGCGACCAGGATCCCGTGCTCGGCGCGATGGCGGTCATCTGGGCCGCGTGGAGCATCGCCGCGATCCGGCTGTCGCCCCGCCTGGCGTCATCGGTGCCCGCCTGGTACCTCGATGTCGCCGTCACGCTGGGGCTCGTGCTCGCCGCCGGCGAGTGGCGGAGCCCGTTCTACCTGCTCGCGGTCTCCTCGCTGATCCTGCCCGCGACGGCACTCCGCCGGCGAGCGGCGATCGCGGCGGCGCTCGGGTTCACGGGCGCCTATCTGGCGATCGCGCTCGTGACCGGCATCGACTGGGGCACGTTGGGCTCGACTGCGCGGCTGGAGAGCTTCGCCACGCACCTGATCATTCCGCTGCTGGTCGTCGTCGCGCTCGCCTATGGCTCGGACCTCGTCGACGACCTCGAGGAGGAGCGGCGGCACGCCGAGGCGCTGGCCCTCGAGGCCGAGCGGCGGCGCATCGGCTGGGAGCTGCACGACTCGGCCAAGCAGCGCATCCACGCCGCGCACCTCGTGCTGAGCTCGCTTGCCGCGGAGGACGGTGCTCCGGAGCGCGAGCCGCGGCTGCGGATCGCGCTCGACGAGCTCGAACAAGCCGTGCGCGACATCGACGCGAGCCTGACCGAGCTGCGCACATCCCTCGGCGGTCGCCGCCTCGAGGAGGCCATCGCGCGCCGCGCAGCCGAGCTGCAGGCCGCCGGCGGGATTGAGATCGTGGTACAGGGCAGCACGCCCCCGCTGCCGACATTCGTCGCGGTGCACGCCTACCGGGTTGCGTGCGAAGCGATGGTGAACGCCGTCCGGCATGCCCGGCCGACGCGCGTCGATGTGAGGGTCGGCATCCACGGCGGGCGGCTCGACCTGGCAGTCAGCGACGACGGGGTCGGCCTGCCGCCCGGCCTCCCTGCGGGGTCGTCGACCGGGCTACGCTCGATGGAGGCGCGCGCCCGCACGCTCGGTGGCGCGCTGCTCGTCGGTCCCGCTGCCGGTGGCGGAACCCGCATCGAGCTGTCGGCGCCGCTGCTCGGCGGCGAGGTCAGGCCGGAAGCCCGTACGCCGAGCTGACGCGCCGGAGCATCGCCTCAACCCGCTCGTCGAGCTCAGCGGGAGTCAGCCCCATCATCCGCAGCAGCTCGGACGCGGGCGTGCGCAGCAGCAGCAGGCCCGCGAGCGCGACGTCGTCCGGCGGGAGCAGAGCGATCAGGCGCTCGCGCTGCTCGGGCGCGAGCTCGGGAGCGGGTCGCGCCTCGCCGACCACCTCGCGCAGCGTCTCGCACAGAACCGGCGAGGTGGCGTGCTTGGCCAGTAACGCGTCCGCCTGCGCGAGCAGAGCCGGAGCCACGAGGGACGCGTCCGCGTAGGCGGAGTTGATCACGACCCGCGGCGCGGGCGGCCGGCGCTTGATGCGATGGCAGAGCAGCAGCCCGTCCTCGTCCGGCAGGTGCAGATCCATGATCACCACGTCGGGGGCCGTGCGCTCCAGGATCGGCCACAGCTCCCGCCCATGCGAGACCTCACCGACGAGCTCGAGTCCTGGCGCGGCATCGAGCACGGCGCGAATCCCCGTGCGCATCGCCGGGTGGTCGTCAACCACCACGGCCCGCACCAGGCGCGGGGCCGCGGTTGTCGTCTCGGACTCCATCGTCGACAGGCTGCCCCTCACGCGCCTCGACCGCCATGGGTGCAAGCGTCCATCCTGTTATGGGGGTGGAGCGGCGCGGGACCGGGGCGCGCGCTCCATGGGAGCGGCGGCAGACCGCGCCTAGCGTGCGTGGCATCCCATCCCGGAGGTGTCTCATGACCCGCACGCTTCTCATCGCCCTGTTCGCTGCCGCCGCGCTCGCGGTCTCCGCGTGCGGCGAGGACGAGGTCGCCACGAACGGCCAGGAGGCGGCCGAAGAGGCTCAGAGCCTCACCGAGCAGCTCCGCGACGTCGAGCGCGGGGTGCGCGACGACGTTCGCGCCCTTGACGACGGCACCGCGGCCCGCGCCCGCGCTGAGGATGCGCTCGACGACGCGGCGAAGCAGGCGCGCCAGGTGGCCGACGAGGCTCGCGATCGGCTGCCCGAGGGTGACGCAGCGCGGCGCGAGATCGAGCAGGCCGCCAACCGGATCGCCGACGCCGCCGAAACGCCGGAGGACGCCCAGGCGGCGCTCGACGACGCCAGGGACAACCTCGCCGAGGCGGTCGGCGCGATCGACGACCGCGTCCCCGAGTCGGCGCGCCAGGGCCTCCAGGACTTCCGCGAGAGCCTCGAGAGCGGCTCCTGACCTAGTCCCGGACGGCGCCGGACCGACAGGTCTGGCGCCGTTCTAGCGTGAGCCGGTCGAGGAACACGGCGGAGTCGTACTCGCGGTCGCCCTGATCGAAGATCGAGAGATACAGGATGTGGGCGCCCGGCGTCACTCGCGTCGAGGCGCGCAGGCGCCGAGTAGCGCCGTCGTACGTCGTGTCGCGCGCGCGCTCGCGCGTGAGGCTCGCGTCACCCACGGTGTTGACCCGGATGGGGTTGCCCAGCGTGTCGGCCGCGAAGTTCCCCGGCGCGCTGATCACCGGATCCTGCTTGTCCGAGGCGGTCCAGCTCGAGCGGTCCAGCTCGGCGATGAACGCGTCGTTGTAGATGTCGTTCACGAACTCGGGAAACTCCTCGGTGAGGAAGCGGAAGCGGATCGACAGGCAGTTGCGGTTGGCCGGCACCCACAGGTCGAGCCGGAGGATGGTCACGTCGCGCGCGCCGCGCACCGACGGCCCGCCCAGCGAGCTGCTGAAGTCGGGGCTGAAGTTGTCACGCCCGGCGTCCGTGGCGTCGCCGCTCGCGAGGATCCCGAACGCGCGCCCGTGCAGCGGGAAGCCCGCGAGCCGCGTCGTCGACACGGCCGCCGGGTTGCTGAACGGCGGCAGTGCCGAGAACGACGCGCGGCGGATGTAGTTGCGCTTCGTCGTGATCGCGCGCGCGATTTTCGTCGCGCCGCGGCGCGCCTCCCCGCTGCGGTCCGGCGTCGGCCGGATAGCCGCGTCGGCGGGCGCCGCCAGGCAAACCGCCGCCGTCACCGCGATGGCGCCGAGCGCCGATCCCCGCATCCCAACCGCCCGCATGATGACCCCCGTTCGACGATGCTTCCGGAACGGGCTGTTCCCGCCCACGGCGGGAACAGCACATCACCGTCAGGCGGATGACGATGCTTGCGCGGGCACCGGCCGGAGCCGGCGCGGCCATCCGCTGACCGGACCGACCAGGGTGATCAGCGCCGGGACGAGCAGCGTGCGCACGAGGAAGGCGTCGATCAGCAGCCCGAGGCTGATCACGAACGCGAGCTCGCGGAAGGGGCGCAGCGGCACCAGCGCGAGCAGCGCGAAGCTGAGCGCGAGCACGATCCCGGCCACCGTGATCGGCGTCGCCGCCCGCGCGCCGGCGACGGCGACCGCCTCGCGCAGCGGGCGGTGGCGGGCCTCCTGCCAGATGCGGCCGGCGAGGAAGACGTTGTAGTCGGAGCCCAGCGCGACCAGGAGGACGGAGGCGGTGAAGGGGACGTAGAAGGTCAGCTCGTCGTAGCCCAAAAGGTCCTGGAGGACGTAGACGCCCAGCCCTAGGGAGGCGGCGAGTGCCAGCACGCTCGCGGCCACGAGGTAGAGCGGCGCGACGAGCGACCGGAGGAAGACGACGAGCATCAGGAACGCGACCGCGAGCGTGGCGGGCGCGATGCGACCGAGATCGTTCGCGGTCTTGCGTACCGTCTCCTCGGACAGCGCGGTGTCGCCGGCGATGCTGAACGAGGCGAACGGCAGCCCCGCCTGAGCCAGCATCCCCGGGAGCGCCGCGCGCAGCGCGCGCAACCTGCGGATGGCCGTCGCCCCGAGCGGGTCCGCGTCGAACACGACCAGGTAGCGGACCGCGTTGCCGGTCGCGGAGAAGACGGCGCCGAGGTTGCGCTCGACGGGCTGCTGGCGCGGGCCGGCGACCTCGGCGACGCCCGGCATGCGGGCCATCATTGCCTGCAGCCGGCGCAGGGCCGCGCGCTCGTCCCGCGCGATCAGCGGTTGTTCGACGACCACGACGGTCGGCGACAGGATCCCGGGAGCGAAGCCCTTGCCGGCCGCGGCGTACGCCTGCCGGGGTTCCGAGTCCTCGGGCAGCCCGCGCATCAGCGTCTGCCCGACCTCGAGCCGCGCGAGGCCACTGGCGGCCGCCCCGAGGCCGACGAGGCAGACCAGCGCGGTCAGCGCGGGCCGCGCGCTGGCCACTCGCAGCGCGCGCGAGCGGACTGGGCGGCCTGTCTGCTCGTCGGGCGTCTCCTCCGCGGTCGCCGCGACGGGGAGCTCACGACCCGGCCGGCTGGGCCAGAACACGGCATGGCCGACGACCGCGAGCGCGGCGGGCACGAAGGTGATCGCCACCAGCATGCCGACGAGGACGGCGATCGCCAGCCCTGGGCCGAAGGCCTGGAAGAAGCCGAGCTCGGCGACGACGAGCGTTGCGCTGCAGCCCACGACGGTGAGGCCGGCGAAGACGACGATGCCGACCAGGTCTCGGGTCGCGGTCTCGGCCGCCTCCCGCGGCGATGAGCCCGTCCCCAGCCGTCGCCGGAAGCGCGACAGGAAGAAGATCGAGTAGTCCGTGATGACGCCGAACAGCAGCACGACGATGACCGGCTCGACCTCGCTGGGGACGGAGACGCCGATCGACCGCCCGACGGAGGCAAGCGCGCGCATCGACACCAGGTAGGCGACGGCGATCGCGACCAGATTGATCAGCGGCGCCACCAGCGCGCGGAAGTGCAGGCCGACCGCCAGCGCGACGATCACGACGGTCAACGCCTCGACGAGCGGCAGCGCGTCCTTGATCATCTCCCGCTGCGCCGCGCGCGCCGGGATCGCGCCGGTGATTCCCACGAGCGCGTCGGAGGGACGGTCGACGCTGCGCTCGACGAGCCTCTCGGCAAGCCTTTCGCGCGCGCGGCGCCCGACGTCCGGGCCGAACAGCAGGTACGTGATGCCGGTCGTCGAGCGTTCACGCGCAGACGGCGGCTCGCCGACGACGTTCGTGATCGGCAGCGCGCCGCCGATACGCGCGAGCCCCGCCAGGGCCTGACGGTTCAGCGCGACGGCCCGAGACGCCATCCGTGCCTGCGCAGCCGGTGAGAGACCGGCCGGATCGCGCTGGACGACGAGCGTGCGGCTGAGGAGCGGGAAGCCGAACAGCTCGCTCGAGCGGATCTCCGCCGCGATCGCGTCCGCATCGTTCGGCGCGAGATCGCCGAGCCCGCCGGTCTGCGCCTCGTCGATCGAAGGAAGCAGCAACGTTGCAGCGAGGGCGGCGAGCACCCAGAAGCCGAGCACGGCGTAGCGGAGCGCGATGACGACGCGCGCGAAGCGCGCCGCCACGTTCATGCGGCCGTCGCGCGCCGTGAGCGCCGGCGCGGCGCGCGCAGGCCGAGTCGCCACAGCTCGGCCGCGGCGAGCTCGGCGTGCCGGCCGGCGTCGAAGTCGGCCTCGGGGCTCTCGCTCACCACCCGCAAGCGGTGGTAGGGCAAGGTATAGAGCGCCCGGCGGGCCAGCAGTGTCTCGAGCGCGGGATCGCCATCACGGCCGCGGGACAGTGCCCGCCGCAGCTCCCGCCGCTCACGCGCCAGCGACAGCCGCTGCGGCAGATACAGCAGCAGCACCGGGACGCTGGGGATCGTCGCCAGCGAGATGCCGAGCAGGACGCTCGTGGTGTCCACGCTGTCACGGCTCTCGCGCGCGCTACGGACCGCGCTGTTGCCCGCCTCGCGGATGGCCCGCGCGGACTCCTCGGTGCGGCCGCCGACGAGCGGCAGCCCGTCGAGTGAGCCGATCGCGGCGCCGGTGCGCTCGACTGCACGGCCGACAGCGCCGACCGTATCGCTCAGCCGGGCGAGCCCGCGGATCTCGAGCGCGACGGTGACCCCGACCCAGATCCACGCCGCAGTCCAAAGCATGAGGGCGACGTCGAGCGCCACCCGCGCGGGGCCGGGCGGGATCAGGCGGCGATGGGGCACGCAGGCAGCCTTGCGAGCCGAGTTGCCCCGGACCATGAGGGCGCTCCCGGATCAGCGCGCAGTGGCAGCCCCATGACCGACGGTCAGCGCCTGCGCGGTGCGAAGTCGCGGGCATCGACGAGGTCGAGCGCGAGCGCCTTCGCCCAGCACCGCGCCTCGGCGAGCATGCACTCGCGCTCGAAGGCCCACAGCGCCTCAGCGATCTCCTCGGCGGCGTCCTCGAGATCCATGTCGAAGCGCCTGGCCTCCGCGTCGTCGACCACCAGCTGCCTGGCCATGCCGCACTCGCCGCAGCGGACTCTCACCCACCACCAGCCGTGCCGGCGATCCGCCCAGTCGAGCGGGAAGACCCTGGGCGCACCGCAGGCGATGCAGGTGGTTACCCGGCTGAGCGGTCTCATCCGCCTGCCGTGCCTCGCTGGCGTCTGGGAGTCGTCATGACGAGCCTTCCTGGAGTCGTGTCTCGACCCGGGGATGACCCTCGAGCGGATCCCCGCGCCAGCGCTGGCAGCCGGCTGACAGTCCGTGGCAACCGCCAGACACAAGCGGCCGCCCGGGGGCGGGTACGCCATCCCTGACGACCCGCGCGGCCGGAGCGACATGCGATACGTGCTTACGGTTGCTCCGGTGTGGGCGCGTGCGATGGAGAAGGGCGCGCGCCACCCCAGCAACCGTGGATCCGAGGATCCACGCCCTCAGTATGGGACGTCGCGGGCCGATATCCCACCCCGGTCGTCAGCCGCGTGACGACGGGCGTTCCGCCCGCCAGGCGCGTGACCCTGGGCGCTGATCTGGGGGTCCTCCCGCGCGCGACACCGGGAGCGCCACCCATGGCCCGGCGGACCTGTGGGTGCCACGGTCGGCACCCATGGCTTCCAGCGTCGTTTGTGCAGTCGACCAGTCGCCCCACGCGAGGACCGCCCCCATACTGGGCGCGGACCTCGCCGCGCAGCTCGGTCTCGCCACCGTGGCGGTCTACGTCTTCGTGCCGAGCGCTGCAGCCGCGGCGCGGGCTCCCGCGCCGCCTGCGAGCAGTGACGCCCTCGCCGCAGAGGAACGTACGCGCCGTGAACGGCCTGCGCGGTGCATCGCGAGCGCAAGACTCACCGACGTCCGCCGGCGCGTCGACGTGGGCCCCGTACCCGACGTGATCTCCGCCTCTGAAAACGCGGCGCTAATCGCCCTTGGCACGCACGGGGCCGGCGGGCTGCGGACGATGCTGCACGGCAGTGTCAGGGGCACACTCCTGCAGATCGCACGGCATCCGCTGCGGCTCGTGCCCGCCGCCGCGATCGCCGCCGAGCCGCCAACGGGTCCGGTGCTGGCGGCGGTCGGGAGCCCCGCCGACGCCGCCTGGGTCGGGGTGGCCGCCACGCTCGCCCGCGCCTATCCGGGCGCCGCTCCTGCTCATCCATGCATCCGCCAGTGACGGTGCCATGGGGAGCGTCCACCCAGCAGCACTCGACGTCTTCGGGCCTTCGGTGGCCGCTCTCGGCGACGGCCCACCGGCGGTCCTCACGCGCGTCTGCCCAGGGCCGCCCGGCGATGTCCTGACGACCCTCGCCGATGCCGTGGACGCGCGCGCGATCGTGTGCGGAACGCGGGGGGCACGGCGCACTGCGAGAGGTCTGTTCGGCTCGACTGCGCGCCGGCTCATGAGCGACGCGACGACGCCGGTCGTCGTCTGCCCGCCGCGGTTGGCGCACCGCATGAGGGTTCTCGAGGCAGCCTGACGTGCGCGTGCGCGCGGTCGCGCTCGCAGGTCTGGCACTGCTGCTGAGCGGCTGCGAGCTCAAGGACCGCGGCGACAACGAGGTTCAGGGCAAGGCGCTGTTCGTCGAGCACTGCGGCGCATGCCACGCACTCGAGCGAGCCGGGACCGCCGGCACCGTCGGCCCTGACCTGGACGCCGCTTTCCAACGGGCTCGGCGCGACGGCATCGGCGAGTCGGCCATCGAGGGCATCGTCGAGGCCCAGATCGAGCACCCGGGCCGCGACAGCCAGATGCCAGCCGGGCTGGTGACCGGCGAGGACGCCGAGAACGTCGCCGCGTACGTCGCCCAGGCCGCCGGCGTGCCAGGTGAGGACAAGGGCAAGCTGGCCGACGTCGGCGTGCCCGAGGGCGGGCCGCCCGGACGGCGCGTGTTCGTGTCGAGCGGCTGCGGCAGCTGTCATCGGCTGGCCGACGCGGACACGAACGGAACCACCGGCCCAGACCTCGACGCAGCGCTGGCCGGTGCGTCCCAAGGAGACATCCGCGCCGCGATCGTCTCGCCCGACGACGAGATCGCCGACGGGTTCAGCCCCGGGGTGATGCCGGGCGACTACGGGCAGCGCCTGTCGGCGAGCGAACTGTCCGACCTCGTTCGCTATCTCGGCGACGTGACTGGGTGACGGCCGCGGGCCCTGATGCGGGCGCGCACCCATGGCGGTGGACGCCTGCCGGTGCGAGCGTGTGCTCCGTGTACGCGGGATCGACAATCGTCTGCGCCGTCGACGACTCCGATCGCGGCCTCGCCGCCGCGCGCGTCGCCGCCGACCTCTCGGCCCGGCTCGACCGGCCGCTGGTGGGAGCGCACGCCGTGGCGCCGCTGCCGCTCACCGCGGCTGGAATCCCCCATGCGGTCCCGCCGCCGGACGCCCGGGCCACGGCGCGCTACGAGGCCGCCGCCGGGGCCCACGCGAGGACGGTGCTGGAGGACGCGGGCGCCGACGACGCGCACCTCCGCACCGCGGTCGGCGCGATCGCCAACGTGCTGCTCGGAGTCGCCGACGACGAGGACGCGCTGCTGCTCGTGCTCGGAACGCCCGGGGCCGGAGCGCTGCGATCGATTCTGCTCGGCAGCGTCACGGAGGCGGTGCTGCGCTCCGCCGATCGTCCGGTGCTTCTCGTCCCGGCCGGCGCCGAGGGCCTCGCGCCCGGTCCCGTAGTGGCCGCGGTCGGCGGGCCGCGCGACGCCGCCTGGATCCCGCTGGCCGAACTGCTCGCATCGCGCGCGGCGGCCGCCTGCTGCTCGCGCACATCCTCGAGGGCGACGCGGCCAACGACGACCCCGCGCTCGCCGAGGCGGAGTCGCGGGTCGAGGCATTTGACCCAGCTCTGCGGGCACTCGGACCGACTGAGGCGCTGATCGAGACACGTGTCGGCTTCGGCGATGCCGGCAATCGACTGCTCCAGCTCGCGCACGCGTCCGACGCGAGCGTGGTCGTGACGGGCTCGCACCACCATGGCCGGCTGCATGCGGCCCTCCTCGGCTCGACGGCGCGGACGCTGATGCGCAACGCCAACGCCCCCGTGCTCGTCTGTCCTGCCCGGGCGTAAGCGCGCGCCGGGCGCGGTGCCCGCGGTGACCCACGCTGCCCGTCGATCGGTCATCCACGTGACGGGTGGGGACGCGCTCGGGCTTCGGAGGGCCAGCCACTACGACATGGCATGGCCTCGGCAAGAGGAGATCAACGAATGAAGCGCGCACTCGCCGTCGTCGGATCCGCCGCCGTCGCGCGCTCGCGATCGTCGGGCTGCTCACGCTGACCACCATGCTCGAAGACGACGCGAGCTCAGCCGCGACCCGCGCGGCGGCGCCAGTCGAGCCCGGGAACGCGCACGTGCTCAAAGACGCGCGACGTGTCCGCGTACGCTTCAGTGAGAGCGCACTGGTCGATGCAACCGTCACGGGGCGTGACGGTGCGAACGACCTGGCGCTGCTCAAGGTCGACCCCGCTCAGATGGATCTGCCTGAGCACCGGCGCATCACGTCACCCTCCGGGGTGACGATCGACGACGTCATCCAGACCGATGCGGCGGTCAACCCCGGCAACTCCGGCGGTCCGTTGCTCGACGCTGAGGGCCGAGTCATCGGCGTCAACGCGCAGATCGCCACCACCGGCGGACGGGGCTTCATCGGCATCTCGTTCGCCATCCCGGTGGCGACCGTGAGGCGGGTGGTCGCCGACCTCGAGGAGGACGGCGAGGTCGACCGTCCCAGGCTCGGCCTCACCACGATCACCGTCACGCCGCAGCTCTCGGGCCAGCTGGGACTCGCTACGAACCGGGGGGCACTCGTCGTGAGCGTGACCCCGGAAGCCCGGCGGCGCGCGCCGGCCTGCGCGGCGAGGATGCGCCGCGCGGCGCTCTGACCGGCGAGGGGGACGTGATCGTGCGCATCGGCGAAAAGCGCATTCGCAGTTCCCGCGACCTGGCCGGCGCCGTCGGCGCCCTTCGACCGTCCCGCCTCGTGAAGGTGGAGTTCGTGCGCGACGGCACCGACCGCACGATCGACGTACGGCTCGGCACGAGCGGCTGAGCCCATCGGCATCTCCGCCGCGCGGCAGGGGAAGATTGAGGCACGGCGCTCAACGTCACCGGCCCTACGCGCAAGGCGGGGCGCGAGCGGCCCGGCCGTCACCGCCGGACGGTGTCAGGCGGCGGCGCGACGGGCGTGAGCGGGACGCTCCGCCGCGACGACGAAGCCGGCAGCTAACTCCGCGGCCTCGGCGTCGGCGAGCCCCGATGCGGACAACCTCTGCCAGGTCGGGAAGTCCACGGCCACGCGGAGCGCTGCGCGCAGCCGCGTGCGCGCGCGCCCGCGCGCATGCCGGTCGGCGGCGAGCGCATCGACCGCGGCATCGAGCACGGCGAACCAGTTCCGCTCCATGATCTCGGCCAGGGCGGGGACCAGCGGCGCGTCCCGGTAGGCGGTGGTCCACATGGCCCCGGTGCCGCGGTAGTAGCCGTAAAGCTCAGCGAGGGCCAGCGCGAGCCGCTCGTCGGAATCGCTGACGCGCTGCCACGTCCCCGGGTCCGGCGGCGGGTGCTGCGCGATCCAGTGCGAGGTGCACGCCACGACCATGTCCGACTCGGTCGCGAAGTGGTTGTAGACCGTCATGCGGTTGACGCCGGCGCGCCTGGCGACCTCGCCGACGGTGGTGCGCGAGGCGCCGACGGTCTCGTGGAGCTCGATTAGCGCTTCGACAATCTTCAGCCGCGTCTCGTCCTGCTTGCGGGCACGTTCCTTCAGCTCGTACTTGCGGCGTTCCGGCATTTTCACTCGACACCATGCTAATCGATTGTCGCGCGGCTGACAAATGGCTCGACATCAGGCCGAACGAATTGTATTTTGGCTCGGCACCTTGTCAATCCAAATCAAAGAGGTCCGCATGCACGTCACGCACACTCAGGACGCCGAGCTGCTCGCCGCCCACCACAGGGAAGACGACGCCAATGTCGTCCGCGCCACCTGGCCCGTCCACCGGGGCACCGGCGCGCGCAACACCGCAGCCGTGTACTTCGAGCTCGCCCCCGGCGCACACCTCGGCACGCACACCGACAGCGCGGAGGAGGTGCTGGTCGTCCTCGAGGGCGAGGTCGAGATCACGGTCGGTCACGAGAGCACCCGCGCCCGCGCCGGCGCCATCGCCGTCGTCCCCGCCGAGGTGCCCCACGACGTCGCCGCCGTCGGCGGCGCGGCCAGGGTCCTCGGGGTGTTCTCCTCCAACACCATCGTGAGCGTCTTCGACGACACCTGGGTGCCCTACGGCACGCGCGTGCTCGGCACGCCTCCGCCCTCCGAGACGCTCGCCGCCTGACCCTTCCCCTCCCCCTCCTCACGAACGGACTCCCGACATGCAACTCGACTATCGCTTCACCGCTCGCATCACCGACTCCGTCCCGCTCGGCACCGTCGACGGCGGCGTCCGCGTCGACAACTACTTCGACGGCGCGATGACCGCGGGCGCGCTCGCCGGCGCGCGCGTCCGCGGCGTCGACCAGGTCCGCATCCGCGAGGACGGCAGCGCCGTCCTCGACATTCGCGAGACGATCGAGACCGACCGCGGCGCCATCGCCGCCGACGTCCGCGGTTACGCGCTCCCCGACGCCGGCGCGCCGCACCTGCACGCGATCCGCGGCTTCGCCCTGTTCAGTACCGCCGTGCCGGAGTACGCGGACTACAACACCGCCGTCCTCGCCATCGAGGGCACGGTCGACATGGCGACGGGCACGATCGACGTCCAGAGTCGCGCATTGACCGCGGCGGCCGCCTGATCCGGTCGCCCGCGCGGCGGTCCGTGGCGCCGTGCCCCGGACCGCCGCGCCGCGGCAGAGGTCAGCGTCTGCCGGAGCGGAGCCGGCGTGCCCGCACGAGCGAGCACTCGGCGTGGGCGACATGGAAGCCGATGAGCCCGAGCACGTCATCCGCCCTCACGGTCGTGCCGCAGCCCGGGCAGTACCCGATCCGGAGCTGCCGCAGGTGCGTCCGGTTGGCAACCCGCGTCAGCGCCGGCGTGGCCGGCAGCGCGATCAACATCCGGGCGAATGACCTCGCATTCATCGGTACGGACCTCAACCCGCGGCGCGCGCCGAACGCGCGCGCCGCGTGCCCAGGTCGTCAACCGGCTGACGAAATGCTGCCTACCGTGGGTAGACGCGCGTCGGAGCGCCGAGGTGCCGGCCCCAGCGGGCGCGGTAGCGGCGGCCCGCACGCCGGCGCGTGGTGGTGGACCAGTAGCCGCGGCGGTTGGTGGCGTCGGTCTTCAGGCGGCGCCACTTGCGCGAGTGCCGGTTGCGGTACTCGATCGTCACGCGCGTGCGCCCGCGCGCGGGCCGCACGAGACCCCACAGGTAGACCCCGCGGCGGCCCCGCCGCCGCGCGGCGAGCGGCAACCGGAAGCCGCGGTACGCGCGTTTGCGCTTGCCGTGCGAATGGCGGATCCCCGACTCGAAGCCGCCGTAGCGCAGGTAGGCGCGGCCGGCGCGCGGCAGATCGTCGCGCATGAGGTACTGCGAGAACGCGCGCACGCGCGGGTTGCGCCAGGCGATGCGCTCGGCGATCGAGCGGTACTCCGCCTGCTGGGTCTCGCTCACGCCGACGAACGGGTCGGGCCGGCTCTGGATCCCGAACTCGGTGAGGTACATGCCCAGCCCCCGCCGCGCCGCCCGCGCGCGGCCGGCGCGGTCGAGCGCGCGGCGCAGCCGCGACAGGGTCGCGATCGTCACATCGCCGCGCTGCGGCGGGATCCACCAGGGTCCGCGGCGGGTCGTGTACGGGTGATGCGCCCAGCCGTCAACGTCGAGCCGGCCGCAGCGCTTGCGTTTGTGCCACGAGCGGGTCAGGCAGAACGTCCCCCGCACGAACGGCACCGGCGCGACCACGCGCGACGTGCCGCGCGGTGCCGTGTCGCCGACCAGCATCCGGTCGCGCCGGTTGCCGGACTTGTCGAGCCCGGCCCGCGCCGCGCGCACGAGCTTGCGGTAGATGCGGGGCGAAGCCGCGTGGCGGCGACGGCCGTGCCCCGTGAACTGCGGCTTGAGGAACTGCGGGTGGTTCGGCTCGTTCCACACCGCCCAGTAGCGGACGCTCCCGCGGAACTTCCGCCCCGCAGCGATCATGAAGCGGCGGAACTGGGTCGGGCTGGGCTGGGTGACCTTGTCGCGCTCGCGGCGCGTCGCCCACTTGGGGACCGGGCCGGAGACGGTGAGGAGCACGTTCATGCCGCGGGCGCGGGCGGCGTTGATCACCCGCTCATAGCGGGTCCAGTCGTAGCTGCGCGGGTCGGTGCGCCGGACGTCGGGGTCGCGCTTGGAATCGGCATTCGGCGCGACGCTGTGCCAGTAGAGGATCACGCGCACCCAGTCGACGCCGAGCGAGTGGATCTCGTTCAGCGTCGATTCGCGCGTCACCGGATCGTCGGACATCAACTCGCGCGGGGCGTCGAACATTGTCCATTGGCTACGGGTGGCCTCGGCGGCGGGCGCGAGCCCGAGCAGCGTCGCCGCCGCGGCGAGCGCCGCCAGGGCGGGCCTCAGCAACACGCGCCGGCGGGCGCGGACAGGGGCAATCATCGATGGAGGTCCTTCCGTCGTCTTTCCACACGCTTCCGGGGTGAGCTGACGGGCTCGCGCTGGAAAGGCTGCGCTACACCGGGCACGCCCGGTGATTCGCCCCGACTACCTGGGTCCCCCGGCCACCGCGACCATCGCCGCGGCGGTTCAGCGAATGCGTTCTCGCGCTTGGAACGCCTCCCCACCATGCGAGTTGCGCGACCGTCATCCGGCTGACGGTCGCGCACCCTGGCGCTACGAGCCGGCGGGTACGATCAGCCGAGGTGTGCCGGGAAGCCTGGTCGGCTGGTGTCACCATGCTCGCTCCCCACCGCCAGCACCGTGCTGTCCGCCCCCGCGACTGCCAGCCGGGTCGTGACCGCGCTGTCGCCGCATCGCTGCTCGGCGACCGGCATCGATACACCACTCGCACGCGCGGATCCCGGCGCACCCGGGTGAGCTCCTCCACCGCCGCCTCGCCCTCAAAGATCCAGGACACGAGCCAGAGCCGACTCAGCCAGCTCTGCCTTGGCAGCTCCCTCCCGGCTTGCGCGCGACCAGGCTCACGTACGCGATGTGGCCGAACCAGCGGCCGGCGGCCGCCCGGCGGCGCGCCTCGCCCTTGAGCGCGGTGGCGAGCTCGTCTCCGATCTCGCCGGCCGCGTGCAGCATGTCCGCGCCGCGGTCGACGATCGAGAGCATGTAGCCGGCGTCGCCGCTCTCGATGTAGCCGTGGCTGCGCGTCCGGACCGGCTCGAACCCGCCGTCGCGCAGCAGCGCCGGCAGCCGCCGCATCACCCGGCGGTCGGTGACCGAGTTGGCCATCATCGCGTTCACGCATGCCTGCAGCGGGTCGTCCGGTCCCAGCGCGACGGTCGTCGTCGCGTAGTCGCCGTCGAAGGCCGCGAGCCGCCCGTCGGCACGGAGGACGCGGAACGCCTCGGCGAGCGCGCGCTGCGGCTCCGGCACGTGGCTCAGCGTCGAGTCGAACACCGCCACGTCGAAGCTGCCCTCCGCGAACGGAAGCGAGCGGGCGTCAGCGACGTCGAAGCGGAGGTCCGGCACGTCCACGCTGAGCCCGCGGGCGCGCTCGATCAGCGCGGGCGCGAGGTCGACGCCGACCACCGAGCCGACCTCCTTCACGCGCGCGAGCGCGCGCGTCAGCACCCCGGTCCCGCACCCCACCTCCAACACCCGCGCCCCCGCGGCGAACTCGACCTCACGCAAGAACGCCCGGCGCATGTCCTGCTGCCTCGGGTCGGCACCCCGCGTCTCGAGCACGTCCGCCAGACGCTCCTGCGTCGGCGCGTCAAGCTCACCCACCGTCGCCCACACGTCAGGCATCAGGCCACCTCGCTCGCATCAGTTGCTTGACCATGACGCGTAGTCCGCCCGCCACCGCGGCCGTTACACCCGCTCGTCCATCCGCCGTAGAGGATCGCCAGCCCGGCCGCGAACACCAACCCGAGCACGTGTGCGACGGCTCACTCTTCGGACGAGGACCACTCGGGCGGCTCGTAGACGCCGCCCGGGACGCCGCCGACGCAGAGCACCCGCAGGCCGTCCGGACCGGACGAGAGCACCCGGGCGGTGCCGGGATCGACCTTGACCAGGTGCTCGGCATCCAGCAGCAGCCGCTGGCCATCGATGTCGACCGACCCCGATCCCTGCAGCGCGACGTAGAGCTCCTGCTGGCCGGACTCCGACTCATCGTGCGACTTGGTCG
>Ga0190275_10001392_pt1 | contig 18045 bp, 19 predicted proteins | sample Popmic550T_FD_133745 | JGI IMG/M metagenome (GOLD analysis project Ga0190275, IMG submission 133745) | Populus adjacent soil microbial communities from riparian zone of Yellowstone River, Montana, USA - 550 T | ecosystem: Environmental > Terrestrial > Soil > Riparian zone > Trees stand | place...
GCAAAACCGCGAGTCGGCCGAGCGCATCAAGACGCTGATGTTCACTTTCGATGACCTGGTGAAGCTCGATGCGGGCTCCGCGCAGACGCTGATGCGTCACGTCGACAAGGACAAGCTCGGAGTGGCGCTGAAAGGGGCCAACGACACGGTGCGCCAGTTTTTCCTCGGCAACATGTCGACGCGCGCCGCCAAGATGCTGGTCGACGACATGGGCGCGATGGGGCCGGTGCGGCTGCGCGACGTGGATGAGGCGCAGGCACTGCTGGTCAACCTCGCCAAGGATCTCGCCGCCAAGGGCGAGATCATGATCTCCAAGAACCGCGCCGATGAAGAGCTGATCTACTGATGAGCGCGCCCGTCAAATTCCTGTTCGAGGACGATTTCACCTCCGGCCATGCCGCGCCCGGCAAGCGCATGATCGCGGCCGCCGCCCATGAGGTCGCGCTCGCGCGCGCCGAGGCGGACGGCTTCGCAAGGGGATGAATGCTGCCGAAGCCAAGATCGAAGGCCGCGCGACCTCCGCTCTGGAGCGTATCGCGCAGGCGATCGCCGTCATGGCGCAGGGGCTCGCGTCGCTCGAAGCGCGGCTTGAGGCTGAGTCCGTCGAGGTGGCGGTCGCGGTTGCGCAGAAACTGGCGCCGGAGCTCATCGCCAAGGAGCCGCTCGCCGAGATCATGGCGCTCGCGTCTTCCTGCTTTCATCAGCTGATCACGGCGCCGCACATCGTCGTGCGGGTCGCGGAGCAAATCTACGAGATCGCAAAGCCGCGGCTGGAAGAGATCGCCCACCTGCACGGATTTCAGGGGCGGCTGGTGATGCTCGCAGAGCCCGGCATGGCGGCCGGCGATTGCCGTATCGAATGGGCGGATGGCGGCGTGTCGCGCGACCGCGCCGCGACGGAAGACGCGATCGCCGACGCGGTCGGCCGCTATGTGGCGGCGCGTACCGGCACGCAATGAGAGTTGGAGGCTTTCGATGAGTGACGAACCCAAGGTGCCGCTCCCGGAGCTCGACCGGAACGGCGGTGCGTTGCCGAGCGATGTGACGCTCGCGCCGGACGCATCCGAGACCGCACGCACCGCCTCCGACCTCGAGGCGGTATTCGATGTGCCGGTACAGGTCTCGGCCGTGCTCGGGCGTACCAAAATGGACATCGGCGATCTGTTGAAGCTGGGACCCGGCGCCGTGCTCGAACTCGACCGCAAGGTCGGCGAGGCAATCGACATCTACATCAACAACCGGCTGGTCGCGCGCGGCGAAGTGGTGCTGGTCGAGGAGAAGCTCGGCGTCACCATGACGGAAATGATCAAGGCGGAACGAAGCTGACGCTCGAATTGAAGAAGGGATTGAAGCCATGCGCCTCCTGATCGTCGGAACCCTGCGCGGGCAGCTCACGCTGGCCACCAAGCTCGCCATGGACAAGGGCGCGACCGTCACGCATGCGGACGATGCCGAGATCGCCCTGCGCGTGCTGCGCTCGGGCCGCAGCGCCGACCTCCTGATGGTCGAGGTCGCCATCGACATCCGCGACCTGATCACCCGGATGGAAGCCGAGCACATCATTGTGCCGGTCGTCGCGTGCGGCATGTCGACCGATGCCCGCGCGGCCGTTGCGGCGATCCATGCCGGCGCGAAAGAATACATCCCGCTTCCGCCGGACCCCGAGCTGATCGCCGCCGTGCTGGCGGCCGTCGCGGACGATCATCGCGACTTCATCTATCGCGACGACGCGATGGCCCATGTGGTGAAGCTCGCCCAGCAGGTCGCGCCGAGCGACGCCTCGGTGCTGATCACCGGCGAATCCGGCACCGGCAAGGAGGTGCTGGCGCGCTTCGTGCACGCGAAGTCGAATCGCGGGCGTGCGCCGTTCATCGCGGTCAATTGCGCGGCCGTACCCGAACACTTGCTCGAGTCCGAGCTGTTCGGCCACGAGAAGGGCTCGTTCACCGGCGCGATCGCGCGGCGCATCGGCAAGTTCGAAGAATCGAGCGGCGGCACGCTGCTGCTCGATGAAATCTCCGAGATGGATGTGCGACTGCAGGCCAAGCTGCTGCGCGCCATCCAGGAGCGCGTGATCGACCGCGTCGGCGGCACCAAACCGGTACCGGTCGACATCCGCATCATCGCGACCTCGAACCGCAACCTTACCGAGGCGGTGAAGGCCGGCACGTTCCGCGAGGACCTGCTCTATCGCCTCAACGTGGTGAACCTGAAGATCCCGCCGCTGCGCGAGCGGCCGGCCGACGTGCTCGAACTCGCCGATCACTTCGTGAAGATGTACGCCAAGGCGAACGGTTGTTCGCGCGTGCTCTCGACCGAGGCCCGCGCGCAGCTGATCGCCAACCGCTGGCCTGGCAACGTGCGCGAGCTCGAGAATGCGATGCACCGCGCGGTGCTGATCGCCGGAAGCGAAGCAATCGGACCGGAGTCGATCATCGCGCCGGATGGCGCGCGGCTCGAGGAGCAGCGCGCCGCGCCTGCGGTCGCGCATGCAGCGTTCGCGGCGGAAACCGTCACGCGCGCGCTGGTCGGCCGCACCGTGGCCGATGTCGAGCGCGACCTGATCCTCGAAACGCTGAAGCACTGCCTCGGCAACCGGACCCACGCCGCGAACATCCTCGGCATCTCGATCCGCACCTTACGCAACAAGCTCAACGAATATGCGGGCGACGGGTTGAACATCCCGCCGCCCGCGAATGGAGGCAGTGATTTCCGGATGGCGGGGTAGCGGAGCCTGCATACCGGCAGAGCGCAGCGAGAGCCGGGATCCATAGGGCACCAGTCGAGAATGTGAGAAATGGATCCCGGATAGCCGCTTCGCCGCTTCCGGGATGACAGGCGAGGATTACCGCCACAACGCTTCGGCCTTGACCGAAGCATTGTGCCGTGCCGCCCAAGGCCGCTCGCGGTATAGTGCGCGCATGAGCCAGGTTCTCGACATGGCCGCGATCGCCGCACTGGTCGGCGATCCGGCGCGCGCCAACATCCTCGTCGCGCTGCTCGACGGCCGCGCACTGACGGCGAGCGAGCTCGCCTACGCGGCGCACGTCACGCCGCAGACCGCGAGCGGCCACCTGAGCAAGCTCACGCGCGCCAACCTCATCGTGCCGGCGCAGCAGGGGCGGCATCGGTATTTCAAGCTTGCGGGCCGCCACGTCGCCGCCATGCTGGAAAGCATTTCGCAGGTCGCCGCGATCGCACCCCCGCGCCTCAGACCGATCCGCATCGACGAAACGATGCGCCGGGCGCGCATGTGCTACGACCACATCGCCGGCCAGCTCGGAGTCGTTCTGGCGGACGCGCTGCGCGAGCACGGCCATGTCGCGTTCGCGGACGATGGCGGCGTGGTCACCCCATCGGGCGAAGCGTTCTTCGCGAAGCTCGGGCTGGATCTTTCCGGGGCGCGCCAGAACCGCCGCGTGTTCTGCCGCCCCTGCATCGACTGGAGCGAGCGGCGCGCGCATCTTGCCGGCGCGGTCGGCGCCGCGCTCGCGGACCGGCTGATGGGGCTGCGCTGGATTGCCCGAAAGCGCGACACGCGCGCGCTGACCATCACGCCGATCGGCTGGAGCAAGATCGAGCAGACATTCGGCTGCTCGCTGCATGATCACACGGTGCACGCGCGACCGGCGCTACGCGTGGTTGCGAGTTGATTTGGCGCATCGGTGTCGTAACCCGCGGCCGCAACCTTCGGTTTACACCGCTCTTCTTGGGCGATATATTGGCGTGCCACTCGGTGGAAACCTGCCAGTTTGGCTTACTTCATTTGGAACACATTTTTGGGAGATTTAAGAATGGCCCGACGCTATACAAAGAAGCGCAAGACGACCAAGACAACAGCGGCCAATTACGCCGCAGGTACCTCGGGTGAAGCGGGGAATACAAATCCGCTCAAGCCGAAGAAGAAGACATATAAATCGAACCTCCTCAAGCTGCGCAAGGCAGCGCCAAAGGCCGACCTCGTTCACAAGCTGAAGGCAGGCATCCGCTGCGATACCGAGCCGCGGGGATACGCGACGCCGAAAGGCCAATCGATAAACAAAATAGTAGTTGACGCGTCGGAGGGCTTCATTCCGCTCTGGGTCAAGGATTCGGTCCTGCGCTGGCGATTTCGAGAAAGCTCGTTGCAGGCCTTCGACAATCCGGGCGCGGTCAGAACGGCGATCGAGAACTTGCTGGCGGCAGCCCTTGTGGAGTGGGGCGACGCCGCGCCGATCAAGTTCAGCAAGAACAGCGATACCTGGGATTTCGAGATCATCGTGCGAGACCAGGAGGACTGCGATATCAACGGATGCGTTCTCGCAAGCGCTTTCTTCCCGGATCCGGGACGTCACGACTTGACGATCTATCCGACCATGTTCGACCAGTCGCCGCAGGAGCAGCTGGAAACGATGTGCCACGAGATCGGACACATCTTCGGGCTCCGGCACTTCTTCGCACTGGTCAGCGAATCCGCGTTTCCGGCTGTCGTTTTCGGAAAGCACGAAAAGTTCACGATCATGAATTACGGCGAGGACAGCGAGATGACGCCGGATGACCGAGCCGACCTGAAACGGCTCTATGATAAGGTTTGGGCCGGGGAGATAACGAAAATCAACGGAACGCCGATCAAGCTCGTAAAGCCGTTCCACACCATCGCGGACTAGATGGAAAGCATGATGGCAATTGCCGCGAAAGTGCAACCGGTCGCATAGGCGGGCGGAGATTCTGATTTACGATACCCGGGTCAAGTGATTGCGGTGAGAGCCGCAATCACTTGGCTTGCAATCTCCTCCGGCGTCGCATCGATCGGCACCGCGATCGCGTGCTCATCGGCAGCAGGCTCCTCCAGCGCGGCGAACTGGCTCTGCAGCAACGCCGGCGGCATGAAGTGACCCTTGCGCGCGGCAAGACGCGCGGCGATCAGGTCGAACTCACCTTTGAGATAGACGAGCCGCACGTCCGCGCTCTGCCTGGCTGTCACGATATCGCGGTAGACGCGCTTGAGCGCCGAGCAGGTGACCACGCAGGTCGTGCCCGCCGCGCGGTGCTCGGCGATCCAGGCAGCGATCGCCTGCAGCCAGGGCCAGCGGTCGGCATCGGTCAGCGGCTCGCCGCGGCTCATCTTCTCGATGTTGGCCTGCGGGTGAAAGCTGTCGGCGTCGCGAAACGGGCAATCGAGGCGCGCGGCAATCAGCTTGGCGACGGTCGATTTGCCGGCCCCCGAGACTCCCATCACGACGACGGCGGCCAGCTTTGACGCCGCCATTAGACTTTACCTTTGCGCATGATCTTTTCCGAAAACCGGTTCCCCCTTTTCGGGATCATGCGCGTGGCTCCTGATGACCGCCAAAGCCCTTGCGCATCGCGGAAAGCACTTTCTCCGCAAATGTATGCTCCTGCCGCGAGCGGAAGCGCGCGTAGAGCGCAGCGGAGAGCACATCCGCCGGCACGGCCTCCTCGATCGCCGCCATCAGGGTCCAGCGGCCCTCGCCGGAGTCCGCCACATGCCCCGAATAGGATGCGAGGTCGCCCTCTTGCGCCAGCGCCGCGGCGGTCAGGTCGAGCAGCCATGAGGTGATCACGCTGCCGCGCCGCCAGGTCTCGGCGATGTCCGCGAGGTTGAGGTCGAGCCGGTGTTCCTCGGGGAGCGATGCATCGCCCGCGTGCTTCAGGATATCGAAGCCCTCGGCATAAGCCTGCATCAGGCCGTACTCGATGCCGTTGTGGATCATCTTCACGAAATGGCCTGCCCCGTTCGGCCCGGCATGGATGTAGCCCTGCCCGGGCCGCGGATCGCAGCCCTCGCGGTGCGGCGTCGGCGCAAGGTCGCCCGCGCCGGGGCTAAGCGCGCTGAAGACCGGATCGAGCCGCTCGACCACCGCCTTCTCGCCGCCGATCATCAGGCAGTAGCCGCGCTCCAGCCCCCACACTCCGCCGCTGGTGCCGACATCGAGATAGTGCACGCCCTTGGCGCGCAGCGCCTTAGCGCGCGCGATGTCGTCCTTCCAGAACGAGTTGCCGCCGTCGATGATGGTGTCGCCCTCGGCCATCACGCGGCCGAGCTCGTCCACCGCCTTCGCGGTCGCCTCACCCGCCGGCACCATCAGCCAGACCACGCGCGGCGGGTTAAGCCGCTTGACCAGGTCCTGCAACGCCGCGGAGGACGTGGCGCCTTCCCGCCCGAGCGCAAGGCTCGCGTCCAGATTTGCGTCAAACACCACGCACTGATGGCCATTGCGCATCAGGCGCCGCGCAATGTTCGCGCCCATACGGCCCAAGCCCACAATTCCGACCTGCATCTGGCCCTCCCTTTGCCATACCTATAACGGGATCGTTAACCGGGCGGTAACCATGCACCCGGCAAGAATTGCCTGGCTGGGGTGCCTTGCTTTCGTTTCTTGTCGCATGACCTCGCTTCCTGCGCGGCCTGCCGGCCGCGGAGCGTCGCGTCGTACTCCCGCTTGTTGCGTCTCTTTCAGTTTCACGCACAGGGTAGAACGGCGCGGCCATAATGACCGACGTCACCGCAGGACAATCGGGCGGGTTTTCCTTCCCGGGCTTCCGCTTCGGCGACCTCGCCAAGCGGGGCGATCTTGCGCTTGCGATCGGCGTCCTGACCATCCTGATGGTCCTGATCCTGCCGCTGCCGCCGCTGCTGCTCGATTTCGCGCTCGCGATCTCCATCATCCTGTCCGTACTGATCCTGATGACGGCGCTGTTCATCCACGCGCCGCTCGAATTCTCGTCGTTCCCCACCGTGCTGCTGATCGCCACGATGCTGCGCCTTGCGCTGAACCTCGCATCGACGCGCCTGATCCTCGCGCACGGGCACGAGGGCACCGCCGCCGCCGGCCACGTCATCGAGGCGTTCGGCAACTTCGTCATGAGCGGCAACTTCGTCATCGGCATCATCGTGTTCACGATCCTGGTGATCGTGAATTTCGTCGTCATCACCAAGGGTTCCGGCCGCATCGCCGAGGTCGCGGCGCGCTTCAACCTCGACGCCATGCCCGGCAAGCAGATGGCGATCGACGCCGATCTCTCAGCCGGGCTCATCAACGAGAATGACGCGCGCGCGCGCCGCAAGCACCTGGAAGACGAGAGCGCCTTCTTCGGCGCGATGGACGGCGCCTCGAAATTCGTGCGCGGCGACGCGATCGCGGGCCTGCTGGTCGTGTTCATCAATATCATCGGCGGGATGATCATCGGCATCGCCCAACAAGGCATGCCGTTCGCCGAGGCCGCCCGCACTTACACGCTGCTCACCGTCGGCGACGGGCTGGTAACGCAGGTTCCGGCGCTGATCGTCTCGACCGCGGCGGGCCTGCTCGTCTCCAAGGCGGGCGGCGGCGGCGGCGTCGACAAGGCGCTGCTGCGGCAGCTCTCCGGCTACCCGAAGGCGCTCGGCATGTCGGCGGCCGTGATGATCGTTATGGCGCTGCTGCCCGGCATCCCGATGCTGCCGTTCCTGCTGCTCGGCGGCGGCGCGGGCGCACTCGCCTACATGATCGAGAAGCGCACGCAGGTCGCGGCGGCAGTCGAAGCCGGCCAGGCCTCGACCGTGGCCAAGGCCGAGCCGGCCGAAGAGCCGATCAGCGCGGCGCTCAAGATCGACGACCTCAAGATCGAGCTCGGCTATGCGCTCCTCCCGCTGGTCAATTCGCCGGACGGATCGGACCGCCTCACCGAACAGATCAAGGCGCTGCGCCGCTCGCTCGCGGCCGAAATGGGCTTCGTCATGCCCGCCGTACGCATCCTCGACAACGTGCAGCTCGAGGCGAACGCCTACATCATCAAGCTGAAAGAGGTCGACGCCGGCCAGGGCCGCGTCTGGCCGAACCAGCACATGGTGATGGACCCGGCGGGCGCGCAGGTGACGCTGCCTGGCCTGCACACCACCGAGCCGACCTTCGGCCTGCCCGCCACCTGGGTCGACGCCGCGCTGAAGGAAGAAGCCGCGATCAAGGGCTACACGGTGGTCGATGCCGCGACCGTGCTGGCGACGCATCTCACCGAAGTGCTCAAGGGCAACATGTCGGAGCTGCTCTCCTACGCGGAAGTGCAGAAGCTCCTGAAGGATCTCTCCAAGGAGCAGGCGGAACTGGTCAAGGACCTCGTCCCGGCGCAGATCACGGTGTCGGGCATCCAGCGCGTGCTGCAGCTCCTGCTCGCCGAACGCATCTCGATCCGCGACCTGCCGACCATCCTGGAAGGCATCGCGGACGCTCTCGCCTTCACCCGCAACCCGACCTATCTGGTCGAGCATGTGCGCGCGCGCCTCGCGCGGCAGATCTGTGCGCAGTACACCTCGCCCGCCGGCTACCTGCCGCTGATCGCGCTCTCGCCCAAATGGGAGCAGGCCTTCGCCGAGTCGATCGTCGGCCAGGGCGAGGACAAGAGCCTCGCGATGCAACCCTCGAAGCTCTCCGAGTTCATCACGCTCATCCGCGAGCGCTTCGAGGATGCGGCGCGCGAGGGCGAAGCCCCGGTGCTGGTCACCTCACCGACCGTGCGGCCCTTCGTGCGCTCGATCGTCGAGCGCTTCCGCACGCAAACCAGCGTGCTGTCGCAAAGCGAGATTCATCCGCGCGCAAGGCTGAAGACGGTGGGCGGGATTTAGGGCAACACGCCCGTCTCCCGCCCCGCTCGATTCACATCGGCCGATTCTTGGCCCACTCGGTGTACTTCTTCGCCTTCGCGTGCGTTTCGGCGAAATACTTTTCGTACTCGTCGCCGATCATGATCTTGATGGCGATGCCCTGATCCTCGAGCTTCTTCACATGCTCGGGGTCTTCCATCGCCTTCTTGAGAACACCCTGCAGCTTGGCCACGAGCGGGGCCGGCATTCCCTTCGGACCGGCGATCCCGCGCGTCGAGCTCGAAATCACGGTCGGATAGCCGGCCTCTTTCGAGGTCGGTACGTTGGGCATGAACTTGGAACGGACATCGTCCAGCACGGTCAAGGCCCGCACCTCGCCCGACAGCACGCGCTTGACGATGCTGCCGACATTGTCGAATGCGACGTCGACGTTGCCGCCCATGATCTCCTTGAACTGCGTCGCGCCGCCATCGAGGTGCACGATACGGAATTTCGCGCCCGGCGCAGCCTCCTCGGTCATCAGGATCGCCAGATGATCGTCCGAGAGGATGCCGGTCGTGGCGGCGCGGATCGTTCCCGGCGACTTCTTCGCCGCGTCGATCAGGTCCTGCACGGTCTTGTAGGGACTATCCGCCCTGACCCAGATCACGCCGGGATCGAGCACCTGGTTGATGATCGGCGTGAAGTCCTTCTCGTTGAAGATCGCCCGGCGCTCCGGATCGAGGATCACCGTGTTGGTGGCCGGCAGGTTGATGAAGCCGATGTAGTAGCCATCGGGCTTCTGGCGCACCAGCTCGGTCCATCCGATCTGGCCGCCGGCGCCGCCGCGATTGACGACGACGATCGGCTGCCCGACCGCCTTCTCGGCGATCGATGCCACAACGCGGGCCGCAATGTCGGTCGAGCCCCCGGCCGGGAAAGCGACCATCAGCTGCATCGGCTTGTTGGGGAAATCCTGCTGCGCCGTAGCAGTCCCGGTCAGCGCGGCGGCCACGATGGCCGCAACGGAGAGGCATTTCGCGAATTTCAGCATGTCCTGTCCTCCCTTGTTCATGTTTCGAACGAACTCTCTCGATCGCCTCAACCGGCGGACGCCTCGCGGATCTCTCGCGGCGGCAATCGTAGCGCCGAAGCGACGAGAACGACAGCGGCCAGCACCAGCAGCACCAGGCAGAGCGGGCGGGTGAAGAAAATGGAGAAGTCGCCTGCCGACATCTCGAGCGAGGTCCGGAGCGACTTCTCCAGGAACGGCCCGAGGATCAGCCCCAGCACCAGCGGCGCGATCGGCATGTCGATCTTGCGCATGCCATACCCGATGACACCGCATGCAATCATGACGTAGATGTCGAACACGTTCTGCTGCAGGCTATAGGCGCCGATGATGCAGAACGTGAGCGTGCCGACGCAGACGTATTGATACGGCAGGTGCAGGATGCGCGCCCACAAGCCGACGAACGGCAGGTTGAGAACCAGCAGCAGAATATTGCCGAGAAAGAAGCTGGCGATCACCGCCCAGACGAGGTCGGGCCGCTCCTGGAACAGAAACGGTCCGGGCGTGAGCCCGTTGATAATGAACGCGCCCATCAGCACCGCGATGGTCGGCGAGCTCGGGATACCGAGAGTCAGCAGCGGGATCATCGCCGCGTTGGCGTAGGCGTTGTTGGCGCTCTCAGGCGCGGCCACGCCTTCAATCGCGCCGTTACCGAACCGCTCCGGTGTCTTCGAGAGGCGCTTCTCGAACACATAGGCCACAAAGGTCGGAATGATCGATCCGACACCGGGAATAAGGCCGAGGAAGAAGCCGATGCCGGTGCCGCGCCCGATCGCCCCGATGGAGCGGCGCCACTCTTCGCGCGAAGGAATCAGGGAAGCGAGGTCCGTCTTGATCACCTGGCGATGCGGCTGCTGAACGGCAAGAAGAATCTCGGCGACGCCGAACAACCCCATCACGACAGGAATGAAGCCGAGGCCGTCATAGAGACTGGGGATTCCGAGCGTGAAGCGCGGGGCCCCGCGAACGGGATCGATCCCGATCATCGCAATCAGCAGCCCGAGCACCGCCATGACGAGCCCGGCCAGAAGCGAGCGCCCCCCGAGACCGGTGATGAGGCAAAGGCCGACGAGCATCAGCGCAAAGAATTCCGGCGGACCGAACTTCAATGCGACCTGCGCCAGCGGCGGGGCGACGATGACCAGCGCAAAGGTCGCAAAGATTCCACCGACAAACGATCCGATCGCCGCGATGCCGAGCGCTGTGCCGCCGCGGCCCTGCTTGGCCATCTGGTGCCCGTCGATACAGGTGACCACCGAAGCCGCCTCGCCCGGCACGTTGATCAGCACCGAGGTGATCGTGCCGCCATACATGGCGCCGTAATAAATGGCGGAGAGCATGATCAGGGCGCCGGTCGGGTCGAGCTTGAAGGTCAGCGGGATCAGGATCGCGGTGCCGGCGGCAGGCCCGAGGCCGGGCAGCACGCCGATGAGCGTGCCGAGGACGCAGCCGATCAGCGCGAAAGCGAAGTTCTGCAGGCTCAGCGCCGCCGAGAGGCCGGCCATCAGATGCGTGAGTGTGTCCATCGCGCGATCTGCCTCACAATCCGAGTACGCCGACTGGCAGCGGGACCTTGAGCCAGTGGTAGAAGACGTAAAAGACGCCGAAGCTTCCCGCGAGCGCGGTCAGTGCGATGGCGACCGGAGATCGCGCGCCGAGAACGACCAGCAGGGCTGCGATGAACGGCAGCATGGTGAGCCGATAGCCGAGCGGCTCGAACAGAGCGGCCGCTGCCGTCAGCGCAACCAGCATACCGAGCGCCTGGACGGCCCCACGCCGGTCCGGGAGGCTAATCTCCATACCCTCGTTCGTCTTCGCCAGCGTCGTCTGCGCCAGCATCACGGCGGAAAGGACCGCACCGATGAGGCTGAGCCAGAATGGAAAAAAGCCCGGACCTGGGCCGAGCGCATCGATCAGCGAATAACCGAGCGAGGTGACAAGCGCCGGCACAAAAATGGCGAGCAGGCACAGGCAGGCAATCTGCCAGCCACGCTTGGCAGCGTTGCGCCCATTCGGCATGGCTTCCTCCTCGCCTGCCGGCTATCGAAAGTTCTTGCGGCTCTTGGTTTGACCGGCCGCTTCTTGCCCTCTTGGATCGATGCCGCGATCATCCCGCAAACACCACAGGATGACCAGCCCGCAATTGGCCAGCGTCGCCGCGTTCGATCACCGCGCCGCCGCAAACTTCGCCAGCGCATCCCTGTTGATCTCGATCCCGAGCCCTGGCCCATCCGGCACGCGCACGACACCGCGCACGTGCTCGATCGGCTGCATGAGAATCTCCTGGCGGATCGGATGCTCCGTCCGGTCGAACTCGAGCAGCGGCTCGAGCGGCGACAGCGATGTCGGCGTGTGCGACGGCAGCACCGCGAGAAGCTGCAGCGAGGCCGCGATCGCAATCCCGGTGCCCCAGACGTGCGGGTTGTAGCGAATGCCGAACGCTTCCGACATGTCGGCGATCTTCTTGCACTCGGTGAGCCCGCCCGCCGCGCAGGTGTCCGGCTGGACGATGTCGACAGCACGCGAGACCAGTTGCTCGCGAAAGCCGTAGCGCGTGAACTCGCACTCGCCGCCCGCAATCGGGATCGAGAGCGCGGCCTTCACGGCCCGATACCCGGCCAAATCCTCCGGCGGCACCGGCTCCTCGAACCAGCCGATGTCGTACGGCTCGATCATCCGCCCGAGGCGGATCGCCGCCACGGCATCGAAGGCGTGGTTCGCATCGACCATCAGCGCGACGCCCGGGCCGATCGCCTCGCGCACCGCGCGCGTCACCGCCGCATCCTCGTGGATGCCGAAGCCGACCTTCAGCTTCACCGCCGTGAAGCCGTCGGCGACGTAGCCTGCGGCCTCCTCGGCAAGGTATGCGAGCGGGTCACCCGCCTTGCGCCGGTAGAGGCCGGTTGCGTAGGCGCGCACCTGGGTGCGCAGCGGCCCGCCCATCAGCCGGTGCGCCGGCACGCCGAAATGCTTTCCTTTGATGTCCCAGAGCGCGATGTCGATGCCGGAGAGGCCCTGGATGACGACGCCTTTCTGCCCATGATCGCGTAGCCGGGCGTAGACCATCTGCCAGAGCGCGTCCGTCCCCAGCGGGTCCTCGCCGATCAGCCAGGGGGCGATGGCCGCAACCGCTGCCGAGGTCATCCGGGCGGGGCCGTAGCACTCGCCCCAGCCGGTGAGCCCTGTATCGGTCTCGATCTCGACCAGCGAGGCGGTGCGCGTGTCGTACCAGGCCCGCGAATAGGCGAAGGGCTGCGACAGCGCCGCCCCGAGCACATGGGTCCGGACGTTGGTGATTTTCATGAGGGCGGCCTCCCGGCGGGAGGCTTTTGATAGCAGAGAGCCGCCCGCGACCGGCAAACGGTTTCCCGCTACCGGTCAGATCACGGCTTCGTCATCGCCTTGGGAGCCCCCGGCACGGCCTTGTGACCGGCGTTAGCCCTTCCGGTCCAGCCGAAAGACCCCACATTAATCAATAACATAAACCGCGTTGGCGGCTTCCGCTGGAACCTCTGCGTGTGGGTGCGTCACAGTCAACTGAAACTTAAGTTGAGAATCTGCGTTCCTCCAATGAACCAAACGCCCGGTCGGCACGACCAATGTTCAGGACCGGGGAGAGAATCCCATGAACCATTCGCTCGTTACCGCTGATCGCACGACCCACCTGAAGATCGTGGCTGTATCGCTTGCTGCAGCGATCGTCGTGATCATGGTCGGCATCACCGCCCGCGTGACCGATGACCCCAGCGCCTCCGCGAACCTCCAGGCCCATGGCCCGGTGATCAAGGCGAGCAAGCCCACCGCCGTGACCGCCGCCGAGGGGACCGCTGTTCGGTAATTCCTTTCGTTTGCGAGTGACCTCCGCAAACTCCTTTTGAGCGCCCTTGGGGCGCTCATTTTTTTGGCTCCACTGACCAATATATGGTACATGCCTCATATATGAGGCAGGATGCCGATTGAACCGCCCGCAAGATGCCGGTGGTCTTCTACCGGACCGGGGGCGGCCGCGAGGTTGTGCGAGATTGGCTGCGCGGGCTTGCCGAAGCCGACCGGAATGTCATCGGGCAGGACCTGATGCGGGTTCAGTATCGCTGGCCGGTCGGGATGCCGTTGTGCCGCGCGATGGGTGACGGGCTGTGGGAGGTGCGAAGCCATCTTGCGGGAAACCGGATCGCGCGCGTTCTGTTCAGCGTTCAGCGGGACAGGATTGTTGCGCTCCACGGCTTCGTCAAGAAAACCCGGAAGACGCCCACGAGCGATTTGGCGCTCGCACGCAAGCGCGGCCGAGAATTGGAGGAATGAGGATGGCAGGCATGAAAAAGAAAAAGATTGCCCGCGCCGGCCGCAAGCTGGCGGCGCTCGATGATTTCCTTAAGGCAGAAGGAAAGCTCGAAGAGTTCGAAGCCGTCGCCATCAAGGAAGTGCTGGCGTGGCAGATCGGCGAAGCCATGAAGGCGCAGAACCTGTCACGCAAGCGCCTTGCCGAACGCATGAACACCAGCCGCAGCCAAGTGAGCCGCCTGCTCGATCCGAAGGACGGAAACGTGACGATCGCCACGCTGCAACGCGCCGCCCGCATCGTCGGGCGCACGCTCCGGCTGGAACTGGTGTGATCGGTCGTGGCCGACGAGGCTCTCGCGACTTCCTGAAAAAGCACCGCCGTCCCACCGATCTGAAGGGTGCGCTCAAGCCCAGCGCGCGTTCGATCGTAAGGAGAACGCCGCAGCAGTGCGCCGAAAGGCGCGCCGGCCCGCGTCATGGGCCGGTCATCTCCGGCGATCCGGAGATCGGCCCGCTCGCGAGATGGACACCGGGTGCGGCGGCTTCCGCACCAGCACCTGTCGGCGCTCTGCTCCCCTCAATTTTCTCGGGAGCGGAAACAGACGAGGCGCCACCCGCGCGCCACGACAAGCGGGGCGGAGCGTTGGCTACGCCTGCGTCATTCCGGGGCCGAGCAAAGCGAGGCGCCCGGAATCCATAACCACAGGACAGGAGAATGGAATGTCGACCGAACGACGAGGACCGGCTGGTGGCTATGGATTCCGGGCCCGGCGCTACCGCGCAGTCCCGGAATGACAGCAAGGGCTCAAGGCGTCGCTTGCACCAGTTTCGCATGGATCGCGGGCGCCGTCGGCCGGCCGGTCGGCGAGCCGCCGACGGGCTCGAGCGAGATGCCGTAGGTCGCGCCCGAGATGACGGTCGGCTCGTACGCGGCGAGCGTGGTGCGCACCGTGAACTCGCCGGTGCTGACGAGGCCGAGCGACTCCGGCGGCACGTCCGGCCGCGGCTGGATCCAGATCTGGAAATCGCGGTCCGGCTGCCGCTGCGCCGCGACGGTGCGCACCGTCAGCGTGCGCTTCTCGACATCCACCGTGAGGATGAACTCGGGCGACTGCTCGTCCTTTTGGAACACGGCGACGAGTTGCGCGGGGCGCGGCGCGGGCACTTCGCGGACGACCTCGCGCACCACCTCGACCGGCTTCTCGACGATGCGCTCGACCACCTGCACCGGCCGCTGTGGGCGCAACTCGGGCGGCAGCACATCGGGCTTGTACTCGCGCACCAGCACGATGCCGACGAGGCACGCCGCCATCAGCCCGCTGATCGTTGAAAAGCCGCGCCAGCGCTGCATGCGCTGCCGCATCTGGATGATCTCCGCGCCCGGCGCGTCGGCGCGCACGGCCGACGCCGGAGGCGCGGGCACTTCCGGCAGATGCATTTCGCCCGACTGCGGCGTCCCGGCCAAGCCCGCCTTGATCCGGTCCCAGAGCGGCGCTCCCGGCTCGACCGGAGCGACCAGCACGTTTAGCTCGCCGAGCCGGCGCTCCCAGCGCGCGACCGAAGCGGCGAACGCGGCATCGACCAGGATCAGCGCGTCGGCCTGCGCGCGCTCCTCCGCATCGAGCGTGCCCAGCACATACTCGGCCGCCAAGCCGTCTTTGTCCTCGTCCATGCTCATGACCCGAGGCACTCCCGGACCTGCATCAGGCTGCGGCGCAGCCAGGTCTTGATCGTGTTGGCCGGCGCATCGAATTGCGCGGCGAGCTGCTCGCGGCTCTGCCCGCTATAATAGGCAAGCAACACCATGCGGCGGCGATCTTCCTCGAGCTGGCCCAGGCAGGCGAGCAGACGTTTGAGCTCCTCGTTCATTTCGCGCCGCGCCAGCGGATCGGGCTCGTCCGCGGCTGCCTCCATGGCTGCCGGCTCATCCTCGATCGAGGCCTCACCCTTCTTGCGGATGAGGTCGAGCGCGCGGTTGCGCGCGATCGCCACCATCCAGGTGATGGGCGTTGCCAATTTCGGGTCGAAACTGCCCGCATTGTTCCAAATCTTGAGGTAGGCTTCCTGGATGACCTCGTCGGCGAGGTCGCTTCGCCGCAAGATACGCAGCGCGACGCCGTAAAGTTTCGCTCGCGTGGCCGCATAAAGGCGCTCGAACGCGGCCTGATCGCCTTTCGCGACAGCCGCCATCAGCCACACGAGTTCCGCCGACGTGAGCATCGCAATCCCTGCCCCGCCGCACGATGGCCGGGACGCAACGTTAATGCAACCGGCCCGCGATGGGAGGCGCCCGCCGTCCAATGGATTGCGTGCCGGGGCCCGTTCGCGCGTGCCCGCCTTCAGCTACGGATGAAATCCGAAAAGGTTTAGACCCGCATGGCCGCGGGACGCATCGCACCGATGCGATCCATCTCGGCCTGGTCGCGCGCATTCTCGGCGACGCGCTCGCGTGCCTGATCGCGCTCGTCGAGCAGCTCGACCTTCTTCAATTCCTCGAAGGCCTCGGCCAGCGCGAGGCGCGCGTCCTCGAGCTGGGTCTTCAACTCGTCGGCCGAGCGTTTCAGGTTGTCGCGCCGCACAATCGCGGCCTTCGCGTAAGTCGGGTAGGCAAAGTGCGCCGGATCGTGGATGCCGGCGCGGTCTTGCTCGGTTGCGATCTCGCGGTCGAGGTCGGCCGCCATGCGGTCGAAGTCCGCGACCATGCTTTCGATTTGCGCCACGCGGCGCCGCTTCTCGTCGACCTGGAATTTTCGCAGGCGAATGAGCGTCTCACGCGACTTCATCGACTCGTACTCCCCAGAAGCCTCATCCGGACGCGGCCAATACGCGCCTCGTCCGGTCTTCCCGGGGCCAAATGTGGCAGCACAACGTTAGTTTTCGGTTTCCGCATGCCCAAGGATCTGCTCAAGCCAGCGATACGCATCGTTAAGAGAGGTTGATTCTTCCTTACCTTGACCGAGGAAGCCCTCGAGCGGCGGGTGCAGGCGGATCGCCTCGTCGACTTCCACGCTCGATCCGGCCCGATAAGCGCCGAGCCGGATCAGTTCCTCCATGTCGGCGTAGGTCGCCATCACTTGCCGGGCGCGGTTGACCGCCGGCAGGTACGCGGGATTGGCGGCGCGCGGCATGGTGCGCGAGACCGACTTGAGCACATTGATCGCCGGATAGCGCCCACGCTCCGCGATCGCGCGCTCCATCACGATGTGGCCATCGAGGATGGAACGCACCGCGTCGGCGACCGGTTCGTTGTGGTCATCGCCGTCGACCAGCACGGTGAAGATGCCCGTAATGGTGCCGGCGTTGGTTCCCGGGCCGGCGCGCTCGAGCAGGCGCGGCAGCTCGGTGAAGACCGTCGGCGTGTAGCCCTTCGCGGTCGGCGGCTCGCCGGCCGACAGGCCGATCTCGCGCTGCGCCATCGCGAAGCGTGTGACGGAGTCCATCAGCACCAGCACATCCTTGTGTTCGTCGCGGAAGTATTCGGCGATCGCGAGCGTGAGATACGCCGCCTGGCGGCGCATCAGCGCGGGTTCGTCCGACGTCGACACCACAACGACCGAGCGCGCAAGGCCCGCCGCACCGAGATCGTCCTGGAGGAACTCCTGCACCTCGCGCCCGCGCTCACCGACGAGCCCGATGACCGAAACATCGGCCGCGACGTTGCGCGCCAGCATCGAGAGCAGCACCGATTTGCCGACGCCCGATCCTGCGAACACGCCCATGCGCTGGCCGCGGCAGCAGGTGAGGAAGGTGTTGAGCGCGCGCACGCCGAGATCGAGCGGCGCCCCGACGCGCTTGCGCGCATGGGCCGGCGGCGGCGCATTGCGGAACGGATAGGGCGAGGGACCGGCCGGTAGCGGGCCCTTGCCGTCGATCGGCTCGCCCATCGCGTTGACGACGCGTCCGAGCCAACCCGCGGACGGACGCACAGCAGCAGCAACAGAAGTAACAAGCGCGCGGCAGCCGCGCCGCACGCCTTCCAGCGGCGCATAGGGCATCAGCAGTGCGTTCGGCCCGGTGAAGCCCACGACCTCGCAGGGGATCGTGCGCCCTCCCCCCGCCTCGATCATCACGCGCGCGCCCACCGACATCGCGTGAATCGGCCCCGCGACCTCGACCAGCAAGCCGCGGACGC
>Ga0190275_10001393_pt1 | contig 18037 bp, 9 predicted proteins | sample Popmic550T_FD_133745 | JGI IMG/M metagenome (GOLD analysis project Ga0190275, IMG submission 133745) | Populus adjacent soil microbial communities from riparian zone of Yellowstone River, Montana, USA - 550 T | ecosystem: Environmental > Terrestrial > Soil > Riparian zone > Trees stand | place...
CGATGATCTGGACCAGCTGCTCCGGCCGGGCGGTGGGCAGCTCCTTGAGCAGCGACTGGTAGGCGGTGTGCTCCTCGGCGAACAGCTCCAGCATGAAGCGCGAGACGTGGACGCCGGTGGGCGGCTCGGGCGTGCTGGCCAGGTACTTCTCCAGCGCCAGCTGCATCTCCTGGGCGCTGGAGTAGCGCTTGCGACGGTCCTTCTGCAGCGCCTTTTCGAGGATCTCGTCCAGCGCGGGGGGCACGTCCGGGCGCAGCTCGGAGGCCGGACGGACTTCGCCCTCCAGGATGTCATTCATGATGGCCAGCTCGTTCTCGCGCTTGAACAGCCGGCGGCCCACCAGGATCTCGTACAGGACGATGCCGAGCGCGAACACGTCGCTGCGCGCATCCAGTGGCACCGTGCGGATCTGCTCGGGGGACATGTAGCTGAACTTCCCCTTGAGCTTGCCCGCCTCCGTCTTGGTGCTCTGCGACTCGGCCTTGGCGATGCCGAAGTCCACCACCTTCACGCCGCCCTCGTAGGTGACGAGGATGTTGGACGGCGACACGTCCCGGTGGACCAGGTTCAGCGGGTTGCCGCTGTGGTCCTTGCGGGTATGCGCATAGTGAAGGCCCTCGCACGCCAAGGCCATCACCCGGGCGGCGATGGGTGGTGGCAGCCCCACCTGGGCGCGCTTGCACTTGCGCAGGATGGCCAGCAGATCATGCCCCGCGATGAACTCCATCGCGATGTAGAAGGAGGCCTGCTCCTGGCCCAGGTCGAAGATCTGCACCACGTTGGGGTGGTTGAGGGAGGCCGCCAGCCGCGCCTCGTCCAGGAACATCTGGACGAACTCCTTCTCGGTCGCGTACTGGTCGAGGATCCGCTTGACCACCACCAGCTTCTCGAAGCCCTGAAGCCCGAGCTGCTTGGCCAGCCAGATCTCCGCCATCCCGCCCACCGCCAGGCGCTTGAGCAGGAGGTACTTTCCGAACTGCTGGGTCATGAGGGGCCGCACTCTAGCGGAACCCGGCCTGTCGAGACACCTGGGGCCCCGGGAGGCGCGCCACTCCCCGTCTGAGGTAGGTTGGCTCAGTCCGCCCTACCTGAGAGCCGTCCATGGCCCCTTCCCCTCGCCCCCTTGCCCCCTGGGCGCGCTCATTTCTCCCCACGCTCCTGCTGGTCAGTGCTGCCTGCCAGCAGTCCGAGCCCGTCGAACCCGGGCCTGAGCCGCTCCCGCTCGCCCACTCCCGCCAGGGGCTGCGCCCGCCCATCGACAACGTGGGAGACCTCTTCCTCGGTCAGGCACTGCCCACCCTCAACGTGCTCAACCTGCTCGATGAGCGGGGGCTGAACGGACCGGACGGGATCGCGCTCGACACCAGCGTCAGCCCGCCACGCGTCTACGTGGCGGACACCCTCAACAGCCGCGTCCTCGCCTGGGCGAATGCCCTCGCCTTCGCCAACGGGGCCCCAGCGGACAAGGTCATCGGCCAGACCGACCCCTACCGTGGCGCCTGCAACACCACGGGCGTGAGCGCCATCTCGCTGTGCAGCCCGAGGGCCGTCGAGGTGGATGGCTCGGGCAACCTCTACGTCGCGGACACCGGCAACCACCGCGTCCTCGAGTTCGATACCCCTTTCACCGGCGACCTCGTCGCCGATCGCGTCTATGGCCAGAGCGGCGCCTTTGTCTCGGGGACCTGCAACCTGGGCGGAGCGCCGGGTCCGTCCACCCTCTGCTCACCCGTGGGGGTGGCAGTGGACGTCGCGGGGAACCTCTACGTCTCGGATCAGGGCAACCACCGTGTCCTGCGCTTCACCTCGCCGCTGGCGGACGCGGTGGCGGATGCGGTGCTCGGGCAGACAGGCATGACGGGGAGCACACCCAACCTGGTCGACGCGCGGGGCCTGGCGAACCCCTCCAGGCTGGCCATCGACAGGAGCGTCACGCCCAACCGAATCTACGTCGCGGACACGGACAACCATCGCGTGCTGGGCTGGAGCAGCGCCACCGGGTTCGCCAACGGCGCGACGGCGGACAGAGTCCTCGGGCAGCCAGACGCCTCCGCGACCGGGTGCAACACCGGGGGCGTGGGGGCAGGGACGCTCTGCTTCCCGCGCGGCCTGGCGGTGGACGCCGCGGGCAACCTCTATGTGGCGGACGCCAACAACAACCGCGTCCTCGTCTTCGACACCCCGCTCACCTCCGATGCTCTCGCCGACAAGGTATGGGGCCAGGCGACCTTCACCGGCTCGGGGTGCAACAGCGGGGGCGTGGGGGCTGGCACGCTGTGCAGCCCCTGGGAGGTGCTGCTGGACACCGCGGGGAACCTCCACGTGGCGGACACCAGCAACAACCGCGTGCTCAGCTTCACCGGCGGGCGGGCGGGGGACACCACTGCGGACCGGGTGTATGGCCAGGCCAGCTTCACCGCTGTCGCCTGCAACACCGGCGGCCGCTCCTCGCAGACGCTGTGCAGCCCCCGAGGGCTGGCCTTCGACGCGAGCGGGAACCTCTTCGTGGCTGACCACACCAACTCGCGCGTGCTGGTCTACACCCCCTTGCCCGTGGACACCGTGGCGGACCGGGTGTTCGGCCAGGCGACCCTGACGGCGGGATCCTGCAACGCCGGCGGCGTCAGCGGCTCCTCGCTCTGCAACCCAGGCTCGGTGGCGGTGGACAGCGCGGGGAATGTCTGGGTGGGTGACGAGGGCAACTCGCGCGTGCTGGGCTACCTCGCGCCGCTGACCACCAACACGGTGGCGGACAGGGTGGTGGGCAAGTCGAGCCTGACGTCCAACTCGTGCCTCCCCGCTTCCGCCACCTGCATCGCCACGTCCCCGCCCGCGGTGGCGGTGGACGCCTCCGACAACCTCTACGTCGCGGATCCGGCTGGCAACCGGGTGCTCGCCTACAACGCTCCCTTCGCCACCAACACCACCGCGGATCGCATCCTGGGCCAGGCGGACTTCTCCACGACCTCGCGCAACTCCATCGACGCCCAGGGACTCAGTGGGCCGGAGGGCCTTCACGTGGACCGCTCCTCCTCTCCCAACCGGCTCTACGTAGCGGACGCGCAGAACAGCCGCGTGCTGGCGTGGGACTCGGTGAACCTCATCAATGGCCAGCCTGCGGACAGGATCTTCGGCCAGGCCACCGCCACCCAGGGCACGTGCAACGGGAGCGGGCTGGGCGCGCAGAGCCTGTGTCTCCCCGTGGATGTCGCGACGGACACGGCGGGCAACGTCTACATCACCGACGACACCAACTCGCGGGTGCTGGAGTACAACGCTCCGTTCGCCACCGGAGGTGACGTGGTGGCGGATCGCGTCTTCGGGCAGACGGGCTTCACCGGCAGCACCTGCAACAGCGGTGGCACCTCCGGCCTCACCCTCTGCAACCCGCGCGGGCTCACCGTGAGCCCCTCCGGCCATGTGTACGTGGTGGATGGCGGCAACCACCGGTTGCTGCGCTACGACATGCCGCTCTCTACGGATCTGGTGGCGGACGCAGTGCTTGGCCAGATCGGCTTCCGCAACAACGGCGCCAACCTGGTGGACGGCGCGGGGATGTCCTCCCCCTACGCCGTGGCCATTGACACTTCGGCGACGCCCAACCGGCTCTACGTGGCGGACTCCACGAACAGCCGCGTGCTCGCCTGGGCGGACGTGACCGCCTTCCAGAACGGCTCGCCCGCGGACCTGGTCCTGGGCCAGCCGGATCTCTTCACATCGGATTGCAACAGCCAGGGCCTCTCCGCCTCCAGCCTCTGCGACCCCTCCGCGATCGCGGTGGACGCCACCGGCCGCGTCTACGTTGCCGACTCGAGCAACGACCGTGTCCTCATCTATGAGCCGCCCTTCGCCACCGACACCGTGGCGGACAAGGTGGTCGGCCAGGCGAGCTTCACCAACGGCTCGTGCAACCGCGGCGGGGGCAACCCGAGTGCCATCACGCTGTGCGACCCTCATGGCGTGGCGGTGAGCCCGGCCATGGACCTCTTCGTCAGCGACGAAAGCAACCACCGCGTGCTGGTGTACACCAATCCGTGGGGCACCGACTCCACCGCTGATGCCGTATTCGGGCAGGCCGGGAGCTTCACCACCCGGACTTGCAACAGGGGTGGCCGCTCGGAGAGCTCGCTGTGTGATCCCGGCCAGATCGCGCTGGACACCACCGTTGCCGCCCTGCGGCTGTATGTGGCGGACAGCACCAACAACCGTGTGCTCGTCTACGACGCGCCCCGCACCTCGGACACCACGGCAGATCTCGTCATAGGCCAGTCGGGGATGACCAGCGCGTCGTGCGGCGTGGGCCTGAATGGCCTGTGCGATCCCAAGAGCGTCGCGGTGGATGCCACCGGCAACGTCTACGTCGTCGACAACGACAACGACCGGGTGGTCCAATACAACGCTCCGCGGACGACCGATACGATCGGGGACCGTCTCTTCGGCCAGTCCTCCCCCACCGGCAGCTCGTGCAATGCGGGCGGCCTGAGCGCCTCGTCCCTGTGTGGTCCCCGGGGCGTGGCGGTGGACGCGGTGGGCAGCCTCTACGTGGCGGACACCACCAACCACCGCGTCGTCGTCTACCTTGCGAACAACCGCCCCACTGCCAACCCCCTCACGCTGACGCCGCCGTCCCCAAGGGGGAACGACAACCTCGTTGGCTCGTATTCGTACCAGGACGTGGACGGAGACGTGCAGAACGGCACCGAGGTGCGCTGGTACCGGGACGGCCAGGAGCAGGCGGCCTGGTTCGGGCAGCTGACAGTGCAGGCCTCGGCCACCACCCGAGGTGAGCAGTGGTACTTCACCGTCCGGCCGCGCGACGGCGTGGAGTACGGCCGGCTGGAGAGGTCGCTGACGGTGACGATCCTCAACACGCCTCCGGTCGCCTCCACCCCCTCCATCGCGCCCGCGGCGCCCAGGACGAACGACATCCTCAGCGCGAGCTACGGCTACACCGACGCGGACACCGACACCGAGAGCGGCAGCGAGATCCACTGGTTCCTCAACAACGTCGAGCAGCCCGCGCTGCTCAACCAGCCCACCGTTCCCGCCTCGGCCACCTTCAAGGGACAGCTCTGGTACTTCACCGTGCGCCCGAGCGACGGCTCAGAGCTGGGCGCCGCCATGACGTCGCCCGTGGTGACGATCGCCAACACGTCCCCCTCTGCGGGCAGCGTGCAGATCATCCCCGCCTCCCCCAGCTCCACCTCCAACCTCAGCGTCTCCTACACCTACGCGGACCCAGACGGCGACGCAGAGCTGGGCTCTGAGATCCGGTGGTACCGCAACGGCGCGCTCCAGGCCTCCTTGAATGACCTGCGGACAGTGTCAGGGCCGCTCACGCTGAATGACCAGTGGCACTACACGCTGAGGCCCAGAGATGGCGCGGATCTGGGAGCACTGGCGACGTCCACCACCGTGGTAGTGGGCAGCTCCGCCCCTACCGCCACCAACGTCCAGATCACCCCCAGCCCGCCGCGCACCCATGATGTGCTGACGGCCAGCTACACGTACTCGGATCCGGACAGCCAGGGGGAGACGGGCAGTCAGATCCGCTGGTTCAAGAACACCGTGGCGCAGCCGGCCTACAACAACCTCCGCACGGTGCCGGCGAGCGCCACCACCAAGGGCGACAGCTGGTACTTCACCGTTCAGCCCTGCGACAGCACGCCCGTGTGTGGGCTGACGCAGACAGCGCCTACCGCCACGGTGCTCAACACGGCGCCTTCCGCGACTGCGCCTGCCATTGCCCCGGCCTCCCCGCGGACCACCGACACGCTCACCGCCGGCTACACCTACGCGGACGCGGACAGTGACACCGAGAGCGGGAGCGAGATCCGCTGGTTCAGGAACGGCGTGGAGCAGACGGCGTTGGCGAACCAGCGCACGCTGCCCGCGGGCATCGCCGCGAAGGGACAGAGCTGGGCCTTCACCGTGCGCCCAAGGGATGGCGTGGACTTCGGAGCGGCCATGAGCTCCGCCCCGGTGACGATCGCCAACAGCGCGCCCACGGCCACCCAGGTCGTCCTCACCCCGCCCACCCCCCGCGTCACGGACACGCTGACGGCCACCTATCGGTACACGGATGCAGATGGGGATACGCCGGCCGCGCCCACGGTGAGGTGGTACCGGAACACCGTGGAGGACGCCACACTGCGCAACGTGCTCACTGTGCCCCCCTCCAAGCTGGGCAAGGGGCAGGCCTGGAGGTTCACCATCGCGGCCTCGGACGGCACGGCCACCGGGACCACGGTGAGCTCGAACACAGTGACGATCCAGAACTCGCCGCCCGTGGCGACCAGCCCGGCCATCACCCCCGCCGCGCCCAACGCGGGCGATGCGCTCACCGCCTCGTACACCTACGCGGACTCGGACTCGGACGCGCAGTCCGGCAGCGAGCTGCGCTGGTTCAAGAATGGCGTGGAGCAGACGGCGCTCTTCGGAGCCACCACCGTGCCGGCCGGCGTCACCCTCAGGGGCGAGCGCTGGACCTTCTCCGTCCGTCCGAGGGACGGCACGGACTTCGGCACGCCGCTCACCTCGCCCGAGGTCTCCATCGCCAACGGCGTGCCGCTCGTGAGCAGCCTCTCCATCCAACCTTCGCAGCCCGGGACGGAGGACACCCTGGTGGCCTCGTACACGTACCTCGACGCGGACGGAGACCCGGAGACGGGGAGCGAGATCCGCTGGTTCCGCAACGGCGTGGAGGCCACGGTGTACCTCGGGCTGGTAAACCTGCCGGCCAGCGCCACCACCAAGGGCGAGAGCTGGTACGTCACCGTGAAACCGAGGGACGGCTTGGACTTCGGGCAGCAGGCCACCAGCGCGCCCGTGCTCATCCTCAACACGCCGCCTCGGGCCACCAACGTGAACCTCTCGCCGCTGTCTCCCCGGGCGACCGATGCGCTCGTGGCCAGCTATACGTACGTGGACCCGGATGATGACGCCCAGCAAGGCACCGAGCTGCGCTGGTTCCGGAACGACACGGAGGTGGGCTCGCTCCTCAACCAGTCCATCGTCCCCGCGAACACCGCACGGGCCGGAGAGACGTGGTACTTCACCGTGCGCCCCAAGGATGGTGTGGCGTTCGGCGTGCTCGTCACCTCCACCTCGGTCATCGTAGGCAGCTCCGCCCCGGTGGCCACCGCGCTCCAGATCACCCCGTTCGCCCCCACCACCCTGGACCCGCTGGTGGCCAACTACCTCTACAGCGATCCGGATGGCGAGCCAGAGTCCGGCAGCGAGCTCGAGTGGCAGCGTGATGGCACGCCGGTGGCCACACTGACGGGAAGCCGGACGGTGCCCACCGGCACGGCACAAAAGGGGGAGTCCTGGAGCTTCAGCGTGCGTCCGAAGGACGGAGCGTCCTTCGGTGCGCGGCAGACCTCCGCGCCGGTGGTCATCCGCAACACGCCGCCGGCCGCCTCCAGCGCCACGGTCACCCCGTCGCAGCCGCGCACGGACGACGTGCTCACGGCCACCTTCACCTATGGCGACGCGGACGGGGATCCACAGGTGGGCTCGGAGATCCGCTGGTATCGCAATGGGCTCGAGCAGCCATCGCTGCTCGATCAGCCCTTCGTCCCCGCGTCGGCCACTCGCAAGCGCGAGGTCTGGTACTACCGCGTGCGGCCGAAGGATGGCACCGACTACGGCCCCGCCGAGGTGTCGAATCCGACCTTCATCGAGAACTCGCCGCCCGTCGCCAGCGCCGGCCCGGATCAGCAGATCCCTCCTACCCAGGCCGTGATGCGAGTGACGCTCGACGGGACGGGCTCGCAGGACATGGACGGGGACGTGCTCGACTACACCTGGTCCGAGGGGAGCACGGTGCTCAGCCGGGGCGCCCGCGTCACCGTCGAGCTGCCCGTGGGCCAGCGCACCCTCACGCTCACCGTGGCAGATGGCGAGGACACCTCCACCGATGAGGTGCTCATCGACATCCCGGATCCGAGGCCCACCGCCACCGCTCCCGCGGACTTCACGATGCCACCGGGCCGGATTGTGCTCACAGGGAGTGGCTCGGATGTTCTGGGCCGCACGCCGGGCTACCAGTGGACGCAGGTGGCCGGAGCGCCGGTGGACCTGCGCGACGCGGGCACCGCCACCGCCTGGTTCCTGGGGACTCGCTCCGGCACGTACATCTTCGAGCTCGTCGCCACGTTGCCTGGCGTGTCGAGCGAGCCCGCGCGGACCACGGTGACGATCCGCAACCTGCCGCCATGGGCCTCGGCGCCAGCGCGCCAGGTGGTGGAGGCGGGGCAGGAGCTGTCACTCGATGGCAGCGGCAGCGACGATCCCAACGCGGACCCGCTCACCTGGCGCTGGACGGTGGAGTCCAGCTCGGGGGCTTCCACGCTGGCCGACGGGGACCAACCCACCGCCCGCCTCACGCTCCTCGCCGATGGCCGCTATGGCGTCACCCTGGTGGTGAACGACGGTGTGGAGGACAGCCTGCCCGCCTTCACCGAGGTCATCGCCATCAATGCCCAGGTGAAGACCCACCCACCGGCCGCCAACGCCGGCCCGGATGGCGTGGGCGAGCTGGGCAAGCCTGTCACCCTCGAGGGCCGTGGCAGCTATGACATCGACGGCGATGCGCTCACGTACAGCTGGCGGAGGGTCTCGGGACCCGCGGACCCGCCTGTGCCGGCCCACTCGTCCACTCCTACGTTCCGAGCCACGGGAGCGGGGACCGTGGTGATGGGGCTGACCGTGAGCGACGGCAAGGTGACGAGCTCCGAGGACACGGTCACCTTCGAGATGGACGATCCCGCGGTGAACCGCCGCCCGGTGGCGCGTGCTGGCTCGGACCGCTCGGTGGGGATGGGCACGGAGGTCCAGCTCGACGCGACCCGCAGCACGGACCCGGATGGGGACGTGCTCACGTACCAGTGGACGCAGCTCGCGGGGCCTCGGGTGACGCTCGACAACAACCGCTCTCCGCGGCCTGGCTTCACGCCTACGCGGTCCGGCTTCGTCCGGTTCGGGCTCACCGTGTCGGACGGCAAGGTGGCCTCCGCGCCCTCCAGCGTGCTCATCCAGGTCACCACCGATGGCAACAGCCCGCCGCTCGCCAGCGCGGGGCCGGACCAGCAGGTGGTCATTGGCGGCGTCGTGACGCTCGATGGCTCGGGATCCTCGGATCCGGACGGAAACCCGCTGCGGTACGTCTGGGAGCAGGTCTGGGGGAGCCCGGTGGTGCTGGGGAGCCCTGGTGTTCGGCCGGCGTTCACGCCTCCTGGACAGGGCCGCTATCGCTTCCGCCTCACCGTCCTGGACGGGGAGGCCCCCAGCGCGGCCGACGAGGTGGATGTGGTGGTGGGCACGCACGGCGCGGACAACAAGCCGCCAGTGGCTCACACCTTCAACACCCTGGAGGTCCCCGTGGGTGAGCGGGTGCAGCTGGATGGGACGGAGAGCGACGATCCCGATCCGCTCGACAAGCTGACATACGAGTGGACGGTGTCGGGCTTCCCCACAGGCAGCGAGCCTGTGCTCGCGGATTCGGCCACGGCGACACCGTCGTTCACGCCCACGGTGGCCGGCTCCTACACGTTCAGGCTCCGAGTCTCGGATGGGGACCTGACCAGCTCGCCTGTCTACATGACGGTGCTTGCCACCTCGGACTCAAAGGGCGGCCTGGGCTGCGGAGCGGGGAGTGGTGCGCCGCTGCCGCTGGCGGCGGTCCTGCTGACGCTCCTCTGGAGCGGGCGACGGCGAGCCCTGGCGGCCCGGGGTGCGCGAGTGTTCGCGGCGCGGGCCCTGGCCGTGCTCCTCGCGCTCGGCGTGGCCTGGATGCCGGTGGTCGCGGGAGCTGCCGTCGAGCAGCCGCAGGGCAAGACGCGGAAGAAGAAGCCCACCTCGGGCAAGTCCCCAGCTGGCAGGTCCACCTTCAGCAAGCCCGCGACAGGCAAGTCCGCGGCAGGCAAGTCTCTGTCCGGCAAGAAGAAGAAGAAGCAACCCGTGCTGGAGGCCCCTGTCGAGGTGGTGCCGCCTCCCATCGAAGAGGTGAGCCCCGAGCCTGCGCAGCCCGTCGACGAGGCTCCGGTGACGCCGGAGACATCCGCAGCGCCGCCGCCCCAGGAGGAGGCAATCCCCACGGAGGGCCCGCCCAACCCCTATCTGGAGGAGGCGCGGCAGCTCTACCTGGGCTTCCAGTTCGAGGGGATCATCCCCAAGCTGGAGTTCGCGCTCGCGGTGAAGGGCGTGACGGTGGCGCAGAAGATCGAGATCTACAAGCTGATGGCCCTCACCCACTCCGCCTTTGACGACGCGCCCAAGGCGGAGGAGGCCTTCCTCCACATCCTGGAGCTGCAGCCAGACTATGAGCTGACCGGTGGCGCCTCGCCGAAGATCCGCTCCTACTTCGCGAGCGCCCAGAAGGCATACAGGGCCCAGCAGGCGGTGAAGCTGCAGCACGCTGCGCCCAAGCCGAGTGTGCACGGAGAGACGACGACGGTGGACGTGACGGTGGTCGCCGGCGCGGATCGGGTCTCGGCGATAACGCTGCACTACCGGCCCCGTGGGAGCACGGGCGGCTACTCGCAGCTGGCGATGGCTCGAGGAGAGAGCGGCGCCTTCTCCTGCAACGTGCCCAGCGCCTTCCCGGGGCCCGCGGGGAAGCGGACCATCGAGTACTTCGTCCGAGCGCGGGATGCGAGCGGGGCGCTGCTGGCCTCGGTGGGCGCGGAGGAGACTCCTCTGGAGCTGACGATGGAGACGGTGGAGCTGGCGAAGTCCCAGCCCCTCTACAAGAGCTGGGTCTTCTGGACGGCGGTGGGCGTGGGGACCGCGGCGGCGATTGCCACGCCGGTGCTGATCAACCGGAGCGTGCAGGTGCGGCCCGGGTCGTTGGGAATGGAGCCGCTCAAGTGAGGGCCTCTTCGTGGAGCGGCTGGGCGAGCCTGGCGCTCGGGCTGTGGGTGCTCGCGGCCTGCGGACAAGGCGCGGTGTTCCTCACCATCGAGGCGGTGGGGCCCGAGGGTGCGCTGCGCATTCCGGACGACGTGGACAGGGTCGTGGTCCGCGTGACGGACGACGAGGGCATGGAGGTTCTGCTCGAGAAGGAGTACCCGCTCACCGAGGAGCAGCGCTTCCCGCTGACGCTGGGGTTGGAGCCGGGCCCCAAGACGGGCGAGCGCATCCGCGTGGAGGTGATGGCCTTCAAGGGGGAGGAGCTGGTGGGGGATGCCGCGGCGGTGGTGCCCATCACGCGGCAACAAGAGGCCTCGGCGACGCTGAGGATCGTGAAGAGCTGAGTCTTGCGCTGTCCTCATTCGAGGTTCACCCATGTCCCGCATGACCCTCATCCTGGCCCTGCTGCTCACCTTCCAGGCGCAGGCCGAGCCGCCCACGGAGCAGGAGGTGAACGCCAGCTCGCTGCTGACGGGGGCTCGGGTCGTGGATGAGGGCGGAACTCCCCAGGACATGGCCGCGGGGATGTTCGACGGCAGCCCCTGCACCCAGTACGACCTCACCCTCTCGCAGAACCTGCCGCTCATCCTCGAGCTGGTCGAGCCGTTCGACCTGACCCGCCTGGAGGTCATCAACTCGAACAACGAGGAGTACACCCCTGGAATCTCCGTGAGGACGCTGCGCATCGAGCAGGGACAGAGTCCCTCAGGACCGTGGCGGGCGCGGATCGACTGGGAGCTCCAGAAGGGCTCGGAGCCTCAGACCCGGCCCGTGTCGATGGAGAGGACGCGCTATCTGCGTGTGACGCTGGTGGCCAATCACGGCAACAAGGACTGGATCGGCCTGGGTGAGCTGCGCATGTGGGGCCGGCGCTCCGCCGCGCGGGAGATCCTCTTCACCGGAGCCTGGGAGACCGCCTACGGCGAGCTGCGCTTGAGCCAGGTGGGCCAGAAGATCACCGGCTGCTATGGCCCGCCCGACAGCCAGGCTGGCGACAAGCTCATCGAGGGAACCCTGAGAGATACCGTCTTCATCGGCACCTGGCGCGAGAATCGCACTGGCGGCCCAGACACCGTGGGACCCGTGGCCTTTGCGCTCACCCAGGAGGGAAACCTCTCCGGGATATGGGGTTACACGCCGAGCGAGCGGACCCGCCGATGGGATGGGAAGAGGCTCGCGAAGCCCACCATCAGCTGCAAGAAGCCCAAGAGAACGCCTGGCCAGGAGACGCCTGCGGAAGGGCCGCAGGGTGCCACTCGGACCCCTCCCCCTCCTGGGAAATAGCCGGGCTCAACACAGCTCCAGGGCTGCGCGCACGAAGCCGAGGCGGAGGAGCCAGATCAGGACCAGCCCGGTGGCAGCCAGGCCGAAGGCGGCCAGGATCGGCGTGCGCCCCGGCGGCGCTGGGCGCAGAGAGGTCAGAAACCCCACGGCGGCGCCGAGCAGCGCCGGGTACGCCAGCAGCGCCACGAGCAGCACGGTGGGGAAGAGATCCTTGGGCGCCCCCATTCGCTGCCGCCACTCGCACGATCCGCCTCCTGCGTACTCTTGATAGTAGCTCGCGAGCCGGTCCACCGGGCCTGAGTCCACCTCCTTCGCGAGAGCTGGACGAGGCGCTGGAGCGGCTCCACCCGCCAAGCGCTCGGCCAACGAGGGCTCCACCCGCCGAGGGGGTGGCCTGCGGTTCATGACCGTCACCATCGTGGCGAGGGCCGCGGCGAGCACGAGCAGCGTGGTGGCGAACCACAGTCTTGGCGAGGGCATACTCCCAGAGTCTAGGAGGGACTTGCGCCGACGCACTCGGGAAAACCGGTAGAACCTCCGTTGGCACAAGCCCCAGTCAGTCAACGCCTCGGTGCTCTCCTGGACGTAGCTTGGGCTGCGAGGTGGGAGCTCTCCGACGAGAGCCTCGGCATGAACCTGTATGACAAGCATACAGGTTGGCACAACCCGCGCCCGGCAGAGCACTCCTGGAGGGCTCTGGTTCCGGGCTCTGCCCTGGGAGCGGATCGGCCAGTACGTGGGAAGCCTTGGGTGTGCTCGTCCTCAGGAGCGCTTTCACCGCTCTCTTCGCCTGAACTTCAGGTCTCCAGATCCGCGGAGTAGCTGAGCGACTGGATGCGGCGAGTGCTCTCGTCGTTGGCCGCCTTGCGCTCCTTGGACAGCTTCTCCAGCTCCTCGACAATCTGGTCCAGCCGGTTCTCCTGCTCGCTCAGCTTCGCCACGAAGCGCTCGGCCAGCTCCCGCTGCGAGGCCCCGCTCTTGAGCGACTCGATGTTCGACCGGATGCGCTCCTGATCCTTGAAGAGCTGCGCCCGCTCGTTCATCAGCTGCTGTTCGTCCTGCGTCAGCACCGCCACCCGCTCCTTCAGGGCGATGATCTCCCGCAGCGCGTCCGCCAGCCGCTCATCCACGTAGCTCTTCTTCAGGAAGAACATCACGTGGTCTGACTGGATGCTGGAGAGGTGGTACTGCTCCACCCCTCGCGTGCGCTCCGTCACCGGGAACTCCATGCTGACCCCCGCCGCCAGCTCCAGCTTGAAGCGCCAGAAGTGGTCCGTGGTCTCCGCCGGCTCCGGAGTGTCCTTCAAGTCCCAGCCCGAGCGCGGGTGCTCCAGGAAGAGCGTCGCCGGCCGTTTCCCCTTGTTCCGCAGCACGTACTTCACCCGCCGGAACTGGTAGTGCTCCACCACCAGCACTCCCCGGTTCACCACCGACCGGAACACCGGCCCATTCTCCGTCGAGTCCTCCACCGACACCCCGCAGCTCAGCTCCACCGCGTACGGCACGAGCCGCTGATCGTCCGGCTTCATCGTGTCGAGCATCGCCTCGCCCACGTACGTGTCCCCCTCCAGCACCGTCACCGGCCCGCCCTCCAGCGTCAGCCCCGTGGTGTTCTTCAGCTCGATGCACGCCATGGGGTTCTTCTCGCGCGTGGCCCGGTTGTAGAGCAGCACCCGCCGGCCCTCGAACGGCCGCTGCAGGATGGGCACCAGCGCGCTCTGGTTGCGGTGCACCGTCACCGGATGATCCACCCGGTACTCGAACAGGTCCCCCACCTCCTTCGTCAGCGTCCTCACCGCCACGCTCCGCTCCGCCGCCTCCCGCATCCCCTGCCCCCCCCTCATCCGCCCGGCGCTCGTCACGCCCTGCATCAGAGGCGAGGCGGCGGCCCCCGGCGCGAGCGCTGACCTATCCACCCGCCCACCCTCCTCGTCCTTGTCCACCTCCGCCATGGACCCGAACGCCTCCTCGGGGATGACGGGCGCGGCGGCGGCTTCCGTCCTCACCTCCACGATGGGGCGCTTCATGTACCGGGGGCTGTACAGATCATGCACGAAGGACACAGGCAGCCCGGCGATGAGCGCCAGGTCCACGTCCACCCAGTCCTCGTCCCCCGTGTTGTCCACCAGCGCCCAGCCCTGCAGCAGCGGCTTCTCGTTCTCCTCCAGGAGGATGCGGTAGCTCGTCTTCCACACCGGCGCCTCCACCACGTAGCTGACGTAGAGCTCCCGCTCGCCCTCCCCCGCCGTGAGGATGGACATCCGCTTGCTGTCCTTCTTGTACGAGGACAGCACCGTGGCCAGGTAGAACTCCAGGTCCTTGCGCACGGCATCGTCCAGGAACTCCAGCTCGACGATCTCGATCAGATCGAAGGTGCGCAGCGCCGCGCCCACCAGCAGCGACAGGAAGGGCCGCACCACGGACGCCTTGCCCTCCACCACCGCCATGGACTCCAGCCCGACGATGATGCCCTCCACGCTCTCCTTGCCGCTGATGCGCGCACGCACCCGCGCGCCCTTGATCTGCCCCAGCAGCGCCGTGAGGCTGCCGGCATCCGGGATGCGGATGGTGGCCTCCTGCAGCAGCTGCTCCAGCGGCTTCGTCGAGTCGTAGCTCACCGCCGACACCGAGCCCCCCGACAGGTCCAGCACCGTCATCGACTTGAGCACGTCGTTCATCTCGCGGGCCTTGAAGTCCAGGTTCAGGGCCTCGGGGCCTGTCACCTTCCCCTTGCGCTCGAAGTAGCCCACCCCATGCTTGTAGAGGACGACGCGACGGATGGGCAGGGCAGCGGGCATGGAGCCTCCAGGAATTGGGGTTCTGCGGGGCTCGGTGTATCAAGTCCCCTGAGGGGAGAACACCATGGAACCTGTTGGGCAGAACAAGAAGCGCTCGCCCTGGCTCTACGTCGGCATCGGCTGCGGCGCCCTGCTGCTGCTGGGCATCGGAGGCTTCATCTTCGGCGTCGCATTCCTCTTCAAGAAGGGCAAGCAGTACACGGAGGATCTCTCCAACCCCATCGCTCGCACGGAGATGGTGAAGAAGGCCCTCGGCGCCCAGACGCTGCCCGAGGGCTACCACGGCGTCATGGCGCTCAGCGTGCCCGCGATCATGGACATGGCTGTCCTCAGCACGCGCTCTCCGGATGCTCCCGCCGCGGGACAGACGGGCGACGTGCGCAGCTTCGTCTACTTCTTCATCAAGCGCTCCTCCGTCACCGACCAGGAGCAGCTGAAGAAGTACCTCGAGGGCCAGTCGAATGATGCCTCCGTGCTCGCCCGCAACAATGTGAGCCTCGGTGAAGGCGAGATCCTCGGCAGAGGCGCCATCGAGCTCGAGGGCCGGCGCGTGCTCTATGTCACGCAGCGCGGAGAGCTGGAGACCGAGCACGATGACAGAGAGGGGCCTGGGCTGAACTCCATCCTCTTCATCGAGTGCCAGGGCCAGGAGCGCATGCGCATGGGGATCTGGATGGCTCCCGATCCCTCTCCCGGAGCACCCCTCGAGCAGCTCGACCTGAAGGGGACTCCCGCCGATCCCGAGGCCCTGCGCGCCTTCATGTCCCACCTCAATCCGTGTCAGGAGAGCTGAGATGCACCTGCGCTCGTCTGTCCTCTCCGTCCTGGGCTTGGCGGCCCTCGCGCTCCTTTCCGGCTGCGCCAGCCTGCAGCAGCCCCCGCCCGAGGACACCACCCCTCCGCCCCCCAGGACCGAGCCCGTGACAAACCCGTCCCAGCCGAGCCCCTCCTCCGGCTCCACGCCGTGGCACCACGCCCAGCCGAGCCCCTCCTCCGGCTCCACGCCGTGGCACCAGGCCCGCGTGGGTGACCGCGTGGTGTACGCCTTCTCCGCCAACCGGGTGAGCCACCCCGACACGAGCCAGGTGCGCATCATCGGGCAGCTGGCGCTGGAGGTGGCGGCTGTCCAGGCGCCGTGGGTGTGGCTGAAGCTCTCCTTCGCTGATGAGGCGGGCAGGCCCAGGACGGGCGCGCTGCTGTCGAAGGAGCTGATCATCCCCGTGAGCATGGAGGCGTCGCGTCCCCTCGAGTGGGTTCGCGAGGGCACCGAGAGCACCGAGGAGCTCTCGGCCGGAGGCCGCACCTGGCAGGCGAAGCGCTCCATCCGGGACAACCGGCCCAGTGATGGTCCGCTGGAGAACCGCCTCTACGCCGCGAAGCCGGGCCCCTTGTACCTCATGGGGGGCCTGCTCTCCGCGAGCAACACCCTGTCGGGCTTCGGCGCGAGCGGCAGCGAGCAGCTCACCCTCGTGGAGTTCCAGCAGGGCCGCGAGGGCAGTACGGCCACGGCACCGCCCACGCTGCAGTACCCCCTGGGCCCCGGCACCTGGTCCGACTCCAGCACGAACCTGGGGAGCGGCCCGGAGCGCTTCCGCACCTGCATCTCCGCCGAGCGCGGCTATGTCCTGACTGCCACCGGGCCCGCCCCCGCGGCGGGCGGCGCGCCCTGTCCGAGCTTCGCGGAGGCCGAGCTCGTGCCGCTCGAGGAAGTCCTTCTCACCTTCGTCCCCTGGCTCGCCAGCATGGTCCACTCCCCTCAGGTCCGAGGCACTCCGAGCCGTCGCGGCACCCTGTCCCTCAAGAACCGCCGCATGGACGCGCTCATCTTCGAGATGCCCGAGACGAGCGAGGGAGTGCGGCAGATCCGCTACGAGATCTACGCCGCGGAGCCGTGGGAGCCTGCCCTCGACGGCTTGCACTACCTGGCCCGCTTCAGCCCGCTGGCTGAGGGCGTGGACCGCGTGGAGGCCAAGGACCCGCGCAAGCCCACGTTCCTCAAGAAGCTCGTGGACTGGGGTGTCTGGGCCGGAGGTGAGAAGTGAAGCCCGCGCTCTACGTCGTCACCATCGAGGTATCCCCGGGCTCCGAGGCCGCGTGGAACCGGTGGCACGAGCAGACCCATGTCCCCGAGGTGCTGCGCCAGCCGGGCTTCCTCTCGTGCCGCAAGTGGCGCGACACCACCGCCGCGGAGGATGGCTGGGTGCGCTACGTGTGCCACTACGAGCTGACCGGGCCCGACGCCGTCGAGCGGTATGCCGCCAGCGATGCGGCGAAGCGGCTCCGGGCGGACTCGGATCTGAAGTTCGGCTACGTCACCCGCCTCTGGCGCCAGGTCTTCACCGAGGTGGCGCGGTTCGAGCTGGACACGGAGTCGGAGTAACCCTGAGGCCTCTCCTCTCCTCGCGGACCGGGGAGAGGCCGTGCAGGCAAGGCTCAGCTCTCGACGGAGAGCTTCACGTCGATGTTGCCGCGCGTGGCCTTCGAGTACGGGCACACCTCGTGCGCGGTGTTCATGAGCTGCTGGGCCTCCTCCTGGGACAGGCCCGGCAGCTTCCCCTTCAGCTCCACCGACAGCCCGAAGCCCCCGTCCGGCGTCTTGCCGATGGTGGCCGACCCGGTGATGCTCGCGTCCTTCGCGTTCTTGCCCATCTTGCCGGCCACCAGCCGCAGCGCGCTCTCGAAGCACGCCGCGTAGCCCGCCGCGAAGAGCTGCTCGGGGTTCGTCACGGCACCGCCCGCACCGCCCAGCTCCTTGGGCATCGCCAGCGGCAGATCCAGCACACCGTCCGACGAGCGGATACGGCCGTTGCGGCCTCCCTGGGCAGTGGCGGTGGCGGTGTACAGCGGGGTGATGGTCACGGGGGCCATGGTGTTACCTCGGTTCACTTCGGGTGGGTGCCCACAGCTGAGCGCCCCCGAAGTAGTGAGTAACACCCTGCGATGCAACGGAATCCTGCCGGAAATGTCGTGGAGACAGGATCAGCCCCCGGTGGCTGCTCGCTCGCGAACGACTACGAGCGGGTGGCGAAGGCGGCGGTGGC
>Ga0190275_10001394_pt1 | contig 18034 bp, 14 predicted proteins | sample Popmic550T_FD_133745 | JGI IMG/M metagenome (GOLD analysis project Ga0190275, IMG submission 133745) | Populus adjacent soil microbial communities from riparian zone of Yellowstone River, Montana, USA - 550 T | ecosystem: Environmental > Terrestrial > Soil > Riparian zone > Trees stand | place...
AAGGGCGCAGGAGAGCACAGTCTCGGTGAGCGGCAGCGTGCCGGTGGACACCGACGCCAAGCCTGGTGTCCTGAACCTGGACGCGCGGCTCGATCTGGCGTCGCTCGCCGCGTACTCCCCTCGCGGGCTCGACGTGAGCGCCGATGGCTCCCTCACTTTGCAGGGGCAGGTGACGGGCACGGCCCGCGCCATCGATCCGGACCTGGCGATCGCCATCGAGAACGCGCTGATTGTCTCCCCCGAGCTCGACGTGCCGGTCACGAACCTGCAGCTCCGGGCACAGATCAGGAACGGAGCGGCCGTGGTCGAGCGACTCGCGGCGACGTGGGGCACCGCCCAACTCGAATCGTCGGCGCAGGCGCCGCTGGCCGTGCTGGGCGAACTGCCCGTCGCGTTGCCGTCCAGCGGAGATACGCGCCTGCAAGCGCGCATCAGCAACCTCAACCCGGCGTCTGTTCCAGGTGTGCCGGAGGGGCTGGGTGGCCAGGTCGCGGTGGTCATGGAAGCGTTCGCTCCCGCTGCGGAGGTGAACGACCTGACCGGCCGCGCCACCTTCGAGGACCTGTCGCTCACCTTCCGCGAACTGACGTTGGCACAACAGCAGCCGTCTGTGATCAGCGCCTCGTCTGGACAGGCCACCATCGAGCACTTCGCGCTGACCGGCACCCTCGGATCGATTTCCGCTGCTGGCGGCGTTGGGCTGGCGGGCGATCGCACGATGAATGTGACGACCGACGGCTCCCTCGATATTGCGGCCCTCTCCGCATTCACGGATGCGGTGCGCGCCGAAGGACCGGCACGCTTCGAGATCCGTGCCGAGGGCCCGCTCAGCAAGCCGGAGGTGAACGGCTACCTGGAACTGGCGGACGCCTCGTTACAGATCGAAGACCCGGCCGACGTCGCGGTCGAGGAGCTGGCAGCACGCCTGGACATGGCTGGCCGCCGGGTGACCCTGTCGCGGCTCGGCGGGTTGGTCAACGGCGGCACGCTCAACGGATCTGGCTACCTCACCCTGGGTGAGAACCTGGTCGAGGACGCCAACCTGCAGATGTCGGTGGACGATCTCGCGTTCTCGGCGCCGCTGGACCTGCGCAGCCTGTCCGACGTGGCGCTCCGCATCTCGCGTCAGGAAGACACGTTTGTCGTCGACGGCGAGGTGAAGGTCGCCGAGGCTGGCCTCACGGGCGACATCAACTTCGACACCGGCATCATCGGCGTCATCGGCCGCCCGCGCGGCCTCGACCTGACGGAAGATCGCAACCCGCTGCTCGAGCGCGTGCGATTCAACGTCGCGGTCCAGACGGACTCGCCCATCCTGGTGGACAACAACCTCGCGAAGGCGGAGATCACGACCGACCTTCGCGTGCTCGGCACGCCCTACGAACTGGGGCTGTCCGGGCGCATGGAACTGCAGGAGGGCTCGACCGTCACGCTCAACGAGCGCCGCTACGAAGTGGAGCGCGGCCTCATCACGTTCACCGAACAGCGGCGCATCACGCCCTCGTTCGACCTCCGCCTCACCACCGACGCCAGCAACTACGACATCACGCTGGGTGTGACCGGCGAGGTGGGCGAGACCGAAACGACCCTCACCTCCGAGCCGTCGCTGCCGGAGCCGGACATCATGGCGCTCCTGGTGACAGGCCGCACCCTGGACGAGATGCGCGGCGAGGAGTACGACGTCGCGCGCGAACAGGTGCTGTCGTATCTCACCGGGCGGGTTGGCTCGGCGCTCGGGCGCGGCATCGAGCGCGCCACCGGCCTCAGCGAAGTACGCATCGAGCCCAATCTGATTGCCAACGAGGCGGATCCCGGCGCGCGGCTCACGGTGGGGCAGGACCTGACCGACGATCTCCGGCTCGTCTACTCCACCGACCTGGCCGACAGCAGCAACCAGATCTGGGTGACGGAGTACGACATCACGCGCCGCTTCCTCACCCGGGTGGTCCGGCAGCGTGACAACAGCTACCGGATGGAGTTTCGTCACGACGTCCGCTTCGGCGGAAGTCCCGAGCCGCGCCGCCAGCCACGGGTGAGGCCGACGATCGCCTCGCTCCAGGTCACCGGCGGAGATGCGGCGGACGAGGCGATGGTGCGCGAGCGTCTCGGCGTGGAAGAAGGCGACACCTACGACTTCTTCGCGTTCCGCGAAGGCGTGGAGCGCATCGAAGAGACGCTGCGCGAACGCGGGTTCCTGCAGTCGCGGGTGCGCGTCGCCCGCGAGGTCTCGGCCGACGACACCACGGCGAATGTCACGATCAGCATGCAGCGGGGCCCGCGGGTGATCGTGCAATACCAAGGCGCGGTGCCACCCGACGATGTGCAGGAAGAGGTGGCCCTCCGCTGGCAGCGCGGCGTCTTCGACACACAGCGAGCGAGCGACGGCGTCGATCGAATTCGCGAGTGGCTGGTTCGCGACCGGCACCTCGACCCCACGCTCGGCTACCGCGTGGAGGATGTGTCGCCAGAGGAACGGCGCGTCATCTTCGAGGTGCAGCCTGGCGTGAAGTTCGAACGGGTGACGATGGTGTTCGAGGGCGCGCAGGGCGTCGAACCCGACGTGCTGGCCTCCATCGTTGACGAGCAGGATCTCGAGACCGACCTCGTCCTCGATCCAACGGTGGTCACTGAGTTGCTGCAGCGCTTCTACCGTGAGGAAGGCTATCTGGCGGCAACCCTCGACGAGCCCGTGCTTCAGTTCGAGGGCACCTCCGCCCGCATCGTCGTGCCCGTGAACGAGGGGCCGCGGTTTGTCGTCGAGGAACTGCGGACGGCAGGGAACCGCTCTGTGCCTGCCCGAGAGATCATCGAGGAGGCGCCGCTCCGCGCCGGCGACCCCTTCCTGCCTGCGGTGGCAGAGCGGTCGCTCGATCGCGTCCGTCAGCTGTATTGGCGGCGGGGCTACAACGACGTGCGCCTTCGCTACGAGGTCGAAGCGAACCGAGCCGCCGGACGGGCCGCTGTCACGATGCTGGTAGAAGAAGGCCCACGGTCGATCGTGGCGGGTGTGGACGTGAAGGGCACCAACCGCACGTCCGAAGACTTCGTGCGAGGGCAGCTGCTCGTTTACCCGGAAGGTGTGCTCGATGTGGCCGCCCTGGGCCGCTCGCGGCGCAGCCTGTATGAGACCGGCGCCTACTCGATCGTGGAGCTGTCGCGGCGGGTCGTGTCGTCACCGCCCGAGCCGCCGGAGGAAACGGGGGCCGTGGCACCCGGTGCGGACAGCGGAGACGGGAACGGCCAGGAAGCCCCCAACGATCAGCAAGTGGAGGTCACGGTGGCGGTACGGGAGGTGCAGCCGTTCCAGATGGATTACGGCGCCTCCTACGACACGGAGCGGGGCCTCGGCGGGGTCTTCGACATTACGAACTACAACTCGCTCGGCAAGGCCCGGCAGGTCGGCATCAGCACGCGTTACGACGCGCAGCTGCGTCAATTCCGCGTGTTCCTCAGCCAGCCCATGCTCCGCCGCCTCCCGATCCAGACGACAGCGACCGCGTACATTCGCCAGGAGCGCAACCCGCTCACCGATACCACCGAGGCGTTCAACATCGATCGCATCGGTGTGGCCCTGATTCAGGAGCGGCGGCTGGCGAACAGCTACGTCTGGAACTACGGCCTCCGCTACGAGCAGGCCCGCACCTTCGACCCTCGACCCGGCGCGACGCTGGACGACACGGTCACGGTGGCGCCGCTCACCAGCGCGTTTACCCGCGAAACCCGGGACGAAGTGCTGGACGCGAGCCGTGGCTCCTTCGTGTCCCAGGCTTTGACGTATTCGCCCGGGTGGTTCACCGCCTCGGGCTACTTGAAGTACTACGGCCAGTACTTCACCTACCTGCCCCTGGAGCGGCCGAAGCGGGAGCGCCTGACGAACGAGATCCTGCGACCCCGCTTCGTGTATGCGACCGGGGTCCGGCTCGGACTCGCGCGTGGGCTTGGCGAAGACGTGCCGTTCAGCGAACGCTTCTTCGCGGGCGGCAGCACCACGTTGCGCGGCTTCGCCCAGAATGCGGTCGGTCCCGTCGATGAGAACGGCGTCCCCACCGGCGGCAGCGCCACGCTCGTCCTCAACAACGAACTCCGCTTCCCGCTGGTCAGCATCGTCGACGGCGTGGGCTTCCTCGACATCGGCGGCGTGTTCCCGAAGGTGTCGGAGTGGACGTGGTCGGATCTTCGGGAAAGCGCGGGGGTTGGTTTGCGCGTCCGCACGCCGTGGTTCCTGCTGCGCGGCGACTACGGGTTCGTGCTCGATCGCCGGCCCGGCGAGCCGCGCAGCCGGTTCTTCTTCAGTATCGGCCAGGCGTTCTAACAGCGGAGGTCACGGATGGAAGATCCACGAAAGCGCGGCGCGGACGTCGAGTCTCCAGGCGATTCTGGTGCCCCGGACATTGTCGGCCGCACGGGCGAGGAGATGCCTCGCCAGAGTCACGATGACGTGGTGGACGACGACCGCGGAACCGGGTTTGCCGCGGAGCCCGACAAGCCGGAGCGAGTGGACGACAGCGACGACTGAGCTTCTCCAGTGTCGCCGACCTCCGGCGCTGCATCGGCGGCGTGGGCTTCGTCTTGCCGACGGGCAGCCCGCAACGCCATTGCCCCAAGCGCCAGGGCTGCGGCCGCGGCGAGAATCGTGGTGCGCTTCGGGCGCGGCAGCGGCGTCGCCCGCAGCGCGATGGGCGAGACGAGTGGCCGAAGCTTGTCCCCCATGTATGGAAGCAGGGCAGTGGTGGGGAACGCTGTTTCCAGGTCCACTGCGCTCTGTGGCAATCCACGCCTGAGAGCGGGCCAACCGGCGACGATGGTTGCGAGCAGGTGGGGTTTGCGGTCCGTCCCGCCGAGCACCACGCCGCGTCCTTGCTGCCGGAAGAGCCTGCTCAGAGCCCGATCCAGCGTCGGAGCATGCGTGATGGCGTTGTAGAAGGCAATGGTTCCGTCCACGTCGACCAGAACCGTGGGGTCCGCGAGCATGCCGTAGGCGCGATGCACGGTGCCCGCGACGTCGTCCACGAGCACCGGCCATGGAATCGCGTCCTCCCACTGGTGCCGGCGCGCATCGCGCTGCTTTTCCTCGAACGTTTGATACGGCGGCACGTCGGGACCGGGATGGCCCTGGCGGATGAGGATCGTCGCGAACGACACCGCGTGTCCCCACTTCGCGTGCAGCCGCTTCAACGGCTCGACCGAGCCGACGTTGATGGGTCAGCTGTACGAACCGAAGTGCAGCAGCACCGGCCGGCCACGATGGGCGCCGAGACTCCAGGGCTGGCCCTCTGCATCGGGCAGGTCGACGGAGGGGGCGCGATCGCCCGGCGTGATCCTTGGCAGCTGCCACGTGCGCACCGCCTCGTTGACGAGGTGTCGCGTGCGGAACCGGGGGTAGTTGTAGCTGTGGACGTTTGCAGTGCGCATGATGACGCGTTATTTCAAGAACGGTACCGCGCGGCGCGTCGGCTATCGCTCGCGGGTGGCCGGGTATCCACCGCCATTGGGTAAGAGCTGCCCTGAATCAGGTGCTGTGCCACACACGCGACCGTCGTCGATCGAGCGTGCTCGGGACGTCGGGCCGGCGCAGGGTGGTGGACGACCGACAGCGGCGCCGTCGCAGCCGTGGTACTGTATCCAGCACAGCGTGTCGACCCTGTTCAACGTCTTCGAGGACACCGTCCGCCGCATGGGCGAGCGGGTCGCGGTGGAGGTCCAGCGGAAGGACGGTCTCGATCGCTTCACTTATCGTGATCTGCACGCGCTGGTGTTGAACCGCGCGGCTCGCTTACAGGCGCTCGGCATCCAGCCCGGCGACCGCTGCGCCATTCTCGCCCACAACGACGCGCACTGGTGCGCGGCCTACCTCGCCATCCTCGCGCGCGGCGCCATCGTCGTTCCGTTCGATACCAACTATTCGGCCCAGCAGGTGGCGACCATCCTCCGCGATTCCGGCGCGCGCGTCATGTTCGCCGGCGAACGGCTGACGACGACGGCGACGGAAGCCCTGGCGGAGCTACCCGCCATTGCCAGGCTCGACGTTCACGCCCCCATCGACGAGGTGAGCCACGCCGAAGCGGATGCGTCGGCGCAACAGGGGCGGAGCCTGGCGGGTGAAGAGCCGGCGGTGATCCTCTACACCTCCGGGACCACGTCGGACCCCAAAGGCGTCGTGCTGTCGCACGCCAACCTCATCGCCGAACGTTACTCCGCGTTCGGTGTCGTGGACGTCTCCGAGAACGACAGCGTGCTCGGGGTGCTGCCGCTGTTCCATTCGCTGGCCCAACTCGCGAACCTACTGCTGCCGTTCGCGGTTGGCGCGCGCGTGGTCTACCTCGAAACGCTCAGTTCGCAGGAACTGGTGCGGGCGTTGTCCGAGCGGCAGATCACGATCTTCTGCTGTGTGCCGCAGTTCTTCTACCTCATTCACGAGCGCATCATGCGCGAGGTCGAGAAGCGCGGCTCGGCCGCGCAACGGGCATTCAAGGCCATGCTTGCGCTCAACTTCCGCGCCCGGCGGATGGGCGTGAACCTCGGCCCGAGGCTCTTTGCCAAGGTCCACGCGACCATGGGCAAGCAGATGCGGCTGTTCGTGACGGGCGGTTCGAAGTTCGACCCCGCGATCGGCCGCGATCTCTATTCCCTGGGCTTCACCATTCTTCAGGCCTACGGCCTGACCGAGACCAGCGGCGCCTGCACCATCAACACGCCGCACGAGGCGCACATCGACACGGTCGGACGCGCGCTGCCCGGCACCGAGATCAAGATCCTTCCACCCGACGGTACGTCCGGCGACGGCGCTGACGGCGAGGTGGCGATTCGCGGGCCCTTGATCATGAAGGGGTACTTCAACCGGCCTGACGCGACAGCCGCGGTGATGAAGGATGGCTGGTTCCTCAGCGGCGACCTCGGCCGCATGGATGCCGGCGGCCGCCTCACCATCACCGGCCGCAAGAAGGAAGTGATCATCCTCGCCAATGGGAAGAACCTCTATCCCGAGGAGATCGAGGCGCACTACCGGAAGTCGCCGTTTCTGCAGGAAATCGCCGTGACCACGGTGGCCACCGACGAGAAGCCAGCCGGCGAGCGGCTGCATGCGGTGCTGGTGGCCAACATGGACGTGCTGCGCGAGCGGAAGATCGTCAACGCGGGCGACATCCTTCGATACGAGATGGAGCGGCTGGGCGCGAGCCTGCCGTCCTACAAGCGCGTGCTCGGCTATGAGATCTGGTTCGAGCCGCTGCCACGCACGACCACGGGCAAGCTGAAGCGGCACGAGATTGTCCGCAAGCTGAAGATGACGTCAGCGGCCGACGCGCCACAGGTGCAGGCCTCGCCGGAGGAAGAGGCGTGGCTGAGCGATCCGCACGTGAGTGCGGCGATGGAAGCTGTGAAGCGGCGGGCCCTCCAAGGCGCAGCGTGCCTGCCGAACGCGAACCTCGAGCTGGACCTCGGGCTGGACTCGATGGAGCGCGTGGAGCTGCTGACCGAACTCGAGCAGCAGTTTGCGGTGGACGTGCCGGAAGCGACGGTCCACGAGATCTTCACACTGCGCCAACTGATCGAGGCGGTGCGTCCCAGCGAGGCCAACGCGGCGAGCGAACGCGCACCGAGCGGCGCGCGAAGCGCCGCGACCGACGAATCGTGGTCGCTGATTCTCCGCGACCTGCCCCCGAAAACGGATCCGGTGCTCAGCGGGCTGCTCGAGCAGCGCACCTTGCTCGAGCCGATCCTCTTCGCGTTCACCCGTGTGGCGCAGCCGACGCTGGCGCGCGTGCAGGCGCGCGGCCTCGAGAACCTGCCGAAGAGCGGCGCCTACGTGATCTGCCCGAATCACCAGAGCTACATCGACGGCTTCCTGGTGTGCGGCGTGCTTCCTCGCCGGACGCTCGCCGACATCTTCTTCGTCGGCGCCATCGAGTACTTCGAGACCTCGCTCATGGCCTGGGTGGCGCGCAAGGTGAACATCGTCCCGGTGGACGCCGACTCCAACCTGGTGCCGGCGATGAAGGCCGGTGCCTTCGGGCTCGCGCAAGGCAAGATCCTGGTGCTGTTCCCCGAGGGCGAGCGCTCCCTCGACGGCACCGTGAAACGCTTCCGCAAGGGCGCCGCCATCCTGGCGCGGCACACGGGCGTGCCGATCGTGCCGGTCGCCATCAAGGGCGCGCACGAAGTGTGGGCGCGCGAAGGATCGTTCCGGTGGAAAGGGCTGCTGCCCTGGAGCCGCTCGGTGGTGAAGATCGAGTTCGGCGAGCCGATGCAATTCGGAGAGGGCGAGACCTACGCCGAGGCGGCGGCGCGTCTCGAGAACCGCGTCAAAGAGCTGTGGGCGCGGCTGTAGGCGCGGAAGAGGGTCGCGCCGCGCGTTAGGTCGGAGCCTCGCTGTGCTCGGTGGGACCGGACGGCCTCGCGACGCTCGGTCGGCGCGCCTGCGGCGCGTCGGGTCCATCGCACCTAATCTTCCACATTTGGATCTAGCGAAACGGCCCCGCGTTCCCTACGCGCCAGCTGGCGCGCCCACCGAGCGCAGCGAGGCCGTGACCGCGTCATTCCTACGCGCCGCGCAGGCGCGCCCACCGAGCGCAGCGAGGCCCTGACCGCGTCATTCTACGCGCCGAAGGCGCGCCCTCCTCGCGCTCTTACTTCAGCGTCTTCGCCAGCCATGCGCCGATGCCCGCGGGAATCGCCGGCGTCACCTCCGCCTCGCCCAGGGAGGCGTATTCGCTGACCTCGCCGGTCTTTGCCGGCACCAGCAGGTGGTTCACGCCGGGCACTTTCAGCACCTGCGCATCGACCTTCTTCTTGCGGGCCTGCGCCAGCGCCAGCAGCTTGTCCGCGTGGTGTGGCGGCACCTGCACGTCCAGCTCGCCCTGGACGATCAGCAGCGGTTGGTCCACGTCGTTCATCACCTTTGCGGGATCGAACGACAGCAGGCTCTGGAACCAGGGGGTGTCCGCGGTGCGGCGCAACGCCTCGGGCACGCCGTCCCAGCCGGAGCCAGTCAGCACCGCGCTTTGGATCTTCTCCTGCAGCGCGATTTTCGCCGCCCGCTCGGAGGCGTCCAGGTTCATCGAATCCAGCGCGTGGCGCTGCTGCTCGAGAATCAACTCGGCGCCGGTGGTGCCGGGCCCCGCAATCAGCGCGATGGCCTTGACCCGCTTCTCGCGGGACGCCACGATCATCGCGACCGCCGCGCCCTCGCTGTGCCCGACCAGCGCGATGCGCTCCTTGTCCACGTCCTTGCGCTTCTCCAGCCAGCGGACGATGGCGCGGGCGTCCTCGGCATAGTCGGCGAGCGTCACGGATTCTGTGCGGCCGCCGCTCTGTCCGACGCCGCGCTTGTCGTAGCGGACGACGAGGAAGCCGGCGTCCACCAGCCCCCGCGCCAGATGGCCGAACACGGGGATGCCCATCACCGTTTCGTCCCTGTCGGTCGGACCGGAGCCGCCGATCAGCACGACGGCGGGCAGCGGCCCCGTCGCGGCAGGGCTCTTGGTGAGCGTGCCGGCGATGTTGAACCCGACGGCGGGAATGGAAACCCGCTCGTCGCCGGGGATGGAGAACGTCGAAGTGCGCGTGCCGGAGGAGGCGATGTCCTCGCGCGCGAGCTCCAGCGTCTGTGAAGGGATGTTCATGCGCAGCAGGCTGCCCTTGTCGTCTGCCCACACCACGATGTCCAGCTCGCCTGCAGGCGGCGGGTTGGTCACCTTCAGCGTGTAGCGGGTCGCGGCGATGGACTCCTTCGGCGTCTCGATCTTTTCTACGGCGGTCGCGGCCACGCGCACCGGCACTTCGACTTGCGGCGCGATGTAGGCACGGAGCTCGGCGCCCGGCTTGAGCCCGTTCAGGCGGCGCGCGAGGGCGGCGTAGGAACCGAGGAACGTGTTGGGCAGCACCACGGCGTCAGCCGACACCACGTCTTCCTTCGGCGTCGTCTTGCCCTGGGTCACGATCTGGCTCACCGCCTTGCCGTCCGCGAAGGTGGTCCTGAGCTCGATGTCCTGGCCGCCGGCCACCGAATCCACGATCAACGACTTCGGCTTCCACTCGGCGTCGTAGCGGACCTCGGCACGGCGGGTCGTGATGTCGATGGGGCCGCCCAACTGGCTGGTCCCGCGCACCGTCCACCCGTCAGCGTTGTTGACGACGATCACTTCTTCGCGGCCCACCGGCCGCTGGCGGAAGAACACCAGAAACGTGGTGGCGCCGGGCTCGGTGGCCATCTGCAGCGGGCGGTCCTGCCCGGCCAGCGGGGCCGTGGCCAGCAGCAGCGCGATCACGACGAAATGTTTCAGCATCGTGCGCACTCCTTCCGGCGTCATCGCGCCCCACCTGTTCCCGGCATCGTATGATCGTAGTTCATGTTCTCCGCACAGGGTTACGACGCGCTCCGTCATGGCTTGGCCGTGGTTCGCCGCACGGATCGGGGCGTGCTGCGCCTCACCGGGACCGACCGCGCGACCTGGCTGCAGGGGCTGGTCACCAACGACGTGCTCGCGCTATCGCCGGGGCAGCGTGTCTACAGCGCGTATCTCACCCCGCAGGGGCGGATGCTCACCGACATGTGGGTAGTAGCGACCGACGACGCGCTGCTGCTGGACGTACCGGCGCCGCTGGCGGTGTCGCTGGCCGAGCGCCTGAACGGGTTGATCTTCTCGGAAGATTCGCAGGTGTCGGATGTGAGCGCGCAAATGCCGTGCACCTATGTGATGGGTGCCGGCGCCAGGCTGGACAACCTGCGTGCCCCGGTTCTTCCGGGCAGCGGCGTGCTCGTGAAGGACGTCGAGTTCTGCGTGCCGGTGCTGGCGGCCTATGGTCCGCTCGATGCCTTGCTGGCCGCCAATGGACTGGAGGCGCTGCAGTCCGCGGAGGACGTCGATCTCGACACGCTGGAGGTGTTGCGCGTCGAGGCGGGCGTGCCGCGCTTCCTGGTGGACATGACGGAAGAGACGATCCCCCTGGAGGCCGTCATCGAGGACCGCGCGATCTCCTTCACGAAGGGCTGTTACGTCGGCCAGGAGATCATCGTCCGGGTGACAACGCGCGGGGGCGGGCGCGTGGCGCGGAGGCTGGTGGGCTTGAAGCTGGAGGGCGGCGACAACCAGCCGTCACCGGCGCGCATGGCGCCGATCCAGTCTGGCGATCGCCCGATCGGGCAGGTCACCAGCGCCGTGTGGTCGCCCGCGCTTTCCGCGCACGTCGCGCTCGGCTACGTCCACCGCGATTTCGTGGAGCCTGGAACCGCCGTGCAGGTGATGGCCGAGGGCAGCCCGGTGAACGCCGTCGTCACGGCCTTGCCTTTCGTTCCGCCAGGGTCGTAGCGTGGATATGCTCGCTCGTTCAGCGCACCACCCACGTGTCCGGCCGATCGCGCCGCCGTCCAACTGGGTTCCCGGCGTCCGCCGACCGCGAGCTGCCCGATGAGCCCCACCGTCGTCGTGGCCGCCGTCATCGAGGAGGGCCACGCCTTCCTGCTCACCCTTCGTCCGTCCGGCACGCACCTCGAGGGTCATTGGGAGTTCCCCGGCGGCAAGGTGCATCACTCGGAGACCCACGTGGAGGCACTCCGCCGCGAGCTGTTCGAGGAGCTGGACATCGTCGCGCTCGTGGGCGAGGTGCTGCACCAGGTGACGCACACCTACCCGGAGAAGGTCGTAGACCTGCACTTCTACCGCTGTGGATATCAGGGTGTGCCAAAGCCGATGATTGGCCAGGAGATGCGGTGGGTACCGCGGGAGGAACTGGCGACGCTGCCGTTTCCCGAGGCGGATCGGGAACTGGTGCGGCTGCTGTCCGAGGCTGCTGGGTGAAGGTGCGCGAGTTCTATCGCGATCTGTGACGTTGCCTCGCCAGCGCATCCAGCACCCGCCGCAGAACGCGCGTGCGACGTGGTGCTCTCATGCGAGTTAGGGGACCAGCCACACGGCCGCTGCACTGGTGATGATGAGCATCAGCTCCTGCATGCGCCTTGCGGTCCGAAGGTCAGTGTCAGCACTTCGCGCCTTCCAGTTCCGCCACCGAATATCTGCTTCGAGGTCTGGGAGCGTCGCAGCCAGACTTGTCATCGGACGGCCACCCGGATGTTCTGGAACCTTGTCTGGCGAGGAGCATTCCACCGGCGCCGCACAACGAGTGCGGGAACGACGGCGAGACGCCTGAAAGCACTCCTGCTCGAGAACGAGTTCGCATACCCGGCGAGGCCTGCGAGTGACACGACCGACATCCAGAGCACGGCCACGACGGCTTCCATTGAGACAAGTTGCATCTTGCAACTGTAGGCGCCGGCCGTGAACCGCGCTGTTCACGAGTGCACACGCAAGCCCCGGAATATCCACGTGATGTGCCAGCCCGGCTGGCGACCGCTGAGGCGCTGTTGGTGTGCATTGCGGCACAGACAAACACCCACAAGCCTGTCACGCTCTGGCTGTGGCACTCAGTGTTCACTTCGTGAGGTTTACAAGATGATGGCTCACCGCACTTCACGACCGAACGCGACAGCAGTGCTGCTCGACGATGAATTCGACACCTATCGCGGAGGCTGGCAGGGCAGTGAAGGCAGTCACGGCCCGGGGCCGTACCGCGGTTCGCCGGCCGAACGCCAGGGAGGCACATCATGACGTTGGCCACAGGACGCCTCGAAGAAGCAACGCTGACGACGGCAGCCCTTGCGACAACGTTCGGTGACCCCCGGCCGCCGGTGGTTCCCGGCCGACTGTGGCGTGCCGCCGTGATCCTCGGCGACCTGCTTGCGGCAGGGGCCATCGTACTGGGCATCCCGCTGGCAATCCTGGCGATCGGAATACCGATCGCCTTGTGCGTCCGCCTGCTCCTGTGGGTCGGAGGGTCGGTGCTATGACCGTCCAAGAGGCGACGCGCTAACCGGTATCCAACTCGTCCGCGCGATGGCTCAAGCCAACAAAAAAGGCCGCCATCAGGCCCATGGGCATTCGATGCGGGGGGCTCGTGCGTAGGCGGAGCCACCTCCCGCGGCCATCTTCTCCGGAGATGAAGCGGTCGCAGGAAGGTGGGGGCGGGGCCTAAACCAACGCGCTCGGACGAGATTCCGGGGTCGCGAGTGGCACTTCGATGATGAAGACGCAGCCTTTACCTGGCATGTTGCGGATGCGGATCTCGCCGCCGTGCGCCCGAACTGCCTTCCGGGAGATCGAGAGTCCCAGCCCGAGGCCAGACCGGTCCTTGCCGCGGCGGTCGCCAAACACCTGAAACAAATCGCCTTTGCTCGGCGGAATGCCGCCACACTCGTCCTCGGTCTCGATGAGCAGCTGCCCCCCTTCGGCGCGCGCCCTCAGCACCACGTGCCCTCCGGCCGGCGTGTTCTTGAAGGCGTTGTGCACGACGTTCATCACCGCCGACGCGAGGAGCTGCGGGTCGGCGTCGATCGACAGGTCGGGGTCGACAGGGTCGACGGTGAACCGAATGTGTCGGTACTCGGCGTGCAGCATTCCAGTGCCGGCCACTTCGTCGATGAATGCCACCACGGGCAGGCGCGCTCGTCTCTGTTGGCCCGCCTCCAGCCTGACGTCCGACAGTGTGCGGTCGACGACTTCGCGCAGGCTCATCAAGCTACGGCCGAGGACGGCACCCGTGCTGCCGTTGATCGCAACGGCGCCCCGCTTCAGTGTGTGGAACGCCAGAATCGCGGTGTTCAGGTTGTCTCTCAGCTCATGAGCCGCGTGGCCTAGACGTTCGATCTCTTCGGCGGATCTGGACGCCGCCGTCACGCGCGCGTGTTCCGTGACCGCCTCGGCGATCGCCGTGTCGAGACATCGGTTGAGGGTATGGAATTCTTCCACCGAGATCGGCGCATTTTGCTCCACCGCGAGCGCCGTGACCGTCTGGCAGATGTCCCCATAGTCGTGGACGACCTGGGATACCGTGAAGCCCAATCGCAGCAGATCCCCCCCGTGCCGCGACGCGGCCGCACCGATGGCGTCGGAAGGGAAGGGTGCCGAGGTCCTCTCCAGGCGCAGCGTCTCCGACAACTGCGTGAGGAACAGGGGCACCCCGTGCTCCACTTCGCCCGGGGCGATGGACGGCCAGGGCCGACGGCGAACCCGATCCCTCGTGCGCGCGACGATCACGTCGCGGTTCAGGTCGATGAATTCGTACAGCACCCGATCCCTCACCATCAGCTCCGAGCCGCCGTCGGACGTGCGCGGTTCGTCGAGCGCGAGTCAACGCGCTCGTTCAGCCCATGTATCACGAAGTGGTATTCCGACGCGCTCCGCGCCCGCCAACTGGCGGCACGCACAGAGTCAAGCGGGCTCAGTCGCGCAAGACGACACTCAGAAGGGAGTTGTTGATTTTCAAGCCGCCGTTGTACTCGATGAACCCCAGCTTCCGGAACTTGTTCATGAAGAAGTTCACGCGCGAACGTGTCGTCCCGACCATCTCGGCAAGCGTCTCCTGCGACACTTTCGGGAGCGTTCGGTGAGACGCTTCGGGCTCACCGTACCGCGCCAGCAGCAGCAGCGTGCGGGCAAGGCGTTTCTCGCTGGAGTTGAACAGCTGGTCGATGAGGTCTTCCTCGATGCGGATATTCCGCGTCAGCATGTGCGTGAGGAAGCGGTCCGCGAATCCGGGCTGAGAATGGAGCTGACGGACCATGTCCGCTCTTTCGACGCTGATGATGGTGGATGGAGACATTGCCGTGGCGGTCGCCATTCGCCGCGGTTGACTTGCCAGACAACCCTCGCCGAAGAAATGCCCCTTGTCGAGCACGGCGATTACGGCCTCTTTTCCGGCGTGCGACACCACCGAGAGCCGAACAGCGCCGCTTTCCACATACATGACGCTCGTGGCCGGATCGCCCTGCGCAAAGATGGCCGCCTCTAGTTCGTACTCCACGCGTTGCAATGGCACGCCTGTCCAGTCGACGAGATCGGCGGGCGCGAGCGCGGTGGCGCTCTTCGGTTTGCTCATAGCGGTCGCCGATCTGTCGCCAGGCCCACGACTGCACACGGCTTCATCGTGGCGTCGGACCCGCGACAGTGCCCTGAGCGTCCGGGATTGGCGAATTCCCACGCCGTTGATGCCGCAGGTGCTCGGCCGCTGAGCGCCTCGTGCAGTTGAGTCGGATGATGCTGGAGCACGGTAATCGAGTCTCCAATCGTATGCCAGAGACTGCGCGACGCATGTTCAAAACGGCACACCGCCATCGCCCGCCACCGCGTTCCAGCCCGCTCTGCCGACGACGCTGGCCTACACCGCCAGCGGGTACGACCGGCAGTACTTCTTCATCGGGCAAATCAAGCACTTCGGCTTCCTCGCCGGACACTGCGTCGCCCCGAAGTCCATCAGCGCCTGATTGAAATCGAACACGTGCTTGTGCGGCACCAGCGACTCGGACACCGCCCACAGCCGCTTCTTCATCGCGTGGCTCTTGATGTCGCCGTGGCCGATGAACACCCGGAACAGCACGCGCGCCACGTTGGTGTCGAGAATCGCGGCGCGTTGACGGAAGGCGAAGCTGCGGATGGCGCCGGCCGTGTACTCGCCGATCCCCTTGAAGGAGAGCAGCGTCTCCGCATCCGACGGCAGCTGCCCGCCATGGTGCGCCACCGCCTGCTGCGCGATGGACTGCAACCGTCGCGGGCGGATGTTGTAGCCGAGCGGGTACCAGGTGGCCACCACGTCGTCCGCCGCGGCTTCCGCCAGCACCTCGAAACTCGGATACTTGCCGAGCCACTCCTGGTACTTCGGCAGCACCCGGTCCACCTGCGTCTGCTGCAGCATGATCTCCGAGACCAGGATGTGATACGGGTCGGCGGTGTTTCGCCAGGGCAGGTCGCGCCCGTGTGCGCGGTACCAGGCGAGCAGGTGGCGACGGAACCGCCGCCGTTCGGACGGGACGGGGAGAGGCGCAGGATTCGGCGTCGATCGAGTGGCCACGTCGGGTGCAGGCGCCGGCGCGGAGGCCGAACCCGTATAATTCTCTCACGTGAAGATCTATACGAAGACCGGTGATTCCGGCGAGACCAGTCTTTTCGACGGCACCCGCGTCCGCAAGACCGACATCCGCGTCACCGCCTACGGCGAAGTGGACGAACTCCAGGCCTGCATCGGCGTCGCCCGCGCCGCCGGACTGGAGCCGGACCTCGACGAGATGTGCGTCACCATGCAGCGCGATCTGTTCGCGGTGGGCGCGCGGCTGGCCGATCCTTCACGCAAGATTGCGGCGCGCGTGGAGAAGGCGATCATCGGTGACACGCATGTGGCTACCCTGGAAGGCTGGATCGATCGCCTCGATGGGGAACTGCCGGCCCTCCGCCACTTCATCCTCTCCGGTGGAGGGCACGCCGGCGCCGCCCTGCACCTGGCCCGCGCCGTGTGTCGCCGCGCCGAACGGGCCGCCCTCGCCGTCGGCACCAACGCCGTCGAGCCCGTGGTCATCGTCTACTTGAATCGCGTGTCGGACCTGCTGTTCACTATGGCCCGCGCCGCCAACCACCGCGCCGGCATTGCGGAATCCGAGTGGTAACCGCACGCGCGTGACCCTCCAGGCCTCCTACGCCGCCTGCGAGCACCTGGCCCGCACGCACTACGAGAATTTCCCGGTGGCGTCGCGCCTGCTCCCGAGCCGCCTGCGCCCGCACGTGGCCGCGGTCTACGCATTCGCGCGCTCCGCGGACGACATCGCCGACGAACCCGGACTGGCAGCGGATCAGCGTCTTCGGCTGCTGGCCGAGTATCACGAGCGCCTGGATTCACAAACGGCATCAGATCCGGACCTCGGGGATCGACTTTCCCTCGCCACCGACGAGGACGTGGTCGCAGCGGCTGTGGACGATGCGGTGTATCGATCAGCGCCGCCGGCCGCGAGATCCTCCTTCGTCAAGGCATCCAGGGACGTGCAGCCGGCGAGCGGACCTGCCTCGCACGCGCCCGAGCACGACGGCCGTTCGACCGGCCACCTCGGGGCACTCGACCCAGACGCGATTTTCCCCGCGCTCCTCGACACTATCGACAAGTTCGACCTTCCGGTGTCGCTCTTCACCGATCTGCTGAGCGCCTTCGAACAGGACGTCACCACCACGCGCTACGCCACCTGGATCGACGTCCTCGACTACTGCCGCCGCTCGGCCGACCCGGTCGGCCGCATCGTCCTCCGGCTGAGCGGCTACAAGCAGCCGGAGCTGGACCTTGCGTCGGACGCGGTGTGCACCGCGCTGCAACTGACCAATTTCTGGCAGGACCTGGCGGTGGACTGGTCGCGGGGGCGGCTGTACGTGCCCGAGGAGACCTGGCGTGCCCACGCCGCGAACCCGGCCGACCTCGACCGCCGGAGATGGACCCCCGCCTGGCAGGGCGCGCTGAAGCACTGCGGCGACCGCACGCGCTCGCTGTTTGCGCGCGGCCGCCCGGTGTGCAACGGCGTACAGGGCCGGCTCCGATACGAACTGCGGGCCACCTGGCTCGGCGGTTCCCGCATCCTCGATCGCCTCGAGCAGAACCACTACGACGTGTTCAGCGCACGTCCGACCCTCGGCGTCACGGACGCGTTGGTGATAGCGTGTAGCACGCTCGCCTGGCGGCGGGTACGCTAAACCGATTCCGTGTCCCGCGATACCTCCTTCTCCTACTCATTCGTCGTCCTCCCTACCGCCCAGCGGCAGGCTGTGATGGCCGTCTGGGACTTCTGCCGCGCCGTGGACGATGCGGTCGATGAAGAGCCGGATGTGGCAAGGGCCACCGAGCGTGTGGGGGAGTGGCGGGCGGAAGTGGCGCGGATCTTTGGCACGGAGACGCCACTCACGGAGCAGGGCAGGCAACTGCGCCCCTTCGTCGACCATTTCCACCTGACCCGCGAGCCGTTCGACGCGCTCGTGGACGGCGTCGAAATGGATTTGCATCATCCGTTCTACGAGACCTTCGACGAGCTGATCGAGTACTGCAAACGCGTGGCTTCCGCCGTCGGCTACATGTGCATCGAGATCTTCGGTTGCCGCGGCCCGCAGGCGCGTGAGTACGCCACGCACCTCGGGCTCGCCCTGCAGCTCACCAACATCATTCGGGACGTAAAGGAAGA
>Ga0190275_10001395_pt1 | contig 18018 bp, 15 predicted proteins | sample Popmic550T_FD_133745 | JGI IMG/M metagenome (GOLD analysis project Ga0190275, IMG submission 133745) | Populus adjacent soil microbial communities from riparian zone of Yellowstone River, Montana, USA - 550 T | ecosystem: Environmental > Terrestrial > Soil > Riparian zone > Trees stand | place...
GGGGAAGGAACAAGTACAGGTGGGCGCGAACGAGCAGTCTGGAGCGCAGGCCGGCAGCCAGGTTCTCGACCAGTTCGGCCGGAACCTCACCCAGTCGGCGCGTGACAACAAACTCGACCCGGTTATCGGACGCGAGAAGGAAATCGAGCGGGTCATGCAGATCTTGTCTCGCCGCACCAAGAACAACCCGGTGCTCATCGGCGAGCCAGGTGTCGGAAAGACCGCCGTTGTCGAGGGCCTCGCCCAGGCGATCGTCAAGGGCGATGTGCCCGAGACGCTGAAGGACAAGCAGCTCTACTCGCTCGACCTCGGCTCGCTCATCGCCGGAAGCCGCTACCGCGGTGACTTCGAAGAGCGCCTGAAGAAGGTCACCAAAGAGATCCGCACCCGTGGCGACATCATCGTCTTCATCGACGAGATCCACACCCTCGTCGGTGCCGGAGCTGCCGAGGGCGCGATCGACGCCGCCAGCATCCTGAAGCCGCTGCTTGCCCGCGGCGAACTGCAGACGATCGGTGCGACGACGCTTGACGAGTACCGCAAGCACTTCGAGAAGGATGCCGCGCTCGAGCGCCGCTTCCAGTCGATTCAGGTTGCTGAGCCGTCGCTTCCGCACACCATCAACATCCTCAAGGGCCTGCGCGACCGTTACGAAGCGCACCACAAGGTCTCCATCACGGATGGCGCACTCGTCGCGGCCGCGAACCTCGCGGACCGCTACGTGTCTGACCGGTTCCTGCCGGACAAGGCCATCGACCTGATCGATGAGGCCGGCGCACGCCTCCGCCTGTCGATCCTGTCGAGCCCGCCCGAGCTGCGTGAGTTCGACGAGCGCATCGCGGTGGTTCGTGCCGCCAAGGAAACCGCGATCGAGGACCAGGACTTCGAGAAGGCCGCGAGCCTGCGCGACGAGGAGAAGAACCTCCTCGGCGAGCGTCTCCGTCTCGAGAAGCAGTGGAAGTCGGGCGACGTCAAGACCACAGCGGTGGTCGACGAGGGCCTGATCGCCGAGGTTCTCGCCCAGGCGACCGGCATCCCGGTGTTCAAGCTCACCGAGGAAGAGTCCTCGCGACTCGTCTTCATGGAGAAGGCACTGCACCAGCGGGTCATCGGGCAGGAGGAAGCGATCACGTCGCTCTCCAAGACCATCCGACGCACCCGTGCGGGCCTCAAGGACCCGAAGCGTCCCTCCGGTTCGTTCATCTTCGCCGGCCCGACCGGCGTCGGAAAGACCGAGCTGGCCAAGGCGCTCGCCGAGTTCCTGTTCGACGACGAAGCCGCGATGATTTCGCTCGACATGAGCGAGTACGGCGAGAAGCACACGGTCTCGCGACTGTTCGGCGCTCCTCCCGGATTCGTCGGGTTCGAAGAGGGTGGCCAGCTCACCGAGAAGGTGCGGCGCAAGCCGTTCTCCGTCGTGCTGTTCGACGAGATCGAGAAGGCGCACCCCGACATCTTCAACTCCCTCCTTCAGATCCTTGAAGAGGGCCGGTTGACGGATGGCCAGGGTCGGGTCGTCGACTTCAAGAACACCGTGATCATCATGACCACGAACCTCGGCACCAAGGACATCAGCGGCGGCCCCGTTGGTTTCCAGATCGAGGGTGACACGTCCACCGGTTACGACCGCATGAGCGGCAAGGTGAAGGAGGAGCTGAAGAAGCACTTCAAGCCCGAGTTCCTGAACCGTGTCGACGAGATCATCGTCTTCCCGCAGCTGTCCAAGCCTGAACTGCTGCAGATCGTCGACCTGTTCATGAAGCGCCTGAGCGAGCGCCTGCTCGATCGCGACATGACGGTTGAGCTCACTCTCGCCGCCAAGGAGCGCCTGATCGAGGTCGGGTTCGACCCCGCACTCGGCGCCCGGCCGCTGCGCCGCGCGGTCCAGCACGAGATCGAGGACCGCCTGTCGGAGAAGATCCTGCACGGCGACCTGAACTCCGGCGACCACGTGCACGTCGACTTCCAGGATGGCGAGTTCCTGTTCACGACCACCGTGCGTGCTGCGACGGTCGGGATCGGCGTGAACTCCAGCGCCGCCATCGGCACCGGCTCGGGTACTCCCGACCTCGCCGTGACCAGCGAATAACACGTCACATCGGAAGGGGCCCGGCGGATATCCGCCGGGCCCCTTCTGCGTTCCCCGGCTTCCGTCGGTTCTGTGTCCTACCCGTCGGTTCTGTCTCCTCCCGTCGGTTCTGTGCCCTCCCCGGTCTGTTCTGTGCCCTCCCCGTCGGTCGTATCCCCTTCTCGTCAGTCCCGGGTCGCTCCCACCCTCTTGCTGGATTCCCTCGGGGCTAATTCAGGAGATCCGACGGTTCGGCCGGGTTGGTTGTGGGCCAGGATGCGGGAAGACCATCGGTACGCGACGGCCTATCCTGAATTAGCCACGAGAGAGAGCGGTACAGGTGACGGAACCCGGATTCACGGTACGCCACGCGCGCACGAGCGACGTGCCCGCCATCAAGGCGCTGGTCGAGCCACTGGTGCAGGGCCGCATCCTGCTGGGTAAGGAAACGGTCGTATTCTACGAAGCCGTGCAGGAGTTCCGGGTGGCAGAGGATGCCGCCGGCCAGCTGATCGGCTGCGGTGCGCTCCACGTCATGTGGGAGGACCTCGCGGAGGTGCGTACCCTTGCGGTAGCTGACGATTGGATCGGACGCGGGGTGGGCCGGGCATTGCTCACGCGGCTGGAAGCCGACGCCCGCGAACTCGGCCTGAGCCGGCTGTTCTGCCTCACATTCGAGGTGCCCTTCTTCACCCGCAACGGGTTCGAAGACATGGGCACCGAGACCGTTGACCCTTCCGTCTATGCGGAACTCGTCCGCTCGCCAGACGAAGGTGTCGCCGAATTCCTCGACCTCGCTCGGGTGAAGCCGAACACTCTGGGCAACACCCGGATGGTGAAGCGCCTCCGCTGACCCCATTACGCCCGGTCAGAGCCGGATGCTCGCAGCGCAGAAGCGGGGGAGGCACGCCGTCGCGCATCCGCGATTTCGCGCGGGTGATGGCTACCCTGAGGGCATGTCGACGATCAAGCATCCGGTCGGCCGCCAATCCAGCAGCGTGTATTGGCGCCGACGGCTCGTAGTAGGGCTCGGCCTGATTGCCGTGCTCGTCATCATCTTCCTCATCATCGTGCGCCCAGGTTCCAGCAGCGGCGAGCCGAAGGACAAGAAGAGTGGGTCTGGCACAACCTCGTCAAGTGCTCAGGCAGCGGGTAACCAGCCGGCCACCGTGAACGGTCAGGCCGCATCCGTTGATGGAGCTGCCTGCGATCCGGCGCAGGTCGCCGTCGAAGCGATCACGGATGCCGTGCAGTACGAACCGGGTCAGCAACCCCAGCTCTCGCTGAGCATCACCAATACCGGCGCCAAAGCCTGCGTGCTCGACGTGGGAACCACTCAACAGGTGTTCACGATCACCAGCGGCAAGGACGTCTATTGGACATCCACGCACTGCCAAACGGATCCGGCCGATGCACAGGTGACGCTCAAGCCGGGCGTGCCGGTGAGCTCATCGGCGCCGGTGCCGTGGGATCGCACTCGCTCTGCACCGGACACATGTTCCGTCGCCAACCGGGATGCAGCATCCGGCGGTGGCGCGTCGTACTACCTGACCGTGAGCGTTTCCGGGATCGAGTCGGCCAAGCCGAAGCAGTTCCTGCTGTACTGAATCGCGCAGCGAATCGGCGGCACCGGGCGTGAATGGTTGAATAGTCGGGTGACGAATTCGACTCCGCCTACCCGCTCAGAAGCCCTGGCCACCGCTCTTGCCAACCAAGATGTGGCCGCAGTGGCCTATGCCCTCCGCAACGACGTCATGATCGTTCCCCAGCTGGTCGTCGATGGTACAGCCGAGCAAGTGCGGGTGTTCGGGCGGGAGGGAAGCGACAAGCGGATGCTGCTGCTCTTCTCGTCGGCGGAGAATTACGTGCGCATGGTCCCCGATGAGCCCGACCCCCAGGTCATGGTGGGTGACGCACAGTGGCTCCGGGAGTTCCTCACCGTGCACAGCCAGGTGCTGGAAATGGTGTTCTTCGACATCGCCGGGCCGCACGTCATGCAGGCCGCGCCGGCTGACCTCCTCAAGGCGCTCGGACCGCTACCCGGAGAGTGACCATTCGCGTCGGGTAGCGCCTAAAAGGCGCGGTCGAGTTCGGCTTCGCGCGGGTCCACTCCAGTTGCCAGCGCCTGGCTGACTGCGGCGCCGATGGACCCGCTGGTGGCGTCCATTCGCGTGGTGAATCCGAGGCGTGTTCCTTCCGCTGTGCGTTGCTTGGCTGACGACACCGGACGGATTTCCCCGGCGAGGCTGATTTCGCCGAATGCGGCAACGTTGTGAGCGATGGGCCGGTTCCTGACGGCGGAGGCGATGGCAAGCGCGATGGCAAGATCCGCGGCTGGTTCCGTGAGCCTCACCCCTCCCACGGTCGACACGTAGACGTCCTGGCCGGCCAGTGCCAGTCCGGCGCGCTTCTCAAGAACGGCGAGCAGCATCGCCACGCGAGACGGATCTACCCCATTGGTCACCCGGCGCGGGTTGGGCGCCTGCGTGGCGACGACGAGCGCCTGGATCTCGACCGGCATAGCCCTGCGGCCTTCGAGGGCGACTGTCACGCAGGTGCCCGAGACGGGTTCGGTTCCCCGGCTGAGAAAGAGCCCGCTGGGGTCGGGGACCTCGGCAATGCCGTCACCGGTCATTTCGAAGCAGCCGACCTCATCCGTCGGGCCGAACCGGTTCTTGAGCGCACGGATGAAACGCAATGGGGTCTGCCGGTCGCCCTCGAACTGGCACACCACGTCGACGATGTGCTCGAGTAGGCGCGGCCCTGCGATAGAGCCGTCCTTGGTGACGTGGCCGACGAGCAGGATGGGGAGGTCGCGGTCTTTGGCGACGCGGATCAGCGTGGACGCTACTTCGCGCACCTGGCTGGGCTGGCCGGCAACACCGTCGGAAAGCGAGCTCGACATCGTCTGGACGGAGTCGATGATGACAAGGTCGGGTTTGACCGCATCGATCTGCCCCAGGATCGTTGCGAGGTCCGTCTCAGCGGCGAGGAACAGCTCGTGCTCCAAGGCGCCCGTGCGTTCAGCGCGCAACCGCACCTGGCTGACCGACTCTTCGCCGCTCACGTAGAGCACCCGTGATTTGGCTGCGGCAGCCTTCGACGCCACTTCAAGAAGGAGCGTGGACTTCCCCACCCCGGGTTCGCCGCTGAGCAGGATGACCGCCCCGGGCACAATGCCGCCGCCCAGCACGCGGTCGAACTCGTTGATACCACTGGGCCAGTGCGAAACCGCTGTTGTCTCTACATGGGTGATGGGGCGAGCGATGCCGTCCCCGCTGACCAGGGTTGCCTTGACGGAACGAGCGAGACCAGCCTTCTCGGCGACATCCGTCACCGTGCCCCACTGTTGGCACTCACCACACCGTCCGGCCCATTTTGCGGTGGCCCAGCCACATTCGGTGCAGCGGAAGGATGAAACGGGCTTGGCCATGCCAGCGAGCCTAGCTGGCGCCGCCGACAGTCTCGGGAGTCGCAGCCGCAGCCTGTGTGGGAACCGCCTTCGGTGTGGCCTGTGGAAGACGTTGTGCGACGTCCAGGCGCAGATCAGGGAGGAACGCCTCCGCCCACACCCGGTATCCACGGTCATTGGGGTGGAACATGTCGTTCGCGAACTGTGTGGCGATGCTCCGCAGTCCCTGGCGTTTCGTGGTGGCGTGCAAGGGAACAACCGTCAGGCCACGTTCCTCGGCTGCTTCCCGGAGCAGCCGGTTCGCTACAGCAACCTTCCGCTCGTTGTGGGGAAGGTGGAAGCAGGGCAGGTCGGCGACAATGGCGTGCGGCGGCAGGGCCGCGAAGATCGTACGGATGCCTGCTTCAAACGCGGCGGGGTCCCACAGCGCGATGTCGTTGGCGCCGATCGCGACGGTTACGACATCAGGCTTGAGCTTCATCAGACGAGGGAGCTGGTCCTGAACGGCCAGGTCGACGGTGGCACCGGAGACGCTGAGGTTGATCACTCGAAGCGTCCGACCGGTGGCCAGGCGGATGTACTCTGCCAGGATGCCGACGTAGCCCCGGTTGGGAGCGCTCGCCCCGATGCCCTGGGCTGCGCTGTCACCGATGGCCACATAGAGAAGCTCACCCTTTTCTTTCGCGTGATCACGCCACCACTGCGAGTTGATCGGCAGGGTTTCATTGAGCACGAGAGCGTTCTGGGCGATCCGGTGACGGAACTTGCGGTAGTTGAGTGCTGCTGCGGCCCCCATGCCGGCAGTCGTCGCGACGGCGCCTGCTGTGACGGCCAGGTTGCGGAGCGTAGAGTTCGCGAATCTCACTCCGTGAGAGTACAACGATCGGCTGACCGTTTGCTCATCCGCCCAGTGAGATCACCGGATTCGCGCAGCCGGGGCCGCGTCAACTACAATCGACCCCGGTACCGTGTCCGAGCGGCCGAAGGTGCAACTCTCGAAAAGTTGTGTGGGGGAGACTCCACCGTGGGTTCAAATCCCACCGGTACCGCCAGCGAAACCCCCTGACTCCCCCTGTTTGATGGGAAGCAGGGGGTTTCTCGTTTCTGGAACGATACCAGCGGTAACACAGCAGTAACGGAACACCTGTGAGCTAGTGTGTGCAACTGCCAGATGAGGCCCGCTGGTATGGCGACCTACGCGAGTGTGTAGAGCCGCACGTTCTCATCGTCGATCTGCTTTTGTGCCCTGCTGCTTGATGAGAGTGCAGTCGTTCGAACGTCCTCGTATCGGTGCCGGCGTGAAGCGCGCTGCAAGACACCTCATCGCTTATAGATGCATCACACTCGACACGCCGGAACCTGGCTGGGAATCATTCGTGCCGCAGAGCTCTCCCGTTTGCACGGTTGCACACATCTATCCTCATTGCGATGTGCATGGGTTCTGGAGGTGAGATCCCTAGCTACGCTCGGCACATGGGGGTAACCGGTCGAGAGTGAGGTGGATGGCCGTAGTCGTGATGGCGACAGCCGTGCTTCTTACAGGCTGTGCCCAGCCAGGCTTCTCCGGGGCAGTCGGACATCTCATCGCTCACCGACACCGGGCTAGACGAGTCGGGTTTTGACGAGTACGGCTTTGACGAGTCGGGTTATGACGAGTACGACTTTGACGAGTACGGCTAACGACGACTGGGAGATGGGCGTTGACGGGGACGGGTACTGGGTAGAGTGCGCTGACGGTGAATAGTCACAGTCCGGAGGTATTCAGGGCGCATGTTCCCACCATGGGGGAATCGATTAGCGTCAAGTTTTCTGACCTCGATCACCTGCAGGTGAAAGCCGTCCATTCCGAATGATGGGTGCTGGGAGACTTGCTAACGCTGTGCCTGCGCAGCCGAACCTCAGAATGGATCCCGCCCTTGAAGCTCATTACCCCTCTAGCAGTCGCAGCTGTCCTGCTGCTTTCCGCGTGCTCGACGACCCCCGCCACACCTCCAGTCCCTGTCGCCACAGTCGCCGCAGCAACTGACCGCACCACAGACGTTGTCGCGGTGCTCGGTGAGGATGCCGCCGCGGCCGTCGAATCGGCGGAGGAGACGGAGCCTGGCCGGATCACCGTCCACACCTCGATCGTTGACCCCCGCACTGACACCGGTAGTCCTGAAGCACTCCTGGCCCTGTCCATCTGCGCCGCCGTGTCGAACACGGGGAGCTGGACACACGTGAACGTCATGGAGGCTGACGGCACTCATTTCGTTCTCTACGGTCATCCTTCGGCACCAGACACCTGCGTGGAGTACTAGCCCGCACATCCGATTCTCACTGTATTTCATTGACACAGTGCCGGTCAGTCTCCCGGCTGGTTCGGCGTCGTGGTCGACACCACGGTCGAATCGTCCGGCACCGTTGGAGGTACCCAATATTTCTGTACCAAGCTGCGTCCCCTTATGGCGGAGGAATGCGCCGAAGCGGTCTCGCGGTCCTCAATACCGAGATCCTCTGCCGCGTTCCGTCGACCGACTGTGTGCCCACTCTTGCGGAGCGGAACCCTCCGCGCTTCACGCGAGGCCTCAATCCGTGCTCGTGTCTAGGTAGCAGCGAATTGAGGCCCCGTGTGGATTCAGCGTTTCGGGGTACTACCGGAACCGTCCCACGAATCTTTCCCGATCTTGGCCGCTGGGTACTGAAAACCGCCAACCGCTTCAGTACCTAGCTCATACGTGTTGTAGCTGACAGCGTCCTCAAGGCGATCGGTGACCTGTCCGATAAATCGTCCCAGCTCGTCAGCGCCCAAGTCCTGGCCAGAGCCCCGCGCGAACACGATATCGACCTCCTCGCACGGCAACGCAACCGTCGCTTCCGCTGCCGCAGGCGGTGTAACCAGCCACCAGCGTGGTGACTAGGGCGCCTACTGTCAGCGCGACCGCCGACAAGTTAGAACCTTGTGCATGACTTCCCCCCAGATCTCATGACGCAACATTCATCCCCGGCTCTGAGAACTCCTCAGCGAGCCAAGCGTCACCCTAGGGTGGAGTGGTCTGACCTCAAGCACCACTTGGTGACTTTCGCCGGCGCCGGGACTAAAAACTCTCACAGCCCACCTGTAATCGGACGAACGAGCCCTCCCGTCGCACACGAAGGCGAGGCCGCCTCCCGTCGGGGAACGCGTGCAGTCGCCATCAATTACCCAGTCAAGATCGGTCGGTTCAACGACCTGCTGGAGGTCAGCGACGCCAAGCTCAGCGCCCGTCTCCCACCGGCGCGACATGCTCGGACACGGATTGGTGTCAATACAGACGAGTCGCTCTGGTCGGATGATTTCCTTCACCAACCGCCATTCCGCGGGGATTTCCAGCTTGTCCGCGCTTTCCACCATCTCGCTCGTTACTTGGGCGTCGCGTGCGCTAAAAATGCTGATCGGGACCGCAACCACCACGATCCCAACAACAATCGTCGTTCCGACGGCAAGAGATTTCCTCATATGGTCCCCCAACCAATCTCGCCTGGTCGCTATGGGTACAGCTCACTTAGCTGCGCGGCGGTGGCGTGATCGAATGCTAGTGGCGGCAACACCACTCGGGTAATCCACCACAATTCGGGGAATCCCACCCTCAGTTCGGGGAAATGGCTGAGTAACGGACTTCCTTCGACACCGGGATTCGGAGCATTGAACGGCTCTACGTCTCCGGCAGCGTCCTCTCAACGGTCCATTAAGCGGCGGGACTGAAGGTGATCGTCCACCCGCAGCTCGGCGCTGGCCAAGTGATCATCTCGACGTGCCAGCTGCTAGCGCGAAGGTTGTAGACGTAGCTGGTGCCAGTCGTTACAGCGTCTGCGGTAAACAGGTCTTCCTCTCCCGCACTTGAGACGATTTCAGCCGAGTAGTAACAGTCGCCCTCCTGTGAACGCGATTCACCAGGACTCTAATATTGAAGTCTCCTGGACTTGCCCATCGACGACGTGCGCCGATGCAACGAGGCCGAAGGTCCCGGATGAGTTGATGAGCCCTGACGAGAGGCGTGTGTTCTCGTGCAGCATGGCTCGGGCCGCTATCAAGCAACCGAATGTGCGTGATCCGATCAGCAGAGTCGTGATTTCATCAGCCTTGTACGGATTCGGGGCGCGAAGAACGAGACCGAAGTCTCGGTCGATTACTGTCTCGCCGTCCTGGTTCAGACTGGTCTCAGCCACATATCGGTTGCCGTTGGGCAGGACAATGGTGTGCCCATCGAAGGTAACTGTGGCTCCAGTAGCAAGGAGGAGTTTACGAGTTACCTCGTTATGGATGGGACCGCCGATTGTGATGAGGTTGCGATCCCACGCTGTCCCTGGAAGGGCGTGAGATAACCGCAGTCGGCAGTCAGCTTTCAACGCGTGTGTGAGGAATGCGCCGATTTCTGTTGCCGCCATAGCGTCGGCCGGGTAAACCAGGGCAGTGTGTTCGCCGGCCGATCGTTCGGCGGCTGTTGTCATGACTATTTCCACACGCTTATTGCGCAACGCCCCCCAGAGACGCCCAGCCGGCCGTCGGCGGGTGAAGTCGATCCAAATGCGTCGCATTCCAAGCCCGAGTATGAAGGCGACGGCGCTGGCCGCCAGGTTACCGACTATGCCTTCAGCGAGGAGTGCCATCATCGGGCAGCGTGCGCATGCAGCTGACCGTTGTCGATGACAACTGTTTGGCCTGAAACCGAAATCTGGTCAACCGCAAGCCGTACCATCGCCCGCGCCACCGACGTTGGTGTCAGGAGCTCGTGAGAGGGCAGCTCCGACCGCAGGTGATCAAAATGTGCAGGGTCTGAGGCGTGCAGGGACCTCACGCCCGGATGGTCTACGGTCCCTAACGCGGCAACGTTCAGGCGTATCTGCCGTGCCGACAGAACGGGTGCGTAGGCGTTGACCAGCCCATGAAGTGCGGCTTTGCTTGCGGAATATACCGGCAATCCGAAATCAGCCAGCGCATTGATGGACGACGTCAGCGTTATTGACCCGCCCGGCCGGATGAGCCCAAGCGAGGCATGGATCACGTCCAGGGCAGACAAGAAATTGATCCGGACGGTCTCGTTGATGAGTCCTGCGTCACGAATCAGGTCCTCCGATTCGACCTCACCCGGCAACGCTCCACCGGCGACGTGGAAAACGTAGTCCAGGTCGTTCACAGGTATCGAGAAGGAGGGTAAGTCGCCTACGCCAAGGTCCACTTGTTGGAAGGCATCACACCACTGTTGCTCCGCGGGAAGGGCCCGGTCGATCCCGAACACGCGAATGCCTCGGCTATGAAGCTCTTCGGCGACGGCCATGCCGATGTGGCCTGAAACGCCCGTGACCAGCGCGACTCGTGGTCGTGGCATACGATCTTCCATTTGCCAAGTCTGGCATCGAGCGACAGCGCGTTCGCCCGGTGGGTCCCCTGCCCTGCCCCCAGAAAGGGAACGCCGCAGCCCGCAAGCGCACGTTGCCCTCACGCGCGGGTGCCAGCCTCGTCGGCCTAACTTTCACAACCGGGGCCTCGCCGCAACCCCCTGAGCAAGAGAGCACGCGCGGGTAGCGTCGAGAGCAACTCTCGAAGGAGCGAGCTCGATGAGTACACCGACCACCCTCGTCGCCGACCGGTACCGGCTGGTGAAGCTGCTTGGCGTAGGCGGGATGGGGATCGTCTGGCAGGCGTGGGACGAGCGCCTGCAACGACCTGTCGCGCTCAAGATGCTCCGTTCGCAACCTGAGCTCACCGACAGTGAGCGCGAGGCCGTGACAAACCGAGCGATGCGCGAGGCTCGTATCACCGCGGGACTGCACCATCCACATGCGGTAACGGTGTTCGACGTCGTTGAGCACGAGGGCCAGCCGTGCCTCGTGCTGCAGCTGATCGAGTCGACGCCGCTGTCGGTCCTGCTGCGCGAGCACGGCACGCTCACGCCGCGCGAAACAGCTCGAATCGGGGCGCAGGTGAGCTCCGCGCTCGCCGCCGCGCACAAGATGCGGATTGTGCACAGGGACGTGAAGCCAGGCAACATCCTCATCACCGAGGACGGTTCGGCGATGATCAGCGACTTCGGGATTTCGCACGCTCTTGGCGACACGACCATCACGGCAACCGGCATGATCCATGGCACTCCCGCCTACCTCGCCCCCGAGGTGGCCCGTGGCCAGGAATCGAGCTTCGCGTCGGATGTGTTCTCGCTGGGGTCGACGTTGTACGCGATGCTCGAGGGCGTTCCGCCTTTCGGTGCGGAGAACAATGCGATCGCTCTCTTGCACAAGGTCGCGCGAGCAAGCTACCCGGCACCGAAGCACGCGGGAAAGCTCAAGCCGCTGCTCCGGGAGATGCTTTCAGCCGATCCCAAGAGCCGACCCAACATGACGTCCGTCGCCGCCCGACTGACTGACCTGTATGAGGGAACCAGGGCTGCCCGGGCCACCGGCGCCACCATGGCATCCGACTTGCCGACGGTGCCGCTCGGGCGCCCTCCCGCCGCCAGTGGCGCAGGCGGTCCGCCGGCGGTGGCCGCTGTGCACGACGAGGTCGAAGCCATGGCCGAGACCGAGCGGCCGGATGTGGCCCCCGCGGGATTTCAGCAGTTCGATCGGGCAACCATGGGGACCGATTTCCTGGAGCAGGCCCTCGCGGAGGCGGCGCGATCGGATGAGGCCACAGCGCAGACGCGGCGGATGGGAGAAGTCGCGCGCGGAGAGACCGAGAGGGAGCACCATCCGAACGCGGTAGCGGCTCCCATATCCGAGACGAAACGGTACGAAGCAGCGGCAGCGGCAGCGGCAACCGCAGAGGAGGAGCGTTCGGCGGCGGCCCCTGCTCCTGCGGCGGCGGCACGTGGTGTGCTGAACCGTCCGACCGGTCGGCCGGTGGATGCGCCCCGGCGGGACCCGGAGCCGCTTGGCCGCCGCCACGCCGGTGTGCTGCTCGGCATCCTGCTGCTGCTCGGCGGGCTCGTGCTGGGCGTCGTATTCCAGTTCGGTCCGCTTCTCCAGGATGCGAGCAACGCGGGCGGTCCAGGTGCGAAGGAGACACCGACCTCGAGAGAGACGTCGGCCACCGAGACACCGAGCCCCAACGACACCCCGGTCGCCACCGAGCCGCCTGCCGAGACGCAACCCCCGGAGACCCAGGCCACGCCCGTTCCGAGCCCTTCTGCGCCGGAGGAGGACGTAGACGAGGAGCAGCCGGCCCCCACCGGCCCCGTCGAAACGATCACGACCTACTACTCGCTTATGCCCGACGACCTGGACGCGGGCTGGCCGATGATGACCGCCGACTACCAGGTGAACCACGTGGGAGGACGAGACGCCTACGAAGCATTCTGGGATGAGGTCGAGGATCTGGCGATCGCCGACGTCACCTCTTCCGCACCCGATCGCGCCCAGGCGACGCTGACTTACTACTTCACCGACGGGCGCGTCGTGCGGGAAGTGACGGCGTACCGGTTGGCCGAGGAGGCGGGTGCGCTCAAGATCGCTGCAACCAGCGTGCTCAGCAGTGTGGGACTGTGACGGCCCGTCGACCTACGCCATCGTGATCCGGCACTTCGGATGGTCAGCGCGATTGGCGACGTTTTCCCGGCTTCGGCTGGCCTTTCACGGCGGGAGCGCGTCCCTTGCCCTTCGACGCCTTGGCTTTGCCTCCAGGAGCGGCAGCGGATGCGCGAGCCGCAGCGGCGGACTTCTCGAGTTGGCGCTGGGCATCCGCGAGGAAAACGGCTCCCTCGGCCGTCAGGACCGTCGTCGGCGCGGTGCGGTCGAACAGTTCATAACCGAGCTGCTCTTCGAGGATGCGCACCGAAAGAACGACCGTTGACCGAGGAACCGCGAGTCGTTTCGCAGCGTGAGCGTAGTGGAGCTCCTCGCCGACGGCGACGAAGTGCCGGAGGAGGGTAGCGTCCACGGGTAGGCCTTTCTGGGTGACGGCGCGAAATATCGGCCTATGACAGGTTACGCGCCCTTGCACGCGGTACAGAACCGGGGCCGGTCCTGCGGGAGTCGCCGCGAAGCTCGGGGTGAACAATCCAACCCGACGTCAGGCAGGTGCGCGACGGCTCCACACGACGACGGGTATGAGAAGCAGGGCGAGGATGCCGCCACCGAGGGAAAGGACGGCGAAGCTGGACCCGGCAACGACGACGCCTGACAGCGCTCCTCCGGTCGCTCCTGCTAGTGCGATCAGCACGTCGACGGAGCCTTGGGTTTGTGCCCGGTTTGCCGGGGTTGTCGAATCGACGATCATCGCGGTACCGCTGATGAGCCCGAAGTTCCAGCCGAGGCCGAGCAGCGAGAGCGCTATGACCAGGATGAGCAAGGAGTCCGCCGGCGCCACGGCCGCGACCAGTCCCGCCGAAAGCAGTGTGACCCCCGACGCGATCGCCATCGGGAGACGCCCGATGCGGTCGACGAGTACGCCCGTCACGAGTGACGGCAGGAACATGGCGCCGACGTGCACGCTGATGACCAATCCGACCTCGCCAAGACCGTGACCGTGAGCCCGCATATGCACAGGCGTCATGGTCATGATCGCGACCATCGCAATTTGCGTGAGAACCATGACGGTTGCACCGACGAATACGCCGCGGTTCGCCGTGGACAGCGTGGCTCGTGGAGCAGTGACCCCCGCAGGCGGAGATTCCGATGCGGCGATTCCTCGCGCAACCAGCAGCGGGTCGGGTCGGAGGAGGACGAAGAAGACGAGACCAGCCCCGAGAAATCCGGCCGCCGCGAGGAGGAACGGGCCGGCGAGCGCCGGCACGCCGACACTCACGGCGAAGTCACCCATCACCGTGACGAGGTTGGGCCCGGCGACGGCGCCGAGCGTGGTCGCTACCAATGCGACGCTCACCGCGGTGCCCCGTTGCTGCGGGCCGGCCAGATCCGTACCGGCATAACGAGCCTGAAGGTTGGAGGCTGTCCCGGCTCCGTAGACCAGGAGGGCGGCAAAGAGAACCACGATGTTCCCGGTGACGGCCGCGAAGACAACGCCGGCAGCGCCGAGGGCACCGGCGAGGAACCCGAGGGTGAGACCGTCCCGGCGGCCGAGGCGCTGGGAGAAGCGACCGATCAGGAGGGCGGCCGCTGCCGATCCCAGAGTGAAGAGTGCGGAGGGGAGTCCGGCGAATCGGTCGGTGCCGAGCATGTCCTGGGCGAGCAGCGCTCCGACCGTGATGCCGGCGGCAAGGCCGGCGCCGCCGAACACCTGGGATATCACGACGATCCACAGCGTGCGGCGGTAGAGCTGCCGTTGGCGCTCGGGGGACTCCGAGTAGGAGCGAATCAACTCCGGTGACGGCCCAGCCGCCCTCCGAATCGAACCGTTCACACGTTGCGTCACGAGCCTGACTCCCTGTTCAACTGTGCGACGAGTGCTCGTGGGCCGGATGGGCGGCCGGCTCGATCTGGAACGTGGAGTGCTCCACGCTGATGTCGAAATGCCTGGCCACACAGGCCTGCAGTTCGTCCAGCATCCGCGGCGCGTGCCCGTCGTAGAAGCAGGATTCATCGACGACTACGTGCGCGCTGAGGATCGGCAGTCCGGTAGCGACCTGCGAAGCGTGGAGGTCGTGGACCGATTGGACGTGCGGGAGCTCCAGGATGTGTGCCCGAACCGCATCCAGGTCGAGTCCCCGGGGTGTCGACTCGAGGAGGACGTTCGACGTCTCGCGGAGCAGGATGATCGCCCGCGGAATGATGAACGCGCCGATGAGCATGCCGGCAATCGCGTCGGCCTGCATCCACCCCGTCGTCGCGATGACGATCGCCCCGGCGATGACCGCAACCGACCCGAGCGCATCACTGACTACTTCCAGGAAGGCCGCGCGCAGGTTGAGGTTCGCCGAACGCCGGGAATGAAGCACCGCGATGGCGGCGATATTACCCAGCAAACCGAGGATCCCGAATGCCAGCAAGCCAGTGGATGACACGTCAGGCGGCGAGAACAGCCGCTGCACGCCTTCCACGACTGCGTAAACGCCAACAGCGAGGAGCACGGCCGCCTGCACGGTGGCAGCGAGCACTTCCGTCCGGACGAATCCCCATGTGCGCCGGGATGTCGGCGGCCGCATGGACAGCGACGCTGCCGCCAGCGCCATGGCGAGCCCCCCGGCGTCGGTGAGCATGTGCCCAGCATCCACCAGCAGCGCAAGGCTGTCGGTCAGCACAGACCCGATGATTTCGGCGACGCAGATGACGGCCGTGATGCCGAGGGCGATCGCAAGACGGGTTCGATGCGTCTCTGCGCCTCCCTCTCGAGGTTCCACGGTATGACCGAGCATCGCCATGCCGTGATGGTACCGCTTGACGCTTGGGTTCATCCCGATGCGACTCAGCGGCAGCCCAAGCGTTCAAGTTGATCAGCTCGACCCTTCGTGGCGTTCGTCATGGAGCGCATACTGGAAGCTACCCATAACGGCTCTTCGGGTGAGCCCAGATCAGGGTGGTGAGCGCGTGACGCCCCAGAATCGACATGACAGTCCGGCGCAGCCGGAACCCAACTATGGCTTGGGTTTCCCGATCGCATTTCCTGTACTGACGGAAGCACAGTTGAGGCGACTCCGCAGCTACGGTGTCGCCCAGATGGTGACCGTCGGTGATGTGCTGTACAGCCCCGGCGACGCCATCGACGGGTTGATCGTCACCGAGACTGCGGAAATCGACATTGTCCTCGTGTCGACCCGCGGGGACGACGACGTGTTGATCGTCCGCCACGGTCCAGGACGATTCGTCGGTGAAATGAACATTCTCACCGGGCAGACGTTCTACCTCACGGCCCGGGTATCGCAAGCTGGGAGAGTGCACCGGATACCGCCGGATCAATTCCGGCGGTTGATGGCTGAAGACGACGAACTCTCGGACATCATCCTTGCCGCGTTCGGCGATCGCAGGCGGCTGCTGCGGGAACTCGCCTCATCGAGCCTGGAGATCCTTGGCCACAGCTCGTCAGCTGATTCCTTCGCCCTCCGGCGGTACGTGGAACGGCAGGGAATCCCTCATTCCTGGTTCGACGGATCGTCCGACAAGCTATCGGGCATGATGGCGAGCGCGTCCCTCGTGGAGGGCGACCTGCCGGCCGTCATCGTGGGCGATGCGGTGCTGAAGAACGCCACTCCTGGAAGCCTCGCGGACCACCTGGGCCTGACATATCGCAAGCGTCCTGGGCGGGTCGACCTCACGGTCATCGGGGCGGGACCGGCGGGCCTCGCCGCCGCCGTGTACGGTGCATCCGAGGGTCTGAATACGCTCCTGCTGGATTCAGTGAGTCCGGGTGGGCAGGCTGCTGCCAGTTCCAGGATCGAAAACTACATCGGTTTCCCCAGCGGGCTCAGCGGAGCCGATCTCACCGGGCGAGCGATGGTCCAGGCGCTGAAGTTCGGTGCCCAGTTGAACTCGCCGTGCGCGGTGGTGCGATTGAGCCACGCGGACGGGGAACTGCGAGTGACCCTCGACGACGGGGCAATCATCAATACAACCGCGGTGATCATTGCCACGGGCGCACAGTACCGCGCGTTGCCGCTTCCACGATGGGCCGAGTTCGAAAGCGCCGGCATCTACTACGCCACCACGGAACTCGAAGCGCGGGCGTGTGTCGGTCAACCGGTGACCGTTGTGGGCGGCGCGAACTCAGCGGGGCAGGCCGCGCTGTTCATGGCATCGCGGGGCAGCCAGGTGACCGTAGTCATCCGCGGCAGCGATGTGCGTGCCGGCATGTCGACGTATCTTGTGGAACGGCTCCTCGCCCACGAGGGGATCACCGTCAAGACGTCATCGGAGGTCACCCAGCTTGACGGGGCGCGCTCGCTGGATGCCATAACGCTGACCAACAGGATCACCGGTGAAACGATCCAACAGCCCTGTAAGGCACTGTTCTGTTTCATCGGTGCGACCCCTGCTACGTCATGGTGCAGCAACGTGCTGGTCGATAAGAGCGGCTTCATTGTGACGGACGTGCAGATCGCGTCCGATCAGCTCGGCCCGGAATGGGTCACGCTCGGACGAACTCCTCTCCCCTTCGAGACGAACGTGCCCGGCGTGTTCGCGGCCGGGGACGTTCGGAAGGGATCCATGAAGCGGGTCGCCGCAGCAGTGGGCGAAGGGGCCAGCGCGGTCGCTTCGGTGCACGCCGCCGCAAGCCATCTGCTCGTCGCCAACGGCTGAAAGCGGCGTGATGAGTGGCGGCAGCGCCGCCCCTCATCGCTGCCATGACCCCAGTCGATGGCAGCAGGGACTGCCCTCGAGGATTGAAGGCCTCGTCCTACGGTTCGCGGCAGATAGTAGCCCTCCGTCAATACCCCCGCGCCCCCGTGGCAGAGATTGAAATCACGGGGTACCGTAACGGAAATCCTGAGGAATCGTCGCGGAGGGAGCGGCTGGTGTCCGAAAAGACAACACAGCAAAAACCAGACAAAAGCCGAGAAGACAGTGTCGCAAAGGCGCAACAGGCGCCGCATCCGGAGGATGACCGGAAGCCCGATGACATCAGTGATGTCAAGAAGCCGGCGTGGAAGTACATCCTGAAGCGCACACTGCACGAGTTCTCGATGGACAA
>Ga0190275_10001396_pt1 | contig 18018 bp, 13 predicted proteins | sample Popmic550T_FD_133745 | JGI IMG/M metagenome (GOLD analysis project Ga0190275, IMG submission 133745) | Populus adjacent soil microbial communities from riparian zone of Yellowstone River, Montana, USA - 550 T | ecosystem: Environmental > Terrestrial > Soil > Riparian zone > Trees stand | place...
CGCAAATAGAGTCGGAGCGGTCTTGGCGCGAAGGCAACGTGCTAACGCGCGTCCGTGTCGAGGGCGATGCGGTGACAATCGTGCGCGGGGCCGAGGCCGACGTTGCCGAGGCGATGCGAATCGCAGCCGGTCGTTAATTCCGGGCGCAAATAGAGTCTGCGCCCGGCGGGAATTCCGTTTACATCTCACGCCTCCGAATTGTATTGTTGCCTCGCGCAGCTTAACATCGCCGCCGCCGCGCGCCGACGCATCCGCGACGTGCGTGCATACACGCAATCCTCATCTCCTTTCATCCGAGGAGCGACCACGATGTCTCTACAAATCCTCCCGGTCTTCATCAGCTCGACATGGATTGACTTGCAGCCCGAACGCGCGGCTGTGAAAGACGCCGTGCTGCGCCTGAAGGAGACGCAGTTCGTCGGCATGGAGCATTTCGGCAGCCGCGACGAGACGACGCGCCGTGCATCGCTCGACGAAGTTGACCGCAGCAGCGTCTACATCGGCATCATCGCCGCGCGCTACGGCTCCGGCATTACCGAGGCCGAGTATCGGCGCGCGCGCGAGCGCGGACTGCACTGCCTCATCTACTTCAAAGACGACGCGACCGTCTCCGATGAATTGCGCGAGACCGACGCGGAGCAGACCGCCAAACTCGACGCGCTCAAACGAGAGTTGCGCGCGAATCACATCATCGGCCCCGCCTTCGTGAACCCGCATGACCTCGCAGCGAAAGTCACAGCAGACCTGCATCGCTGGCTCTTTGACGAGTACGTGACTCCGTTGCTGCAAGGCGGGCTTCGTGGCGAAGTCGAACGCGGCGAGGCGCAGGCGTTGCTCGACGCCGTGAAGGATTTGAACGCGCTCAATCGCGACCTCGTAGCTCAGTTGAAAAGTAAGGGCTTCAACGTCGCTTCCGGCGATAGGAGCGTGGCATACACAGGCGATGCCAAGCAGGTCAACATTCATACCGGCGACACGAACGTCTACGGCGGCTCCGCTCCCATCATCCCGACGCTGCATCAGCTACGCGCGCCCGTCGGCGATTTCGTTGGGCGCGAGAAGGAGATTGAGGGGCTGCTCGCAACGCTGCGCGGCGGCACGAGCGCGGCCATCAGCGGCATCAGCGGGATGGGCGGCATCGGCAAGACCGAGCTTGCCTACTACGTCGCCGAACGCTTGCGCGACACATACCCAGACGCGCAGCTCGTTGTGGACATGCGCGGCACGGACGATCCGCCGCGCGACCCTTCGGACGCGCTCGCCGCGTGCATACGCGCCTTCGTCGGGATTGAGCAACAGTTACCCGACGATGCGGAAGTGTTGACGCAGCTCTATCGCAGCGTCCTCGAAGGCAAGCGCGCGTTGATACTGCTCGACAACGCATCGGACGGCGCGCAGGTGCTACCGCTTCTGCCGCCCGCAGGCTCGGCGCTGCTCGTCACCTCGCGCCGCGCCGTCACGCTGCCGCGCATGACGCGCGTCATGCTCGACGAGCTACAGCCCACCGAAGCGCGCGAGCTTCTGACGGGCATCGCCCCGCGCGTCGCGGCTGACATCGCCGACCGGATTTGTTACCTGTGCGGCTATCTGCCGCTCGCCATACGCGCGGCGGGAAGCCTGCTCGACGTAACCTTCGACTTAGACGCCGATGAATACGCCGCGCAACTCGGCGACGAGCGCACGCGCCTTGAGTTGATAGGGAAGGAAGGCGTGGAGGTCGGCGTGGAAGCCTCCTTCAATCTGAGCTACGCGCGCCTCGACGCGGATGCGGCGCGCGTCTTTCGCGGGCTGGCCGTCTTCCCCGTAGCATTCGAGGGCAAAGCGGAAGAGGCGGTGTGCGAAGACGAGAAGCATAAACACCTGAGCGAGCTAGTCCGCCGCAGCCTCGTCCTTTACAACGAAGAGACACGCCGCTACCGCCTGCACGACCTCGCGCGCCTGTTCGCCGACTCCCGCCTGAGCGAGACGGAGCAAAGTGCGGGTAGGATGCGTCACGCCACGCAATACCTGAAAGTGCTTGAAGAGTGCGATGAGCTTTACTTGCAGGGCGGCGAGGCAATCAAAACCGGGCTTGCGCGCTACGACGCGGAGCTGCGAAACATCGAAGCCGGGCAGAAGTGGGCGTGCGAGCAATCCGGCGGAGACGAGGCAGCCGCGCAGCTATGTAACGCATATCCGAATGCCGGAGTATATATGCTTAGCCTGCGCCAGCACCCGCGCGAGAATATCTTTTGGCTTGAAGCGGCGTTGGCGGCTGCTCGTCAACTTCAAGACCGCGCCGCCGAAGGAAGACATCTGGGCAACTTGGGCATCGCCTACGCTGCATTGGGAGAGACGCGCCGCGCCGTCGAGTTCCACGAGCAGGCATTAATCGTATTACGCGAGATCGGCGACCGGCGCGGCGAGGGGAGCGTGCTGGGCAACTTGGGCCTCGCCTACGCTGACTTGGGAGAGACGCGCCGCGCCATCGAGTTCTACGAGCAGCGTCTTGTCGTCGCCCGCGAGATCGGCGACCGGCGCGGCGAGGCGAATGCGCTGGGCAACTTGGGCAACGCCTACGCTGCATTGGGAGAGACGCGCCGCGCCATCGAGTTCCACGAGCAGGCGTTAGTGATAGACCGCGAGATCAGCGACCGGCGCGGCGAGGGGCAGGATTTAGGCAACTTGGGCAACGCCTACGCAGCATTGGGAGAGACGCGCCGCGCCATCGAGTTCTACGAGCAGCGTCTTGTCGTCGCCCGCGAGATCGGCGACCGGCGCGGCGAGGGGAATGCGCTGGGCAACTTGGGCCTCGCCTACGCTGACTTGGGAGAGACGCGACGAGCCGTCGAGTTCTACGAGCAGCACCTTGTCGTCGCCCGCGAGATCGGCGACCGGCGCGGTGAGGGGAATGCGCTCTTTAACACCAGCCTTGCGCTCGACAAGCTTGGCGACCGCGCACAGGCTATCGCGCACGGCGAAGCTGCGCTTGAGATTTACGAGCAGATTGAGTCGCCTTATGCTGAAAGGGTGCGCGCGAAACTTGCTCAGTGGCGCGGGGAGTCGTAGTGGGGCGTGGGGAGAGGCTTTCGGGCGGCGTTGGGAGCGTTGGTGTGGAAATGAGTGAAAATGGAGCGGAAGAGACGTGGACAGTGGAAAAGCGAGAAAGTGCGTGGGCTGTGGGGGCAATGGTTAAGCTTTTGCGGGCAATTGCGGGGCTTTTGCGGCGCGGCGCGGGCGTTATTGCATGCGTGACTCGGACGGAGCTGCCAGTTACTCAGACGGAGTGATACGTGACTCGGATGGAGCGATAACTTACTCGAACGGAGTAAGACGTAAATCCGATGGAGTGATGCGTAACTCGAACTGAGTGCAAGATAACTCGAACAGAGTTGCGAATAACTCGAACGGAGTGAGACGTGACTCGAATTGAGTAACAGATGTTGCATAGCGAAAGTCCGGGTGCAGCCATTCAACGAGTCCGCGAAGCGGACGGGCAGAATAAAGCCCCGGACGAAGGACGAAGGCCGCAGTCCGGGGTATGACACGATTATTTTCAATCCAAGCCCGCGTGAGCGGGCGGCAGAAGCAGCGTTGACGGGATAGCCTCTGCCGCCCGCTCACGCGGGCTTGCGAATCGAGGGGTGTGGTATTTCCCCGCGTTCCGCTTCGCTCCACACGGGGCTTTACTCTGCCCGTCCGCTATCGCGGACTCGTGGCGGGGGAGCATGCGGCGCAGAAAGGTCTTGCAGCGGCGGTGTGGTGGGCGTAGAATCCGCGCGTTTCGGACATCTGCCTGAAACCAACCGCGAGCCTCATTATAGACTCGCGAAACTTACCACGTACCTCATGCAAGTAAGGAGAAAACTATGGCGAAGAATGAGACGAGGCGACTGTCGCCTGCTTATCTAAGCGCAGACCGCGAGGCGTTCGATGCCTTGCAGGGGATAACGGATTACTCGCCCGCGAATCCGGCGTACAAGACGGAGACAATCAAGGCGGCGCGCGACCGAATGGATGATCTGCTACGCGATGCGACGCAGGCGGAGGCCGCGGCTGCGGCGAAGCGCGATGCGGCGACGGCGGGCGAGTGGGAGTTCCACAACGCAATGCTCGGCGCGAAGGTGCAGGTGAACGCGCAATACGGGCCGAACTCGGACGAGGTTGCGGCGCTCGGACTCAAGAAGAAGTCGGATTACAAGAGTCCGACGCGGCGTAAACCTTCGGGTGGCGCGGCGGCGCAGTAAACGAGCTCAAGACGTGTGGCTCACAACACGCGGGGGCATGCGGGCGGCGCGTGCGGCGCGACTCGCATGCCCCGCTTTCTGTATCAGACCTCATGCGAAAGTCGGTCGCATACCTTTGTCCCTTCGTGACTTTCGCATGAGGTTTAATGAATAGTTCCTGAGTTGTTTGAAGCTCCCCTTGCCGCAAGCAGCCGCGCGGTAGTATGCTTGCGGCGAATTCAAGCGTCTCTCCCGCTGACGCCCGGTTACTCGACAAGGAAGTGAGAATATGAAAGACACACGCAATACCTTTTCGCGCCTTCTCGTCTCGATGGCTCTCGTCGCGGCTTGCTTCGCCACGTTCGCGCGGGCGCAGAACCGCGAAGAGTACTTCATCTCGGCGCGCGCGGGCGGCGTCAACTTCGTTTCCGGCGACGTGGCGGCGCGGCGCGCGGGCGAGAAGGAGTGGCGGCAACTCTCTATCAAAGACAGCCTGAGAAGCGGCGATACGGTGCGCGCCGCGGGGCGCGTCGAATTGCTCCTCAACCCCGGCTCGTATCTACGCGCGGGCGACGGCGCTGAAATTGAGCTCACCAACGCATCACTCGACAACCTACAGATCAAGCTACTGCGCGGCGGCGCGATTATCGAGGCGACGGGCTACGACGGGCTAGACATCTCCATCGCCGTCATGACGCCGCAGACGCGCATGCGAATCGTCCGCAGCGGCCTGTACCGTCTGAACGTTCTGCCGTCGGGCGTGACCGAAGTCGCGGTACAGAAAGGCCGCGCCATCATCGCCGGCGAGCCGGAGACGCTCGTCAAGGGCGGCAAGGTCGCGCGCGTCGGCGCGGGCGGCGTCGAGATAGTGAAGTTCGATAAGAAGAATCGAGACGAGCTTGACTTCTGGAGCCGCGAGCGCGGGCACGAGCTTGCGAAGATCAACGACAAGCTCGCGAACCGCAACACAAACGCGCTGCTCGCGCGCACGAGCTTCGACAGCATGTTCTCCGCATCGAACCGATTCGACCCCTTCGGCCTATGGTTCTGGAGCGCGCAGAATAACTGCTACACGTTCCTTCCGTTCTACGCCGGATACCGCTCGCCTTACGGCTTCTGGTACGGTAGCTCGTTCAACCCGTTCGGCTCTCCCTGGTGCGGCTCGTGCCGCCTGCGGCGCGACCGGCGCGACCAACGGCCCATCATCGTCAACAGCACTCCGACCGTCACATACAATCCGGGCGGCACCAGTAACGGCGGCACAAGCACCGGCGGCATAAGGCCGAGCGGGGGAGCGCCCATGCCTGCCCCGCCGCCGAGGACGGTTGACCGTAGGGAGCGCATCGGCGGGCGCGAGAGGCCAAGTCAGGTACGCCCGCGAGACCAATGATAGTCGGCCCGCGCGCCTGAAATGGTGATTGAGTGAAAGCCGCCCCGCCCGCTGTTAATTCAGCGCGGCGGGGCGATTTCGTTCGCGACGATGAGCGCGGAATGCGTTACGGCGGCGACGCCGTTGCCGGGAAAGACCGTGTCGCCGACCATGAAGAGCTTCGGGATAATCGTCCGATGCGTCAGCGCGCTTGCGCCGTACACTTCGAGCGACTGGCCCACGCCGCCGACCATGCCGAGCCTGCGTCGCGTGCGCTCGTAGAACGTGCGCGGCGTCGCCGTCTCCAAGACCTCCGCGCCCGCGCCCAACTCCGGCAGCGCGGCGTGAAGGCGTCCCCAAACATTTTCGAGTGCGCGAGCGTCGTCTTCCTCATGCTCGGCCTCGTCCGTGTGGAACGCGAACCACTTCTCGGCGTCGGTGAATGTCGAGACCGTCGCCGCGCGTTTGCCCGCGGGCGCGCGCGCGTCCCAGACGGGCGCGACGCCGAGCATGAGCAGCGCGCTTTCGGGATCGAACGGCTCGCTGTCCTGCCAATCATCTAACGCGAGAACGCGTTCCGAAGGTAGTCTTCGCGCAGCCTCTTCGTCCACGCTCACAAAAATCTGGTACGCGCCCCAGCCGCGCAACCGCTTGAGACGCGCGCGCACGTCGGCGTGCGTCCTGTCCGCGCCGACGAGCTTGCCGTATGTGTCCCAGACCGTGAGGTTGCTCACCACGGCGCGGCGCGCGTTTAGCGTCTCTCCGCTAAGGAGCGTGACGCCTGCGGCGTGCCCGCGCGCGTCGAAGGCGAGACGTAGCGCGGTCGCGCCTGTCCGCACAGCCCCGCCGCTTCGCTCGATTGAGCGGGCGAGCGCGTCCGCGAGCGACTGCGCGCCGCCGCGTAGCGCGTACATACTGCGGAGCGGCTGCGCGAGCGCGACCGCCGCGTAGAGGTAAGCGCACGCTTCGGACGACACCAGCGCGAAGATTTGTAGCTGCGCGTCAACGAAGCGCCTGAAGCGCGCGCTAACTCCGACGAGATGCCGCGCCGCCGTCTCATTCGAGCGCGCGAAGATGGTTGACGAGAGTCGCGCTTCGGAAAGCGTGAGTTTCATTCGCTGAAGTTTTGAAGCGGTTGCAAGCGCGGGGTAGCGGCGTGCGGCGCGCTCAAGAGCGTCGGCTATCTCGGTCGCCTCGCGGTAGAAGCGGACGGCTGCGTCCGCGCATTCGGGGAAGGCGTTGCGAAGTCTTTCGGCGAACTCCTCGAACCCGCCGCCGACGCGAACGTCCTCGCCGCCGGGCAGTCGCAGTGTGTACGCGTGCGAGACTTCGCGCGCTTCGGGCGCTTCGACGGGAAGCTCCGCGAACACGCGCTCGTGAATCTCGCCCGGCTGCCACGCTGCGTAAAGCCCCGCGCCCGTCTCGAAGCTGTGGCCGAAACTCTCGAAGGCTGTGCAGCAACCGCCCGCGCGCGGCTCGCGCTCAAGCAGACACACGCTCAGGCCGCGAGCCGCGAGCAGCGCGGCTACAGTCAACCCGCCGATGCCGCCGCCGACGACTACGACATCGTAAGTCATGTCACCAGCTATTCCGCGCAAGGAGTTCAAAGACAGGCAGCACCAGAGAGGTCACGGGCGGCGCGACGGGCGTAGTAGGCTGCTCGATGTACGGCGAGAGGACGATTAGGACGGATTGAATGCCGTTGAATATCAGATGGATTATGAAGCACGGCAGAAGGCTGCCGGTTCGCGCGCGTATGGCCGTCAGCACGAAGCTCAAGAGGAGGATCGTCGCGATGACGCCGTAGCTCGGCCAGTATTGCGGGACGTGTATCGCGGCGAAGATAAGCATTACGACCGCCACGGCCAAAGCAGTCCCGACCAGACGCCGGAGCGCGGAGTAGAGCAAGCCTCGGAACATTATCTCCTCGACGAGCGGCGCGGTGAACGTGGCAGCGAACGCGGTTGCAAGCGCGGCGGAGCGTGAGCTTTCGAGGAGGCGTTCGAGAGCGTTGTCCGGCTTACCCGTGAGCCAGATGATTCCCATCCCCACGAGCAGCAACAGCACGGCCAGCCCCGCGCATCTCCAGAACGTGAGTCCAGCGCCCCACTCCCAACCGAGCGTTCTCAAAAACGGGTGCTTACCGCCCCTCGTCACAATCAACCATGCGAGACCGAGCGTTAGAACGTGCGCCGGCAGGATGGCGACGACTTGTACGAATAGCGCGTTCGGGTCTTTGGTCGCGAACTGTGCGATGGCTTCGGGCGTGAAGGGGATACCGCGCCGAACGGCGTAAGGCAGCAGGAACGTGACCTGCGCCGCGACCATCAGCAGGAAGCTCACGATCAAAAGGCCGAGCGCGCCGAACAGCCCCCAAGGCGGGTTGTCTGGATCAACCACGCCTGATGCGGAAGGCGCGGGCGCGAAGTTCGCGTAACTGTGTTGGGGAATCGGCGTCTGGGGTGTGTCCACGTCAGGGAGTTTAAGAGACGCGACGGCGGAGGGTCAAACGATTGCGGATTGCGGATTGCGAATTGCGGAGTGTCGCGACGGGGAGAAGCGGGGACGGGGAGAAGGGGAGAAGGAAGCTGTGCTGTCGAACGTCTCCCTGTCTCCCCGTCCGCCCGTCTCCCCGTCCGCTTCTTAATCCGCAATCCGCAATCCGCAATCCGCAATCAAAAATGTTTCGTCATCGCGTCGCGCACGGTTTGCATGAGTGCGGGGAGGTCTCGGTCGTCGAGTCCTGCGGTGGGGATGGGAGCGTCGAGGTGCATGTCAACCGTATCGGGGCGGAAGATTATCGAGTCGCGCGGAAGGACTCGGCGCGTGCCGACGATTGTGACGGGGACGATTGAAAGGCCCGTCTGAAGCGCGAACTTGAAGCCGCCCTTCTTGAACGGCTGGAGCGAGCCGTCGCGCGTGCGCGTGCCTTCGGGGTAGAGGAAGACGGAGACGCCGGGGCGTATCTCGCGTGACGCGCGCCTTAGGCTCTCGACAGCCTCCTGCGTCGAGCCGCGGTTGATCGAGATGTGCCCGCCGCGGCGCATGTGCCAGCCGAGGAAGGGAATCTGAAAGACCTCGCGCTTTGCGGCGATGCGTAGCTGCGCGGGCAGATAGCCGAGCATGACGGGGATGTCCATGTAGCTCTGGTGCGTCGAGAGGAAGACGTAAGACTCGCCCTCGCGCATGTTCTCCGCGCCGTGGACGCGCACGCGCACGCACACCGTCCGCACGATCATCCTGCTCCAACGGGACGCGCACCAGTGCTGCTTTCGTCCTTCGGGGTCGTGGAGCGAAAGGACGAGCGAGAGCGTCCCCATGACGATTGTGTAAAGATATATGAGCGGGATGGCGACCGCCGAATGAAGATAGTTGACGAGCGTCGGGCGGCGCGCAGGTGCGGTGCGCGGCACGTCGTCGGCAGCAGCAGTCGGCTGATCCGGCGCGACGCGCGCTTGAAAATCGTGCTTAGCTCTCGTCCCGACTTCTCGCATCGAATCGCAAATCAAAAATCTAAAATGTAAAAGGCTAAACCGTCGTCTCCGCAACGTCGCCGGTCGCGACGCCCAGACGCCGCGCGGCGAGCAGCAGTGCGATGATGGTCTTCGCGTCCTCGATCTCGCGCGAGGCGATCATTTCGAGCGCGCGCGCGAAGGGCAGGCGCACGACCTCGATGATCTCGTCGTCCTCGTGGCTGCGCGCCGTCTCGCGGAGATTCGTGGCGAGGAAGACCCAGAGCTTTTCGGCGCAGAAGCCGGGCGTCGTGTAGAACTCGGAGAGCTGCTCCATGCGACCGGCGACGACGCCCAACTCCTCTTCAAGCTCGCGCGCGGCGGTCTCCGCCGGTAGCTCGCCGGGGTCGAGCTTGCCCGCGGGGATTTCCAGCACGTAGCGCACGGTCGGATGCCTGTACTGCCGGACGAGCGCGGTTGTGCCGTCGTCGAAGTACGGGACGACGCCCGCGCCTCCGGGGTGTAGCACCACCTCGCGCATGTATGTCTTGTCGCCCTCGCGCACGATGTCGCGGACGACGCCAATGATCTTGCCGTCGTAAATCTCTTCGCTCGAAACAACTTCGGGCTGCTCTTTGTGTGAAGTGTCCATTTGAATGAGAAATGATGAATGCGGAATGATGAATGATGAATGAAGAAAGGCTCGCTGCTTTCAATTCATCATTCCGCATTCCGCATTCATCATTTTCAATACTCCTGCATCGAAGGTCGCGGCTTGTCGGAGGCCGTGGCGGGGCGCTCTTCGTTGAAGCGTATGCCTGTGACTTCCGAGTCAATGTAGAAGTGGCGTGTGCCGGTCGCGTCGCGTCCGCCGCTGCGTTGCGGGTCTGCGTTGACGCTGTAGAAGGGGCCGGCGGCGTCGGTCTTCGGCCTGACTTTTAGTGCGAAAGTGTAACCGCCGGAGACGAGCGCATCGCCTGTGAGCGGCGCTTGAAAGACGCCCGCCTCGACGAGCTGCGGGAAGGTCGCGTACTGACCGTAAGTCTCAAGGTAGAGCTGCTCGGCGGCCTGTATGCTCGCGAGCGCGGAGATGGCCGTGGCCTCGTTGGCCGCCATCACTTTGCGCTGGTGCGCGTCGTTGTACATACGCACCGCGAGCCACACGAGCGGGACGAGAACCAACACTCCCACGCCGGCCACAATCCCCGCCGTCCGCCACAAACGTTTCGACTCTGAAGTGTCGCTCATGCGCTAAATGTTTCCGCCGATGGTTTCGAGAAGACTCTTCACTTCGCCGACGAGGTAGAGCGAGCCGGTCACGCAGACGATGCCGCCGGTAGGCGTGCTTGCGCGCGCGATAGCGAGCGCGTCGCTCGTCGAAGGCGCGAGCGCGATTGTAACCGAAGCCGCGGGCACGGGCACGGCGCGAAGAAGCTCTTCGACGGTCGCTGCGCGCGGGCTGCGCGGCTCGGTTAAGACGAGGCGCGAGGCGGCGGGGAAGAGAATCGCTCCCATCTCTTCGAGCGCCTTCTCGCGCATCGCTCCGAAAATCATCGTGACGGATTGAGTAACGAACTCGTCGAGGTACGCACGGAGCGCGCTCGCGCCCGCGACGTTGTGCGCGCCGTCGAAAAGTATGTGAGGCTCGCTTCGCGTGTCGAGTTCGAGGCGTCCGGCATGTTCCGCCTGTTCGAGTCCGGCCACAACGTGCTCGCGTGTGATGACGAAGCCGTCTTCGGCGAGCGTCTCGGCGAGCGCGACGGCCACAGCCGCGTTCGCGAGCTGGTGGCGTCCGCGCAGCGCGAGCCGCACGCCCGCGTACACGTCGCGCTCCGTCCGCAGACGGACGCTGAGACGCCCTCCGTCGCAGTCGCCTTCAACTTCCGTTTCCGTGGTCGCGAGTCGAGGCTCGACTCCGCTCTCAAGGCATCGCCTTATGATGACCTCTTCGGCCTCGCGTTCCTGCGGCGCGACGACGGCCCTCACGCCCGGACGTATGATCGCCGCTTTCTCCGCCGCAATCCCGGCGAGCGTCGTGCCTAGATACTCCTGATGGTCGAGCGCGACGGGCGTTATGGCGACCGTGGAGGCGAGCGCGGCTGTCGTCGCGTCGAGGCGACCGCCGAGGCCGGTTTCGAGAATCGCGAGCCGGACGCCTGCGTCGCGGAAGGCGACGAGCGCGATGGCCGTCACCTGCTCGAAGAAGGTTGGCAGCGCGCCCGACTCGCGGTGGGCTTCTTCCGAAGCCGCGCGCACATGCGTTGCAAAGCGCGCGAACTCGTCGCGCGAAATCTCTCGGCCCGCCACGCGGACGCGCTCGGTTACTGAGACGAGGTGCGGCGAGGTGTAGAGTCCCGTGCGGATTCCTGCGGCGCGGCAGACCGAATCGAGCATCGCCGCGGTCGAGCCTTTGCCGTTCGTGCCGGCGATCTGGACGGAAGGGAAGTATGCGTGCGGGTCGCCGAGCGTAGAGAGCAGACGGCGTACGTTTTCGAGGCCGAGCTTTATGGCAACGGTCTCGTGGCCGAGGCTCAGGAGGTAGCTGACAGACTCGTCGAAGTTCACGGCGTCGAGAATGTGGAGAGCGGTCTAAATCAGTTTTGAGTTGAGAGTATGGTAGGTAAGCCTCACCGCAGAGGCGCAGAGGGCGCGGAGGGGGCGCAGAGAGAATTCAACTCTCTGCGTGAACTCTGCGCCCTCTGCGCCTGCGGCGGTGAATCTGACTTCCTATACGCTCAATCAAATGTTGCTCTAGCTGTTGCCTTCAGGCTTTTCTTTCGGGCCGCCGAGCATGATGTCGAGGAGCGAGCCTGACCCGTCGTCGTGCGTGATGTTGGGCTTGCGCGGCTTGAACTGTATGTCGGGGTTGACCATGAAGTCGAGCGAACGCTTGATGAAGTCGCGCATCTCGCGTCGGTCAACGACGGCGTCGAGCATACCGTGCTCAAGAAGGAACTCGGAGGTCTGGAAGCCTTTGGGAAGCTTCTGTCGGATGGTCTGCTCGATGACGCGCGGCCCTGCGAACCCTATGAGCGCCTTCGGCTCGGCGATGTTCACGTCGCCGAGCATCGCGAAGCTCGCGGTGACGCCGCCCGTCGTAGGGTCGGTCAGGACGGAGATGTACGGGAGCCGCACCTCGGCGAGTATGGCGAGCGCGGAGGAGATTTTCGCCATCTGCATCAAGGAGAGCGTGCCCTCCTGCATGCGCGCTCCGCCCGACTGGCTGACGATGATGACCGCCGAGCGCTCGCGTATCGCGCGCTCGATGACGCGCGTGATCTTCTCGCCGACGGCGACGCCCATCGAGCCGCCGAGGAAGCTGAAGTCCATCGCGGACATAAGAACCTTGTGGCCCGCAAGCGTCCCGCGCCCGTTGATGACGGCTTCGGGAAGGCCCGTCTTGCGACGCGCCTGCTCAAGTCGCTCCTTGTAAGGTTTGGTGTCTACGAATTCGAGCGGATCGTTCGAGACGACTTCGGCGTCAAGCTCTTCGTACCTGCCTTCGTCGAGCAGTATGGCGAGACGCTGCCTAGCGCCGATGCGGAAGTGGTGCGCGCAGTGTGGGCAGACGTTCAGAGACTCTTCCAGCTCCGGCTTGTAGAGCGCGGCGTCGCACTTCGGGCACTTCTCGAAAACGCCCTCGGTCTTAACGCGGCGCTCCTCCGCCGGGACTGATTCTATACGCTGATCTTTCTTTCGGAACCAAGACATGTCTTACGCTCGCTCACGTTCCTCTCTCGCGCCTTGTGATCGCGGTAGCCGCTTAGCGCGCCGAGGTGGCAAAACGCAGAACGTAGGCCGAAGTGTGTAGGAAGATTTTAAGGTCGCGCATCGCGCTCAGCCGGTTTCCGCTCGGCGGCGACGACGACATCCTGCCGATTGGCCGCGCCGCTTGCGCCATTGCCGCGATTCTCGACCGCGTCGAGAAGAAGACTGACGAGCTGCCTTTCAGCATCTTCAATCGTGCCCTCGAACGTGCAGCCCGCGGCGTTGCGATGGCCGCCGCCGCCGAAGCGCTCGGCGATGCGCGCGACGTTCACGTCGCACTTCGAGCGCAAGGAGACGCGGTAGACGCCGGGCGCGGTCTCCTTGAAGAAGGCGCACGCCTCAACGTCGCCGCAGCTCATGGGATAGTTGACGAACCCGTCGCCGTCCTCGTCCGACGCGTGCGCGCGCTCCTGCATGTCGAGCGTCTGCGCGAGCCACGCGACGCGCCCCGTGGAATCGCGCTTGAGCGTTGTGAGGACTTCGCCCAGAAGCTCGATCTTGCTCCACGGGTAGTTCGCGAACACGGCCTGCGAGACCTTCGCGGGCTTGACGCCTGCGCGCACAAGCTCCGAGGCGACCTTGAATGTGCGCTCGGAGGTGTTCGAGTAGTGGAACGAGCCTGTGTCGGTGATGAGCGCGGTGTAGACGCACTCCGCAATCTCGCGCGTGACGCGCACGCCCAATGCCTTGCAGAGGTTGTAGATCATCTCGCCGACGGCGGACGCGGTCGAGTCAATCCAGTTGATGTCGCCGAAGAGCGCGGTCGTCGAGTGGTGGTCAATGTTGACGACGAGCTGCTTGTCCAGATCAATCAGGCCGGGGCGCGTGATGTCGGAGCATTCGATGACGAAGACGGCGTCGTACTCGCGGTCAACCGCAGGAGTGACGCGCACGAACTCTGTGCCGGGCAATTTCTGGTAAGCGTGGGGCACGGGGTCGCGCATTATCAACTCGGCCTCCTTGCCGAGCGCGCCCAAGAGCCAGTAGAGACCGAGGGAAGAGCCGAGGCTGTCGCCGTCGGGGCGTATGTGCGAGGTGATCGCGAAGCGACGCTTCGACTCGATCAGTTCAACGACTTGGCTGAGCATTTGAAAACAAAAATGATGAATGCGGAATGATGAATGATGAATTGAAAGCAGGCTGTCTTTAATTCATCATTCATCATTCCGCATTCATCATTCATCCCTTTCTATAACTACCTCGCCCGATTCGTCGGGCCGGTCTTGTCTTTCCGTTCCGAGCTGCGTGAGCAGCTCGTCAACGCGCGTCGCGGACTCTTCGACCGTGTCGCGGACGAAATGAAGTTCGGGAGTGTAGCGGAGGTTGAGCAGTATACTCAACTGCCGACGCACGTATGGCGCGGCCTTCTGGAGAGCCTTGAGCGCGGCCACCTTCTCGGCCTCGGTGCCGACGGCGGTCACGTAGACGCTCGCGTCGCGCAGGTTCTCCGAGACGCGCACGTCCGTAACCGTCACCGTCTCGACGCGCGGATCGTCCAGCTCGTAGCCGACAATCTGGCTCACCTCCGCTCGAATCAACTCTGCTAACTGCTCTGGCCTACGCATAATGTAAACGCAGAAGTCAGAACGCTGAACGCTGAACTGAAAGACGGGTTTTCAGTTCAGCGTTCGGCGTTCTGACTTCAGAGTTCCGTTGCGGCTATCTGCTCGATGATGTACGCCTCGATCTGGTCGCCGACCTTCACGTCGTTGAAGTTCTCAAGACCGATGCCGCACTCGAAGCCTTCGCGGACTTCCGCCACGTCGTCCTTGACGCGGCGCAAGGATGCGATGCCGCCCTCCCAAGCGACGACGCCGTCGCGTATGAGGCGAGCGCGGGCTTTGCGCTGGATGACGCCGTCAATGACGCGGCAGCCCGCCACGGTGCCGGCCTTCGGCACCTTGAAGGTCTGGAGAATTTCGGCCTTGCCGATAATCTTCTCCGTCTCGATCTTGTCGAGCATGCCGATCATCGCCGCGCGAATCTCTTCTTCAACCTTGTAGATGATCGAGTGCAGGCGTATGTCAACGTGCTCCTGCCGCGCAAGCTCGCCCGCGCGAACTTCCGGGCGGACGTTGAAGCCTATGATGACGACGGCGCGGCCCGAAGCCTCGGTCTGCGACGCGGCGGCGAGCAGAACGTCCGACTCCGTTATCGCGCCGACGCCGGAGCGGACGACCCTGACCTTGACCGCGTCGGTCGAGAGTTTCGTGAGCGTGCTTTTCAAAACCTCGACCGAGCCTTGCACGTCTGCCTTGACGACGATAAGAAGCTCCTTGACCTGCGCTTCGCCCAGAGCCTCGATGCCGCGCTTTGTGGTCTGCGCGAGCGTCTTCTGGCGCGCGAGCATCTGGCGCTGGCTCGAAATCTGCTGCGCCTTCGTGATGTCCGCGACGACCTGGAAGCTGTCGCCCGCCTGCGGCACGCCCTGTAGGCCAAGCACCTCGATGGGCGTCGAAGGCTCCGCCTCTTCGATGTGCTCGCCGCGGTCGTTATACATGGCGCGCACCTTGCCGAAAATCTGTCCGACGATGAAGGGGTCGCCGATGCGGAGCGTGCCGTTCTGCACAAGCACCGTCGCCACTGCGCCGCGCCCGCGGTCGAGCTTGGCTTCTAAGACGACGCCCGATGCGTTCATCGTCGGGCTGGCCTTGAGGTTCAGAATGTCCGCGGTGAGCAGGATGGTTTCGAGAAGGTTGTCGAGGTTCTCGCGCTTCTTCGCGGAGACCGGCACCATCTCCGTGTCGCCGCCCCATTCGAGAGGCTGGAGTCCCTGCGTCGCAAGCCCCTGCTTGACGCGGTCTATGTTCGCCTCCGGCCTGTCAACCTTGTTGATGGCGACGACGATGGGAACTTTCGCGGCGCGCGCGTGCTCGATGGCCTCTATGGTCTGCGGCATGACGCCGTCGTCGGCGGCGACGACGAGGACGACCACGTCGGTCGCCTTCGCGCCGCGCGCGCGCATCAAGGTGAAGGCCTCGTGGCCGGGCGTGTCGAGGAACACGACGCGGCGCAAGTGGTCGGGCGCGTCGGGGCTGGGCACGTTGACGCTGTAAGCGCCGATGTGCTGCGTGATGCCGCCGGCTTCGCCCGCGACTACGTCGGTCGTGCGTATGGCGTCGAGAAGGCTCGTCTTGCCGTGGTCAACGTGGCCCATGACTGTGACGACGGGCGCGCGCGGGACTTCCGTGTAGTCGGTCTCGCCGCCGATCACACGCTCAAGCTCTTCGTCCGTGACCATCTCTTCGTAGCCGACGAACTGCACGTCGAAGCCGAAGCGCTTGCCTATTTCCTGCGCCACCTCGTTGTCGAGCGACTGGTTGAGCGTCGCGAAGACGCCGCGTTGGAGCAGAAGCGCCTGAATGTCCTTCGGACGGATGCCGGTCTTCTCTGCAAGCTCCTTGACGCTGCCGCCCTCGATGAGTCGCACCTGCTTCAGCTCGGCTGTCGCGGGCAGGTTGAGCGACTGCGCGATGCGATTTTCGAGCGTCGTCGGGCGCGCGGGGATAACATTGTCGCGGTCGAAGCGTCCGCCGCCTCTCGATTGGGCGGGCATCGGGCGACCGCCGCGGCGACCGCCGCGACCGCCGGGGCGTCGTGCATCGGCGGGCGGGATGTAAGTCGTCTGCGGCGTGGCCGTCTCGCCGGGCGTGCCGTGGAGCGCGCTGTCAACCTCGCGCTCGTGGCCGCGACCGCCTCGACCGCCGCGCGCGCTGCGGGCTCCGCGTTCACGCGCGGCAGGCGCGGGCGTCGGCGGCGCAACGGGGATGTCTATGCGCTGGCCGGGCTGTATGCCTTCTTTGAGCGCGGCGTCCGTGAGGCGCAGCGTTCTGACCTGCCTGCCGGGAGCGGGGATGGTTGTGGACGTGAGCGGAGCTTCCGCGGGTGCGGTCGCCGTGGCCGTTATTTGTTCGGACATAGAAGCAGCGAAGTCCGCGTCGCCGTTAGTCTCGGTCGGAGGCGCGGGAGCTTCAGGCGCGTGCGTCGCAGCCTCTGCGTCCGCTTGAATGTGTGTTGCGGGAGCTTGCGCCGCGGCAGCCGGACTCTCGGCGCGCGCGGCGGGCTGGAGCTTCTTGATGCGCGGCGTGAGCGCGCGGACGGCTGAGCCGCTGTCAGAAGGTTGTTCGACTTCGGGCGCAGACGCTTCGGCCTCAGGCTCGGCGTAGACTTCCGGCACGGGCGCTTCCGCGGGAGCGGGCGCGGCGGCGACGGCCTCGTCGTGCTTCGCTTTCTTGACGACACGGATAGCGCGATGAACCGTCGGCTCTTTCTTGGGGAAGTACTTATTGCGAATCTTCTCTGCAAGCTCTTTCGAGACGGTGTTCGAGGGGACGGACACGTCTATGCCCTCGCGGCGCACCTCTTCGATGATGCGCTTCGACTCCATCTTCAGCTCTTTGGCGAGATCGTAGATGCGAACCTTTGACAGGGTCATGAACTCCTTCTTCGACGCTTACGGGTAAAACGGCGTCGCACGCTTTCAAGGTTAAGTGTCAAACCGCCCCTTAACCTTCCCGGTGGCGCGCGCGCCTCTTCGGGCCGGAGAAGGATTTTTTAAGGCGGGCAACAGGCGTGCTTCTCTTCACTTGAGAAAAGCAGGCCCGCGCGGCTGCGGTTATTCGGCGTTGCTTGAAGCATCATCGGCCTCGTTGTCAGCAACGCTTTCATCAATCGTCGTCTCGGCCTCGCCCGCTGGGCGAGGCTCCGACGAAACTTGTATCTCCGGCGCGGACGCTTCGCTCGCGAAGTCGGCCTGCGGCGAGAAGGCCGAGTCCTCTTCCGACTCGTCCTCTTGCACCGTCGGCCCGCCGATGCCGCTCGCTTCGTCGTCGAGCGTTCCGGGCCGCTCCTCTTCGACGAACGCTCCGGTGTTCTGTATGACGGCGGCCTCCGCGGAGGAGATGTCGGGCGCGGGCGTGATCGTGTCGGGGCGAAGGTCTCGGCCCGCGCCCTGCAAGAGAAGCTCGTCCACGGACATCTGCTCGGCCTCGGTCACGACGACCGGGTCGGCGGACTCAGCGGCGAGAATGCTCTCTTCGGCGAGGAAGCCCGTGCGCGTGTGCGCGGCCTCGTCGTAGCCTTCGGCGATTGACGCCTCGGACGGCTCGACCTCGCGCGCCTCCGCCTCGGGGTCAAGCTCGACCGAAGCGGCGTGCTGCTCGACGGGTTGAGCCTCTTCGGCCTCTTCATTAGCACTCGGCGAAGACGCTTCAGAAGTGTCGGC
>Ga0190275_10001397_pt1 | contig 18016 bp, 14 predicted proteins | sample Popmic550T_FD_133745 | JGI IMG/M metagenome (GOLD analysis project Ga0190275, IMG submission 133745) | Populus adjacent soil microbial communities from riparian zone of Yellowstone River, Montana, USA - 550 T | ecosystem: Environmental > Terrestrial > Soil > Riparian zone > Trees stand | place...
AACCCCCGGGATCTGGTGGTGGCCAAGCGCTACTACGTGGAGCAGACGAAGCCGGACCTGGGCGACCGGCCCTATGACGTGCTGGCGCGAGACGGCCGGCTGTACGTGAGCCACTGGTCGTATGGGCTGGCGGTGTCGGACGTGTCCAACCCGCGCTCGCCCAAGCGGCTGGGGAACTACGCGTATGCGGAGGCCACCACCCGCACGGTGGCCGTGGGCACCATCGGCAACCGCACGCTGGCCTTCGAGGCGGGGGAGGCCTGGGGTGCGCACCTGCGGGTGCTGGATGTGAGCGCGCCGGACGTCCTCATCACCGAGGTGGCGGGGTTCCAGCTTCGCCCGGAGGTGTCCATCCGCTCGCTGACGCTGTCGGGCACGAGGCTCTATGTGGCGCACTACCAGGATGGCCTGCGCGTGCTGGATGTCTCCAACCCCAACGAGCCTCGCCAGGTGGGCTACTTCAACGCGTGGCGGGAGACGGACAAGGATCGCGGAGTCTCGTTCTTCGAGGGGGTCAGCGATGTGGCGGTTCCTGGAGACGGCTACCTCTACGCGGTGGACACGTCCCGCGGACTGCTCATCCTCCGCGAGCAGCCCTGAGCCCACCTGCGGCCGGCCGTGAGGCGACCGGCGCGGACGAGGCCTCCTTCACCGGGTGAGGGTGGTGGCGCTGGCCTCATCGAGGTTTTGCCGACGGGCCTCGCGGATCTGCTCGGCGGCGTAGAAGAGATCCCAGCGGGCGCTGGAGGTGTCCCGGTGCCCCGCTGAGTTGAGCGCCCGGGCGATGGAGCCGCGCGCGCCTTCGACGAGGATGACGGTCTGCCCGCTCCCAGCGTCCGTGGCGCTCTGGGCCACCTGCGCGAGCGCCGCATCCGCCTCCTGCAGCGCGTCCCCCACGTCCAGCTCGCCGACCGCGAGCGCCTGGTCGACAGCGAGGAGCCACTGCCCAGCGCGCTCGAGCTCGGCCAGCCGCTGCTGGCGCATGAGCTCCAGCTCCTCGGCGCGCTCCCGCATGCCGGTGAGCTGCTGCTGGAGAGCCTCGGCGCGGACGGTGTCTTGCTCCTGCTGGGCCTGGAGCTGAGCCTGGAGCGCCTGGACCTGGGCGCGCAGCTGCTCCACGTCGCGCTGCGGGTTGCCGGTGGTGGGGGCCGCGCTCACCACGGGAGGTGGGGCTCCCGGGGCCTGGGCCTCACCTGAGGTCCCCTCCGTGCCAGCCCCGCCGGTTCCGGTGGCCTGCGTGTCTGTCGCGGACCCGGTAGCAGCGGTGCTCGGGACGGAGACGGAGCGGTCGGCCTCGGCCGTTCCTCCGACGTCGAGGACCGGCATCTGCACGGTGCCATCCGTGAAGTCCTGGCCTTCGTCGGTGGCGTCGGCGTTCTGGAGCGCCCGCTCCCAGGCCTCGCGCAGCTCGAGGGCAGCGGGATCCTGGGTTTCGGCGTCTGGAGGCAGGGAAGGGGTGATCTCGGGTGTCTGCCCGAGCCACAAGCCCAGAGAGAGTGCGAGCCAGGGAGTCATTGCCAGAAAGCTGTTCACGTCCTGACGCAATGACACCGGAGCGGGCGACCGAGCGCCCGCACCTTGGCCCTCAGGGAGGGCGGGAGCGCCCTCGCCTGGGGTGACTCAGGCCGCCTGGCGGCTGCTCAGGCGGCTGGAGGGCCTGCTCAGGCGGCCCGGTTGAAGGCCACCCCGTTGATCACGCCGCTGAACTCCTCGAGCAATTCCGAGGGCGTCCCCTCGAAGTCGGTGAGGATCTCGGAGCTGCGGGTCTCGGCCTCCGCGGTCACGTCGATGGAGGCGATGCCGACGCTCACACCCTTGTCCTCGAAGCCCAGGGTGTCGTCGGTGAAGGCGCGCACCTCGCCCTCCACCTTCGTGTTCTCGTTCAGCGAGCTGAGCGCCCCGCTGAGGTCCCCGGAGAGCGCCTTGCCCAGCGAGCCGACGATGTCCTTCGTCTTGGCCTCGGCGGACAGGGAGATCTGCAGGCCCTGATCGCCGCCGAGCGTCACCGGGCCGCCCTGGATCTCCGCGCCCGCGCTGAACTCCACGTTGGCGGAGAGCTTCGTGGTGGACTGGTCCACCGCGGTCCTTCCTGCCTGCTTCAGCGCGCCCACCGGATCGGAGATGAGCTCGCCAGGGCTGAGGTTGATGGGGACCTTCGTCTCCAGGGAGATCTCGGCCTTGCCGTCCACCTTGCCCGGGCTGAGCGTGCCTCCGCTGGGCAGGCCCACGCCGCCGGCCACATCCAGGTTGCCCTCCACGCCCACCTTCTGCTCGAGGATGAGGTTGGGGGGGCCGTCCTTCGGGATCTCGATGGCCGTCGCATTGGACACCGAGCCGGCGATCTTCGCCCCGGGCAGGCCCAGCGAGTTGCCCGCCTCGGCAGACACCTCGCCCTTGCCCTCCAGCTTCAGGGTGGTGGACTCGTAGTGCTCGCCGATGAAGCCCAGCTCGCTGCCGGCCGAGGCCAGCATCGCCGCGCCCACGGGCGCCAGCGGCCCGGCGGTGGCGGCCGCGCCAATGGCGACACCCGCCACTGTCTCGGCGGCCTTCTCCACGTCCGCGGCGTTCTTGAAGTCGAACTTCACCGTGGCCGAGGCCGTCCCGGTGGCCGACAGCTCCGCATCCGTCAGCCCGGGCAGCTCCAGCTTGGAGGCCACGCCCGCGGTGCCCTCGCCCTGCAGCTCCATGGAGTAGCCGTCCTCGGTCTTGGTGACCTTCATCTCCACGCCGGCGCCCAGATCCGCGCCGAAGAGGGTGCCCTCCACTCCGGCCTTGACGGTGAAGCTGTCGCCCGGCGACTCCAGCTTGTTGATCTGGTCGTCGATGTTGAGCGCGTTGGCGGCCGCGTTGCGGATGGAGTCGCCCAGCCGCCCGATGACCTGGTCGGAGACGAAGTTGTAGGCCCCGCGGGCCGCGTCCCCGGCCTTGTCGGCGAGGAAGCCCGCCGCGTCCTTGACGCCGTCCCACACGTCGCCGGCGATGTCATCCAGGCCGCTGCCGCCGCCCTTCTCGATGAGCTCCTCGGCGGCCTCTTCCCGTCCCTCCTCCTTGAGCGCCGCGGCGATGGTGTCGCGGAACTGAGCGGAGCCGCCCTCGGAGATGAACTTGCCGAACCCGTCATCGACCCAGTTCTGCTCGCTGTCTTCCGGGATCTCCTTGGCAATGCCAATGGCCAGCTGCGCGGCGGCGCGCGGCGGCGCGGCAGTGCCGATGCGGCTGAGGTTGTTCGTCAGCCCCTTGATGTCGTCCTCGCTGCCCTTCTCCTCGGTGGCCTTGCCCACGAGCTCGGCGCTGCGCTTGAGCTGGGAGCCCGACAGCGTCATCAGGGACTCGACGGCCTCGGGATCGCCCTTGTGCTTCTCCACCTGATCGGCGAGCGCGTCGGTGAACTTGTTGGCGTCCGCCTCGGTCCAGTCCTCGACCGGCTTGGTCACCACATCCTTCAGCTCGCTGTTGTAGGCAGCGACGGCCAGATCCGTGCCCTTGAGGTTGGCGGCCTTGTTCGGGTCCTGGCCGCTGGCCACCTGCTTGGCGAACAGCTCGTCCTGGAGGGTCTCCTTCGCCTTGCCCGTGAGGGTGTTGCCGGAGGTCTGGACGATGGAGGCCAGGGCCTCCTTGTCCTTCACGCCCTTGAGGTTCAGGGCGTCCTTCTCCGCGCCGCCCTCGGCCTGGGTGGCCAGCTTCTTTCCGAAGCCGCGCAGATCCTTGCCGTCGCGGATGTTCAGCTCGCTGAGCGTCTTGGCCTTGGCAGGGTCCTGCTTCAGCTGGGCGAAGTCGCGGTTGGCGTCCAGGTTGGCCTGGATCTCCTTGGAGTCGGTGGAGGCGTCCACGCCCAGCTTCTTGGACAGCTCGTCACGGGCGGCCCCATCGGCGCCGTCGAAGGAGTCCCGGATCTCGTTGGCCTTCGGGCCGGCCTTGGCGATCTCGTCCTTGCTGAAGGGCTCGTCGGACTTGAAGGGATTGAGCGCGTTGAGCGGATCCTTCTTGGCGGTGGTGTTGGCCTTGAGCATCGCCTCTTCGGCGGACTTGGACGAGCGCGCGACGGCCTCCTCGGCCTTCTGCAGCTTCGTGTCGGCGTCGAGCAGCTCGCGGTTGGCCGTCTTCAGCTTCTCCCGGGCGGAGTCCACGTCGCCCTTGAGGCGCTCCACGTTCTTCTTGGCGGCCTCGCGCTGCTCGGGCTTGGCGCTCTCCAGCTGCTGCTGGCCGTGCACCAGCTCCTTGCGGGCCTCTCCCACTTGCTTGGCGGCGCCCTCGGCATTCTTGGAGGCGTTCTGCTGCGCCTGGCGGGCCTGCTCTGCCTGTTGACGGGCCTGCTCTGCGGCGCGGCGTGCGGCCTCTGCGGCACGGCGTGCGGCCTCTGCGGCTTCTGCTGCCCGGCGAGCGGCTTCGGCTGCAGCGTTGTTGTTGCCGGAACTGCGGACGTCCGTGGCCATGCGTGAGGACCCCAACTGAGAGTGAGTAGGTCTCTACTTATCGGGGGTTTCCCCAAGTTGGTTACGGGGGTCTTATTTTTTTCTCATATATTGAAAGGTGGGTGGATCAGGGCGTGAGCCCGGATCTCCACGGTTTACCTCTGTTGAACCGGTTCGAGGGGGCTCCGCTCTGGTGTCCGCCCGGACCATTCCCGAGTGTTCCCGCATCCGAACCGTATCAGCGCCAGCAACTCAGGCTCCTGTGAGCTTCAGCACCTCGCGGGCCTTCCTTCGCCAGAGGAGGCCCGAGGAGCCACACCCATCTCGTGGAGCCGTCACCCGAGAGACACTCGAGGCCGCGCGTGGAGAGGGGCGCGGCCCCGAGTGTGCGTCAGAGGCTGATGCGCAGGCCGGCACCCAGCTGGATCGTGGGGGCGGGCACCAGCGCCCGGCCATCGATCTCGAACGGCGGGTAGTCCAGGGCGAAGCGGAACTCACCGCCCTTGTTGCCGTAGTTCACGGCCGCGTACACCTCGATGCTCAGGTACGAGAGCGCGCGGTGGAGCACGTCCAGCCGGGTGGTGAAGGACATGTCCGACAGGTTGCCCAGGGTGGACAGGATGAAGGAGGTCTTGTCCCAGGAGCCCGGTCCCGCGAGCACGCCAAAGAGGCCGCCGTAGTGCTTGCCCACGTAGAACGGCTGATAGGCGCCCTGTGCAATGAGGTACGGGTAGGCGATGGGGTTGTCGTAGCCCGTCGAGTTGTAGAAGTACTCCACGCCCACGGTGGCGCTGTCGTTCTCGCTGTAGGCGAACGTGTAGTTGGCGCCGCCGGTGATCTGCGGGGTGAGCCCGTCCGGGAAGTAGCTCTCCACGGGGAGCTGCTTGAGGTCCTCCAGGGTGCGGATCTCCAGGTTCTGGGCCTGCTCGATGAGCTCCTGGAACGTGATGTCCTCGGGCAGCCGGTACAGCGGAGCGTCCGAGCCCTTCCGGAGCGCCGCCTCGGCGTACACATCGATCGGCCCGAGCGCCGAGGAGAGATCCAGCCCGAAGCGGGGCTTGCGGCCACGCTGCAGCACGGCGCTGGCACCCAGCTCCGCCTCGCCCAGCACCACCTCGGCGCGAGCCGCCCCGCCGATGCGGCCGAGCGTGGAGGCTGGCCCGGCATTGTCCAGCATGGCAATGCCGTAGAAGTTCCACCCCTTGGCCTCCCAGGGCACGTGGAGCTTCAGCATCGAGGCGCCCGTGCGAGCGTCGAAGACCGCGAGCGGATCCCTGCGCTGGGGCGACAGGAAGTCGGTGGGGTTCCAGAAGCGCCCGGTGCCCCACTTTACGTGCTGCTTGCCGGCGGTGACGAACACCGTGTGGTCGATGTCGAAGCGCAGCCACGCCTGGTCCAGCAGGACGCGCGGGTTGGAGCGTGAGGTGCCGGGGGTGCTGGTGGTGCCATCGCCCGGGCTGCTGCCGAGCAGGCTGGTGCTCTGGCTGGAGAGGGTGGGATCGAAGCTCAGGCGCCCCACCACCATGCCGCGCAGGCGGTCCGTGGGGCGGGCGTCGAAGTACCCATCCACGAGCGTGGGCGCGGAGAACGAGGTGCTGCCGAAGGAGACGCCCTCGTTCCCCTGGGCGATGGCGCGCATGTAGAACTGGCCGCCGATCTTCAGCGGATCGTCCACGTGCTCCTCCGAGCCGAAAGCCTCCTTGCCAGGGGTGCCGCTGAGCGCCTGTTCATCCCGCGTCTCCTCGCGGCCGGACTGCTCTACGGCCGGGGGCTGGGCGGGTGGGGCGCTGGCGTTGGTCCCCGAGGGTGCCGTCGGCGTGGCGCCCGAGGGCGCCTGTCCCTCGGAGGAGTCTCCGAACATGCTGTCCTCGCTCGGGCGGGAGGAGGGCGAGGCGCTATCGGGTGGAGGCTGGGCCTTCTCGGTCTCCCCTCCAAACATCGAGGCCTCATCAGGCCGGGACGACTGGGCGGCCGCGGCCAGGCTCGTGAGGGCTGTGGCCAGGGCCGCGGCCCTGGCGAGCATGCGCGGGGTCATCGGCTCTTACTCTCGAGCCACGCCTTGGTGAAGATGTTGGCCTCCAGAGACCGGAGATCCACGCTCTTGATGAGGATGACGGTGGAGTTGGACTTCTCCACCTCGTCGTAGATGCGGATCTCCTGCGGGTACCAGACGTCGGAGCCCTTGGACTCGCTGAAGAGCTTCTGCCACTTCGGGTAGTAGAGCGTGCGCATCAGCCGGCCGGAGAGGGCGAACTCCTGGCGCTTGAGGATGTTGGTCGTCTCCTTGTCCACCCACAGCTTGATGACGGGGTAGGCCACGTCGATGTTGGCCCGGCCCTTGAGCGACAGCTTGTGCACCTGGAACTTGCCCAGCGCCTCCTCGCCCTCGTACGTGGGATCGTACTCCTCGGCCAGGCGGGACTCGTCGAAGTCGGCGCGGCGGCTGTCGGTGCCGGCGATGCGCTCACGCTCGGTGCGCCGCTCCCACTTGCCCACGTTGGGATCGTAGCTCCACAGGTTCTTGTCCAGCCGCAGGTAGCCCTTGCCGGCCTCGCCCTTGGGCTTGGTGAAGAGGATCATCAGCTTGTCGTCCGCGTCGCGCCGGTACACCAGCGCCTCGCGCACGACGTCCGCTTTGTCCTTCTCCTTCTGCTCCAGGTACACCAGCGACTTGTAGTCGCCGCCGTTGCGCTGGCGGTCGTCGACGACCTCCAGGATCTTCTTCATGTCGGCGGCTTCCAGCGCGAAGGCCGCCGGGGCCACCAGGAGCGCCGCGGCGGCCGCGGCGGACAGCAGGTTTCGAGGCGTCATGGCAATCACCCGATGTGGTGCATGGCCGTCACGGGCTTCATCCGCGCGGCGAGGAACGAGGGAATGAGGCTCACGAGCATGGACGCCACGGTGATCAGCACCACGGCGAAGATCACGGAGCCGGACTCCACCTTCAGGAACCAGTGCTCCGTCAACAGCATCACCTGGACGACCTCCGGGGCCTTCACCTGCCGGGAGTTGATGAAGAGGCAGAGCGCGGAGGCAGCCACGGCGCCCGTCACCGTGGCGGTGAAGCTGAGCATCAGCGCCTCCGTCAGGAACATCACCAGCACCCGGGCGCGCTGCATGCCAATGGCGCGCAGCGTGCCGATCTCCCGCGTGCGCTCGCGGATGGCGATCCACAGCGTGTTCATGATGCCCGCGGCGATGACGACCAGGAGGACGAACGTCAACCAGCCGGTGATGAAGCTCAGCGCCTGCACCACCCAGTTCACGAAGGAGATCTCGTCCTCCCAGTTGGTGATGTCCAGCTTCTGCCCCGTCCAGCCCTCGCGGTTGACCACGTCGAACTTCATCCAGAAGGCGCGCGGATCGTTGTCCATCAGCGTGTAGCCGGCCTCCGGCAGCTTTTTGCGCAGCCGCTCCTGCACCGTGCGGATGTCCTTCATGTCCTTGAGGTACAGGTAGATGGCGCCCGTGGTGTCGTCCTTGAGCTGGTAGAGATCGCGCAGGCTCTTGCTCGGCACGAAGGTGTTCCACGAGCTCATCATCCCGATGTTCGCCGCGATGGCCACCACGCGCACGTCCAGCGTGTTGCTGGTGCCGCGCATGGTGGGCGCCGACAGCGTCAGCATGTCGCCCACGCCGACCTCCAGCTTCTTGGCCTGCTCTTCGAAGAGCAAGATGGTGCCCGGCTCGTTCAGGCCATCCAGCGAGCCCTTGCGTACCTGGACGACCTTGCGGAAGCCCTGCTCGGCCTCGATGTCGATCCCGCCCACGCCCACCTGCATGGAGCCGGTGTCGGAGACGAGCTTGGCCCACCCGCGACCGCGCTGGGACACATAGTCCAGCTCGGGGATCTCCTTGCGGAGCTCCTGGATGAGCTTCTGGTACTGGGTGACCACGGGCGCGGCCTGTCCGGCAGTCACTTTGAAGAAGCCGCCCACGTTCACATGCCCGCTCATCAGCGTGGTGGCCGACTCGAGCATGGTGGACTTCATCCCGTTGGTGACACCCATCAGGATGACGAGCACTGCGGTGACGCCGGCGATGGCGCCGCCCAGCAGCGCGGTGCGCCGACGGTGCGCCAGGAGGTTGCGGTAGGCAATCAGGAGGATCTGGAGCATGGCTTCACTCGTCCGTCTGCATCGCTGTGACCGGCGACACGCGGGTGGCCAGGAAGGCGGGATAGAAGGTGGAGAACAGGGACACGCCCACAATCAGGATGAAGGCGACGATGAGGTTGGAGGCGCTCAGGGTGGGCAGCAGCCGGGGACCGCTGAAGAAGAAGTACAGCTCGTCGGAGCCCGCGGGGATCCCCACCTTGCCCAGCCAGCGGATCAACGCACTGCCGGCCCCTGCGCCCGCACCGCCGAACACCAGGCCCAGCACCATCGTCTCCAGCAGCACCATGGACAGGATGAACGACCGCTGCGCGCCGATGGCCCGCATCGTCCCGACCTCTTTCACGCGCTGGAGCGTCGCCATCATCACCGCGTTGTTGATGATGGCCAGCACCACCACGAAGAGGATGACGATGATGCCCCACAGCACCATCCGCATCATCAGAACGAACTGCCCGATGAGGCCGGCGGCCTTCTGCCAGCTCACCACGCGCAGCTTCAGGTCCTTCAGCGCCTGGGACTCCTGCAGCTCAGCCAGCGTGGAGTCCAGCAGCTCGGGATCCTTGAGGATGAGGGCGGCGCTCAGCACCATGCCTTCCTCGATCTCCTTCTGGGCGTAGACGCGCTTGAGCAGGTCCTCGTTGCGCAGGGCCGCGCCGTTGGAGGTGATCTGGTCGTTCTCGTTGATCAGCCCGGGCGTGGCGTCCGCCACCAGCGTGGACGGGGCCGCCTCGCCGAAGAGCTCCTCCTCGGCGTTCTCCCGCTTCACCTCGACGGTGCCGCTCTTGAGCTTGAGCTGGGCGATCTCCGCCTTCTTCTCTTCGGTGAGGTAGCCGTACAGCTCGCGGAAGGACACCATGTCCATCAGGTTCGTGGCGCCCGCCAGCGGCGACTTCTCCAGCCCACTGAACTGGTAGGTGCCGTAGACGGGCACGTTCACGCTCTGCACGTAGCCGGTGCGGCTGAACGCCGTGATCGTCAGCGTGGAGCCCATCTTCAGGCGGTACAGGTCCAGCAGCGGCACCAGCTGCTCGTAGAACTGCTTGTAGCGGGTCTCGAAGTTCTCGTCGGTCACCTTCAGGAACTCGCTCACCAGCTTGGCGAGGTCCGTCTCCTGGCTGCCGAGGATGTCGCGCAGCCGCGACACGGCCTGCTGCGACTTGATGGGATCGAGCTGATAGACGATCTCGCGAGGCTGCGTGGAGTTCTCCTTCACCCAGCGCTGCAGCTGTGGATCGGTGGCGATCGTCTTCTGGCCCCCCTCGAGCGCCTCCTTGATGAGGTCCATCCGGCGCGCCGCCTTCAGCTTGAGGAACTCCTCGTAGAAGTACTTGGACAGCAGCATGCCGCGCTTGCCCGTGGGCACCGCCTGGCCGTCCACGATCTGCATGCGATCGAAGCTCTTCTGGAACGCGTCCAGGTCCGTGCCCACGTAGCGGATGAAGAGCAGATCCCCGTCGGCCACCTGCGGGGCCAGCTGGTTCTCCAGGAACTCGAGCGAGCCGAGCGGATCCTTCTCGAAGTCCGCCCAGAAGGCCTCCGAGCGCGCCTTCGCCAGCGCCGCCACCTCGGTGGGCTCCCGCTCGTCGTCGCGGATCAGCAGCTTGCGCGTCTCCTGCTCGCCCTCGAGCAGATTGGCCAGGTGGCGCACGTGCGCCTTGAGGCTGTCGATCTGCGCCCGCCGCTCGGGTGTCTCACCCTCGGCGGAGTTCTGCCGGTACAGCCCTCGCAGCCGGGCCAGCGTCAGGTCCACCGTGTTGCCGGAGGTGATCAGCGCGCCGTTGGTGCCCATGGGCACCACCGTCTTCACGTTGGGGTGCTTCTCCAGCTCCGCCTTGATGGGGGCGAAGCTGTCGATGGCGGCGGTGTCCGCCTCCCCGCCCATGTTGCCGAACAGCGCCAGCTCCTCCTTGGACTTGTCCGAGTAGACCTGAATGTGGCCGGCGATGGAGCCGATGATCGACCGGCTCATCGCCGAGTCCACGCTGTCCAGCAGCGCTCCGCCCGTCACCACCAGGAAGGTGGCGAAGAAGATGATGCCGCCGATGATGACGTTGACCCAGCTCTTGAACAGGTTGCGGAAGGCCACCTGCAAGAGCAGCCTGAGCGTGGCCATCAGTGCGCCTCCGCGCCGGACGCCATTGCCAGGCCCGCCTCGGCGGGGGTGACGCGGTCGAGGACCTTGCCGTCCTTGAGCCGCACCACGGCGTTCGCGTGCGTCATCACCTTGGCGTCGTGCGTGGAGAAGATGAAGGTGGTGCCGCGCTCGCGGTTCATCGCTTTCATCAGGTCGATGATCTGCTGGCCCGTCACCGAGTCCAGGTTCGCCGTGGGCTCATCCGCCAGGACGATCTGCGGCTGGGTCACCAGGGCGCGGGCCACGGCCACGCGCTGACGCTGGCCGCCGGACAGCTCGTTGGGCCGGTGCTTCGCGTGGCTGGCCAGTCCCACCTGCTCCAGCAGCATCATCACCTGCTTGCGCCGCTCCTGCGCGTTGAGCTTCTTCTGCAGCAGCAGGGGGAACTCCACGTTCTGGAAGACGCTGAGCACCGACACCAGGTTGAAGCTCTGGAAGATGAATCCGATGGTGTGCAGCCGCAGATCCGTGAGCCGGCGCTCAGAGAGCAGCTTCGTGTCCTGGCCCGCCACCTTCACCACGCCGGAGGTGGCGGTGTCCACGCAGCCGATGAGGTTCAGCAGCGTCGTCTTCCCGCTGCCGGACGGGCCGGCGATGGAGATGAACTCCCCAGAGTGCACCTGGAGCGAGACGCCTCGCAGCGCAGGCACCACCACCTTTCCGAGGTGGTAGTCCTTGGTGACTTGATTGATGGAGACGATGGAATCGGACATGAGCGGGATCCTTTTAGAACTCACGGGCAAGGGGGCTCATGGGTTGCGGGGAGAGGGACGGCCTCAGCACGGCTCCGCGCGTACCGCGGGCACGTTTCCTGAAGCAGCTCTCGAGGTGGCCGACTCCACCCGCGATCATGACAACCCCCTGGGGCAGCGCGACGCTGGCGCGTGGCACCACCTGAGTGGGCGGCATCTAGCTTCTTCAGAACAATTCCGCAATGCGGAAGGGAAGGGGACCTGCGGCCCACCGAGGCCGTGCCAGGGCGGCAGGGAGGCGTGAACGTCACACCGCTGTCACAAAAAAACCGAGACCCGCGATCCAGCTCGTGGACCGCGGGCCCCGGGCCCGGACATGCGGAGGGCGGCTCCCCTGGTGAGGAGCCGCCCAGGAGAGAGGTGCTGCTAGAAGTCGCCGCTCGTCTTGCCGTCCTTCACGTCAGAGCCCGTTCCCAGGTCGGAGCCCTGCGGGTCGATGTCCGAGCCGGTGCCGGCGCCACCTGTGCCGTCATTCGCCGGAGGCAGGGTGTCTGGCTGGTTGATGCCCTGGTCCGGCTCCATCACGTCCGAGCCGCTGCCACCCATGCCCGCGCCGGTGGACTTCTCGATGCTCGTGGCGACGTTGTCCGTCTTCCGCACCTCGAAGGACGCGCGGATCTGCTCGCCCTCCTTGAAGTCCGAGGCCCGCTTCAGGTTCGGATCGGTGAACTGCGTGTTCTTGTCGACCTTCAGCGGCACGATCGCGCCGGCGTGCTCGACCCAGATCGTCTTCCGGTCGCTCTTCACCACGCGGCCGGTGATCTGGTTGCCGCTCAGCTGGTTCGTCATCCCGCTCTGGCCCACCTGGGTCTGGGTGCCCGTGCCCAGCTGGCTGCCCTGCTGGCCCGAGCCGCCAATGTCCGAGCCTGGCTGCATGGAGCCCTGTGTCTGCGTCTGCTCCTTGTCGTGCTTCTTGCCCTCGTTGGCGAGTGCCACGCCAGAGCCCATCAGCGCCACGGATGCGAACAGCCCAATCAGCTTCTTCATGGAAGTCTTCCCCCGTCTGGTTGGTGGATGCGGAAGGAGCGGTGCTCGCCCCCGCCAGCAAAAAGCTAGGTGCGCTCGGGGAAGGGGACAGGGCATGCCCAGAAACGCCGCGCGCACGCTCGCTGCACGGCCGTCGCTCAGGGGACACGTTGTCGTGGGTACGCCCACGGGCGCCTTGAACAGAGAGGGAGTTTTCTCCTACCGTCCCGGAGTCCGCTTAGCGCCGCACGCACGGACGGCGCCCTGACAGGAGACCCCTTCCACGATGCCTCCCTCCAAGCAGCAGCAAGCCCCTGAGCCCGAGCCCCTGCCTACTCCCTCCTATCCCGCGATCGAGTCCTTCATCGAGCGCGCCACCGCGGAGGAGATCCAGGCGCTCTTCACGCCCATCAAGGACGGCCTCTCTGCCCTCAAGGGACCCAAGGCCGAGCAGGGCAAGAAGATCCAGTCCGCTTTGTCAAGCGCCGAAGAGCTACTGGGCATCCTCCTGGAAACGCGAGAACGTCTGATCGCGGAGAACCAAGGCAGCAAGGGTCGCAAGTGACCGCAAGTACCTGGATTTCCTCTGATCGGGTTTTCCAGGATATGTTTCTCAGGGCCTGAGGCAACCCAGGGCCGTGATCAGCGATAATTACAATGAGAGCGCCGGGTTGGCCGGGGCTCTGCACCTTTGAATGGCTGTGCGCACGCTGGAGGCAAAAAATGAAGGTCGATGGATTGATGGGTTCCCGGATGTCTACCAATCTCTCGGTGGGCCGGCAGACCCCTGACACGAGCTTTGGTGCTCGCGTACAGGCGGGCGTAAACAACGCGGCCGGAGCAGTGGCCAGCGGCGTGGGCCTGGCGACGGGCATGTTCTCTGGCGGCGGCATCGTCTCGGCGGCTGTCTCGTCGATGACGACCCTGACCGCCTCTGGCGCCTCGGGCAACGCCTCCACCCCGTACGTCGGCACGATGCCGAGCGCGGGCGGCGGGACGGCCGGCGGCGTGAACACGGTGGGCGTGCCCTCTGTGAACACCACCGTCGGTGCTCCCGGCGGCGCGGGCATCCCCGGCGTGGGCGGTGGCACTGGTGGCCCGAACTTCCTGGGCGGCAACACCGGCGCTCCGGGCTCCGAGTTCAACGGTGAGCTGGCCAGCATGTTCCAGGAGCAGAAGAACCTGCTCAAGCTCCAGTCCGCCATGCAGCAGGAGTCCCAGAAGTACCAGGCCGTCTCCAACGTGCTGAAGTCGCGGCACGAGACGGCGAAGAACGCCATCGGCAACATCCGCTAATCCGCTAAGCTGTTGGCGGACGGGTGCGGAGCGGGAAGGGGGGCGGAAGTTCGGCCCCCCTTCTTTCTTCCAGGCCCTTGCACAGGAGAGCGCGGTTCATGGCGGAGTCTGCTTCGGAGATTGCTGGCAGCGTGGTCCCAGTGGCCAAACAGCAGGCGATGATCCTGCTGGAGTCCGGCTACATCTGGCTGGAGATGGGCAAGTTCGACAAGGCCAAGGACGTCTTCACCGGCGCCGCGACCTTGATGCCCAAGAGCGAGGTGCCGCAGCTGGCGCTGGGAGCGCTGGAGTTTGCCCAGGGGCGCCACGACAAGGCCCTGCAGGCCTACCGGGCAGCCCAGCGGCTGGCCCCGAGCTCGGCCCTGCCGCGCGCGCATGCTGGCGAAGCGCTACTCTTCCTGGGGAAGGTCCCGGAGGCGATGAAGGAGCTGAAGGCGGCGATGGATCTCGAGCCCGAGGGCGATGGCGCCCGGCTCGCGCGCGCCCTGGTGGAAGCCAAAGAGGCGGGGGCGCTGCCTCCGCCGAAGAAGTAGCGCATGATGCGCTGGAGCTGAGGAGGATTGGCGATGTCTGTCGGTGGAGTCGGACGAGGGGGCGGCAAGGGCCGGGCGGGTGGCGCAAGGGGCGCGTCCGGCAAGGCTCCCGCGGGTGGTGCGAGCTTTGGGGGCAAGGTCGACAGGACCGAGTCCCTGGTGGGGCCCTCTGGACTGGTGGGCTCTTCCAACGTGCAGCAAGCGCAGGCGGCTGATCCCATCGCCTCTCAGGCGATGGCCATCGCCAAGCAGCTCAAGAATGGAGGCTTCAAGAACAAGGAGGAGGCCACGCGTCATCTCGTCGCAGAGGTCCTCAAGGAGAAGCTCCGCATGAAGTCCTCGACGCTCTCGAGCAAGATCGCGGACGCCCTTCAGGAGGATCCTCGGCTCAACCAGGTTCTTGAGCGGCTGTGGTCGAAGGCCGAGTGAGCAGCATTTGGGTTTCGGAGACGACAAGAAGGCGATCCTCGAGAAATACGGCCCTTATGTGAGGTCGCTGGCGGCGACTGTCCGCAAACAGTTCAACGCCCAGCTCGAGATCGAAGAGCTGGTCGCCTATGGCCAGATCGGCCTGCTCGAGGCTGCTGATCGTTTTGATCCCAAAGTAGGGGCAAACTTCCTTACATTTGCCCACTACCGCATCAAAGGTGCCATCTTCGACGGCCTGAGGAAGATGGGGGTGTTACGCGGGGCGGATGCACGCTCGGCGTTCGTTGGGGAGCGCGCTGCCGCCTACCTTGGAAATTTGTCGGACCGCGAGCAAGGAGGAGGCAACCGCGGAGGCTCATTCGACGATGATGTGAATGACATCTCCAGTGCGGTGACGGGGCTGGCGATGGTCCTCGCCACCAGTCTGGAGGGCGCGGACGTAGCGGGGTATGTGGACGAGTCTCTGCCGGCGGATCAGCGGCTGGAGATGGAGCAGCTGAAGCGGCGGGTGAGGGCGGCGATCGATCAGCTCCCCGAGAAGGAGCGGCAGCTGCTGCAGGGGTACTACTTCCACGGCAAGACGTTGGAAGAGGCAGGGGCGGAGATCGGGCAGTCGAAGAGTTGGGCGTCGCGGCTGCATGCGCGCGCCATCGAGCGGCTCAAAGAACTTCTAGACGATGAGGAAGCTCCCGCTTCCTCGGACGATGCAAGGAGGCAGTCAAATGGCGGGTCCGACCGCAGGAATCTCGGCCGCACAGATCGCGCAGCAGAAGCTGCAGGATCAGGGCGCGCAGCAGGTGAACAAGCAGGGAGCCTCGAAGTTCGACGGGGTTCTCGCTAACAAGGCACAGGGAGCCGAGCAGGTCCAGGGCACGCAGCAGGCCCAGGCCACCCAGAAGGCGCAGGCGACGCAGCAGGTCGACATCGCCCGCCAGGTGGACAACGTCAACAAGACGGACAAGGCCGCGCTCAACAAGGTGCACGGCGCCAACAGCCAGCAAGTGACTACGCGCGCCGCCGTGCCGGTGGATGCCAAGCCCGAGCCGAGCAAGGCCAGCAGCATGGTCTCCGGCGTCGTCAACTCGCTGGAGAAGGGCCAGCTCAACCTGGAGAAGCTCATCAACTCCGGCATGAGCGGCAAGAACTTCTCCAACGGCGAGCTGCTGTCGCTCCAGGCCTCCATGTACAAGTACACCCAGGAGCTGGATCTGACGAGCAAGGTCGTCGAGAAGGCCACCAGCGGCCTCAAGGACGTCGTCAAGACCCAGGTGTAGCTCCGTTGCCTGCCCCTCATCCGGGCGGTGCTCTGAAGGGCGATCCCTCTAGCAGAGGGGTCGCCCTTCTACGTTTTCCGGGCCCCATGTTGGAACGGGAGCGTCGCGCCGCTAAGCTAGGCCCCGCACATGACTCATCGATTCTCCACTCTGGTCATCTCCCTCCTGGCCCTGTTCCTTGCGACGGGCTGCTCCATTGAACTGCAGCACGGTCTGACGGAGGAGGACGCCAACGAGATCTACGTCCTGCTAAGCAAGAACGGCATCAACGCCACCAAGGTGGCGACAGGTGAAGGCGCGGACATGCGCTTCACCATCCAGGTGCCCAAATCGGACGCGGCTCAGGCCGCGGAGCTGCTGCGGGCCAACTCGCTGCCCCGCCCGATGGAGAAGGGCTACAACCACTTCGCCAAGGGCAGCATGGTGCCCACCGCCGCGGAAGAGCGCGCGATGATGCTCAAGGCGGTGGCCGGCGAGGTCTCCAACGCCCTCACCAAGATCGACGGGGTGCTGGAGTCCAACGTCATCGTCAACATCCCGGAGACCAACGATCTCACCCAGCCGGAGTTCAAGCCGATGCCCTCCGCCTCGGTGATGATCCGCTACCGGCCCAGCCTGGAAGGCAAGCCGCCGGTGGCGGAGAAGGAAGTGCAGACCTTTGTCGCCTCCGCAGTGCAGGAGCTCAAGCCGGAGCGGGTGACGGTGCTGCTGACGCCCGGGCTTCCGCCCGCCGCCGAGACCAACCCGGAGAGCCGGCTCCAGGACGTGTTCGGCCTGCGGATGACTGCGGCCAGCGCCAGCCAGTTCCGCGTGCTCGTAGGGGTGGTCGCCATCTTCGTCCTGGCCATGATCGGCCTGTCGGCCTGGGTGCTCATGCGCGGAGGCGCAGGCGCGTCGGCTCGCCCCGCCCGCCGCTAGGGCGGAGGCACCCCTCGGCCCGATGCCCTCTGCCTCGAACCCACGGTCTTGAGTCTGACGAGGTGACTGTTTGGATCAATTCTTCACCTCGCTCAACAAGCGCCAGACGATGCTGCTGCTGACCGCCATCACCTTCGGCGGTCAGGAGGGTGTCGCTTCGCTCGAGCACCTCGCGCCGGAGGAGGGCGAGCTGCTGCACCACCGCGCGCAGGAGATCATGCAGATCCCGCGTGAGAAGCGGATCCCGCTGCTCGTGCAGGAGATCAAGAAGCTGGTGAAGGATCGGCGCGGTCAGCTCTGGAGCGCCGAGCCGGAGAAGCTGGCGGCGCTGATCCAGAAGGAGCGCGGCGCGCTGGCGGAGGTGGTGCTGCGCGCTCTGCCCTCGGTGCTGGCCGAGGCCGTGCGCACCCTCCTGCCCCAGCGGCCAGTGAAGCTCGCCCGCGAGGTCCGCCCGCAGGTGCTGGACATCATCCGCTGGAAGCTCGAGGAGCGGCTGAAGCGCAGCTCCGGCGCCCAGGCGACCTTCAAGTTCACCGACGTGCTGATGCTGCAGCCTCGCGAGCTGCTCACCGTCTGCGATCGGCTCGGCGCGCGTGTGCTGGGGCCGGCGCTGGCGGGCCTGCCGGACGCGCAGCGCGACGGGCTCATCGCGGCCCTGCCACCCGACATCAAGGCGCTGGCCAGCAAGGCCGTCCAGGCGAACGCCCCGCGCAAGCTGCCCGAGGAGGAGGCCAAGGAGCAGCTCGCCGTGCATGACGGCCTGAAGAACCTGGCGGGTGCCATCCGCAGCGCCGGCACCCAGCGCCTGGCCCGCGCGTGCGTGTCCCAGTCCGCGGAGTTCGCCGCGCGCATGCTCGAGCGGCACCGCGGAGACTTCGGCAGCCTGCTGGCCAAGTGGGTCCGCGATGAGCGCTCCAAGCCCACCTCCCGCATGACGGATGGGGGCCGCGCGGACATCGTCGCGGATCTGGAGCGGCTGGCGGCCCGTGGCCTCATCGAGCGCCCCGTGCGGCTCACCCCGCAGCGCCCGGTGCTGAACCCGCCGCCCATGCGAGGCGGCGCGCCACCCAACCGCGACGTGGCTCCCGCGCGCATGCCCGGAGGCCCGGAGCGCTCGAACGTCCTGGCACCGCCACCGCCCCGGCGGGATGCCATGGCCGAGCGCGAGGCGCGCCGCGCGGGCG
>Ga0190275_10001398_pt1 | contig 17998 bp, 14 predicted proteins | sample Popmic550T_FD_133745 | JGI IMG/M metagenome (GOLD analysis project Ga0190275, IMG submission 133745) | Populus adjacent soil microbial communities from riparian zone of Yellowstone River, Montana, USA - 550 T | ecosystem: Environmental > Terrestrial > Soil > Riparian zone > Trees stand | place...
ACCATGAAGTACCCGAGCTGCTACCTGAACGGCGAGGGCGCGCGCGGCGAGATCCTCTCCATCGCCTACGCCGGCCCCGGGCAGCACCAGGACGCGGGCGGCAAGGTGGTGCACAACGCGCCGCACACCAGCAGCCGCATCGTCAGCAAGTCCATCTCGCGCGGCTCCGGGCGCAGCTCGTACCGCGGGCTGCTGCAGGTGAACCCGGGCGCCAAGTACGCCAAGAGCAACGTGGAGTGCGACGCCCTCCTCCTGGACGAGGAGGCCCGCACCGACACGTACCCGTACATCGAGATCCAGGACGAGCACGCGCAGATCGGCCACGAGGCCACGGTCAGCAAGATCGGCGACGAGCAGCTCTTCTACCTGATGAGCCGCGGCCTCTCGGAAGACGCGGCGGCCACCATGGTGGTGCGCGGCTTCATCGAGCCGATCGCCAAGGAGCTGCCGCTGGAGTACGCGGTGGAGCTGAACCGGCTGATCGAGCTGGAGATGGAAGGCTCGGTAGGCTAACGGCGGTGCCCAGCTTCGAGTGCCCAGTGCCCAGTGTCTGTCGTTCCTGGGCACCGGGCACTGGGCACTTGGCACTTGGCACTTGGCACTTTCCCGCTCTGAACTCTCGGAATGAACGGATATAGATCGTGACCGATACATCGACCGCAACCGCCCCGGCGCCCGTGGGGGTTTTCACCCGCGACCAGGTGGAGATCCTTTCCACCCGCAAGCTCGAGCCCGAGTGGCTGCGCGACGGGCGCCTGGCCGCGTACGACGCCTTCGCCGCCGCGCCCATGCCCACGCGCGCGGCCGAGGACTGGCGCTACAGCTGGCAGCGCTTCGGCAAGGCGGTGGATTTCGACGCCTACGCCTTCCCCGAGGAGCGCGGCCCCGCCGCCACCCTCGACGCGCTCCCCGCCGGCCTCCGCGCCGTGATCGAGGAGAGCGGCGAGACCTCGGCGCGCGTGGCGCAGGTGGACGGCACCGTGGTGTGGCGCGAGGTCCCCGAGACGCTCAAGCAGCGCGGGGTGATCTTCACCTCGCTCGAGGCCGCGGTGCGCGAGCACCCCGAGCTGGTGCGCAAGTACCTGGGGACCGCGCTTCCGGCGTCCGCCGGCAAGTTCGCGGCAATGAACGAGGCGTACTGGACGGGCGGCGTGTTCATCTACGTCCCCCGCAACGTGAAGGTGGAGGTGCCGCTGCGCGCCTACCGCTGGATCGGCGACGCGGGGACGGCGGTGTTCGGCCGCACGCTGGTGGTGGCGGAAGCGGGCGCCGAGGTGGCGGTGGTGGACGAGCTGGCGTCGGGCGACTTCGGGCGCACCGCGCTGCACGCCGGCGCCGCCGAGATCTTCTCGGACGAGGGCGCCAAGGTGATCTACACCAGCGCCCAGCGCTTCGGCCGCGGCGTGGTGCACCTGCAGACCGACCGGCTCTCCGCCGGCCGCGACTCGAAGATCACCATGCTCTACAGCACCCTGGGCGGCGACTTCACCCGGGTGGACGCGCAGTGCCTGATGCGCGAGCCGGGGAGCCACGTGGACATGCTGGGCATCTACATCGGCCAGGGCGACCAGCACTTCGACCACGAGACGCTGCAGGACCACCAGGCCCCGCACGCCAGCAGCAACCTGCTCTTCAAGGGCGCGCTGGACGACGAGGCGCGCTCGGTGTTCCGCGGCCTGATCCGCGTGCACCCCAAGGCGCAGCGGACGGACGCGTACCAGACCAACCGCAACCTGGTCCTCTCGGCGAAGGCGCGGGCGGACTCGCTCCCCAACCTCGAGATCCAGGCCGACGACGTGCGCTGCTCGCACGCCGCCACCGTGGGGCAGCTCGACGAGGAGGAGATCTTCTACCTGCTCAGCCGCGGCATCCCCAAGGGCGAGGCGGTGCGGCTGGTGGTGTTCGGCTTCTTCGCCGAGGTGCTCGACCAGCTTCCGCTGGAGGGCGTGCGCGGCGAGCTCCTGCGCGCCGTGGAGCGCCGGCTGGCGCGCAAGGTCTGAGCCCCGGGTGGGGTTCGTGAAGGCCGCCGCGCTCTCCGAGCTTCCGGAGGGCGGGGCGCTGGGGGTGGAGGTGGGCGGGGTGCGGGTGGCGCTGGCCAGGGTGGGCGACGACGTCTACGCCATCGCCGACAGCTGCTCGCACCGCGACTTCCCGCTCAGCCACGGCGAGGTGGACGCCGAGGCGTGCACCGTGACCTGCGAATGGCACGGTGCCGCCTTCGACCTGCGCACCGGCGTCCCCACCTGCCCACCCGCCATCCGCCCGATCTCGGTGTTCGCGGCCGAGGTGCGCGGCGGGAGCGTGTGGGTGGACGTGGGGTGATCCCGAACCTGGACCCGTCGTGCCGAAAACGAAGCCGAAGAAGGAATCGGGGCTGCGGCTGAAGGAAGTGTTCCCCCACGAATAGGTCTTCGAGGGTCGCGAGCTGAGCGGCCGCGAAATGGAGCGCTTCCATCGGGCGATCGAGGCTCTCGGCAACGCACCCGAGAAGGCCGCCGCCGAATTCCGGGCACTCCTCGCGATCCATCCGGACGATATCGACACCCTGCACCACCTCGCCCTCGCCGTGAAGTACTGCGGGAACGACGACGAGGCGATCCACCACTGGACGCGAGCAGTCGGGGTGGGGTTGAGCGCGCTGCCGGATTCGTTCTATTTCGGATGTGATCGCCTGGAGTGGGGATCGCTGCCGAATCGCCCATTCCTTCGGGCGTATTACGGGGCGGCACTCGGCCTTCTGGAACAGGGGCTGCCGGGAGAAGCGGCAACGGCCCTCTGGAACCTCCTGGACCTCAACCCGCGTGACAATCAAGGCGCGCGGTTGCTGCTGGTAAGGACCTACTTCGGTCTCCGTCGCCCCGGCGACGTGCTGCGTGTTTGCGAGCGCTTCGAGACGGTCGACCCTGAATTGCTCTTCGGCAGGGCGCTCGCGCTCATTCAGCTTGGACGGCTGCGCGACGCCGAAGCGGCGTACGCGGAGGCCGCGGAAGCGTGTCCTCACGTGCACGACGAGTTGCTGAAGACGCGACATCCGCGACCGGCGGAGATGCACCCGGGCTACGTCACCGCCGGCGGCGCCGACGAGGCGTTCAGCTACTGGGAGGCGTTCGGAAAACACTGGAAAGGCACCCGTGGCGCGCTCGCGATGGCGCGACGGCATGGCAACACGGGCCGCGCTCTCAGGGCGATCTAGAGGCAGCGCACCGGTTTCCGTCGCCCACAGTCCGCGAAGGCGCGAAGGCGGGCTTCGTGCCGTTGTAGCCGCGACTTCAGTCGCATCGTGCCGCACGAGGACGGGGCAACAAGCGTTCGCCGATCCGCCCGTCGTCAGCCGGCGCAATCACTCAGGCAGGCTCAGCATGACCATCTCCGCCCTCGAGACCGCATCGCCCGCGCTGGACCTGGAGCGCATCCGGGCCGACTTCCCGATCCTGGACCAGGAGGTGAACGGGCATCGCCTCGTCTACCTCGACAACGCGGCGAGCACGCAGAAGCCGGCGGCGGTGATCGACACCATCGCCCGCTACTACCGGCGCGACAACGCCAACGTGCACCGCGGCGTCCACGAGCTCTCGCACCGCGCCACCGAGGCCTACGAGCAGGCGCGCGGCAAGGTCGCCCGCCTCCTGGGCATTACCGACGAGGCGGAGCTGGTGTGGACCAAGGGGACGACGGAGGCGATCAACCTGGTCGCCTACACCTGGGGGCAGGCGAACATCCGCGCGGGCGACGAGATCGTCCTCTCCGTCCTCGAGCACCACAGCAACCTGGTGCCCTGGCAGCTCCTGGCGCAGCGGACGGGCGCGAAGCTGCGCTTCCTCGACCTGGACGACCAGGGGCGGCTGGAGCTTTCGGGGCTCGACGACGTGCTGACGGAGCGCACGAAGCTGGTCGCGCTCAGCCACATCTCCAACGCGCTGGGCACCATCAACCCCGTGAGCCGGATCGCCGAGCGGGCGCACGCGGTGGGCGCGGTGATGCTGGTGGACGGCGCGCAGAGCGCCCCCCATCTCCCGGTGGACGTGCCGTCGCTGGGGTGCGACTTCTACGCGTTCAGCGGCCACAAGATGTGCGGGCCCACCGGGATCGGCGGGCTGTGGGGGCGGCGCGAGCTGCTGGAGGCGATGCCGCCCTTCCACGGCGGCGGCGACATGATCGACTACGTGGAGCTCGAGTCGTCCACCTACGCGCCGCTGCCGCTGAAGTTCGAGGCCGGCACGCCGCACATCGCCGGCGCCATCGGGCTGGGCGCGGCGGCGGACTACCTGGCCTCGGTGGGCCGCGAGAACATCCTCGCGCACGAGCGGCACCTGATGGCGTACGCGATGGAGCGCATGGCCGAGATCCCCGACCTGGTGATCCACGGCCCGCGCGACCCGGCCGAGCGCTCGGGGGTGGTGAGCTTCACCCTGGCCGACGTGCACCCGCACGACATCGCCACCATCCTGGATGGCGAGGGGATCGCCGTGCGCGCCGGCCACCACTGCTGCCAGCCGTTGATGCGCCGCCTCTGCCTCCCCGCCACCGCCCGCGCCTCCTTCTACCTCTACACCGGCACGGACGACGTGGACCGGCTGGTGGACGGGTTGCAGAAGGCGCGGACGATGTTCGGGTTCTGAGTGCGCGAGACGGATATCGCGACGGGCGGCTGAAGCCGCGGCTGGAACAATGGGAAGCCTCGCAAACTGCGCGAGGCTGACGGGGCGGCACCCTGCGCGGTTCGACACCGTCCGTGTCCGCGAAATCTACAGGAGAGCCAGATGGCCGGTCCGCTCGACGAGGTCTACCAGGAGCTGATCCTGCGGCATTACCGCAGCCCCAAGAACCGGGGCGACATGGACGCGCCCGACGCGGTGGTGACCATGCGCAACCCCACCTGCGGCGACGACATCGTGCTGCAGCTCCGCGTGCGCGGCGACACCATCGAGGACGTGCGCTTCAAGGGGCAGGGCTGCGCCATCTCCCAGGCATCCGCCAGCATGATGAGCGGCCTGATCGCCGGGAAGTCGTGGGCCGAGGCCGAGCCGATCCTCGCCCGCTTCCGCGACCTGCTGCACGGCGACCCCGAGGCCGCGCGCGACAAGACGCTCGGCGATCTGCGCGCCCTCAGCGGCGTCTCCAAGCTCCCCCGCCGCGTGAAGTGCGCCATGCTCCCCTGGGACGCGCTGGAGGAAGCCCGCAAGCAGCTCCCCGGCGACGGCGGCTGACGTCGCGCTCGGGACTTTCGCACTTTCGCAGTATCCAACGTCGCACCTGATGATGCCGCTTCCGGCGCTGTAACCCGCCGCACCTCCCGAAATCCGCTCCGTTCGTTTATCTTCTTCGCTCGTCTCGATTTCGCCCGGTCCGCAACCCCCTCCGCTCCGGCCGGCCCTCCCGGGCCTGCACGCCGGCGGAGATCCTCGCAGACACCTTCCCCACGAGAATCCCGATGCAGAACCGGGCGCTCGCCATCGTCTCCGTCCTGGCCCTGTGCGGCCTGGGGCTGCTCACGCTGATCATGATCGGCGCGCTCAACACCGGGCTCCCCGGGCTGATCGTGGGGCTGATGCTGGCCTGCATCCCCGTGCCGTTCTACGTGGCCGCCGCGCTCTGGGTGGACCGCTACGAGAAGGAGCCGGGATGGATGCTGGGCGCGGCGTTCCTGTGGGGCGCCACGGGGGCGGTGTTCTTCTCCTTCATCCTCAACTCCATCAACAGCGCGCTCTTCGGCGCCATCGGCGGCCAGGCCGCGGCGGGGATCGGCGGGCCGGTGATCTCGGCGCCGTTCGTGGAGGAGCTGGCCAAGGGGATCGCCCTCGTCCTCTTCTTCTTCTGGAAGAAGGACGAGTTCGACAACGTGGTGGACGGGGTGATCTACGCCGCGATGGTGGGGCTGGGCTTCGCGATGACCGAGAACGTGTCGTACTACGGCACCGCCGTGCAGGGCGAATCGATGGGCGGCACGCTGCTGGTGCGCGGGATCCTCGCGCCGTTCTCGCACCCGCTGTTCACCGCCATGACCGGCATCGGCCTGGGCCTCGCGCGCGAGACGCTGAAGAAGCCGGTGAAGATGCTGGCGCCGGTCGCCGGCCTCTGCCTGGCGATGGCGCTGCACGCCACCTGGAACCTGTCGGCCAGCTTCGGCGCCGCGTTCATCGTGGTGTACCTGCTGGTCATGGTGCCCACCTTCTTCGCGGTGGTGGGGCTGGTGCTCTACGCGCAGGGCCGCGAGCGCAAGATCATCCGCGCCAACCTGGTGCCCTACGTGCAGAGCGGCCACCTGTCGCCCGCCGAGCTGGACGCGCTGTGCGTGTTCGGCGGGCGGGTGAAGGCGCTGATGGCCTCGGGCGGCGTGGCGGGGTGGCGGCGCACGGCGCGCTTCCACCAGGCGGCGAGCGAGCTGGCGTTCCACCGCTGGCGCACCGAGCGCGGCATCAGCAAGGGGATGGTGGAGTACAGCACGCGCGAGGCCGAGTACCTGGCCATCATCGGCGAATGCCGCACCTTTCAGGCGGCCCCCGCCTACGCCGGCATGCGCCCCGGCGTCTGACCGGCTGGATGGCTGACCTTCGCGATTCAGACGGCCCCCGGCGGATTCGCTCCGACGGGGGCCGTCTTGCTTCTGATTCACGTAATCGAGCGCGGTGGCCGGGCTCTCTCCACGGGCGGCTGAAGCCGCAGCTAGAACAATGGGAAGCCTCGCAAACTGCGCGAGGCTGTTCGGTGCAGGCTCGGGATCTAGCGCGGGATGCCTACGTTTTCCCGCGACCGATCGGTTTGATTCCGTTCGAACGCAAACCTGGGCGAACCGTCATGGATCTGCTCCACAACCCGCCGCCTCCGCCGGACCCGAACGCTCCATCGCCGCAGGTGGATCGAGGCGCTGCTCTCGTCGCGCAGATGCGAGGCCGTGCAACGCGCCGCTTCACGACGGATGAAATCATGGAGATGACGCGCGGCGAGAAGTAGCCGCCTACCCCTCCGTCCACACCGCCGGCACGCCGGGGGGGCGGCTGCCGAAGATCGCGCCGGTCACGGCCACCACCGCCAGCTTCGCCGCCCACTTCACGTACTCGGGCTCGGTCATCTCCCCCGCGTCGGTCAGCCCGCCGGCCAGCGCCAGCGTGGCCAGGCCGTGCACCTGCGCCCAGGCCACGGCGCCCATCCGCTCGGCGTTCCCCTCGCGCAGCAGCCCCGCCCCGACCGCCGCCTCCACCGCGGCGGTGAAGTGGCCGCGCACCGCCGCCATCCGCTCGTCCGGCTCGGCGCCGGGCACGCCCGCGGTCGGCTGCAGGGCGAACATCAGCCTGAAGTGCGGCCGCTCGCGCAGGGCGAAGCGCACGTACTCGCTCGCCAGCATGTGGAAGCGCGCCAGCGGCTGCCAGTGCTCCACGGGCACGGCGGCGAGCACATCGTTCAACCGCGCGAAGCCCTGGTCTGCCGCGGCGCGCACGAGCGCGTCGCGTCCCGCGAAGTGGCGGTACGCGGCCGCGTGGCTCACCCCCACCCGCCGCGCCACCTCGCGCAGCGTCAGCCCCCCGATGCCCACGTCGGCCTCGGCGGCCAGGGCGGCGTCGATCAGCGCCTGGCGCAGGTTGCCGTGGTGGTAGGGCGCGGCGGTGGACGAGGGCTTCCGGCTCGGCACTTGTGCGGTCCGCATCCGAATGTTACCGTTGGAAACATCATGTTGCCACCCGGCAACATGGGGCCGGCGAATGCCGGAACCCGCAGCCAAAGGTGCCGCGCCGCGGCGGGCCCGGCAAGCAGCGGCGCGCGGACGAGCGGAGGTGGAGATGACGAACACGATCGACGCAGGCGCAGTCGAGCAGCGCGCGCTGACGCTGGAGGTGGAGGGGATCGCCTTTCCCGCGGTGCTGGCGCTGCCGCCGGGGCCGCTGGCCGGCGCGGTGCTGCTGATCCCCGGCTCGCTGTTCAGCGACGCCGACGGCGACTACCCCGCGTGGAACATGCGGCCGCACGTCTACGCCCACCTCGCGCGCCAGCTCGCCGCCGCCGGCTGGGCGTCGCTGCGCTACGCCAAGCCCGGCCCCGGCACCGGGAGCGAAGTGATCGACGCGGACGCCGCCGTGGCGCACCGCCGCTTCGCCACGCGCGTCACCGTCGCGCGCGCGGCGCTGGAGCGGATGCGCGAGGAGCTCGCGTCGGCTGGCCTCCCCACGCCGCGCATCGTGCTGGCGGGGCACAGCGAGGGTGCAGTCGTGGCGTTCCTCCTCGCGCGGGACGCGCCGGCGGTGGACGGCGTGGTGAGCCTCGCCGGCCCGTCGGTCGGGCTGATCGGGATCATGCGCGAGCAGGCGGGCGACGTGGTGCCCGGCGGCGACCCGGCCGAGGCGCTGGCGAACTTCGACGCCGCCATCGCCCACGTGCGCCGCGGCGAGGCGATCCCGCCCGCGCTCATCGGCCTTCCCGGCACGATGATGCTGGGGAACGTGGACGCCGCCGCATGGGCCTACATCCGCGAGGTGGATGCCGTCGATCCCGCCGCCGAGGCCGCGCGCGTCCCGCGGCCGGTGCTGCTGGTGCAGGGCGGCAGCGACGCCTCCGTCCGCGAGCACCACGCCCGCCGCATCGCCGAGGCGCGCGGGCAGCGGCCGACGGAGACCGCGTTCTTCCCCGAGCTGCAGCACTTCTTCAAGCCCGTCCCGCCCGGCACCCCACCCATGCAGGCGTTCGGCCTGGAAGGCGAGACCGACCCGCGCGTCGTCGCCGCGATCGACGCGTGGGCGCGCCAGCTCCCGCCCCGCTGAGGCGCCGGGGGAACTGCGATCTCACACGGAGCAACGGAGGAAACGGAGAACAACGCAGTTCCTCCGTTCCCTCCGTTGCTCCGTGTGACCCCTGCCGTTCAGAGCCCGTGCGCCGCGACGAAGCTCAGGAACCCTCGACCAGCTCGCGGCCGATGCGCAGCACCGAATCCGCCAGGAGGTCGAAGTCCGCGCGCCGGCTGCGGTGGTTCACGTTCGCCACGCGGATCGCGTAGCGCCCCTGCAGCGTGGTCCCCGACGGCACCGCGATCCCGCCCTCCTGCAGCCGCAGCAGGATCTCCTCGTTGACCGCGTTCAGCCGCGCGTCGTCCATCCCCGCCGCGGCGTAGCGGAAGCAGACCACGTTCAGGGGCACCGGCGCGAGCAGCTCCAACTCCGGCTCGGCCTCCACGCGCGCGGCGAGGTAGCGCGCCTGCGCCACGTTCTGCTCGATCAGCCGGGCGATGGTGCCCACGCCGTGCGCCTTGATCGCCATCCAGATCTTCAGCGCCTTGAAGCCGCGCGTGAGGTCCACGCCCAAGTCCGCGAACGGGATGCCGCCCGCGATCGCCCCGCGCGTGGTCTGCGCGAGGTAGCTGGCGGTGATCGAGAACGCCGCCCGGTGCGCCTCCGCGTCGCGCACCAGCACGCAGGCGGCCTCGAACGGCTGGTACATCCACTTGTGCAGGTCGAACCCCACCGAGTCCGCCTCCTCGATCCCCGCGACGATCGGCGCGAGCGACTCCGACAGCCGCGCCAGCCCGCCGAACGCCGCGTCCACGTGGAACCACAGCCCCTGCTCCCGGCAGAGCGCCGCCAGCGCGCGCAGGTCGTCGGTGGCGCCCGTGTTCACCGTCCCCGCCGTGCCGATCGCGCAGATGGGATGATGCCCCGCCGCGCGGTCTGCCTCGATCGCCCGCCGCATCGCGCCCACGTCCACGCGGTAGTCGGCGTCCACGAGGACGAGGCGGAGCGCGTCGTGGCCCAGGCCCAGCAGCTCCATCGCCTTCTTCGCCCAGCCGTGCGTCTCGGTGCCGCCGTACACCAGCATCCGCGGGCGGCCGCCCTGCAGCCCCTCGGCGCGCAGGTCGAAGCCGGCCCTGGCGTTACGCGCCACGGCAAGGCCCAGCACGTTGGCCATCGTCCCGCCGGTCACCAGGATTCCGCTCGCGTCCGCGGGAAAGCCCATCAGCTCGGCGAGCCAGGCGATCACCTGCTTCTCCACCAGCGCCGGCGCCTGGTCGAAGCCGGCCAGGTGCGGGTTGAGGGCGGCGGCGAGCATCTCGGCCATCATCGCCAGCGGGGTGCCGGTGCCCTGCACCCATCCCCAGAAGCGCGGATGCAGGTTGCCGTTCGGATACGGCCGCACGCGCTCGACGAACGCACGGTAAGTCTCCTCCGCGCCGGCGCCCTCCACCGGCAGCGGCTCGGGGAAGGACGCGCGCACCTCGTCCGGCATCTCGCGCCACGCCGGCTGCTCGTGCAGCGAGGAGAGGTGGGCGATCGTGTCGTCCACCATGCGGTGCGCGAGCGCGCGGAACTCGTCCCAGTCCGCGGGATCGAGCGTCAGCTCGGGCGCGGCGGGAGATTCGGGAGATGCGGAAACGTCGGTCATCGGCGGCGTCGGCGGCGGATGCGGGCGGAGCGGCCGGGATGATTCAGCGCCGCGTGGATAGACTAGCAGGCGGGGCGGATGGCGGCGACCCGGAAGTTGCGGAACCCCCACCCTGGCGCTGCGCGCCGGTCCCTCCCCCGAACTGCAGGAGAGGAGGGACGGTCGGCGGGGCCTGCGGCCTTCGTTCAAACGAGGGAATCCATGTGTCGGTACGCGTCGCGATTCACGCGCAGGTCCGCAGTTCTCCCCTTTCTCCCGCGCCCAGCGGGGGAGAGGGGCCGGGGGGAGAGGGGGCCGCCGCGGCACTGCGCCGACGTCGGTTTCGAGCGCCAACGATCGCTCTCGCCTCCAGCCTCTCCGTCGCACGCAGGCGGGGGGTGACGTACATCGGCCTCGGCCATCATCCGCTGACAGCGAGCGGCTACGGCGCTAACTTCCTGTCGCGCCCTGACATCGTTCCAACACGCACCGTCGCACGCCGATGCCGCAGTCCCGCCGCCGTTTCCTGCGCAACCTGGGCCTTTCCGCCGCCGCGCTGATGCTGCCGAACCGCCTCGAGGCCGACGTCCTCGCCGCACACGAGCCGACCACCGCCGACCGCGAGCGGCTGGCGTCGTGGCTGCGTACGCTCCGCCGCGAACGGGTGGCGGGGGCGCGGGCGCCGCTCGGCCGTGCCGTCGCGCGGGTGGGCGAGCTGGCGCTGGGGACGCCGTACCGCGCCAACACGCTGGAGGAGTACATCGTGGCCGGCGGCTCGCCGCGCACCGAGCCGGCGATCTGCTACCTCACCGTGTTCGACTGCGTGACGCTGGTCGAGTCTGCCCAGGCCGTGGCGAGGACGGCGGCGAAGCCGGGGGCGGGGTGGGACGATTTCCAGCGCGAGATGGAGCGGATGCGCTACCGCGAAGGCGTGCGCGCGGGCTACACCAGCCGCCTCCACTACTTCAGCGAGTGGATCGCCGACAACGCCCGCCGCGGGCTGGTGCGCGACATCGGCACGGAGCTGGGCGCGCTGGAAGACGCGCGGCCGCTCCGCTTCATGTCCACCCACCGGAGCGCCTACGCCGCGCTCAGGGACGACGCCGCGTACGACGCGATCGTGCAGATGGAGCACCGGCTGGACGCCTCGCCGCGGCACCTCATCCCCATCGACCGCATCCCCGCGGCCATGTCGGGCATCCAGACCGGCGACGTGCTCGCCTTCGCCACCTCGATCGAAGGCCTCGACGCGTCGCACACGGGGCTGGCGTACCGCGACCGGGCCGGCGTGCTCCGCGTGCTGCACGCCCCCCTCTCCGGCGGCGTGGTCACCATCAGCCGCGGCGACCTGCACGCCTACGTCGCCGGCATCCGCCGCTCAACGGGGATCCTCGTCGCGCGGCCGGCATAGCGGACCTCGCCGGCGGACCTGCTGCCGGAGATTCGGCCAGCTTCGAAGATCCAGCCCAACGCGTCATCCCGGGCCCCACGCCCGGGATGACGCGTTGCTTTCTGTCCCGATCGAAGGGACGAGACCGGCGTAGGCGCGCGTGGTGGCGGGAAAAAAGATTCTTGCGTCGGCGGCGCGTGGACGGTATCAACCTGTACGGCGGGCGCCATGTGTTTACGCGGGCGGGAGATATCGTCCCGTCCAAACCGTGCGCCGCTTGCGCCCGGAGCGACGCGGACGTAATTAAATCCGGATTCCGGTACAGCCCCGTTACCCGAGAGCGGCCAAACACGCCGCCTTCCGCGCCTCCACCCCCCTCCCGCGGACGCCCACGCAGCGTTCGCAGGATCCGTCACACCCAGCAGGAGACAGCAGATGCCCCTAACCCGAATGCGCCGGCTGGCCGGCGTCGCGGCGGTTTTGTGCGCGGGCCTGTTCGCCCGGCCCGCCGCGGCGCAGGAGGCCTACACGCTGCGCGGCACCGTGACCGACGCGGCCACGCAGCGCCCGCTCAGCGACGTGAGCGTGACCCTGCGCGGCACGCAGGCGCGCACCAGCACCAACGCGCAGGGCCAGTACACGCTCACCGCGCGCGTGTCGCCCGGCGCCTACACGCTGGCCTTCTCGCAGATCGGCCGCGGGGCCGCCACCCGCGCCGTCACCCTGGGCGCCGAGCGCGCCGTGGAGGTGCCCGCCGTCACGCTCTCGGAGACGGCGCTGCAGCTCGAGGGGATCGTGGCCACCGGCACCGGCGCGCCCAGCGAGCGGCGCGAGGTGGGCAACACCGTGGCCACCGTCAGCGGCGAGGCCGTGAACCGCGCCCCCGGCGCGGTGGCGGTGGACCAGGCGCTGCAGGGGAAGATCACCGGCGCCGTGATCAGCCAGAACAACGGTCAGCCGGGCGGCGGCATCAGCATCCGCCTGCGCGGCACCAACTCGATCCTGGGCGGCGCCGAGCCGCTGATCGTGATCGACGGGGTGCTGGTGAACAACACCAGCGACGCGCTCGTGGGCCTCGGCGCCAACGCCACCCGCGGCAGCGCGGCGCTCAGCAACCGCCTCTCCGACATCCCCCCGGGCGACATCGAGCGCGTCGAGGTGCTCAAGGGCGCCGCGGCGGCCGCGCTGTACGGCTCGCGCGCCAACGCCGGCGTGATCCAGATCTTCACCCGCCGCGGCCGCACCGGCCGCCCGGCGGTGAGCTTCCGCAGCGACCTCAGCGCGTCGAGCACCGACAAGCGGCTCCCGCTGAACATGGTGCCGATCGCCAACCGCGCCGACTCGATCGCCAGCGGCGGCACCATCCGCCCCGGGCAGACCGTCCCGCGCTTCGACTACCAGGACCAACTCTTCCGCACCGGCTACGGCACCAACAACGAGCTCTCGGTGTCGGGCGGCAGCGAGGGCTCGCAGTACTACCTGTCGGGGAACTGGACCCGCACCGACGGTGTGTTCCGCGGCACCGACTACAACCGCGGCGGCATCCGCGCCCGGCTCAACCAGCGCCTCTCGAGCCTGTTCGAGGTGGGCGCCACCCTCAGCTACCTGCGCGCCAAGACCAACTTCGTCCCCGAGGGCGAGCAGACGCAGGGCGTGCTGACCTCGGTGCTGTTCACGCCGACCTACTACAACCCCGCGTTCGACGAGGGGACCAGCCGCTACCCGTATAGCCCGGTGATCGGCACCAACCCGCTGGACGTGATCAACAACTGGGTGGCCAGCACCGACGTGAACCGGTTCATGGGGAGCGCGCAGGCGACCTTCACCCCGGTCCGCGACCTGACCTTCACCTACCTCTTCGGGCTCGACCAGGGGCAGGAGCAGAACGTCTACTTCCAGCCGCCGTTCAGCACCAGCAGCGGCTTCACCGGGCTGATCCAGAACCCGGTGCGCGACGTCCGCAAGTACAACAGCGACTTCACCGCCACCTACGAGGCCGGGCTGCGCGGCGACATGCGGCTCACCTCCACCGCGGGGATGCGCTACACCAACGACCACGTGAACGTGGTGCGCGCCGCCGCCTCGGACCTCCCCCCGGGCGGGACCACGGTGATCGGCGCGGTGCAGACCGCCTCGCAGGGGATCACCGAGCTGGCCACGCTGGGCGGCTTCCTGCAGGAGCGGCTCAGCATCCGCGACCGGCTCTTCCTCACCGGCGGCATCAACGTGGAAGGCTCCTCCGCCTTCGGCAGCGACGAGCGCTGGGCGCTCTTCCGCCGGCTGGCGGCGTCGTACTCGATCAGCGACGAGCCCTTCTTCCGCAACGGGCCGCTGGGCAACGTGTTCAGCACGCTGCGCCTGCGCACCGCGTGGGGCGAGACGGGCGGCCAGCCGCCCACGGAGTACGCCTCGCAGAACACCTACATCAACGTGTCGTTCGCCGGCCGCCCGGGCCTGCGCCCCAACCTGATCGCGCCGAACCCGGGGCTGAAGCCCGAGCGGCAGCGCGAGTGGGAGGGCGGCTTCGAGGCCGGGTTCCTGCGCGACCGCCTGTCGGCCGAGTTCACCTACTACGACAAGAAGACGACGGACCTGGTGCTGAGCGTGCCGCAGGCGCTCACCACGGGCTTCGGCTCGCAGTTCCAGAACGTGGGCGAGCTCGCCAACCGCGGCGTGGAGATCACGCTGAGCAGCGTGAACCTGCAGGGGAGCCGCTTCGGGTGGACCAGCCGCCTGGGCTACGCCGCCAACCGCAGCCGCATCAACAAGCTGGCGGTGGACACGCTCCTCTTCGACTACCTGAACGCGGTGGTCGTCGGGCAGCCGATCGGCGTGTTCTTCGGCGCGTACTACCCGCGCGACGGGAACGGCAACGTGATCCTGACCGGGCCGCGCAACGCGGGCGGCTTCCCCGCTCCCGTGGCCGACTCGCTCAAGATCCCCACGCGCGCCCGCGGCTTCAACGCGGCGCGGAACGACTCGTCCATCGTGCTGCGCAAGATCATCGGCGACCCGAACCCCAAGTTCACGGCGTCGCTGCTGAACAACTTCACCTTCGGCAGCACGGTGGAGCTGTCGGTGCTGCTGGACGGGCGCTTCGGCAACGACGTGGCCAACTTCACCCGGCGCAGCGGCGACTTCTTCGGCAGCTCCGAGAACCTGGCGCTCGAGTCGCAGCGCGACACCGCGCCGGGGACCTACGCCCGCAACGCCGAGCGCAACCTGCTGTACGAGGAGTTCATCGAGGACGGCTCCTTCGTGAAGCTGCGCGAGGTGGCGCTGCAGTTCCGCTTCGACCAGCCGTGGGTGCGGCGCTATACCGGCTCGCGCAACGCCACCCTGCGCCTGGCCGGCCGCAACCTGCACACCTGGACCAACTACACGGGGATGGACCCCGAGATCAACCTGTTCGCGGCGAGCACCGTGTCGCGCGGGGTAGACTTCGCCACCTCACCGATCCCGCGCACGTTCTCCGTGGGCCTGGGCTTCGACTTCTAGGAGGGATGAAATGAAGAAGCCGACCGACCGGCGCCCGCACGGCGCACCCCTGGCGCGCCTCGGCGCCGCCCTGCTCGTGGCGGCGACGGCCGCCGCCTGCTCGCTCGACAAGACCAACCCCAACGCGCCCAGCGAGGAGCAGGTCATCACCTCGGCCGACGGGATCATCACCCTGGCCGTGGGGCTGCAGGCGCAGTACGCCGACAACCTGAACCTCTTCCTGCGCGCCCCGTCGCTGGTGACCGACGAGTGGGGGACGCGGCCGGTGGCGCTGGCCGCCGACCAGTCGCTGGTGACGGGGAACCCCGACCCCACCTTCGGCGTGGTGAGCGACCCGTTCTCGGCCGGGTACCGCATCGCCCGCACCGCCGACATCCTGGTGGCCAACGCGAACGGCGTCCTCCCCACGGCGGGGCTGAAGGCGGGCGTCACCTCGCTGGCCAAGCTGTTCAAGGCCATGGCGCTGGGGAACATGACGCTGCAGTACCAGGCGCTCCCCGCCAACGCCGGCGTGGGCGCGCTGCCGCTCCCCCGCGCGCAGGTGCAGGACACGGTGATCGCGCTGCTGGAGAGCGCCCGCGCCGACATCCAGGGCGTGAGCGACGCCGACCTGGCCGGCTTCCGCAGCCGGGTGCTGGGCTCGGGGATCGACCTGCGCAACACCATCGACGCCATGCTGGCGCGGTACTACCTCTTCCGCGGCCGCTACGCCGACGCCTTCACGGCGGCGCAGCGGGTGAACCTGGGGGTGCTGTCGCAGCTCACCTTCCCCAACCCGGGGATCAACCCGATCAACAACTACTCGGCGGTGTCGCGCTACACCGGCGCGCGGAAGGTGCTGTTCACCGAGGCCGAGGCGGCCGACAAGCGCCCGGCGTACTGGGCGCTGCGCACCGCGGGCGTGCCGGGCGCGCCCGACTCGGTGTACGACTTCCGCAAGTACGGCGGGCGCAACGACGCCTACCCGCTCTACCTGCCCGACGAGATGCGGCTGATCATGGCCGAGGTCTACGCGCGGCAGGGGAACTTCCCGGCGGCGCGCACGCTGATCAACGCGGTCCGCACGCAGGCCACGGCCTCGCTCGACGAGCCGGCGGCCGGCCTCCCCGCGCTGAGCGACGCGGAGCTCGCCACCGAGGCGCAGATCCTCACCCAGATCCTGTACGAGCGTCGCTTCGAGCTCTACGCGCAGGGCCTGCGCTGGGAAGACCTGCGGCGCCTGCGCCCCTACACGCCCAAGCGCCCGACCATCGAGTTCCTGCCCTACCCGCAGACCGAGTGCGACGTGAACCCCGCCGAGCCCTGCGGCTGACGGCGGCGGGCTGACGGCTGGAGGATGAACGAAGAGGGCGCGCCGCGGTGGCGCGCCCTCTTCGTCTTCACCATCCCCGCGTCGCCGGCCTGCTCATCGATCACCAGGGATCGTTCAGGAATCGAGTGCCCTCCGTGAGAGCCGGGTCCGGCCGGAAAGCAGGACGATGCCTTTGCGAAGCGGCATCACTGGCAGATGCAGGCGCCCGTCTGGTAGGTGGGCAGGCAGACGATGCCGCAGGTGTCGTACTCGGTGTCGGGGCAGACGAAGCGGCTGGCCGGGCAGTCGATCGTCCTGCCGTGGCCGAGCACCGTTCCGGCCGCCGTGGCCGCCTTGCCCGTCGCGAAGGACTGCACGGAGAGGACGTCGAGGTTCAGCGCGATCTTTTTCATCGGCGAGAGCGCGGGTAGAGGGGGATCGGAACACGCGCGCGGCGAGGCGTCACGCGCACCGGTGAAGCTGCTCCGCTCGACTCCCGCCTCCAACGCGGATGGGGTGAACCGCCGCCTTCGCGGGACGAGCGCACCCCCGCGCGACGAGGCGATTGACGGGCAGTCGTCTGCAACGTACGCTTCGCGCTTCGCCCCTCTCCCCCGCCACGGCGCTGGACGGATGGAAGAATCGCTCACGAAGTTCGGGCTGCTCTGCTTCACCTCGCTGCTCTCGATCATCAACCCGCTGAGCGGGGCGCCGATGTACCTGGCGCTGACCGAGGGCTACACCCGCGAGCAGCGGAGCAAGACGCTGCGCGCCGGCGTGGTGACGGCGTTCGTGGTGATGGCGGTGTTCGCGCTGGTGGGCGGCGCCATCTTCCAGCTCTTCGGCATCACCATCGACGCGTTCAGGATCGCCGGCGGCGTGCTCTTCTTCGGCATCGGGATGGACATGCTCCAGGCCAAGCGCACCCGCGGCAAGGCCACCGAGGAGGAGGAGCAGGAGGGCCGCGTGCGCGAGAACATCGGCGTCACCCCGCTGGGCATCCCCATGATCACGGGTCCCGGGGCCATCACGACCGTAATGGTGCTCATGACGCAGGCGGGCACGCCCACGCGCGTGGGGATCGTGTTCGGCGCGGTGGTGCTGGTGCTGGTCATCACCTGGGCCTCGCTGAGCGCCGCGCCGCGCCTGGTGCGCTTCTTCGGCCAGACGGGGCTGAACGTGATGACGCGCGTGATGGGCCTGCTGGTGACCGTGATCGCCGTGCAGTTCATCGTCGACGGCGCCCGCCCCATCCTCGTCGACATCATCCGCGCGGCCAACCGGAAGTGAGTCACAGGTCGTCGTAACTCATACCCAATCGGGAGATTGACGGTGCATTCCTCGCGAACATGGGAGATTGTCATCCTGAGCTCGACTTTGGCCTTTCTCAGGCGGCGTAGGCGAGGGTTTCTATCAGGCACCTGAACAGAGGGGCCGGAAATTCTTCTGGTTCGCCGTCGGACCGTGACCCCGAAGTA
>Ga0190275_10001399_pt1 | contig 17992 bp, 16 predicted proteins | sample Popmic550T_FD_133745 | JGI IMG/M metagenome (GOLD analysis project Ga0190275, IMG submission 133745) | Populus adjacent soil microbial communities from riparian zone of Yellowstone River, Montana, USA - 550 T | ecosystem: Environmental > Terrestrial > Soil > Riparian zone > Trees stand | place...
AGCGATGGCCGGCACACGATCGCCTATCTGTCCGACCATCATCCGTATTCCCTGGGCGACGGACCGGACGGCTTCGGGCCCTACCACCCAGCGGCTCTGGCGCTGGCAGCTGACGTCGATGTCCTGATCCACGACGCTCAGTACACGGCTGCGGAGTTTCCCGAGCGGCGGGCGCTGGGCCACTCGACGATCGAGTATGCGATCGGTCTCGGCCAAGCCGCCGGCGCCGGACGGGTGGTGCTGTTCCACCACGATCCCAGACGCACCGACGACGAACTCGACGAGATCGGGCGGTCACTCGATTCGGCGGTGGTGCCGGTGACGATCGCCCAGGAAGGCGCCTGTATACCGCTCGATTCTTGAGGCGGAGAGATTTGCGTGCAACGTCTTGCTGCCCCTGACGCGTCTGAGGGCTGTCATCGTCGGTCGGACAGGGGAGCACCAGATGTTCAAGCACGGCACAGCTAATCGGCGCGGTCGAGTCGTTCTCACGCTCGTCGCCATGTTCACTGCACTGATCACCGCTCTCGCACCCTCTGCTTCTGCGATTCTGGGCGACAGCGTCGGGGTCTCAAACCGCGGTTTCGCGCAAGTACTCAACGCCAACGGCCTCCGGGCGTGCGACACGTCAGTGGACGGTCGGCGGGTGTGGGGGGAGTACTACCTCACCAACAACCAGTCCTATTGGACGTACAACTCGCCCTCCGGCGCGTGCACGTACAAGTACCACTCCATCGCCATCACCTGGTTTCGAGTGTGCGTTGAAGACCTGGCCTGCTCCGGGTGGGCGTACAACCCATACCTGCACCGGGCTTGAGCTCGCAGTCCTGAGGCCACCCCCCGGAGCCAGCCCCACCAACCGAGCCCCGTTGCCTGATGGTCAGCGGGGCGGGAGGACCTGGGCCTGGGCCGGGGCCTGGTCCTGGCGTACGCCGGTGCCGACCGGGCAGGAGACGCCGGTGGAGTGGACCGGGCAGTAGCCGTTCGGATTCTTGTAGAGGTACTGCTGGTGGTAGTCCTCGGCGTAGTAGAACTCGCCGAGTTGGGCGATCTCGGTGGTGATCTCGCCGTAGCCGGCCCCGTGCAGAGCGCTCTGGTAGGCATCGCGTGAGGCCTTGGCTACGTCGAGCTGCTCGGGTCCGTCGACATAGATCGCCGAGCGGTACTGCGTACCCACATCGTTGCCCTGCCGCATGCCCTGGGTCGGGTTGTGGTCCTCCCAGAAGACCTTGAGCAGCTGCTCGTAGGACACCTTCGCCGGGTCGAACACGACCAGTACGACCTCGGTGTGGCCGGTCCGAGCCGAGCAGACCTCCTCGTACGACGGATTCGGCGTGAAGCCTCCCGCGTAGCCCACCGCCGTGGAGTAGACGCCCGGGGTCCGCCAGAAGACCTGCTCGGCTCCCCAGAAACAGCCGAGTCCGAACACCGCCGTCTGCAACCCGTCCGGGAAGGGCGCGACGATGCGGTTGCCGTTCACCGCGTGCAGTTCCGGGACAGGGACCGGCTGCTCGCGCCCACGAAGTGCTGCCTCCGCGTCGATCAACTGGGTCTTGCCGCGTGAGAAGAGCATGTCCACCACCGTAGAAGAGGTTGCTGAGTCTGGGCCGCTAGCAGGCCAGTGTTCAGACCAACGTCTCAGCTGAGTCCCTGATTCCTGCGGCAGAGGTCACACGGCGTACGGCGAACCGTTCGCCGGCCGTCGCCCGAAGGCTGAGAGATGAGCGCCGATGACACCCGGGATGCGCGGGGTAGGAGAGGGGATCACGCCTTGTCTGAGCATTCCAAGGGGTATTCAGGGCGGCGAGGTAGCGTGACCGCCACCATGAGCCGCCCGTCGGTCGACGTGTCGCCCTTGTCCGCGTCGTCAATGTCGTCGTCAGTGTCAGGGACACCGACCGCAGTGGCCTTGTTCTGCCATGGCGGGACATCCGACAGCACGGCCCCACCCTCGGACAGCGCCCTGTCCCTCATCCGGATGCGGGCCATCCAGCACGCGGTACGAGACAGCCTCGAGGCCAACGGCGTCGAGCCCTGGCTGCTGCGCTACCGATTCGCCGGCTGGAACGGTGCCAGCGCGGACGCGGCGCAGGACGCCCGCTGGGCGCTCGACGAGGTGGGTCGCCGCTACGGGGACCTGCCGGTCGTCCTGGTCGGCCACTCGATGGGCGGCCGCGCCGCTATCCGGGTCGCCGGTCATCCGGCCGTACGGGCCGTGTGCGCGCTGGCCCCCTGGCTGCCCCCGAGCGATCCCGTCGCCCATCTGCGCGGCAAGACACTGGTAATCGCACACGGCCGGGGTGATCGCTGGGTCCCCGCCCGGGGCTCCCTTGAGTTCGCGCTTCGCGCCAAGCGCGTGACGCCCAATACCGCTCGATTCGTGATGCCGGGCGGGCACGGCCTGCTGCGCCGCTCCGCGCGCTGGCACAACCTGGTCCGGGAGGTCGTACTTGCCGGCCTCGGGGTCGAACCGTTCAGCCCCGCTGTGACGAATGCCTTCCGACAGGTTCCCCCGGCCGGGCTCACCGCGCCGTACTGACCGACCACCTCTCGGCCTCCCTCCACCCGCGGAGGCCGAGAGTTTCCGCCAAACCGAGGAGCACGCCAGCGATGACGACCGACACAAGCGCCGCTTCGGGCAACCGCCCGAGCGCCGCCGTCATCGGCAGCGGGGTCGCCGGGCTGACCTCGGCCTACCTGTTGCAGCGCAAGTACGACGTCACGCTGTTCGAGTCCGACGACCGGATCGGCGGCCACGCGCACACCCACGACATTGCGACGCAGGACAGCCGCGTCATACCGGTCGACACCGGATTCATCGTGCACAACCAGCGGACCTATCCCCACCTGCTGCGGTTGTTCGCCGAGCTGGGCGTGGCCACTCAGGGCACCGAGATGAGCATGTCCATCAAGTGCGAGGGCTGTGGGCTGGAGTATGCCGGCGCCCGCGGGCTGAACGGTGTCTTCGCCCAGCGCAAGCGACTGGCCGATCCCCGGTTCGTCCGGATGTTGTTGGAGGTCAAGCGCTTTCACCGCCACGCCCATCGGCTGCTCGCTGCTGATGCCGGGGCCACCGACTCGATCACGCTGGGCGCGTTCCTGGCCGTCGGGGGCTACTCCGACTACTTTGTCCGGCACTTCATGATCCCGGTGGTTTCTTGTGTCTGGTCCTCGGGCACGGAGCTGTCCATGCAGTACCCGGCGCGGTACCTGTTCACGTTCCTGGACAACCACGGCATGTTGACGGTGAAGAATTCCCCGACCTGGCGCACCGTCGTCGGGGGATCTCGGTCCTATGTCGACCAGGCAGTCAAGGGGCTCACCGCCGTACAGACCTCATCTCCGGTACGGATGATTCGCCGGACCGTAGACGGCGTCGAGATCCTCGACGAAGACGGCCAGCAGCACCGCCGCGACGTCGTCGTCGTGGCCACCCATCCGGACCAGGCGCTGCGGCTGTTGGGCGACCCGACCGACGAGGAGCGCTCGGTGTTGGGCGCCTTCGAGTACTCCAAGAACGAGACCCTGCTGCACACCGACACCGCAGTCCTTCCCAAGGCCGAGAACGCGCGGGCAAGCTGGAACTACCTGATGCGCTCCTGCGGAGCGGTCGGGCCGAGCCCGCTCCCCTCTGGCCAGGGTCACGCTAGCCAGGACGTGGACCGGGTCCAGGTCACCTACTGGATGAACAAGCTCCAGCAGATGGACGAGTCAGTGGACTATCTGGTGACCCTCAACAGCAACTCGCGGATCGACCAGGCCAGCGTGCTTGCCCGAATGGAGTACGACCACCCGCTCTACACGCCCATCTCGGTCGCCGCCCAGAGCCTGCTCCCGGCGTTGAACAGCGGCCGGACCGCCTTCGCCGGCGCCTACCACGGGTGGGGTTTCCACGAGGACGGCTGCGCCGCGGGCGTACGGGCCGCCAAGTCCCTCGGAGTCGACTGGTGACCGCTGTCCACGCCCCGACCATCCCGACTCAGGGCGTCCCTGAGTCGAATCAATCGACTCAAGGTCACCCTGATTCAGCGCAAAAGGGGCCGGCTGCAACCGACATCGTCACTCCGTCGCTCTATTACGCGACCGTCGGGCACACCCGGCGGATGCCGATCGAGAACTCGTTCAGCTACGGCGTCTACATGTGGCTCGTCGACCTGGACGCGCTGCCGACCTTTCCGCGACCGTTGCGCTGGCTGGCCCGGTTCGAGAGCCGCGACCATCTCGGTGTCCCCGAGCCTTCGATCAAGGACAACGTCGTCGCCTACCTCGCCGACAATGGTGTCGACCTGACCGGTGGCCGGATCGTCATGCTCGCCAACGCGCGGGTCGGGGGCTACGTGTTCAACCCGATCTCGGTGCACTGGTGCTACGACCGCGATGGTGTTCTGGCCGTGATTTTGGCCGAGGTTCACAACACCTACGGCGAACGTCACGTCTACCTCCTCAGGCCCGACGAGTCCGGGCGCGCAGACGCCGACAAGGAGCTCTACGTCTCGCCCTTCTTCGACACCGTCGGGCAGTACGTCATGCGCTTCTCCCCGCCGACCGAGGAGCTCTCGGTGACCATGGCACTGCGCAAGGACGGCCGTACGCCCTTCACTGCAACGCTGCGCGGCCGCCGCCGCCCTGCCGGCCTCGGCGCCGTACTGCGTGCGGCACTTCGCTTTCCGTTCATGCCGCTGATCGTCAGCGCTCTCATCCGATATCAGGGAATCAAGTTGTGGGCGCGGCGTCTGCCAGTGGTCTCCCGTCCCGAGCACAAGCCCCAGAAAGGGGTCCAGTAATCATGACCAGCACCCTGAACCGTCCCAGCGAAGGCGCACTCGCCCGAGTCATCCCGCGCCCGAACGAGGGGCTGTGGCCAGGTCTGGCCGACCCGCCCACGAACAAGTTCAAGGCGTTGGTCGCCGAGAAGCTGTTCCGCCGAGCGGTGCACGGCTTGGACGTACGGGTCCGCTGGCCAGATGGTCGGACCATCGGGGGCGGCAACCTCGATTCCCCGGAGATGATCCTGATCCGCCCGGGCTCCGTCTTCGCGCGCATCGGATCCGACGCCAAGATCGGCTTCGGCGAGGCCTACATGGTCGGCGACTGGACCACTGGCCCGGGAACTGACCTGGCCGACCTGCTGACCCCGTTCGCCTCGCGCATCTCGACCTTGATCCACCCCACCCTGCAGCGATTGCGCAATGTCGTCGAACGGACCCAGCCGGCCGAGGAGCAGAACACCCTCGACCAGGCGCAGGAGAACATCGCCCGTCACTACGACCTGTCGAACTCATTGTTCGAAGCCTTTCTCGACTCGTCGATGATGTATTCCTCGGCCTGGTTCGAGAAGGGTGACAACCTCGAGGCGGCCCAGCTTCGCAAGATCGACGGGATCCTCGACATGGCCCGGGTGGGACCCGGTGATCATGTACTCGAGATCGGAACCGGTTGGGGTGCACTGGCAATCCGCGCCGCCGCCGAGCGGGGTGCTCGCGTGACGACGCTGACGCTGTCCAAAGAGCAAGCAGCCCTCGCCAAGGCCCGTGCCGAGGAGGCCGGCGTCGCTCACCTCGTCGACATCCGCCTTCAGGACTACCGCGATGCGACCGGCAGCTATGACGCGGTTGTTTCGGTCGAGATGATCGAGGCCGTCGGTGAGGACTTCTGGCCGACGTACTTCTCCGCGCTGGACCGGCTGCTCAAACCCGGCGGCCGGGTCGGTCTGCAGTCGATCACGATGCCGCACGACCGGATGGTGGCCACCCGCAAGGCCTATACCTGGATCCACAAGTACGTGTTCCCGGGCGGCATCATCCCGTCGATCCGCGCGATCGAGACCAACCTGCGCGAGCACACCAAGCTGTCCATCGTGGAACGCCGGGACTTCGGCCCGCACTACGCCTACACCCTCAAGCAGTGGCGCGACCGGTTCATCGCCTCGTGGCCCGAGCTCAAGGGCCAGGGCGAGTTCGACGAGACGTTCCGCCAGATGTGGGAGTTCTATCTCGCCTACTGCGAGGCCGGATTCCGGGTGGGCTATCTCGGCGTCAGCCAGTTGGGCCTGGCCCGCAACCCGTTCGCGGAGCGCTGACCCCCGAACGCCCAGCACCCCCGAACGCCCAGCACCCCCCCCGAACGCCCCGCAACCCCGAACATGGCGGTTTTCTGGAAAACCGCCAAGACATTGGAGGTCCGCGGCGCATGACAGGGTGGGAGACGTGAAGATCGCGGGTACGACTTTCTGGATCACCGGTGCATCCGGCGGGATCGGCGCCGAGCTCGCCGCTGAGCTGCAGCGGCGCGGCGGACGGATCGCGATCAGCGCCAGGCGTCTCGAGGCACTCGATGCGGTTTCGCAGGGCCGGATGCACGTCGAGCCGGTCGACATCACCGACCGGGAAGCCGTACATGCGGCTGTCGATGCTGTCCGAGCGGCGCTGGGCAGAATCGACGTTGCGATCCTCAACGCGGGTTCATGGAAGCAGGTCAGTGTCGATCGGTTCGATGCCACGGCGTTCAGGGATACCTTCGACACCAATCTGATGGGCACGGTGCACTGCATCGAGGCGCTGCTGCCCACGATGTTGGCCGACAAGCGGGGCGTCATCACCGGAATGGCCTCGGTCGCCGGATACCGCGGGCTGCCGGGCAGCGAGGCCTACGGAGCGTCCAAGGCGGCGCTGATCAACCTGCTCGAATCGCTGCGTGGCAGCCTTGGCCCGCGGGGAATCAGGGTCCAGACGATCAGTCCCGGGTTCGTCAAGACCGACCTGACCGCGCGGAATAAGTTCCCCATGCCGTTCATGATCAACGCCGACAAGGCAGCCAGGATCATTGCCGACGGGATCGAAGCCGAGAAGACCGAGATCGTGTTCCCGCTGCCCATGATGCTGATGATGAAGACGGCCCGGCTGATCCCCAACGCGCTGTGGCCCAAGCTGTTCGCCCGTACGCCGATGGCTCGAGGCAGTTCGGCTCGACGTAAGGGCTGAACCACGAGCTAGGCTGGGCCCACAACAGAAGACGCAAACAGGGGAGCGCAACCGCGCTGAGAGTGCCGAACCCCGGCAGACCCTCGAACCTGATCTGGGTAATGCCAGCGCAGGGAGTTTGGAGGAACTCATGAGCACGCCGTCTACTTCCGATGCACAAGCGTCTGTTTCCAGCACGAGCAATGACACGAGCCAGGGCTCTCGCGACCCGGTGTTCGACGAGCCGGCCGAGACCGAACCGGCGCAGGGATCCTGGCGCACCGTCGACATCGTCATCACCGCAGTCATCGGGGTGGCCTTCGGTGTCGTGTTCTGGGCCTGGAACCTGCTGTGGAGCGCAACCGGTCCCGCGTTTGCTTCCTTCCCACCGGCGCAGGCCTTCATGTACGGCGTCTGGCTGCTCCCCGCGGTCCTGGCGCCGATGATCGTGCGCAAGCCCGGCGCCGCGGTGTTCGCCGAGACGCTGGCCGCTGTCGTCTCGACCCTGTTCGGGTCCCCGTTCGGGGCGGCGATCATTCTGTACGGCCTGGCGCAGGGAGCGGCGGCCGAATTCGGCTTCGCGATCTTTCGCTACCGCCTGTTCGGTTGGCTCAGTGCGTTGCTGGCCGGCTTGTTCGCCGGCGCAATGGCCGGACTGCTCGACCTGGTCCTCTACTACCCGACCTGGGCCGGTAACTGGCAGCTGACCTACGTGACCCTGGTGGCCGCCTCGACTTTGGTGATCGCAGGTGGAGGTGCGGTCCTGCTCTCCCGTGCACTGGCCGCAACCGGAGCGCTGTCCCAGTTCGCATCCGGCCGTACCCGCAGCTGACCCGCTGCGGCACTTATTACGTGACATGTCCGGTCAGGCGCCCGCCTGAGGGGACTATCTACGCAATAAGTCCCCTTCGGCTGTTCTGACATGACCGAGGAGCTGCGCCCAGCTTCGGTTCTCGTCGAGGGGTTCGGGTTTCGCTACGCCGGCCGTACGGAGTGGGCCGTGCGCGACGCAGAGATCCGGATCGAGCCGGGCGAGCGGATCCTGCTCACCGGGGCCTCGGGCTCAGGCAAGTCCACGTTGCTGGCTGCGATGGCCGGGCTGCTCGGCCCCGATGCCGGGGACTCCGGTGGTGCCGTACGAATTGACGGCCGTCCGGCAGCCCAGGCGCGGGACCGGGTCGGAATCGTCTTCCAAGACCCGGACTCCCAGCTGGTGATGAGTCGCGCCGGTGACGACGTGGCGTTCGGTTTGGAGAACCGCGCAGTGCCCACAGACGAGATCTGGCCTCGGGTACGGGCCACGCTGCAGGCGGTGGGATTCGGATTTCCGCTGGATCGGTCAACCCATGCGCTGTCCGGAGGCGAGAAGCAGCGGCTGGTCCTGGCCGGGGCGCTGGTCGCTGAGCCGGGCCTGCTGCTGCTCGACGAGCCGACCTCACAACTCGATCCAGAGGGTGCTCGCCTCGTTCGCGACGCGGTCGCCCGGATCCTGCACCGCCGAGAGACCACCCTGGTCCTGATCGACCACGATGCCGCACCTTGGCTTCCCTTCATCGACCGCGTCCTGGAAGTCCCGTTCGGTCTGACTCAGGGGACCCCTGCAACGTTAGGTATGTACCAGGGCGCCCCTGAGTCGATTGATCCGGCACGGGGCGGCCATGAGCCAGCGCCGATTCCGGCCGGGGCCGGGGGCGGGGTCCGCGAGTTGGCCGCCGATTGGCGGCCGGTCCTGCCGACGCTGCCACCCCGCCCCGCCGCCCTTGACGCGGGCCCAATGGCGCGGGAGCCGTTACGGGCCGAGCGCGCAGGTTTCCGCTTTCCCGGCGACCCGATCGATGGGCCTGCGCTCGTGCCCACCGATGTCGGGTTGACGGCCGGAACCGTCACCGCGATCACCGGACCCAACGGCTCGGGAAAGTCGACCCTGGGACTGCTGTTGTCCGGACTCAAGGCACCGACGGTCGGTCGCATCGTTGCCAGCCCCGATCTCGCCGGCCGACTAGGCAGCAAACCGCCGCACCGGTGGCCGGCCGCAGACCTCGTCCAGCGGATCGGGACGGTATTCCAGAATCCGGAGCACCAGTTCCTCACCGGGCGGGTCCGCGACGAGCTGTCCCTTGGTCCGTTGCGCGCCGGGACCGGCAACAGCGCGGCGCACGCCCGGTCCGAGGAGCTCCTGGCCGCCCTCGGCCTGACCGCGTACGCAGACGCCAACCCCTTCACGCTGTCCGGGGGGCAGCAGCGGCGCTTGTCGGTAGCCACCGCACTGGCTACCGACCCGGCAGTGCTCGTCCTCGACGAGCCGACCTTCGGGCAGGACCCGGCGACCTGGGAAGAGCTGGTGGGGCTGCTCGCTCGGGCACGCGACGCCGGCGCCGCGCTGTGCTTGATCAGCCACGACCCCCGGCTGATCACCGGGTTCGCCGATCACGAGATCCGCCTCGCCCTCCCCACGGCCCCAGACGCTGTTGATCATCGGAACTCGGGGGGGTTTTCCGGCCCCAAGTCCCCGAAAACCCCCCTTAGTTCCGATGATCAACTCGGACCGGGACGGACGAGGTGACCCACGTCGTCCAGTCCGTACCGGCTTCGGTGTGGCTTGCTCGCATCAATCCGATCGCACAGATCGTGTCCATCCTCATGCTCACCGTCACGGCGTTGGCCACCATCGACCTGCTCACCCCGGCAGTGCTCGTCCTGGCCGAACTGATGCTGCTCCCAGCAGCCGGATTGGCCAGCCCGCGACGATTGTTCGCCCGAACGTGGCCGTTGTTGCTCAGCGCTGCAGGCATCGCGTGGGTGAACCTGCTCTTCTCCGCCAGCGGTGGCTGGGACTGGCTCGGGTCAGCAGCATTGGCGCTGCGAGTGATCGCGGTCGCCCTGCCCGGTGTGCTCTTCGTCGCGAGCACCGACCCGGTACGGGTGGCTGACGCGCTCACGGTGCACTGGAGGGTGCCGACCCGGCTGGCCTACGGCGCGCTGGCCGCGCTCCGGCTCGCCCCACTGCTGGTGACCGAGTGGCAGGCCATCCGACTGGCTCGCCGAGCCCGAGGCCTGGATGCCGGCCGGAATCCGATCGCCGGGGCGCGTCTGGTCGCCGGCACTGCCTTCGCCCTGCTGGTCGGAGCGATTCGGCGGGGTTCGCGCTTAGCCCTGGCGATGGATGCCCGAGGGTTCGACTCCATCGCTTCGCGCACGAATGCCAGGGGCTCGTTGCTGCATCCCCGTGACTACCTGTTCATTGCGGCGGCTGTCCTGCTCTGCGCAGCGGCCACGACCGCGAGCATCGCCGCCGATCTGTGGCACCCACTGTTCACCAACTGAGCCAGCCACTAGGCGCCTGCTTCGGCACCGTTCCGATCAACGGGGTCTGGGTCGGCAGCGTCGGAATCGGGATCGTCGGTGTCGGTGTCGGCTCCGGCGGCGGAGCGACAGCCACTGCTAGGGAAATCGGCTCCCCGGCGGCGACCTCTTCCCCCACCGCAGGACTCACGTCGACGACTGTCCCGGGCGCCAGGTCGGATTCGACGTTGTTCTGCGTGATGTTGGTGAACCCCGCATCACGCAGAGTCTGCTCGGCCTCCTCGACCGGCCTGTTGCGTACCTCCGGTATGGCCAACACGCCAGTGCTCACCGTCAGGGTCACCCCTGAACCCGGCAGCACTTCGCTGCCCTGGGCCGGGGACACAGAGATAACTTCCTCCGGCGGCAGCAGCGAGGGCTGCTGCACAGAGGGCAACACCTGAAAGCCAGCCGCCTGCAGGGTCTGGCTCGCCTGCGCCTCGGTGAGCCCCACGACTGGCGGAATGGGAACAGCATCGGGTCCGGAGCCGATGACGAAGTCGACTTCGGTCCCCTCGTCCACGCTGTCCAAAGGCGCCGGGTCCTGCTCGATCACCTTGTCCTTCTCAGCCGCCTCAGACTCCGCATGTGTGACCTCGCCGACCGTCAGGCCCGCATCTGCGATCGCGGCGCGGGCCTCCGGGTCGGTCATGCCCACCAGCGCTGGCACGTCGACGGTTGGTGTTGGGGCCGGATCGTCCGCGTTGTTGAACACCAGGAACAGCGCCACGGCTGCTCCGACCAATGCCAGCAGACCAACCGCGAGGATCGCGAATCCGATCTTGCGGCGCCGCCGAGCCTGTTCCTCGTCCTCGTCGTCGTCGTAGTCGTCGTAGTTGTCGTGTGCAGCCACGACCGCCGGGGCCGGTCGTGCCCGGCCTCCGGTGGCCGGCGTGATCATCGCCGTACGGTCGTTGTCGGACATGACAGGAGTGGCCTCGACCCGCTGCCCAGCCACCGCGCGCAGCAGGTCGGTCCGCATCTCGGCCGCACTCTGGTAGCGGTTGGCCGGATTCTTGCTCATCGCCTTGAGCACGATCGCGTCCAGCGACGCGGGTACGGCAGGGTTGATCGAGCTCGGCTGTCGCGGGTCTTCCCGGACGTGCTGGTAGGCCACGGCCACCGGCGAGTCCCCGGTGAACGGCGGGGCTCCGGTTACCAGTTCGAAGAGCAGGCACCCCGCTGAATACACGTCCGAGCGAGCATCCACGCTCTCTCCGCGGGCCTGTTCGGGCGACAGGTATTGAGCGGTACCGATCACCGCGGCCGTCGAGGTCATCGTGGCCGAGCTGTCCGACACAGCACGGGCGATGCCGAAATCCATCACCTTGACCGCGCCGGCGGGGGTGATCATCACGTTGCCCGGCTTGACGTCTCGGTGCACGATCCCGTTGCGGTGACTGAAGTCCAGAGCGGCGCAGATGTCGGCGGCAAATGACATCGCGGCCTTGACCTCCATCACGCCCTCGTCCTTGAGGACGTCGCGCAGGGTCCGGCCCTCGACGTACTCCATGACGATGTAGGGGACATCACCTGCCGCGACCGAGTCCTCGCCGGTGTCATAGACCGCGACGATCGCCGGATGGTTGAGTGAGGCAGCGGCTTGAGCCTCGCGACGGAAGCGGGCCTGGAAGGTGGGATCGCGCGCGATGTCGCTGCGCAACACCTTGATAGCGACCTCGCGGCCCAGGCGGATGTCGCGGCCGCGGTGCACCTCGGCCATGCCGCCACGCCCGAGGACTTCGCCGACCTCGTAACGCTGACCCAGCATCCGGGGCGTGGTCACGCGACCAGCTCCTGACTGGTGTCGAGCCCGTCAGCCATTGCCGCCCTCGTCCTCTTCCTCGGAAACCGGTTCGTAGTTCTTCCTCGCGTAGTACACCGTGACCGTGGAGCCGACAGAGACCTCTGCCTGGAAAGGATCGGTGGTGATCACATCATCCTTGTTGAAGGACTGATCCTCGACACCGAGGGCCTGCAGCTCCTCCAACGAGGCGTCAACCTGCTCGGTGTTCACGACCAGGCCGAGCTCGATCAACTCAGCCTCGACCTCGTCGACCGGCCGGCCGGCCAGGCTCTGGGTGTCGATGAAGACGGGTTCTGGCTCGGGCTCTGCGGCGGGCTGTTGCTCCTCGGCTGGCAGCGAGGTAACGGGGGCGTCGGTGGGTGTCGCGGTCTCCAAGCTGTCTTTGTTCTGCACGAGATAGACCGCCAGCAACGCACCGGCAATCAGCAGTGCAACCAGGACCAGGACCGTGGCGTACTGCCCGGTCCGGCGCTTCTGCGGTGCTCGCGGTGCTCGCGGTGCAGGGGCATAGGCGGGTGGCCGGGTCGTCTGGTGGGAGCGGTCCGCCCGGACTGCCGGCATACGCGCCGTGGGCCGCTTTCCTCCTCGGGTAGCTCCTCCGGCCAGCGCCGCTCCTGCCCCCGCCCCTCCCGCTGCCCCCGCCAACCCGCCAGCGGGGTTGAGTACCCGAGTCGAAGCCAGGCCAGCAGCTGGCACCGGAACGCCGGCCGGGCGACGTGGCGAGCGTCCTTGGGAAACCGCGCGAACCGCGCTGGCGAAGGCGGCTCCGTCGGGATAACGCTGCCGAGCATCCTTGGACATGGCGCAGTGGATGAGCTCGCGAACCGGTCCGGGGACGTCAGCGGGCAGCGGTGCGGGCTGCTGGTTGACGTGGGCCAACGCCACTGACACCGAGGACTGGCCATCGAAGGGTCGCCGGCCGGTCAGGGCCTCATAGCCCACGACTCCCAGGGCATAGATGTCCGAGGCCGGAGTCACCGGCCGGCCCATCGCCTGCTCGGGTGAGAGATATTGCGCGGTGCCGACGACCATTCCGGTGCCGGTCAGCGGCACGTGATCGGCAGCCCGCGAGATCCCGAAGTCGGTGATCTTGACGACGCGGTCCGGACGCAGGATGAGGTTGGCCGGTTTCACGTCGCGATGCACCACGCCGGCGGCGTGGGCGACGCCCAACCCGGCTGCGGTCTGGCCGAGGATGTCCAACACTCTGGGGGCTGGCAGCCGGACGCCGCCTTGCAGCACCGTGGACATCGGCTGTCCGTCGATCAGCTCCATGACCAGGTAGGCGACGTGTTCGCCCTCGGCCATCGCCTCCCCGTAGTCATAGACCTGGGCGATATTGAGATGGGACAGCATTGCGGTGTTGCGGGCCTCGGTGCGGAAGCGTGCGACAAACGTTGCGTCACCGGTGTATTCGCTGCGGAGGACCTTCACCGCGACAATCCTCTGCAGAGTGGTGTCCCGGCCCTTCCACACCTCGCCCATGCCACCGACGGCGATTCGGCCCACCAACTCATAGCGGTCCCCGAGGCGGACACCGGTGCGCAGGCTCATGACTGCCCCTGCCGCATCATGGGTTGCCGCCCATGACAGCTTCCATGATCACGCGGCCGATCGGCGCGGAGATCTCGCCGCCGGTCGCCTCGCTCTCCGAGGAGCCGCCGTTGGCCACGAAGACCGCGACGGCCACCTGAGGATCGTTGGCCGGGGCGAAGCCGATGAACCAGGTGTGCGGGTTCACTCCTTCGGAGACCTCGGCGGTCCCGGTCTTGCCGGCCACCTCCACACCGTCGATCTGCGCAGCCTGGCCGCTGCCGTTGTCGACGACGCTGATCATCATCTCGGTCAAACCATTGGCCACATCGGCGCTGATGGGCTCGCTGAAGACCTCCGGGTCGGCCTCGTCGAGGGCGGACAGGTCAGGTCCCTGCACCTCGGAGACGAGGTAGGGCCGCATGAGTTGCCCGTCGTTGGCGATAGCGCTGGCGATCATCGCTGCCTGCAATGGTGTGAGCCGTACGTCACGCTGGCCGATGCTGGTCTGCCCCAAGGCTGCCTCGGACTCGATCTCACCGATCTGGCTGGGGGCCACCGGCAGTGGCATCGCAAAGCCTGTGCCGTCGATCCCGAACGCGGCGGCCATCTCACGAACTCTGTCCTCGCCCAAGGTGATCCCGAGTTGGGCGAAGGCGGTGTTGCAGGAAATCGTCAGCGCGTCGATCAGCTGCTGCTCACCGGACCCACTGCAGGATGAGCCGCCGAAGTTCTGCAGGGTCGCCGAGCTACCCGGCAGCTCCAGCACCTCCGGCGCCGGAATGACGGTTTCCGGCGTGTAGCCGTCACTGAGGGCGGCAGCGGCGATGATCGTCTTGAACACCGAACCGGGCGGGTAGTTGTCCTGCGTGCCCCGATTGAGCCGAGGGTCGACTTCGGCCTCGTCGAGCTGAGCTGCATAGTCACGGATAGCTGCCGGCTCGTGGCTGGAGAGCAGATTGGGGTCATAGCTCGGGGTGCTGGCCATGGCCAGTATCGCCCCGGTCTTCGGGTCCAACGCAATCGCTGCGCCGGTGACACCCTCCAGAGCATCGAAGGCGGCCTGCTGCGCGGCCGGGTTCAGCGAGAGGACGACGTTGCCACCCTCGGGATCCCGGCCGGTGAACAGATCGGTGATCCGGCGTACGAGCAGTCGGTCGTCGGAGCCGGCCAGCAGGTCGTTCTCGGCCCGCTCGATAGCCGATGGCCCGTAGATCAGCGAGTAGAAACCGGTCGCGGGCGCGTACAGCGGACCCGACGGGTACTGGCGCAGGTACTGCAAGGCGTCGTCGGTCGGCACCGACATCGCAATTGGCTCGCCGTCCACGACTATCGAGCCACGCTGTCGGCTGTACTCCTCGATCAGAACCCGGGTGTTGCCAGAGTCGGTGCGCAGACTGTCGGCTTGCAGCACCTGGATCACGTTGGCGTTGAGGATCAGCAGGGTGAACAGCACCAGCACGCTGATGGCGATCTTGCGTACCGGGGCGTTCATGCCTGCTTTGCCCTCTCCACGATCTGGGTGGGGGCATCGAACAGGTCAGTCTTGGGGGCGATCGTCACCGCGGGGCGCCGAGCGGCATCACTGATCCGTATGAGCAGGGCGATCAGGGCGAAATTGGCTACCAGCGACGACCCGCCGTAGGAGACGAAGGGCGTGGTCAGACCAGTGAGCGGAATGAGTTTGGTGACGCCGCCCAGCACGACGAAAACCTGCCAAGCCATCGCGAAGGCCAGCCCCGCGGCGAGCAACTTGCCGAAGCTGTCGCGCACGACCAGCGCGGTCCGCAGGCCGCGCTCGACGATCAACAGGTAGATGATCACCAGAGCGACCAGGCCGAACAGGCCCAGCTCCTCCCCGATCGCCGAGCTGATGAAGTCCGTGCTGGCGAAGGGCACTGTGGCCGGCCGGCCGCCGCCGAGCCCGGTGCCGAACAGCCCGCCGGTCCCGAGCCCGAACAGCGACTGCACGATCTGATATCCGGCGTCATCGCGGTAGGCGAACGGGTCGAGCCAGATGTCCACCCGAGTCCTTACGTGCCCGAAGGCCTGATAGGCGAGGTAGGCACCTCCCATGAACATCAGCAGGCCGATCAGCAGCCAGCTGAATCGCTCGGTAGCCACATAGAGCATCACCATGAAGATGCCGAAGATCAGCAGGGAGCTGCCCAGATCCCGCTCGAAGATCAGCACCATCAGGCTGACCACCCACGCCAGGATCACCGGCCCGAGGTCGCGCCCCCGAGGGAAGTCGATGCCCATGACCCGGCGGCTGGCCAGCGACAACACATCGCGCTTGTCCACCAGATAGGCGGCGAAGAAACAGATCAGCAGGACCTTGGCGAACTCGCCGGGCTGGATGGAGAACCCGCCGACCAGGATCCATAACTTCGAGCCGTTGACTTCGGAGATCGAGGCGGGCAGCACCGCCGGTATTGCCAATGCGATCAAACCGACGAACATCATCGTGTACGCATATCTGGACAGCGTGCGGTGGTCGCGGATGATCGCGAGGACCGCGACGAACAGGACCAGGCCGACCAGCGCCCAGACGAGCTGGGTCGGCCCTTGAGCATTGGGGACGGGGTCTCCGTCCAGAACGGCATCGGCCTCGTTGGCCAGGTCGAGTCTGTGGATGATCACCAATCCCAGCCCGCTGAGCAGGGCCACTGCAGGTAGGAGCAGCGGATCGGCGTAGGGCGCCAGCTTGCGAACAGCCAGATGTGCCACCGCCCAGATCGCGGTGAATGACGCACCGAAGGTGGCCACCTCGACGGTGAGCGACCCGGTGACGGTCAGATCGACGATCGACTGCGCCACGACCGTCAGGATGCAGGCGAAGGCCAGCATGAGGAGCTCGGTATTGCGACGGGTCGGCTCGGTGGCGGTGGCCACCGGCGGAGACGCCGTGACGGCTGACATCAACTGCCCTCGCGGCAGTTCACACCGGTTCGGGTGCTCGGGCTGGTGCTCGTGTCGGTGGTCATCGCGCTGGTCGTGGCAGTGGTGCTCGACGGCTGACCAACGGGAGGCGGTGTGGCCGGGGTGGCCGGAGTGCTCGCGGTCGTCGGGATCGCCACGGTCGGGGATGCCGACGGTGATGAGGGTTGAGCACACAACGGCAGTCGAGCATCCCGAAGGTTGTCCAGAATCTCCTCCGCCGCACCCAGATCGTCGGCAGTGATCCCGTTTCTCACCGAATTGCGGGCTGTCGCGTTGAGGTCATCGACGGCGATCCCGGTCTGTTCCTGCAGGCGGTAGAACTCCAGCCCGACGAGTTGGGCGTTGACTCCCCGAAAGATCGCAACCTCGTCGGTGTCGCCGTCGACACCGACGAAGTACTGGGACATGACATAGGCCCACACGCCGCCAGCGGCCAGGGCGAGCACGACGACGGCCGCAACAACGCTGAGCAGCAACCGCTTACGTCGTCGCGGCGGCTCCGGGCGGACCGCCCGAGCGGCGACCTGGGCCGCGGGCGGGTCCGGTGAGGCCAAGGCGGCGCGACCCGCCGAGGACACCGGGTCTATGTCGCGCTGCCCTCTGTTGTCGCCGGCTGCACCGTCGATGACCGGATCGATCATCGCAGTGTCGCCCTCGCGCGAGGTGTCGATGACGTCGGCCACGACACAGGTGATGTTGTCAGGGCCGCCGCCACGCAGAGCCAACTCGATCAGCCGGTCCGCGGACTGCTGAGCGTCTGGGATCTCCAGCGCCTCGTGGATGGTCTCGTCCGAAACCACACCGGACAGCCCATCGCTGCACAGGAGATAGCGGTCGTCGACGCGAACCTCCCGCATCGACAGGTCCGGTTCGACGTCGTTCCCGTTGAGCGCGCGCAGGATGAGGTTGCGCTGCGGGTGGGAGCGGGCTTCCTCCTCGGTGATGCGGCCCTCGTCGATCATGGCTTGGACGAACGTGTCGTCATGGGTGATCTGGGAGAAGACACCGTCACGCAGCAGGTAACCGCGTGAATCTCCGATGTGGCACAACGCGATTCGAGACCCAGCGAACAGCAGTGCGGTCAGCGTTGTGCCCATGCCTTCCAGCGCGCTGTCTTCTCGTACGAGTTCGCGCAGGTGCTCCGTGCCGTCGTTGGTGGCCCGGGCAAGAGCCGCGAGCATGTCGCCGGTGGGCGGTTCCTCGTCGAGGTGTTCCAGGGCAGCGATCACCACTCGGCTGGCGACATCGCCCCCGGCGTAGCCGCCCATCCCATCGGCCACGGCCAGCAGGCGGGGCCCGGCATAGACGGAGTCGTCGTTCTTTGCGCGAATGAGCCCTCTGTCAGAGCGTGCCGCGTAGCGCAGGGCCAGGGTCATCTGCGCTCACCGCAGGACTGTCGACTGGGGAG
>Ga0190275_10001400_pt1 | contig 17982 bp, 13 predicted proteins | sample Popmic550T_FD_133745 | JGI IMG/M metagenome (GOLD analysis project Ga0190275, IMG submission 133745) | Populus adjacent soil microbial communities from riparian zone of Yellowstone River, Montana, USA - 550 T | ecosystem: Environmental > Terrestrial > Soil > Riparian zone > Trees stand | place...
CGTACCGTCTCGCGCGCATGGCGAAGACTTGGAGCTCCGTCGACACGTTCCCCGAGCTGGCAGTGATCGTGTAGGTCCCCGACTCCAGGCCCGGGATGAAGCCGACCGAGCTCCAGCCCAGCAGGGTCGTCTTCTGATCGAGGACGGGGAACTGACGCTCCGGATCGGAGCCCAGGAACTGCACACGCCGCAGCCCGGTCCCCGTCAGGGTCTCGAAGAAGCGCGCCGTATTCGGATTGGAGGACCAGTGAATCACCTGGTTCGCCAGCACGTTGTCGTACTGGTCTGTCGCCCAGAGGCGCAGGGTGACGCCGAGTTCCAAGCCCGCATCGGTGACGAAGTTCCGCTGCTCGGGCACGAGCTTCGCCACCCCATCCGGACGTCCCACGAAGCGGAAGGGCTCATGGAGCGACACCGGGCCCATGGCTGTCATGGTGTGCGCGCTCACCACGTTGAGCCCGAGGAGCTGGTTGAACGGCTGCCCCGGCTCGAGGATGGAGAGCCGCCAGATCTGCGTGTCCGGTACCGCCTCCACTCGCGCCCGTCCCCAGCTATCCGTGAGCACTGTGAGCTGCTCAGCGGCCTCGGTGCCTGGGTGCCTGGGATCTCGGAAGCGAGGCTTGGACAGATGCGCCGTCTCGAACGTCACTGGCGCGCCTTGGATCGGGATTCCTTCCGCGGTCATCACGTAGACGGTGAGCGGCACAGCGAGGGGCTGGCCCACCGTGCCACTCTGGAAGTTCGTCGCCTCGAGCATCTCGATGTGGGCCACGCGCGAGATATCTTCCGTGGCGGTGGGCGCGTCCGGACGGCTCAGAAACTCGCTGAGCTCATCGTCCGCCCAGAGCTCGGGCGACCTGATGGTCTGCCCGCCGGAGACCCGGCCCGACAGGAAGTACCCGCCCTCCTCGGTGGCCGGATCCCGGGCGATGAAGCCCGTTCCCGTCCAGTTCTCCAGCGTGAGCGGCGTCGCGGGAATGAGCACCTGCCGGCCTCGCTCGAGCTGATCCTCGACATCGCGGAGGACCTCGGGCGTGGCTGTCAGTCCTGTCAGGGGCGCCCCGGGCAGCAGGTGGAGGACGGGAATGCCGCGCACCGCCGCCTCTTGGAGCACCGTGACACTGGCGACCGCGGGCTCACCGGTTCCCTCCGTGAGGATGCGCGCTTCCTGGAACGAGCCCTCGTGGCCGGACATCCGCAGCAGCGCCGCACCGCGCCCGGGCATCAGCTCCAGCGGCGTCATGGCGCGGAAGTCCGCGTCCACCTCCAGGCCTCGCCACGCGAGGCGCCGGCGGACTCCAAGCACCGCGTCCACTCGGAGCTGGTTCTGCACGAACACGAAGTTGGCCGTCGGCCGCACCGGGAGGACCTGCAGGAGCCGCGCGAGCTCCTCCTCCCCCTGCGTCCAGGCGTTCGCGTAGGCCGCTGCCCTTGCGTAGAGGAACTTCGGCGCAGGGCCATCGAGTTCGTTCGCGTCCTCTTCCGTGGACTCCTGGTGGCCGTTGCCGGGCGCTCCCACGCCGATGGCCACCACGTTGCCCGCCACCATCCGGTTGTCGATGCGGCGCGTGCCTCCGCCCGGCAGCAACACCTCCAGTGACCACTGGTACTCCGTCCCCAGGCCCACGCCCCGGCTCCCTGCCGCCACCTCACGCCCGTTGATGTGGAGCACCGGACGCACCTCCACCAGGGAGGCCGGTGCCGCGTAGAGCCCGCCTGAGATGTCCACGAGCCGCTTGTCCGCCTCGGTGGCCGGGACGTGTGTCAGCACCGTCCGATGGCCGGTGAGCTGATGGAGCGGGAGTGTGGTCTCGAACAGCGGGCCCGCATCGTTCCGGGCCGTGAGCCGCACTCGCTGCTGGAGGGCCTCTGGCAGGAACGCGGACTCCTCGTGGACGCTAATGACTTCGTAGGGCAGCGAGCCCGGCAGCAGCGGGAGCTCCTCGCGCCGGGGCACCACCGTCCACTGCACCTGCGAGTAGAAGATGTCCGGGTGCTGCGCGGCCAACCAGCTCTCCACTCGCCCCCGTACGAATTCCACCATCGACTGCGGCGTCGGCGCGCTCAACCAGGCCGAGGTGAGTGTGTCCGGTGTCTCCCCCAGCCCCGTGAGCGCATCCAGCAGCGGGGGCATGGCCGCTGCCTTCGCGCGCCCCGTCAGCGAGGGCTCGAGCGCCACCCACTGCCGCCCCACCTTCCCGCTGCCCACGCCGCGGTACTCCGCGAAGTCCACGTAGGCCTCCACCCAGATCCGCACCAGGCGCACTGCCGCCACCGTGCCGCCTCGCACCACCGGCTCGTAGGGAACCGCTGCCGCCGTCAGCGCCTGCAGGACGCGGTCCCGCTTCTCGGGAGAGAGCGAGAAGGCCGTGCCTGCAGCGGCAGCGGCGTCGAGCTGCGCCACCTCTTCACCCGTGAGCGTGCCCATGGAGGCACCGACCTGCGCCACCGGCAGCTCCACCGTGCCGTGGACGAAGCGGGCCGGCGTGCCCTGCGCTCGCAGCAGCGCCACCAGCAGCGCCGACAGGTCCGCGTCATTGCCGCGCCGATCCCGCAGCGTCTGCGTCGAGCCCTTGAGCGAGCCGAAGTACCAGTCCAGCCGCGTCTCGTTCTTCACGAACTCGTACGCCGCCTTCGCCGTGCCCAGCTCCTGGGCCTTCGTGGTGATCTCCTGCGAGAGCTCGACCTCTCGGCCTTCAGCGGAGTCATCCAGCGCCGGGCTCGAGCTCAAGGAGAGGTACGCCGGAGTCATCTGCCCCGTGGGCATTGCCCCGGCCTCCACGCCTCCTTGCACGTACGTCAGCTCCGCGCCGAGCACTGGCTGCTTCGGAGCGCTCCAACTCCGCAGCCGCGTCTCGAACGTGGAGAGCAACTGGGCGGCGTCCTCCTCTTGTCCCGGCACGAAGTGCCAGGACAGCCGCTCCGAGAAGGAGTCCCCGCCACCCCGCAGCGCCGCTGCCGTCCGCCGGGCCAGCGCCGCCGCCTCGGCGCTTCGCTCCTTCAGCAGGGCCCGTTCCCGCTCCAGCCGGGCGAGCAACTCCTGCCGATGAGGTGAGTGCTCAAGCCGCGCCGCCACCGCATCCAGGTAGCGCAGGGCCGCGTTCTGGCCCTGGTTCAGCGTCTCGGCGAGCTGCTCCGTCCGCGCGGCGGCGGCCCGGCAGGCGTTGAGCATCTCGTCCGAGTCCGCCCCTCCTGGCAGCAGCCGATCCCAGAAGCCTGGGGGCGCCGTGCACAGGGTACGGGCCGCGTCCAGCGCTTCCAGGGAGGCCGCAGGCGCCAGGTTCTGCTCCGAGGCCCGGTGCCGGGTACGCAAGGCCTCGAAGTGGTGCGTTCGCTCCTGGACCGCATTCAAATCCACCTGCACTCGAGGGGGCGACGGCGTGATGTCCACCTCCCGGGCGGTAGAAGGAGTGGAGGGAAGAGCAGACAGCACAACGAGCAGGACAAGGATCATGGGGTGTCCCCCACACCCCGGAAGTCAGGCGGGGCATGAGGTGGCTAGGCCCCTGTGCAAGCCCCGGACCTCCCTGATCCCAGAGCGGTCCTCCAGCGGCGAACGGCCAGGACGTCCAAGGCGGCGGAGGGGGGGCGTCCGAACCCGCGGACGGTGGAGTCCACGAATCCGGACTCCCTGGCGCTCAGGCCGCCGCGGCCGTGTCCAGCGCCCGGAAGAAACGGGCGACCTTCTCGTCATCCAGCGCCCCGTTCGTCCTCAACCCGGAGCAGATGTCCACGCCGAACGGGCCCACCCGCCGCACGGCCTCCACCACGTTCTCCGGGCGCAGGCCCCCCGCGAGGAACACCGGAATGGGGGAGAGCTCGCGGATGCGCCGGCTCGTCTCCCAGTCGTGGATTCGGCCCGTGCCCCCCAGCTCCTTCACCGCGAGCGTCGGGTTGCCGCTGTCCAACAGCAGTGCGTCCACCTCCGTGGCCACCTCCAGCGCCTCGTCCACCGAGGCCGGGCCCACCATGTGGATCACCTGCACCAGCCGCACGCCGGGCAGGGCCTGGCGCAGCGCTCGGAGGTGCTCCCGAGGCACGCTGTCCACCAATTGGAGCGTGTTCGTCCGCGTGCGCTGGTGCTGCTCCACCAGCTCCGCCACCTCGGTGGCACTCGACAGCAGGAACGTGCCCACCGGCGGAGGCACCCGAGCCGCGATCTCTGCGATGCGCGCCTCCTCGATGACGCCCGGCCCGCTCGGCATCCGCGACACCAGCCCCAGCGCCGCGGCCCCGTGACGCACCGCGATACGCGCCTCCTCCTGGGACATGATGCAGCAGACCTTCACTCTCACTCGGGCTGTCGGCTCCACGTCACCCTCGGTCGAAATCGTCTTGGGATACCGCGACACCGGCCCTGGCCCTGCTCGGGCCGCAGGCGATCAGGCGGCGGGCTCCAGCACTTCCTCCAGCGCTCCCTGCACCCCCGGCAGCTGGGAGAGCAGCTGGAACTCGGCGGCCTGGAGCATCGACACCCGGCGGCCCTGGATGCGCTCCATCTGCAGCTCGATGCGCGTCTCCCCATCCGGCCCCACCTGGCGGAAGAAGCGCGCCTGGCTGCCCTCCTTGCGGCAGGCCAGGATGTCCCGCTGCAGGCTCTTCAACCGGCGGGAGACCTTCAGCGCCAACCGCCCCTCGGGGGTGGCGAAGGTGTGGAAGTGCCGGTTCCGCGAGAGCGGCCGCGTCGGGTCATGGAGCCTCTCCACGAGGCGCCGCACGAAGGGGTCCATCGACGGGGGAGGATAACATCCGGTACCCTGCCGCTCAGCGATGCATTTGCGAATTCTTTGGTTGACTGCCTCCCTGCCTTTGCTCCTCCCGGTTGCCTGCAAGGATCCGGAGACGGCCGCCGTCCAAGCCCGCGCCGAGACCTATGAGTCCAGGCTGGCCGAGGGCCGCACCCTCATGGCCGCCAACCAGCCCGAGAGTGCCGCCAGAGCCTTCCGCTCCGCCTCCAACATGGCCCGCGAGAACGTGGAGCCCCTGCTGCTGCTGGCCGAGGCCCACCGCGCTGCCGGCAGCAAGGGCCCCGCCATCCTCGCGCTCAAGGAGGCCGAGGGCATCGCGCCTGGAGACGACCCTGCCGTCCAGAAGCAGCTGGTGGAGCTCTACCTCGGCGAAGGCCACGTGGCCGAGGCCATCACCACCCTCAAGGGCCTGCGGGACAACAAGGAGCTCAGCGATACCGAGCTGCTCGCGCTGGCCCGGCTCCAGGCGCGCTCCGGAGACCCTGAGGGCGCCTTCAAGTCCCTGGAGCCCATCCAGAGCCAGCGCCCGGACGACTCCGACGCCAAGGTCGTGGAGGCGGAGATCCTCCTCGTCAAGGGCGAGGAGCTGCTCGCCGCCAAGCTGATGGACCGGCTCATCGAGGAGAACCCTGGCCTCGTCGAGGCCCGGCTGCTGCGCGTGCGCTACTTCCTCAACAGCGGCTATCCGGAGGTGGCCGAGCAGGACATCGCGGGAGTGGTGGGCAACGACGCGAAGCGCCCCGAGGTCGTCCTCATGCGCGCGCGCATCCTCACCCGGCTGGAGAAGCATGCCGAGGCCGCCGAGGCCCTCACCGAGCTCCTCGAGGAGAGCCCCGACAATGTCGACGCGCTGGCCCAGCTCGCCGAAGCCAGGCTGAACCTCGGCAAGAACAACGAGGCGCAGGATCTGGTGGACAAGGTGCTGCGCATCAAGTCCCGCTACCCCCGAGCCCTCTTCGTCCGCGCCCGCGCCCTGGAGGCCCAGGGCGACAAGCGCGGCGCCGAGGAGAGCTACAGCTACGCCCTCTCCGCCGATCCCCACTTCGCCCCCGCGCTCTCGCGCCTGTGGCGCATCCAGCAGGAGGCCGGTGAGAAGAGCGAGGCGCAGGAGACCCTGCAGAGGCTCTACAAGCTCGGCGAGGCCTCGCTCGAGGAGAAGGTGGCGCTCGCGCAGATGTACGCGGACAGCAAGTCCAACCTCGAGCGCGGGCGGAAGATCGTCGACGAGCTGCTCCAGCGCGAGCCCGGCAACCCGAAGTACGTCGCCCTCAAGGCCGCGCTCACGCCGACTCCCACGAAGAAGAAGTCCACCGGCCCCATCATCCTGCGCGGCGGCCGCTACCGCTGAGGGCCCTGCGCGCTCCCGAGGGCAGTCCCTCCGCGGCCTCCACCACGCGCTCCAGCGCCTTGATGCCCTTGCGCTGGCCCACCGCCACCACGGTGAGGTTCTGCCGGGTGAAGTAGCGCCGCGCCACCTCGCGCACGTGCGCCGCCGTCTCCGCGTCCACCAGATCCGCGCGCCGGCTGAAGGAATCGGGCTCCCGGAACAGCTCAGTGCCACCGAACCAGCCGGCCAGCTCCCCCGGCGAGTCCTCCGAGAACTCCAGCAGCATCCGGTGCCGGCGCTGGGCCCGCTTCAGCTCCTCCTGGGAGATCTCCTCCGAGCACAGCGTGGCCAGCACCCGCAGCACCTCCTCCACCACCCGCGAGGCCTTCTCCGGCGCGCTCGCCCCCTCGATCTCGAAGATGCCCACGTCGTGGAACGAGTCCAGCCCCGCGTTGATGGAGTAGGCCAGCCCCCGCTTCTCCACGATCTCGAACGGGAGCCGCGAGGATAGCCCGTCATCCATCACCCGGCGGAGGATCTGCAGCGCCGGAAAGTCCTCGTGCTGCTCGGGCACGGCGCGGAAGTTGAGGCGGAACTCCGTCTGGGACTCGTCGTGCGCCACGAAGTGCAGCCGAGGGCCCGGAGGTGAGGGCGCCGGCGGAGCCTCGGTGGTGGCGGGGCCTCGCGGCAGGTGGGTGAAGGCGCGCTCGGCCAGCTCCAGCACCTCCGCGTGCTTCACCCGGCCGGACGCCGTCACCACCAGGTTGCCTGCCACGTAGTGCCGCGCGAAGTGCTCCCGCACCTGCGCGTGCGTGAGCGCCGACACCGACTCGCGCGTGCCCGCGATCTTCAGCGCCAGCGGGTGCTCCCCGAACAGCAGCCGCTTGGACAGGTTGTCCGCGTCGATGTCCCGGCCCTTCTCGTCCACCTCGTCCAGCATCTCCTCGAGGATGATCTGCCGCTCGACCTCCATGTCCGTGAGCCGAGGCCGCGTCAGCATGTCCCCCAGGATCTCCATCCCCACCGAGAGGTAGGCTGGGTGTAGGGGAGTGTAGTAGTAGCCGTGATCCCGGCTGGTGACGCCGTTGAGGTTGCCTCCTACTTCCTCGACGGCGGAGTTCATCTTCACCGTGTCCGGCCAGCCCTCGCTGCCGCGGAAGAAGAGGTGCTCCAGGAAGTGGCTGACGCCGTTGTTGCCAGGCGTCTCGTGACGGCTGCCCGTCCGCACGTACACGGCCAGCAGGGCGGTGTGCAGATGGGGCGTCTCGATGGTGACGACGCGCAGCCCAGAGGGCAGCACGTCCCGGTACGGTGTGAAGCTCATGCGCGAGGGAGCCTTAACACGAAGGTCGTCCCCTGGCCGGAGGAACTCTGGCAGGCCAGCGTGCCCCCGTGGGCCTGGAGTATCTGCTGGCTGACGGAGAGCCCCAGCCCGGTGCCGCCCTCCTTGGTGGAGAAGAAGGGCTCGAAGAGGCGCTCGCGCACCGCCTCCGTCATCCCCCGGCCGGTGTCCTGGACGGTGATCTCCACCTCTTTCTCCAGGCCCCGGGTGGAGAGGGTGAGACGGCCGCCCTCCGGCATGGCCTCGCGGCTGTTGCGCACGAGGTTGAGGAGGACCTGGCGCAGCTGTCCCTCGTCGGCGAGCACCGGCGGGGTGTCCGGGGCGAAGTCGCGCACCACCTCCACGCCCGCGCGCTCCAGCTCTCCGCGGGAGAAGTCCAGCACGCCGCCGAGCACCTCCATCACGTTCTCGGCCACCAGGGTGGGGTTGGGAGGGCGCGCCATGCGCAGGTACTGCTCCGTGACATCGGTGAGCCGATCCACCTCTCGTGTCACCGCGGTGAGCAGCTCCTTGGCCTCGCGCCCCTCTGGCTCCGTGCGGAAGGTGGCGCGGTCCAGCGCGTCCCCCAGCATCTCCACGTTGAGGCCGATGGAGGACAGCGGGTTGCGCACCTCGTGAGCCACCTGGGCGGAGATACGGCCCACCGCCGCCAGCTGCTCGGCCCGGGCGAGCGCCTCGGCCTGGGCCTTGAGCTGGGACTCGCGCGCCTGGAGCGAGCGGGCCATGGAGTCGAACTCGCGGGCCAGCACCGCCACCTCGTCCTCACCCTGCACGCCCAGCTGTGCGCTGTAGTCGCCCCGGCCGATGCGCGAGACACCCTCGATCAGGGTGCGCACCGGCCTCAGGGTGCGCGCCGACAGCAGGGTGGCGCCCAGCCCCACGCCGATGGCCAGCAGCGAGAGGGTGATGATGGCCAGCCCCGTGCGCCGCTCACGCTCCTCGGCGCGGTCCACGCGCTCACGGATGCGAGATTCCAGGGCGGCGCGTAGCACTCGCAGCTCCCGGCCGATGGATTCCTCCATCTGGCGCAGCTCGGCGGCCGTGGAGGCCACCTTCTCTCGATCCGGCCGCTCCGTCGCCAGCGCCGTGAAGACGGCTTCCGCCGTGCGCCCGTGGGCGGCGTACTGGGCCTCCAGCACCCTGAAGCGTGTCTCCAGCTCTCGCACGAAGGGCAGCTCGCCCTCTGGGGCATAGGTGAGGATCTCCCGCGCCGTGGCCCGCGTGGTGGCAAGCCGCTGGGACAGGAGCGGCGGGTAGTACAGGCGCGCGAGCCGGATGAGGGCGCGCCGCGTCTCCACGCTCTGCTCATCCATGAGCCGCTCGGTGTCCTTGCCCTGGTTGGTGTGGAAGGTCTCCAGGGCCGCCGCATCCTGCGAGAGCTGGAGGTAGCCCTGGCTGACGAGCCGGATCTCCTGCTGGTTGCGGTGCAGCTCCGCCACGCTGAAGAGCGACACCGCCCCGAAGGTGACGAGCACCACGGCGTAGCCCAGGAAGATGCGCGTGGCGAGCGAGAGCTTCATCAGAGGGAGTCCGGGCACCCAGGCCCCGATTGCAGCGTCATCGCTACGCTCGCGCCGCCCCGAGCGCAAGCTGATACCGTTGCGCTGAATGTGGCCTCGCCTCTTCCGTCATGCCGTCCTGGCCGCCGTCCTGGCCCTCGCTCCCGCCTGTCAGGACCCAGGGGATGCTCCCCAGGTCCAGCTCATCACCACCACGTGCGCAGGCCCTCGCCCGCTGGAGGGGGTCACCCACCTGCGCCTCCGCGTCAGCGGTGAGGGGCTGTCCACTCCCATCGAGCGCATCACACCCGTGGATCTGCGGCCCGAGGACATTCCGGTGGTCCCTCCGGGAGCCCGGCGGGTGCTCGAGGTCCGCGCCTACTCGGGGGAGCCCAGCAGCGCGGGGTCGGTGGTCTCCGTGGGCCGCTCCTTCCCGTTCACCATGCCGGAGGTGGGAGCCCCCGCCGAGCCCGTCCGCGTCACCCTGTACCGGGTGAACACCTTCGTCCCCTTGGAGAGTGCGCAGCAGCCGGGCACCTGCCTGGAGCTCACCGAGCCGCGCGCCGGGCACACGGCCACCCTCCTGGCGGACGGACGGGTGCTCCTGGCCGGTGGGTTCCGGCTCACCGAGGCGGAGGAGCTCGAGACGCTCAGCTCCATCGAGATCCTCGATCCCCGGGAGCGGACGCTCACCGCTCTGCCAACTCCAGGAGACGGTGCTGTGAGACGGGCGTTCCACACCGCGTCGTTGATGCTGGATGGGCGGGTGGCCTTGGTGGGCGGGGAGTCGCAGGAGGCCGGCGGCGTCGCCACTCCGCTGAGCACCACGGCGGTGTTCGATCCGGCGACGCAGCGGGTCCAGGAGTTCGCTCTGGCGGTGGCCCGCTCGCGCCATGCGGCGGCGATCGATATCGCAGGCCGGATCCTGCTGGTGGGTGGAGTGGGGGCCGACCGCACGTTGATCTCGGAGCCCGAGGGAGTGGAGCCCGCGGCAGGCCGGAGCTTTCCCGTGTCCACCTCCGTGCCGCGGATGGGCGCGAGCCTGATTCCCTTCCAGGACGGTCAGCGCATTGCCGTCATCGGAGGCTCGGATGGGGTCGACGTCTTCCGGGAGGTGCTGACGTTCTCCTTCTCCGGGAGCACCTTCACCCCCGCCAACACCAGCGTGCTCCTGCGCCAGGCCCGGCGGGACGCGGTCGCCACGGCCTTCGGCGACGGGCAGCGGCTGATCGTGCTGGGGGGCTACTCCACGCCCGGCGACCCGGACGACAGCGCGAGGCCCGTGTCTGCGTCGGAGCTGCTCGACCTCACGACGGAGGCCAAGACGATCTCCGCGGGGCCCTCCATCGTGGGCCGAGGGGAGCTCTGCGCGGTGCACCTCCCGGGCGGCCGGATCTTCACGGCAGGGGGCCGGAGACAGGGAGGCGAAGGGGTGCTCGCGAGCACCGGCGTCGTGGAGCTCCTCACCCCCACCGAGAACCTGACGGGGGGCGTGCTCGGGATGGCTCCGCTCGATCCAGCGCGCTACCTGCACACCTGCACTTCACTGCCGGATGGCTCGGTGCTCGTCGCCGGTGGGGTGGATGCCAGCGTCGCCGGTGCCCGGTTGGCTGGAGGGACCTACCTCTTCATGCCCGTGCCTCAGGACTGAGACACAGAGGCCCCTCGTCCCGAGTGGGAGGAGGGGCCTCAGGCGTCCGCAGGGCTCGCGCTCAGGCGCTCGGCGCGGTGGACTTGTCGGCCTCGCTCGTGGCGGCAGGAGCCTCGCTCGGAGCGGACGAAGCCTCGCTCGAGGCGGCAGGAGCCTCGGCGGCCTTCGCGGCCTCCGCCTCTGCCTGCGCTTGCGCGGCGGCACGCTGGGCCTCGGCCGACGCACGATCCCGGGCTGCCTCCTCGGTGCGCTGATCGCTGGCGGCCACCTCGTCCGGCGTCAGCTCCGTCCGATCGGCCAGCATGCCCGTCTTCTTCTCCAGGTCCTTGATGGCCCGGCGCATCAGATCGCGCTCCAGCAGCGTGCGGTTCAGGCGCTTCTCCAGCGCCTTGTACTTGTCCTTCAGCAGATCCAGCTCGCCCTTGGCGGCGTTGTAGATGCGCTGCTGCGTGTCCCGAGTGCCCTTCACCTTGCGCAGCTCGCGCTCCAGCTCCGCCGCGCGGCCGCGCTCCTTGTTGGCGGTGTGCTCCAGGCGCTCCATCTTCTCGCGGTCCGCGTCATTGAGCTCGCGGTAGCGGCGCGCTCCCTTGTCCGCAGCGGGCTCGGCGGCCGGCGTCACCTGCACCGCTGCCGTCACCACCCGCTCTCCCTCTTGCGCCGGAGCCGAGATCTGCCCTGTCGCCGGAGCGCTCGAGGCCTCGGGCTGAGCCGGTGCCGCCGCCGCCGGTGCCGGTGCTGCAGGCTGCGCCGGACCCCGACGGCCCCGCGCCCCACCGCCCTGCTCGCCGCGCAGCCGCTCGATCTCCGCGAACGCCTGGGCCAGCTCCACTCGCACCATCTCCAGCTGCACGGAGGCATGGCGCTCCGTCTCGGTGCGGGCCTTGACCAGATCGCGGTCGCCCTTCTCCCCCTCCTTCTGGTCGAACAGCTTGCGCTTGGCCTGCTTGAGCTGCTCCTTCACCTCCTGGAGCTGTGAGCGCTGCTCGTCGAGCTCCTTCTGCTTGCGATCGAGCTCGGACTCGAAGCGGGCGCGAGCCTTGGACGGGTCCTCCAGCTCTCCCTTCTTCACATTGGGAGCCGGGAGGGCATTCCGGTTCGAGCCGAAGATCAGCATGCCGAGCGTGATGGCAAGCAAGATGGATACGATGATAAGGGCGGCAACCAGCACGGGTACGACCTCCACGAGGTTCTGCAAAAAAAGCGCCGCAACCTAACGTACGGACATGGCGCGTCAATACCCGCGCGCATCTTGGGTGTCAGAACCCGTGCCCCGAGTGTCTGGCTCCCCCCCTCGCTCAGGGGGCAGATCCCCTCCTTGGAGGGGGAGCACAGAGCCGAGGGCCTCCCGTGTTGGCTGGGAGAAAGGGCTGTGACGCGGTGCTCCGAGGACGCCCAGGGCTTCCTGTGCTCGCGGAAACTGGCGATGCTGGGGACTTCGCACCGCCCCGAGGTCACCGCGTCATGCCGCATCTGGAGCTGATCCCGAAGACGGACATCTCGAGCTTTCGCAAGCTCGCCATCGGCAGCTGGCAGACCACCTACGATCCCACGGTCTACGGCACCCTGCAGGTGAGGATGGACAAGGCCCTGGCGTACATCGAGGCCTTCCGCCAGCGCACGGGCATCCGCCTCACCGTGACGCACCTGATGACCAAGGCCATGGGCGAGGCGCTGCGCCGCTGCCCGGAGGCCAATGCCCTCCTGCGCTTCAACAAGATCTACCTGCGCAAGCAGGTGACGATCTCCGCGCTGGTGGTGCAGACGGACGAGGGGAAGGTGGACCTCACCTCGGCGAAGATCGACGATGCGGATCGCAAGAGCCTGCGGGAGATCGCCCTGGAGATGGAGGAGGCGGTGCGGCGGGTGCGCGAGCGCCGCGACGTCGCCATGGAGAAGGGCAAGGGGACGATCCAGAAGATCCCCTACATGTTCCTGAACCTCTTCACGAAGCTGCTGGGCTTTCTCATGTACACGCTGAACCTGGATCTCAGCGGGATCGGCATGCCGAAGGACGCCTTCGGGTCCGTCATCATCACCAACGTGGGCTCGCTGGGGCTGGACACGGCGTACGTGCCGCTGGTGCCCTACACGCGCGTGCCCATCTTCGTGGCGCCTGGTGCGGTGAAGGAGGCCGCCGTGGTAGAGGACGGGAAGATCGTCGTGGGGAAGGTGATGAACGTGAACGCGTCCTTCGATCACCGCTTCATCGACGGGTTCCACGCGGGTGTCCTGGCCAACACGCTGCGGGAGATGCTGGAGAACCCGTTCGAGAAGTTCGACGCGCTGCCCGCGGCCCCGGAGGCTCCGGGAGAGCCCATCCAGGCCGCGGGGTAGGCAGGGGGCTACCAGCCTCGCTGCCAGGAGCTGGCGCCCATTCCACGCAGGCGCCGCACGCGCTCGGGGATGGGCGGGTGCGTGGAGAACAGCGCCATCACCGCGCGGCCCGACAGCGGGTTGACGATGAAGAGGTGCGAGGTGGCCGGCGCCCGCTCATAGGGCATCAGCTCCGCGCCGCGCTCCAGCTTCATCAGCGCGCTCGCCAGCGCCTCCGGGTCACCGCTCAGCTCGGCGCCCGTGGCGTCCGCGCCATACTCGCGCGAGCGGCTCACCGCCAGCTGCAGCAGCGTGGCGGCGATGGGCGCCACCAGCAGCAGGCCCAGGCTGGAGAACGCGCCCGCCACGCCGCCGCCCTCATCGTCATCGCTCCGGCTGAGCAGCGAGCCACCAAACCAGAAGAGCATCTGCGCCGCGTAGCTGATGACGCCCGCGAGCGTGGCGGCCACCGTGCCGATGAGCGTGTCCCGGTTGGCCACGTGGGCCAGCTCGTGCGCGAGCACCCCTCGCAGCTCGCGGCGATCCAGGAGCTCCATGATGCCGGTGGTCACCGCCACCGCCGCGTGCTTGGGGCTGCGGCCCGTGGCAAACGCGTTGGGCGTCCGGATGGGCAGCAGGTAGAGCTTTGGCTTGGGCATGCCCGCGCGCGCGGCCAGCTCCTCCACCATCTCGTGCAGCCAGGGCGCCTGCTCGCGCGGCAGCGGCTGCGCCCCGTGCATGGCCAGCGCGATCTTGTCGCTGAACCAGTACGAGACGAAGTTCATCACCACCACGAAGAAGCCCGCCAGGGCCAGCCCACGAGGGCCGCCGAGTCTCTGGCCGATCACCAGCACGAGCGCTGTGAGCCCGGCCAGGAGCACCGTTGTCTTGAGCACATTGCCCAGCCGGTGCCAGCCGCTCCCTCGCAGCGGCGTCCTCCCGCGAGGGGCCGTGTCATAGGTAGTGCCGTAGGAAGTCATGGTGGAAACGTAAACAGGCAAGGGGGGCCGTCAACGTTCGCCGCCCGCCTCAGAGGTAGAAACGATCAACGACGCCAGCGGTCCTCTGGAGGATGGCTGTCCAGCCTACCCAGCCGTCGATTGTCTGCCTGTCTGCTATAGCCTCACCCCCCAGCGCCGCCAGGGAGCCCGTGCAGCCGTGCACCGTACACAGCCCGGACTCGCGCAGGTGCTCCCGCAGCGCGCGCAGGGTGGGCATGCCGCGCTTCTCGAAGCGATCTGTCACGTCCTCCCGGGGAGGTGAGAAGTCCGGCTCGTCCAGCCGATCCTGGAGGAAGCGCTCCAGGGCCCACCAGAACAGGTACACCTCGGCTTGACGCCCAGTGGCCACCGCCGCCGCAGCGATGGACAAGCCCTGGTGGACGCGATCGTAGTCTCCAGCGTGTAGGAATATGACTACCTTGGAGGGCGGGGGGCTCACAGGACCTGCTTACCGCTGGGGACCGTGGGCCGTCCATTCGAGCGCGGCTGCCGACCGTTCACCCCTCCTTACCTTGCGCCGACCCTCCCCCCCTTGCTAGAAAATCTACCGACCATTCAGGCACTTAGCTGCACTGGCGGCTGGGACGAGGGCACCGGTTCTATGGATCACGAGACCACAGGGAACCGGAAAGATGCCCACCTCGATTTGTGTGCCACGGGAGAAGTTGAGCCTGCTCAGAACAGCACCCTGCTGGAGTGCGTGCGGCTGGTGCACTGCGCGATGCCCGAGATGGCGGTAGAGGACGTGGATCTCTCCACTCCGTTTCTTGGAAAGCGCTTGCGCGCGCCGCTGCTGGTGACCGGGATGACGGGAGGCACCGAGCGGGCTGGCAAAGTGAACCGGGACCTTGCCGAGCTGGCGGAGCGCCATGGGGTGGCCTTTGGGGTAGGCAGCCAGCGCGCCATGGCTGAGTCCACTGCGCGCGCTCTCTCGTATCAGGTGCGGGATGTGGCCCCGACGGTGGCCTTGGTGGGCAACATCGGGCTGTACCAGGCGGTGCAGATGGGCGTGGACGGTGTGCGGCGGTTGGGAGATGCCATCGGCGCGGACGGCATGGCGCTGCACCTGAACGCCGGCCAGGAGCTCACCCAGCCCGAGGGGGATCGCGACTTCCGCGGCGGCTATCCCGTGGTGGAGGCGCTGGCGAAGGCCTTCGGAGATCGGCTGTTGGTGAAGGAGACCGGGTGTGGCATCAGCCCGGAGGTGGCGCGTCGGCTGATGGAGCTGGGCGTGCGCAACATCGACGTCTCCGGGTTGGGTGGGACGTCCTGGGTCCGGGTGGAGCAGCTGCGCGCCTCGGGCATGCAGGCGCAGCTGGGCGCCGAGTACTCGAGCTGGGGCATCCCCACCGCTGCTGCCACCGTCTCCGTGCGCCGGGCCGTGGGGCCCGAGGTTCGGCTGGTGGCCTCCGGTGGCATCCGCACGGGGCTGGAGATGGCCAAGGCGATCGCGATCGGCGCGGACCTGGCAGGCATGGCGCTCCCCCTGTTCCGGGCCCAGCAAGAAGGCGGGCTGGAGGGCGCGGACAAGGCCCTGCAGGTGATCCTGGCGGGGCTGCGACAGGCACTCGTTCTCACAGGCAGCAGAAGCTGCGCTGAACTGCGACGCAAGCCGGTAGTCATGACAGGCGAGTTGAAGGATTGGCTTGCGGCACTGTAGTGGAGCGCGCGCTCTCCTCCGCGCTCTTGGTTTGGTTGGGAAGGTAACGACATGTCTGACACCGTGACGTCCAGGCTCGCTGGGTTCCACAAACTGCCAATGGAGGAGCGCCTCGCGCAGCTCGGCCGGATGTTCCGCCTGGGTGAGGACGAACTGCAGATGCTGCGGGGTGTGGGGACGCTGCAGCCGGTGCTGGCCAACCAGATGATCGAGAACGCGGTGGGCACGTTCTCGCTGCCGCTGGGACTGGGCCTGAACATGATGGTGAACGGGCGCGACTACATCGTGCCCATGGCCGTGGAGGAGCCCTCGGTGGTGGCGGCGGTGTCCTTCGCGGCGAAGATCGTCCGGGAGTCGGGCGGCTTCATCGCCGAGGCTGACACCTCGATGATGATCGGCCAGGTGCAGGTGACGCGGTTTGGCGATCCCACGGAGGCCTCGCAGAAGATCCTGGAGGCCAAGGAGCAGATCCTGGCGCTGGCCAACAGCTTCCACCCGGCCATGGTGGCGCGGGGCGGCGGAGCGAAGGACGTGGAGGTGCGCCTGCTGCCAGCTCCCGAGGGCCCCCGAGGCGAGCCACTGCTCATCGTCCACCTGGTGATCGACACGCAGGAGGCCATGGGTGCCAACCTGATCAACACCATGGCCGAGGGCGTGGCGCCGTTCATCGAGCAGATCACCGGCGGCAAGGTGTACCTGCGGATCCTGTCGAACCTGGCGGACAAGCGGCTGGCGCGGGCCATGTGCCGGATCCCGGTGCCGCTGCTGGCGGACTTCGAGATGCCGGGCGAGGCGATCGCCGAGGGGATTGCCCAGGCGAGCCGGTTCGCGCAGGCGGATCCGTACCGGGCGGCTACGCACAACAAGGGCGTGATGAACGGGATTGACTCGGTGGCGATCGCGACGGGGCAGGACTGGCGGGCCATCGAGGCGGGGGCGCACGCGTTCGCCTGCCGCGAGGGGCAGTACCGGCCGCTGTCCACGTGGTACCTGGAGGAGGGGCACCTGGTGGGGCGCATCGAGCTGCCGCTGGCGCTGGGCACGGTGGGCGGACCCATCAAGGTCCACCCGGGAGTGCAGGTGGCGCTGAAGCTGATGCGGGTGGGCTCGGCGCGCGAGCTGGCCATGGTGTTCGCGGCGGTGGGGCTGGCCCAGAACTTCGCGGCGCTGCGAGCGCTCGGGAGCGTGGGCATCCAGAAGGGGCACATGGCGCTGCACGCGCGGTGCGTGGCGGTGACGGCGGGCGCGCGCGGGGACTGGGTGGAGAAGATCGCGAACGAGCTGGTGAAGGCCGGGCACGTGAAGGTGGAGAAGGCGCGGGAGATCATCGCCGCGCTGTCCGCCGACGAGGCTGCTGCGGCGACAGGCACGACAGGCTAGGGTGCCCCTCACCTTTATGGATTCACAGGCGGCGCCCCTGGTGGGCTTTGGTGCGGGCAAGGTCATCCTCCTGGGCGAGCACAGCGTCGTGTACGGGCACCCCTCGCTGGCGGGCCCGTTGAGCCTCGGTGTGACGGCGCGTGCGGTGAAGGCTGGCAAGCCCCAGCTCGCGGTGCAGGGGACGCTGAGCCGGGCGCAGCGGATGTTGCTGACGGGGGCCTTCCAGCGCGCGGTGCGCCTGTGCGGCAGCCCTCGCGTGAAGGTGTCGCTGGAGTTCGAGCTCCCGCTGTCCATGGGGCTGGGGAGCTCGGCGGCGCTCTCGGTGGCGTGCTCGCGAGTGCTGCTGAAGGCCTCCGGGCGGGAGGACTCGCCGCGCGAGGTGGCGCGGGTGGCGCTGGAGATGGAGCAGGAGTTCCACGGCACGCCTTCCGGGGTGGACCACACCACGAGCGCGGAGCAGCAGCTCATCCTCTACAAGCGGCTGCCGAACCAGTCCTCGGGGAGGGCGCGGGTGGTGAAGAGCCCCCGGCCACTCAAGGTGCTGGTGGCGCTGGCGGGCGATCGCAGCCCCACGAAGAAGACGGTGGCGGCGCTGCGGGAGCGGCAGGCCCGCTGGCCGGCGCGGTACGGGCGGCTGTTCCAGCAGATGGGCACGGTGGCCACGGAGGGGGCGAAGGCGGTGGAGGCGGGGGACCTGGAGGCGCTGGGGGACGCGATGAACGTCAACCAGGGCCTGCTGGCGGCGCTGGGACTGTCCTCGCCACCGCTGGAGGAGATGGTGTACCGGCTGCGCGCCATGGGAGCCCTGGGCGCGAAGCTGACGGGGGCGGGAGGTGACGGCGGCGCGGTGATCGGGCTCTTCCTCGAGCCCGAGCCAGCGGTGGCGAAGCTGCTGCAGCTCGGGGTTCCGTGTTTCAGCAGTCAGCTCGCGGGACCGCGAGCGCTGTGAGTGCTCCCATGAAAGCAACTGCCCTGGCGCATCCCAACATTGCCCTGGTGAAGTACTGGGGGAAGCGGGACGACGCGCTCATTCTTCCTCATCAGCCGAGCCTGTCCCTGAC
>Ga0190275_10001401_pt1 | contig 17978 bp, 11 predicted proteins | sample Popmic550T_FD_133745 | JGI IMG/M metagenome (GOLD analysis project Ga0190275, IMG submission 133745) | Populus adjacent soil microbial communities from riparian zone of Yellowstone River, Montana, USA - 550 T | ecosystem: Environmental > Terrestrial > Soil > Riparian zone > Trees stand | place...
CATCCGCGACGCCTTCACGCGCGCGCGCGACTACAAGCGCGACTGGGACGACTACCGCGCCGCCACCTCGCGCGGCGAGAAGAACCTGATTCCGCCGCGCCGCGACCTGGAGCTTGACCCGCTGGTCGAAATCCTCGAAGGCAAGCGGCTCGTCCACGCGCACAGCTACCGCGCCGACGAGATTCTGATGCTCATCAATGTCGCCGACGAGTTCGGCTTCAAAGTCCGAACCTTCCAGCACGTCCTCGAAGGCTACAAGGTCGCCGCCGAGATCGCGCGCCACGGGGCGGGCGCTTCGAGCTTCGCGGACTTCTGGGGCTACAAGATGGAGGCCTACGACGCCATCCCGCACAACGCCGCGATCATGACGCGCCACGGCGTCGTCGTCTCGATCAACTCCGACTCGGACGAGCGCGCGCGCCGGCTCAACATTGACGCCGCGAAGATGATGCGCTACGGCGGGCTGACCGAAGAGGAAGCTCTGAAGACCATCACGCTCAACCCCGCCATACAGCTCGGCATAGACTCGCGCACCGGCTCGATTGACGTTGGCAAGGACGCCGACGTAGTCGTCTGGAGCGCGCACCCGCTTTCGGTCTACTCGCACGCCGAGCTGACCTTCGTTGACGGCGAGCTGCTTTTCGACCGTCAGGCGGACATCGCGCGCCGCCCGCAGCTCGAAGCCGAGCGCAAGACGCTTGAGCAGGCCGACGCGAACAAGGCTCCCGCGCAGGGCGGCACTCCGCCCCGCCCGCCCGCGGCCATCCGCCGCGCGTACACGCACGACGACGACATACAAGACGAGCAGGAGGACGACCAGCGATGAAGACAAACACACGCTTCGCAGCGAGTGACATGGCGCGGCTCTACGTGCGGGACGCGTCGCGCCGCCTCGCCGCGCTCGTCGCCGTCGCCCTCCTCGCACTGCTTCCGCTCTCGCGCGCCGCGAGCGCGCAGGACACGGATCGCACCGACTCGCAGATGACGAACACGCCCGCGCCCACATACGTTATCCGCAACGCGCGCATCGTCACCGTCAGCGGCGCGGACATAGACGGCGGCTCGCTCGTCGTCAGCGGCGGTCGCATCACGGCGGTCGGCGCAAATGTCACAGCCCCCTCGGGCGCGCAGGAGATTGACGCGCGCGGCCTAACGGTCTACCCCGGCATGATTGACATCGGGACGAACATGGGCCTCTCGGAAATTTCGGGCGGCGCGCCCGGCACGAATGACGTGCAGGAGCTTGGCGATATGAACCCGAACATCGCCGCCATCTGGGCCGTCAACCCGCACAGCTCGCACATCGCCGTGACGCGCGTCGCGGGCGTGACGAGCGTGCTTTCGCTTCCCGGAGGCGGCGTGATTTCGGGGCAGGGCGCGATCATCAACCTCGCAGGCTCAAGCCCGCGCGAGATGGCCGTCGTGCCGCAGGCCGCGCTCATGGTCGAGTTCCCGCGCGTAGGCGGCGGTGGGGGCTTCGCCGCATTCCTCGCCGCACAGCAGGGCATCACGCAGGACGCGCTCGCGCAGCGCGACCGCCGCGTCGAAGAGATCAGGCGCATGCTTCGCGAAGCCGAAGTCTACGGGCGCGCGCAGGACGCTTACGCCAAAGACCCTAAGAACGTCCCGCGCCCCGACACCGATCTCAAGCTCGCAGCCCTCGTGCCTTACGCGCGCGGCGAGCGGCCCGTCATCTTCCGCGCCGAGCGCGAGCGCGACATACGCGGCGCGATTCGCTTCGCCGAAGAGATGAAGCTCAAGGCCATCATCATCGGCGCGAGCGAGGGCTGGAAGGTCGCATCCTTCCTCAAGGAGAAGAACGTGCCCGTCATCCTCGACGGCGTGCTCAACCTGCCGCTGCGCGAAGACGACGCATACGACTCGCTCTTCGAGAACGCCTCGAAGTTGCAGGCCGCGGGCGTCCGCTTCTGCATCTCGACGGGCGACGCGGGCGCGCACGTCCGCGACCTCCCCTTCAACGCGGGCATGGCCGCCGCCTACGGCCTCCCGAAGTTGGAGGCGCTCAAGTCCGTCACGCTCTACCCGGCGCAGATCATGGGCGTCGCAGACCGCATGGGATCAATCGAGCAGGGAAAGCTTGCCAACCTCGTCATCACGGACGGCGACATCCTCGAAGCCCGAACCAACATCCGCCACCTCTTCATTGGCGGTCGGCAAATCCCCCTCGTCAGCCGTCACACGATGCTGAGCGACCAGTTCAAGGACAGGAAGTAACAGAAGGCAGTAGGCAGTAGGCAGTAGGCAGAAGGCAGTCAAGACGCTCCCGCGTTTCGACTGCCTTCTGCTTTGCGGCCTTCTGCCTTCTGCTTTCTGCTTTCTGCTTTCTGCCTTCTGCCTTCTGTTATTTCTGCCTTCTGCCTTCTGTTATTTCTGCACGGTGACTCGAAGCGGTTACGAAGGGGCGGCGTGCAGACTTGAAAACCCTGCCCGCAACGCGCTCGCACGAGATTCACAAACGAATTGCAACCACGTGGTGGTACGTTTCGGCTTATCGTCTTCGGAAAGCATCACTGCCCCGACAACTGTCTTAAAAAGCGCCTCGCTTAAGACCCACGTCATTAAGGTCGCAGTGAAACCTTAATCCATTCGATTCTAGGAGAGGGATAAGAGCATGAAGACCAAAGTGACACTCAGAATTTTTGTGGCGACCTTCGCGCTGGCATTAGCCTTCGCGCCCGCCACGTTCGCGCAGGACAGCACTTCGAGCGCGCCGCGCGCCTCGGTCGCCGCCGGCCAGAAGGTGAAACTCAAAGGCGCGGTCGTGAGCCGCAGCTCCGACTCGTTCGTGGTGCAGGACGCCGCGGGCGCGCAGACGACGGTTGTGTTAAATGATAAGACGAGCGTCAAGACGAAGGGCGGCTTCTTCGGCGGCGGCTCAAGGCTCGCGCTGACCTCGATCACGCGCGGCCTTCACCTTGAAGTTGATGGGCGCGGCGACTCTTCGGGCAACCTCGTCGCCGAGAAGATCAGGTTCAGCGACGCAGACCTGCGCACGGCGCGCACGCTCGAAGCCAACATCGTTCCGGTAGAGAGCCGCGTCGGCGCGTCGGAGAATCGTCTGGGCGAAGTCGAGCAGAACGCGCAGCGCATGTCGGGTCAGGTGGACGAGCTTGCGGCGGTCTCGAACGCGGCGCGCGGCGGCGCGACTGCGGCGCAGGAGACGGCTGACCGCGCCGTGGACGGCGTACGCGTCGCCAACGACCGCATCGCCTCGCTCGACGAGTACACGCCCGAGCAGAGCATCAACGTCAACTTCAAACTCCGCAGCGCCGTGCTGACGCCCGACGCGAAGACTTCGCTCGATGGCGTGGCCGAGTACGCCAAGAACGCCAAGGGCTTCATCATCGAAGTGACGGGCTTCGCATACGAGTCGAAGAACAAGAACGTCAACCGCCAGATCAGCCAGCAGCGCGCCGAGTCGGTCGTGCGTTATCTGGTCGAGAAGCACAACATCCCGCTCCGGCGGATTCTAACGCCGTTCGGCTACGGCGCCGCGAACCCCGTCGCCGACAACAAGACGCGCGAGGGCCGCGCCGAGAACCGACGCGCGGAGGTGCGCGTTCTCGTCAACCGCGGCGTCACGGGGACGCCGAGCGACGGCTCGAAGATTTCCACCGCGACGCCGGAATAACTCGCCCGCGTGGCGATAAACTACCGACCGAAGATAACGGAGGCCGTTCGCAAGCGGCCTCCGCTTTTTTTAGCGATGCGGAAGCCCGACCGTCAGGGAGGGCGTAGCATTAACGTAAGTGATACGCCCTCCCTGACGGTCGGGCTTCCGCATCGAGCCTGCTCGCTACCGCTCGCGGTACTGTTCGCGCGCTTATTGTCCCGCCAGCCTTCTTCCTTTATGCTGCCCTTCCGAACTCCACGCGTGAGAGCATCAACGTGCCGCAACCGACGCCCGAAGAACTACTCGACCGACTCGACGAACTGAAACGCCGCGCGGGCGCGCACAATCGCGCGCTCCTCAGAAGCGCGCTGGTCGAGGCCGCGCGCCGCGAGTTCGACACGGCGGCCTCGCTCATTCGCTTCCACGAAATTCTCCTCTTCCTGCGCGCATACCCGCAGAGCAGGATGCTTCTGCGGCAGACCGAAAAGATTCTCTCGTCCTTCAAGCGGCACGTGGACAAACTCCGCGACGCGGAAGCGGAAGACTTCTACGAATTCACCGAGCCTGAAGTCTCAGGCATCGCGGGCACGTACCTTTCCGCCGTCTTCAGCTACGAGATTGTGCGCTGGCTCGCCGCGCGCGCCCCTTCGCGCGTCCAAATAGATTGGGAGGGCTATGAAGAGACGGGGCAGCTCGCCGCGGTGCTTCCGCTCATGCTGCCACTGCTCGAAGAAGAGGTTTACGTCGAGAACCATTTTCCGCAAGAGGCGCTTTTGCGCGCCGCGAGGGGCGAAGGCCAAAGCGAGCTTGCGTGGCTGCTCCGCGGCTTCGAGCGTCTGGAGGTTTCGTACAGAGAGCGCGTCGCGCTCTTCGAGTCGCTGAAGCTCGCGGTGCGCTGGGAACTCGGCAACTCGACGGCCACGCGCACGCGCACGCGACGGCGCGTGCGAAAGATTTTCTACCACGACTCGCCGATGCTCGCGCGCCGCGACGTAGTGATAGCGCGTGAGCTTGATGACGGGTCGCCGCTGCGCGTCGAGAAACTCACGCGCGCCGAAGGGCAGAAGCTTCTCGACATGGGCCGCGAGACGATGACCGTGCGCTACCGCGAGCTGCACGGCTTCACATACGGCGACCCGCGAAGCGTTCGTCGCGTTGACGCGGGCCGCGGCGTCGAGCTGTTTCTTTGGGGTGTGCCCGCGCGAAACAGACTGCCGACGCTCGCATACCACGCCGTCCTCATGTTCAAGAACGGTGTGCCGTGCGGCTACGCCGAAGCTCTCACGCTGTTCGAGCGCATCGAGACCGGCCTTAATCTTTTCTACACCTTCCGTGATGGCGAGTCGGCGTGGATTTTCGCGCGCGTCCTGCGTCTGTTCCGCCAACTGCTCGGTGCGACCGTTTTCTCCGTCGAGCCTTACCAGTTGGGCGCGCGCAACAAAGAGGGCATCGAGTCGGGCGCATTCTGGTTCTACCGAAAGCTCGGCTTTCGCCCCGTCGTGCCGGCGCTCGCCAAACTTGCCGCGCGCGAGGATCGAAGGATAGCGACGCGCCCCGGCTACCGCACGAGCGCGCGCACGCTCCGCTTGCTGGCCGAAGGCCACGCGCTCTACGAAGCCGGGCCGAAGAGCGAGGGCGAGTGGGACTCGTTCCACATACGCAATCTCACGCTCGCCGTCGCTCGCCGCATGTCGCGGCGACACGGCGGCGACGGCGAGCGTGCGCGCCGCGAGTCGGTCAAGTCGGTGTCGCGCGCGCTCGGCATACGCGCCGCGCGTTGGAACGCGGACGAGCGTCGCGCGCTCGAAAACTTCTCGCTCCTGCTCGCGCTGATTCCCGACTTGTCGAGCTGGACGAAAGACGAAAAGGACTTGGTCGTGCGTCTCATACGCGCGAAGGCGGGCGCGGACGAGTTGGGGTATCTTCGACTGTTACAGAAACACGAGAGGCTGCGCCGCGAGGTCATCAGACTCGGATCGAAAAGATAGGAAGCAGGAGGCAGGAACAGGCGGCAGGTTAGGAGGTTGCGCTTTGACATCTCGAATCTCGAATCTCAAATCCGAGATTTCTTGTCTGCCTCCTGCCGTCTGCCCCTGCCTCCTGCTCCTGCCTCCTGCGCCTGACTTTAATTATTCCGGCACTATCAACTTCGACGCCGGGAGCATCGCGTTCATGCCGCGGTGCTGCCAGCAGCGGCCCGTCCCGCGCACGCGGCGCTGGCACGGCGTCCCCTTCTTCGTGCGCGCGCCGCAGACGGAGATGACTTCGTTCGGGTCTGTCGGTCGCTCGGTCGGCGAGCCGTCGGGGCCGTAAGTCGCATCGGGTTTCGCGGACGCGCCTTCGCTCTTCGTCGTCGCGGCGGCTTGACGCGAGGCGTCGCCTGCGGGCACGGGAGCGAGGTTAAGAGTTCCACGCTCGACGACGAGCGGCGGCGGCGCGGGCCTTCCCGCTCGCCCCAGAAAAAATCCTGCGCCGGCCAGCGAGGCCGCGAGCGCGAGCGTCGCGACGATTCTTCTTCGGCGGAAGCGCGGCTCGCACGAAGCGCAGAAGCGGCGGCTCGTCCACACGCGCCAACGCGCACGCAGGACGCGCTCGCCGCACTCGGCACAAAACTTCGGCTTGTACATCGGAGCATCTCCTTCCCGGTGAGGACGCGCTCGCATTTAGCGCGTCGTTCCAGAGACAAGAAAGTGTGCGAGGAGACGAATCGTTCGGGCAAGGTGAGGGTTAGCACCTGCCTCGACGGCGCGCATTATACGCCCGCCACGCCACGCCGCAAGAACTTTCCGAGGGCACACGCCCCCGTGTTTCACGTGCAAACATTCGTTGCACGTGTGGTACGCGCGTGGTATATTGTCAGGGAGTTAGACGGTAGGAGTTGGAAGGTCATGGGTCAGCGAATATGCAGGCAACAGGCACGCTCTTTACAGTCGCGTTTCCGATGCCTGCTTTAAACGGCTCTAGTCCCAGCCTCTCATGCGAGTAGCATCTCGCGTGCGAACGATGCGTCTTAAACTTTACTGCAACCGCTACGGGCATTTTAAAGACGCGCTCGTCTGTTCGGTGAGCTGTGTCTATCGCACGCGCTGCAACGACTTCGCGCTTTTCTACGACGAGCGGCGCGAGGAGACGGACGCGCTCGTCGCAGATTATTACGCCGCGCGCCGCGAGCAGGAGGCGAGACCTAAGTCGCCTCATGAGTCGGCGCGTCACACAAACATGCTCGCGCATGTCGCGCCGGTCGCGAGGCCGGAGGAGCTGCGCAAGCTGATTCGTCTGGAGGTTTTAAGAGAGATGGCCGAGAGCCTTTACATCTGGATTGACAAGGAAGACCGCGCCGAGCTTTTGGAGACGGTCGAGGTTCTGCGACGCGCCGAGCGCGGGCAGAAGGCGAAGAACATTTACCGCGTCGCGCAGGAGATGGAGCTGCGATTCCAGCTCGTGCCGCGCAAGCGCATCGAGAAAGCCAAGCGCACCGCCGCCGTCGAGGCCGAGCGCGCCGAAGGCCGCCGCACGCGACGAACGAATACGCGCCCCACGCCCGTCCCCTTCCCCGCGCCCGTCGCCACAAGCGACGCGCCCGCCGAAGCGCCCGCCGCTCCGCGCCGCGCACGCGCACGCGCCGGAAGGTAGCAGCTAGGAGGCAGGGGCAGGAGGCAGACGGCAGGGGCAGGAAGCAGGTAAGAAATCTCGGATTTGAAATTTGAGCTTCGAGATTGGAAAGCGACATCTCTTAACCTGCCTCCTGCCGTCTGCGCCTGCCTCCTGTTTCTTGGCAACTCACCGCACACCGAACGCACCAAAATAGCTCCGCGCAAGGCACGACAGGAAAGGTCGCAGCCCTCTCCTTTTCTTGCACTGGCGCGTAAATTTTGAGAGTTCGGCGCGGCTTGCTTAAACGTCGCGCGCTCTTGCATACTAGCCAGCAAGATGCGTTTTCGAGCGATGACCTTTTCAAACATTTTCCCGTACAATTTACGAAAAATCGTCAGCGTCGCCATCGCGCTGCTCTGTCTTTTCGCGTCGGCCACGACGCGAGCGCAGCAAGGTCAGGACGACCCCGTCGAGCGCGTTGACACGAACCTCGTCGTCCTCAACGTCGGCGTCGCCGACCGAAAGGGCGAGGCCGTGACCGACCTTTCGGGCAGCGACTTCGTCGTGTACGAGGACGGCGTCAAGCAGTCAATCGTCGGCTTCGAGCCGGTCTCCGCGCCGTTCAGCCTCGTGCTTCTGCTCGACATGTCCGGCTCGACCTTGAACTTCCGTCCCACGCTCAAGCAGTCCGCGCTGCGCTTCATAGACGCGCTCGGCCCGCAGGATCGAGTCGAGGTCATCGCATTCAACGACAAGGTCACGACGCTCCAGAGCTTCACCACCGACCGCGCCAAGATCGCCTTCGCCATCTCCGAGCTTGCCAAAGGCAAGGGCAGCACGAACCTCTACCCCGCGCTCAAGTACTCGCTCGAACGACTAGTCAAAGAGGGCAAGCGGCGCAAGGCCATCATCGCCCTGACGGACGGACTCGACACAGACATGCGCAGGCTCGACGGCGAAGCCACGGCGCAGGCGAAGACTAAAGAAGAAGCCGTCGCGAGTGTGAAGCCCGACGAGGCCGCGGCCCTTCGCTCCGTGCTGGACGCCGCCGACCGACAGGGCGTGACGCTCTACCCGCTCGCGCTCCCTTCGGCAGACCCTAAGAAGCTTCTTCCGTTCACACCGCAGCAGGCGGCCATCTACTCGGCGGCGCGCACGCGCATGCAGACGCTCGCGGATCGCACCGGCGGGCGGCTACACGAAATCCACCGCCTCGAAGAGATGGGCCGTCTCTACGCGGAGGTCGCCGCAGAGATGCGCACCCTCTACAGCATCGCCTACCAGTCCTCGAACGCGCGCACGCGCGACGGCAAATGGCGCGCGATCAACATCGAAGTCACACGCGCCGAAGCCATAGCGCGCTCGCGCCCCGGCTACTTCGCGCGCTGAAAAACGCGAGCTTTACAGCTACTTTTCACACACCTACGCTCGCTTGACACTCATCCGACCCGTCCGTATATTCGTTACTTCTCTTCACAGAGAAACCCCAGCACCCGTAGCTCAGTTGGATAGAGCGTCTGACTACGAATCAGAAGGCCGGAAGTTCGAGTCTTCCCGGGTGCATCACTCCTATCAACGACTCACAGCCGTTCATTACGAACGGCTGTTTGTGTTTCAGCCTCCTCTTTTCTAACTCGCTCACGCCCTCGGTTTCTGATTTGATGCGCGCGTCCGCGTTGAATTTTGTAGAATCGCCGCATGACAACGATTGTGAGCGCCGAAGAGAAGCGTTTGCGCGAGTCGGGAGAGCGCACGGCGCACTGGAAGCGTTGGGGGCCTTACGTCTCGGAGCGCGCGTGGGGGACTGTGCGCGAGGACTATAGCGCGGATGGTGACGCGTGGGGTTATCTGCCGCACGACGAGGCGCGCTCGAAGGCGTATCGGTGGAACGAGGACGGCATCGCGGGGCTGTGCGACCGGCACCAGCAAATCTGCTTTGCGCTCGCGCTCTGGAACGGGCGCGACCCGTTCTTGAAAGAGCGTCTGTACGGACTCGCGGGCGGCGAGGGCAATCACGGCGAGGACTTGAAGGAGTACTACTTTTATCTCGACTCGACGCCGACGCACTCGTACATGAAATACCTCTACAAGTACCCGCAGGCAGAGTTCCCTTACGCGCGGCTCGTCGAGGAAAACCGGCGGCGCAGCAAGCGCGAGGCGGAGTTCGAGCTACTCGACACGGGCGTCTTCGACGAGGATCGTTACTTCGACGTTCTCGTCGAGTACGCCAAAGAGGACGCAGAGGAGATGCTCGTCCGCATCAGCGCCTTCAACCGCGGCCCCGAAGCGGCGGAGCTGCACCTGCTGCCGACGCTCTGGTTTCGTAACACTTGGTCTTGGGACGCGAACGCTCGTCGGCCAGAGCTTCGCAAGGTGTTGGCCGAGCGTGTCGCGCCCATTGATGCGGAGTCGGGTAGTCGAAGCATCGCCGCAATCGAGGCGCGGCACGACTACTACGGCACGCGTTGGCTCTACTGCGAGGGCGAGCCGGAGATTCTGTTCACGGAGAACGAGACGAACACGCAGAGGCTCTACGGCACGCCGAACGTAGCGCACGCGAAGGATGGAATTAACGACTACGTCGTTTCGGGCAAACTCGACGCCGTCAATCGTGACGAGCGCGGCACGAAGGCCGCGGCGCATTACGCGCTCACGATTCCGCCGGGCGAGTCTGCGACGCTTCGGCTACGCTTCACGGACAAGTCGCCGGGCGCGCGCGCGCGGGTTTTCGGCGAGGCGTTCGATAGCACCTTCGCGTTGAGGATGCGCGAGGCCGACGAGTTCTACGCCGGCGTCATCCCCGAAGAGCTTGGCGAGGATGCGCGCGGCGTGATGCGACAGTCGCTCGCGGGGCTTCTGTGGTCGAAGCAGTTTTATCATTACGTCGTCAAAGAATGGCTCGACGGCGACCCGGCGCAGCCCGCGCCTCCGCCGCAGCGCAAGCGCGGGCGCAATCACGGCTGGCCGCACCTCTACAACGCGGACGTTATCTCGATGCCGGACAAGTGGGAGTACCCTTGGTACGCCGCTTGGGATTTGGCGTTCCACTGCGTCGCGCTCGCAATCGTTGATTCGGATTTCGCGAAAGAGCAACTCGTGCTCATGCTGCGCGAGTGGTACATGCATCCGAACGGGCAGCTCCCCGCATACGAGTGGGCGCTCGCGGACGTGAACCCGCCCGTGCATGCTTGGGCCGCGCTCAGGGTCTACAGGATCGAGAAGAAGCGGCGCGAAGGCGTGGGCGACCACGCTTTCCTAGAGCGCGTCTTTCATAAGCTGCTGCTGAACTTCACTTGGTGGGTCAACCGTAAGGATGCCGAGGGCAACAACATCTTCGAGGGCGGATTCCTCGGACTCGACAACATAGGCGTCTTCGACCGCAGCCGCCCGCTCCCCAACGGCGGACATCTCGAACAGTCGGACGGCACGAGCTGGATGGCGATGTACACATTGAACCTGCTCGCCATCGCGATGGAGCTTGCGAAGCAGGATGCGACTTATGAGGACGTGGCCTCGAAGTTCTGGGAGCATTTTCTGTACATCGCCGACGCGATGAACAATCTAGGGTCGGACAGCAGCGCGTCGCTTTGGGACGAGCGCGACGGCTTCTACTACGACGTGCTGCACTCGCCCGACGGCACGCACATGCCGCTCAAGGTGCGCTCGATGGTCGGCCTGATCTCGCTCTTCGCCGTCGAGACGCTCGAATCCGAAGAGGTTGACGCGCTGCCCGGCTTCAAGCGTCGCATGGAGTGGTTCATCGCTAACCGGCCCGACCTGACTAAAAACGTCGCGTGCATGGCGACGCCGGGCAAGCGCGAGCGGCGTCTGCTCGCAATCGCCGACCACGACAAGCTCCACCGCGTCCTCTCCGTGATGCTCGACGAGCAGGAGTTCCTCTCGCCTTACGGCGTTCGTTCTCTATCACGCCGACACTTGGCCGAGCCTTTCGTGCTGCGCGTCGGCGGCGAGACACATCGCGTTGACTACGAGCCTGCGGAGTCTTCCACGGGGCTGTTCGGCGGAAACTCGAACTGGCGCGGGCCGGTCTGGTTCCCCGTCAACTATCTTCTGATCGAGTCGCTGCAAAAATTTCACCACTACCACGGCAAAGACTTTCGCGTCGAATGCCCGACGGGTTCGGGCCGCATGCTGACGCTCTGGGAGGTCGCGGCGGAAATCTCGCGCCGCCTGTCGCACATCTTCCTGCGCGACGGCGAGGGACGCAGGCCCGTTCACGGCGGCGCACAGAAGTTTCAGAGCGATTCACACTGGCGCGATCTTCTGCTCTTCTACGAATACTTCCACGGCGACGACGGCTCCGGCCTCGGCGCTTCGCACCAGACCGGCTGGACTGGACTCGTCGCGAAGCTCCTGCAACAGAGCGGCGAATAATGCAGGAGGCAGGAGCAGACAAGAACTTTGTTGAATTTGATGAAAGAAGAGTTCACCGCAGAGGCGCAGAGGACGCAGAGTTCACGCAGAGAAAAGCAAATCCTCTGCGCCCCCTCTGCGTCCTCTGCGCCTCTGCGGTGAATGGCTCGTGCTATAAGTTCAATTGGAATTGCCATAGACCGCGCGACGAAAGAGACTCGAATGAGTTCGGCCACGACGAGCATGACGAACGGTCTGACGACGCCGGGAGGCGAGTCGAGGTCTGCGGCGCGGACTGCATGCTACTACGCGGCCTTCGTCGCGTTCGGTCTGACAGGCGCGGCGCTCGGCCCGACGCTGCCGCGACTCATCGAGGGGGCGGGCGCGCGTCCGTCCGCCGTGGGGTCGCTGCTCGCGGCGCACTCGGTCGGATTCTTAGTCGGCTCGCTCGGCGGCGCGCGCCTGTTCGACCGCTTGAACGGCCACACGGCGATGGCCGGCTCTCTCATCCTGATGGCGGCGGGGCTTGCGGTCGCGCCGCTCGCGCCCACGCTTTGGCTTCTGGCCGCAGTCCTCGTCGCGCTCGGCGCAGCCGAATGCACGCTCGACGCGGGCGCGAACATGCTGCTCGTCGCGACGCACGGCGCGCGGACGGGGCCTTACCTGAACGGCCTTCATTTCTTCTACGGGGTCGGCGCGTTTCTCGCGCCCATCGTCGTCGCGCAGGCGGCGCGGCACGGCGAAGGAGTCGGGCCGGCCTTCTGGCTGCTCGCGCTGCTGGTGCTTCCCGTCGCCGTGCCCTTCTTCAAACTGTCGCCGCCCGCAGCGCCGCCCGCCTCCGCTCGCGGCGACGAGAGAGCGACGCGACGCGCGAGCCGCACGCTCGTCTTTCTTCTCGCGGCGTTCCTCTTCCTTTACCTCGGCGCGGAGGTCGGCTTCAGCGGTTGGATTTATACTTACGTCGTCACGCTCAGGATGAGCGACGCGGAAGGCGCTGCGTATCTGACCTCGGCCTTCTGGGGCGCGCTCACCGTGGGGAGACTTCTGGCCGTGCCGCTCGCGGCGCGCATCGGCCCGCGCGCGATGCTCGCGTCCGACCTCGCGGGATGCATGTTGAGCATCGCCGTCATCGTTTTAAGCGGCGGCTCTTTCTTCGCGGTCTGCGCGGGCACGCTCGGACTCGGCCTCTCGATGGCGTCCATCTTCCCCGCGACGTTCTGGCTCGCCGGGCGCGGCGTGGGGCTTGACGGGCGAACGACCGGGTGGCTTCTGGTCGGAGCGAGTTGCGGCGCGATACTCGTGCCGTGGCTCGCCGGGGTAATCTTCGACGCCGCGGGCGCGCGCGCCGTGATGATAGTCGTACTGCTCGATCTGGTCGCATCGGCGGCGATCTTCGTGCCGCTCGCCGTGCGCTCCGGGCATAAGTCGGACAGGGGTCTCTAACAAATTTCAGTTGAGCGTAAGGGGAAAAAGATTAACCACCGCAGACACAGAGGGCACGGAGGATGCACAGAGGGATTCAAAATCTCTGTGCTATCTCCGTGTACTCTGTGTCTGCGGTGGTTAATACTTTCCGCCACACAACTGCCTCTGAGAAGCAGACGGAGTTTTGACTATGACGATTCGCTGGACGCACATGACGATGGCCGTGGCCGAGTTTGAGCGGTCAATCGAGTTCTACAGCTCGTTCTGCGGACTCGCAATCGTGAGGGATCGAAGGCCCGAAGGCGGGACGGTGTGGCTCGGCCCGCCCACACAGACGGGCGAGCGGCCCGCGTTTGTCCTCGTCATCTCCGAGGGCGAGGTCGCGTGCCCCGTTGACCATCTCGGCTTTCAGTGCGACGCGCGCGGGGATGTAGAGCGCATCGCGGAGCGAGGGCGCGCGCTCGGCATACTCGTACACCCGCCGACCGATTCGGGCGGGAGCGTCGGCTTCTGGACGATGCTGCGCGACCCCGACGGCCACCTCGTCGAGTTCACATTCGGCCAGCCCATCGAGGGCCTGCGTTAGATACTTTCTCTCGGATGTACAGCGCGTAAGACTCACCGCAGAGGCGCAGAGGACGCAGAGGAAGCGCAGAGACTTTGCTTTTCTCTGCGCTTCCTCTGCGTCCTCTGCGCCTCTGCGGTGAACTGTCTTTCGCCTCACGTTCAATTGAATGGCTGTGACTACTCCAACTTCCCCTGCAACTTAATCTCGCGCGGTGCGCCCGCCGCGTCCGTGACGACGATGGGCGCGCGCCAAACGAGCGTCTTGATGCGGCACGTGCCGGTGTTGTCCTCGCGGCAGTAGAAGAGAGTCATGCGAACGCGAAGCTCGGACGCGCCCGGCGAGAGTGCGCGCAGAGGAAGTCGGAGCGGGAGTCGCAAATCTTTCGACGTGACGGCCAGAGAGTCTGTCCCTCCCTTCTCTAACCACGACGTTGAGCTTTTTCCGTCGCCCAAGAGCGCGAGGCGCGTCTTGCCGTCCGCGACTTCGACCCGATAGCGCTGCGGCGCGGACGGATTGAGGTGATGGCCCGCGGGCAGCGCGACATCAATGACGAGCGCGGCGTCTGGTTCGGCATCGCTCGTTAATGCGAGACGCTGCGGCGCGAGTTTTATCTCTTCCGCATTCGGCCCGGCGGTTTCCGCGTCGCCGTCCGTCGCGTTCGAGGCTTGCGCGGGCGGCACGAGGCCGCGTATGACGAGCGTCGCGCTCTGCTTCGTCTTGAGGTCAACGACGCGGACGGCGTGGTTGTTCGTGTCGGCGACGTAGAGACGCCCGCGCGCAACGCTCAAGCCGCCCGGCTCGTAGAAGGAGGCAAGAGCGCCGTCCGCCTGTCCGGGCCGCCCCGTTCCGACAAATATTTTGACGGTGCGCGCGCGCGGGTCGAGCAGCTTGATCTTGTGGTTGTACGTGTCCGCTACGAAGACCAAGCCTTCGTGGAAGAAGACGCCGAGCGGGTGCTGGAGACGAACGTCGTCGCCTTTGCCGTCGCGGTCGCCGAAGTCGAACAGGTCGCCTCCCGCGAGCGTCGTTACCTCTTCGTCAACAGAGGTCGGGAGCGAGACCTGCTTCAGCGCGGGCGAAGCCGTGACGCCAATCGCGCGAATGATGTTCGACTCGGAGTCGGCGACGTAGAGCGTCTTGCCGTCCGAGGCGAGGCCCGAAGGCTGCGCGAACGCGGCCTCGTCGCGCGCGCCGTCGTAGCGCGCCTCGCGCCCCGAGCCTGCGAAGACCGAGAGCTTCATGTCCTGCAAATCCATCTTCCAGATTTGGTGCGGCCCGGCCATCGCGATGTAGAGCGTGCGGCCCACGAGATGCAAGTCCCACGGCGAGCTGAGCGGCGGCCTCTTTATTGAGTCGAGCTTGAGCCGGTAGTCGCGCAACTGCTCGCCCGTGCCCGCGACTGTCTCGACGTTGCGCGCCTTCAAATCAACGCGGCGTATCAGATGGTTCCCGGTGTCGGCGACGTAAAGCGTCTCGCCGTCGAGCGCGAGTCCTTGCGGGCGTTGAAAGCTCGCCTGTTCAAACGTCCCGTCCTTCGCGCCCGCCTCGCCCGACCCGACGACGTAGAGGAGCGTTCCGTCGAGCTTTGTTACGACGACGCGGTTGTGGTTCGAGTCGGCGATGAAAAGGCGGTCGCCACGCTCGTCCGCGAGGAGCTTGCCCGGAAACGCGAGCGGTAGATCGCCCACCTTCGCGCGCTCTAAGGCGAGCTTCAAAGGCTGCTCGTTGAGCGTGCCGCGCTTACGCGCCTCTTCGACAAGCTGGCCGATGGCGCGGTCGAGCGCCGCGTAGTGTCCCTCGCCCGCGGCCTCTCCGACGACGTACCCGGCGGTGTCAATCAGCACGAGCGTCGGCCACGCCTGAACCGTGTAGGCGTTCCAGATTTTAAAGTCTGCGTCGTTTACGACCGGATGCTCGACGCCGTAGCGCACGACGATGCGGCGTATGTTCTCGGTCTCCTTCTCGTTCTCGAACTTCGCCGAATGCACGCCGATGACGACGAGCTGGCGCGCGTACTTTTCTTCGAGACGCTTGAGGTCTGGAATGACGTGGATGCAGTTGACGCAGCCGTAAGTCCAGAAGTCGAGCAGCACGACTTTGCCGCGCAAGGCCGCGAGCGACAAAGGCGCGTCCGTGTTCAACCACCCGCGCCCGCCCTCAAGCTCAGGCGCGCGCACGCGCCCTTCACTTTGCACCTCGTCACCGCCTTTCTCCTGCTGCCCTTGCGCCCGCGCGCCCAACGCAGACGCGAGCAGCACGCAGACAGGCACGACAAGCAACAACAATTTCTTTAACATCCTTATCTCCCCGCGAACAAATTTCCGCTCCAACTACATCCACGCCGCGCCGACTTTTATTCCGCGCACTCTCTACTCCGCCCGTCCGGCTTCGAGCAACTGATCCAGCCGCTCGACCGCGCGCCGCAGGTGCGGAATCGTTATCGAGCCGCCCACGACGAGCGCGACGTTGAAGGCGTCCAAAAACTCTTCGCGCGTGACGCCCACTTCGACGCATTGTTTGACGTGGTAGGTGATGCAGTCGTCGCAGCGCAGAACGGTCGAGGCGACGAGTCCCATCAACTCTTTCGTCTTCTTGTCAAGCGCGCCCTGCTCGTAAGCCTGCGTGTCGAGCGCGAAGAAGCGCTTGATGCCGAGATGGCCCGACCCCAAAAGTTTTTCGTTCATCTCCGCGCGATAGCGGTCGAATTCGTCCATCATCTTCCCCTTCCTCTGATTCAAGAATGAGACGCGCGCGATAGTTCCCCGCGCGAATTTACGCGCCGCCCGTGTTTATGGATTGCCGACATGTTATCAGAGCAAAGCGGAAACGCGACCGTAAGGGAGCGTATCTCTGCTCGCATGACTGAAACACGCTCCCTTGCGGTCGCGTTTCCGCCTGTCCTGCTAGGATGCCGCTCGGCGACCGTTCGCCATTTACGATTTACCATTCACCATTTACCATTTACCATTCACCTATGAACGAACAGGCATTCGCCACGCTCGAATACGAGGGACTACGCGCGCTCGTGCGCCGCTTCGCGCAGACGGAGATGGGCCGCGCGCGCGCCGACGAACTTGCGCCGCTCGCGTCTGCCGAAGAGGCGCGACGCGCGCTCCGCGCCGTCGGAGAGTGCGTCGAGATTCGCGCGCGCGGGGCGCGCTGGTCATTCTCGGAGCTTGCCGAACCCGCGGACTCGCTCGCGCGCCTTCACATCGAGGGCACAATCCTTGAGCCGCTCGTGCTGCTTGAGCTTGCGCGTCTGTGCGAGCAGGCGGCGGACGCGCGCTCGGCTGTCGGGGCGGAGCGCGAGACAGCGCCCGTCCTTTGGGCTGTGGTCGCGGAGCTGCCGCGCACGCTTCCGGGCCTCGCCGCGCGCGTCTTCTCGAAGATACTTCCGGGCGGCGAACTGGACGACCGCGCAAGCCCGGAGCTTGCGCGCATACGCTCGGACATCGTCCGCATGCGCTCGACCATCACGCGCTCGCTCGAATCCTTGATGCGCCGCACGGAGGACGCCATACAGGACGAGCTTGTGACGGTTCGCAACGAGCGCTTCGTCATCCCCGTGCGGAGCGACCATCGCGGACGCGTGCGCGGCGTCGCGCACGGCTCCTCGTCTTCGGGCGCGACCGTGTTCGTCGAGCCGCTTGAGACCATCGAGGCCAACAACGAGTTTCAGGCTCTGCGCGAAACCGAAGAGCGCGAGGTGACGCGCATCCTCTTCACGCTCACCGAAGAGCTTCGCGAGGAGCATCCCTCAATCGAGATGGCCGCGCGCGTCGTCGCCGAACTCGACTTCGTCAACGCGAAGGCCGCGCTCGCCGCGCACCTGCGCTCGGTCGAGCCGTTGATTGACGAGGGCGGCGCGCTTGAGCTTGTAGAGGCGCGGCATCCTCTGCTCGAAGAAAATCTGCGTGAGCAAAATTTGGAAGTCGTGCCCGTATCCTTACGTCTCGACGCCGAGCGGCCCGTCATGGTCATCTCCGGCGCGAACGCGGGCGGCAAGACCGTCGTGCTGAAGACCGCAGGACTTCTCTCGCTCATGGCCCTGTCGGGCCTGCACGTTCCGGCGCGCGAGGCGCGCGTGCCGCCCTACGCTTCCGTCCTCGCGGACATCGGCGACCGCCAGTCGCTCGCCGCGAACCTCTCAACCTTCACGTCGCACGTCGCGAACATTCGGCGCATGACCGAGCTGTGCCGCGCGCCTGCGCTCGTACTCTTCGACGAGGTGGGCACGGGCACAGACCCCGAAGAAGGCTCCGCGCTCGGCGTGGCGGTCGTTGACTACTTCCGCCGCGCGTGCGGCGCGCACGTCATCGCGACGACGCACTACAGCGGCCTGAAGATGTACGCCGCGAGCGAGGAGGGCGTCGCGAACGCGAG
>Ga0190275_10001402_pt1 | contig 17965 bp, 16 predicted proteins | sample Popmic550T_FD_133745 | JGI IMG/M metagenome (GOLD analysis project Ga0190275, IMG submission 133745) | Populus adjacent soil microbial communities from riparian zone of Yellowstone River, Montana, USA - 550 T | ecosystem: Environmental > Terrestrial > Soil > Riparian zone > Trees stand | place...
CGGGTGCCAATGCCAAACTCCTTTGCCATGACTTCCACGGAGGTGGGAGGACAGCGCTGGGGGGGAGGAGGTCCGAGTCGCATGACAGGCTCGGAGGAGGCACAGCTCCCTACCAGCGCGCAAGCGGCGACCATGGCCAGTGGGTTGGCCACGCTGGGGCTCGGGCTCCGAAGTTTCTCGGGGGCCTGCGGAGCGGTGGGGTTCTTGGCGAGAGGTTTCGTCCTCATCGGTGGACCTTTCTGCAGTGGGGAAGAGGGGGGCGCCTCGGCAAGCGTGAGGGGCCCCGCGTCAGGGGAGAGGCTCGCGGGGGAGGGGGAGCCCGCGTCACTCAGGGGCAAGGCCGGCGACAGCTCCACGGTGGGCGAGGGAGGGAGCACCTCGAGCGCGGACACAGGAGGTTGCGAGGCAGGTGCAACCGGCGGCCGGGAGCCCAGCTCTCCCCCTCGCCAGAGCGCCACCCCCAGCGCCGCGAGCAGCCCCAGGGCGGAGGCGGCGGCCACCCACTTGCGCCGCAGGTACCTCGGACTGCCCGGAGAGGCCCGCTCCACGGGCTCGGTGGGGGCTCTGCCCTCACTCAGGGAGGTGGGTCCAGGTGAGGCTTGCGCCCCCCCCCAGTCCTCCGGGCCCGAGAGGGGCCTCTCCGGGTTGTCCGCGCCGAGCATGACGGCCGGTCCCCCCATGCCCTCTGTCGTCGCGGCGTGCGCGCCGGGCGAGAGGGGCATGTCCAAGACGAGGGAGTCGTCATGCAGCAGCGCCTGGAACAGCTCATGGAGCGCCTGGCCGCTGGCGGGCCGCTCCTCGGGCCGCTTTGCCAGCAGCCGCAGCACGAGGTCCGCCAGCGCGGGCGGCACCTGGGGGTTGAGGACGGCCGGCGAGGCGGGCATCTCCGTCTCAATGAGCGAGGTGAGCACCTCCCGCGGCAGGGTGGGGGGGAAGGGCGGCGCGCGGGTGAGCACCTCGTAGAGGGTGGCTCCCAGCGCATACAGGTCATCCGTGGCCTGGAAGGGGTAGCGCGCGGAAGGGTCCGCGTACTGCTCGCGGTGGAAGCGCAGCGCCTCGGGGGTGCGCAGGTGCGGGGTGCCCGGGGGCAGCGGGCCCTCGGTGAGCGGCGAGGCGGAGCCGGCGTGCTCGCTGGCGCCGAAGTCCACCAGCACGGGCTCGCCATCCCGGGCGCGCACCAGGATGTTGGAGCCCTTCAAGTCCCGGTGGTGGATGGCCTGCGCGTGCAGCGCCTCCAGCGCGAGCGCCAGCGTGTCGAAGAGGCGGATCACCTGGCGCAGCGCAGGGCGCGTCTGCTGCACCCAGTCGGTGAGCATGGGGCCCTCCACGTAGTCCATGACGACGTAGTGGTAGCCGGTGCGGGGGTGAGGCCAGCGGCCGTGCGCCCAGACGCGGACGACGTTGGGGTGGGTGATTAGCAACAGGCATGCCAGCTCGCGCTGGGCGCGCGCATCCGTGTGGTTGGCGTCGTCGCTGTCCGGGCCATGCGCGGCGAACTTGAGGGCGTACTGCTCGCCGCCGCACTCGACGCGGAACACCGCCCCGAAGCCTCCGGCCCCCAGCCGCGCCTGGATACGGAAGGGGCCCACCATCATGTTCGGCATCAGGTGGAAGGGGTGCTGCATCGCGCGTGCTCCAGAGACATCCCGGGTGGAGCAGGCCCGCGTCTCCACTGGCCCATGCCTGCCGAGAGGGGCCATGTGACCCATGAGGAGGGGCTGAGTCAGTATGACCCGCGAGGCAGGTTGGTTCAAGAAAGAAGGACCTGATGGGTTGAGCCCGGTGGCGTGGCGGGCAGCCAGGGGAGAGGGCCTGCGAGGCGCTGGAGACGAGGCGGTGCGCGCGCTTGGGCACGGCTCGCGCTGGGGTCTGCCGCATGGTCGACGAGCTGGTGCGAGCGCTGGGGCTCCAGCCCCATCCCGAGGGTGGGTACTACAAGGAGACGTACCGCGCGCGGGCGCGGGTGGAGACGCCCCGAGGCGCGCGGGCCGCGGGCACGGCCATCTACACCTGCTGCCGCGCGGTGAGTTCGCGGCGTGGCACCAGGTGGCGTCGGACGAGGTGTGGCACTTCTACGACGGCGCGCCGCTCACGCTGTACCTGCTGAGCGAGCAGGGGCTGGAGTCGGTGATGTTGGGCCGGGACGTGGTGCGCGGAGAGCAGCCCCAGGTCAGCATCCCGGCCGGGGTGCTGCAGGCGGCGGCGCCGCGCGGGGACTACACATTGGTGGGTTGCACGGTGGCGCCTGGCTTTGACTTCGCGGACTGGGAGATGCCCGCGCGGGACACGCTCCTGGCGCGCTACCCAGAGCACGCCGAGCTGTTCCGCCAGCTCACCCGCCCGGGCTGATCGCCGGAAGGGAGCGCGGCCCGCCTCTCATGTTGCGGGGATGCCCTGAGACGGTGGGCGGATGTAGGTCAATGGGCACATGCACCCTGCTTGCTGTGTCGGTTCAGCGCACGGGCAGCTCGCTGAAATCCACTCCCTCCGAGATCTCGAGTCGCTTCACAGCCTCCACGAAGCGCTCGGTTCCGACGATCATCGTCTCGAAGTTGTCCAGCCGGAACAGATCCACATCCTCAGGAAGTGACTTCGCATCGAGGACAGGCTGATCCGGTCGGCGGAAGCCATCCCGGCCGCAGCGGGCACATGGCGGAGGGCGAGGTGGTAGGCACTGCTCGTGCAGTCGCCCCCGAGGCCATAGCTCTAGCTCTAGCAGCTCCGGGGGATTCTTCTGACGGAACCGCAGCTCCGCGCGACAGGCCTTCAGGCCGCGAACGCCTTCTGCCCGGAGTCGCTCCAACTCCTCGCGTCGAACGAGCAGTGCCTCCCAGGAAGGCCAGGCGAAAGCTCCAAAGTCTCCTTGAGCCGTGCCTCGCAACAGCCCGAGCCGCGTTCCGGGACGAAGCGGCGCGCCAGGTGGCGCCCAGGCGCGGACTCGCTCGCGGAGCCGCTCATACTCTTCCAGAGGCTCCGCTCGCGGCTCCTCGTATTTCGCTTGTTCAGGCAGCGAGGTGAGATCCGCGGATGGGTAGGCGACGGCCGTGTCTCCCCAGGTCGCGCCACATGCTGGGCAGCGGACACCGGGCAAGCCCCATCGATGCGTGGCGTCGATCCTTCCGTTGCGAGGGGGAGGGGTACTGGGCTTGAGCCAGTGGAAACGCATCTGTGGCATTCGATTACTTGCCGACGGGAGCGGGACGCACGCGCCAGTGATAGGGAACGATGGGGCCGGTGAGCTCGAAACGGAAGATCAACTTCACTGCGTGCCCCCAGATCTCAGCCGCTCCAGCTCGCTCGGCAACCGTTCCCGCCGGTCGTGGAATCGCCAGGGGATGATGAAGACGGGCAGTCCATTCCCAGGTTTGCCCTGCGGTCGGCCCCAGTTCCTCCCAGGACCACTGCCCGGAGGCGCCATGATGCCGCCCCGGTAAGCCAGCATCTCTGGCTTCGGTGGCACGTCCTCGCAGCGGTAGATGCCGCACGCCTCCTCACTGCATAGCAGCGTGACGCATTGATCGTCCTCGCCACATGCCTCGTCCCCATGCTCCACCTTCGCCCACGCCAGAGCGTCCATTTCCTCACGGTCCAGCTCTCTCAGCGCTGGCTCAGAGGACGCACACGCCGCCAGCAGCAGGATGCAAGGCAGCCTCCATATGCTCACTTGAGCGCTCATGCTCAGGAACATGTCATGACGCTCGGCACGCAGGGCGCGGGATTACTGGCGGTGCGACCCGCGGACTCGGCACTGCGCGTGTGCTCAGAGCGGGGAGGCCGGCGGTGATCCCGCGGGGCCCCGGGATTTTCGCGACTCCGGCAGGTAGAAACGTGGGAGAGTGGCCCTGGGTGGTGAGCCAGGAACATGATCCAGTCGGTCCGCTTCGAGAACTTCCGGTGCCTACGAGACGTGGAGCTGTCGCTGGAGCCGTTGACGGTTCTGGTGGGCCCGCCGGCCTCGGGCAAGTCGACGGTGCTGGATGGGTTGGATCTTCAGTTGGGCTGCGACGCGGCGGACTTCTGGCGGCAGGATGAGAGCCGGCCCGCAGTGGTGGAGTGGCGGTACGACAACAACAAGCAGGCGCGGGTCGAGTATCCGGTGGGCAAGCTGGACTCCACGCCGGTGCTGACCCACACGGTTCAGGCGCTCGCGCTGGATCTGATCTCGCTGCGGGAGGAGAGCAGCACGGGCCGCCAATCGACGCTGAACCGGACGGGAGACAACCTGGCGGGGGTCTTCGCCTCGCTCCAGACGGGGCAGCGGCAGCGGGTGGTCCAGGACCTGTGCCGGCTGGTGCCCGCGCTGGGGGATGTGGAGCTCCAGCAGACGGGCCCGCGCACGCAGCGGCTGAAGTTCCGGGACTGGTGGAAGACGGACATGTGGTTCACGCCGGACCGGGTGGCGGACACCGCGCTGCTGTGGCTGGCCCACCTCGTGCTGCCGTACCAGGCGCCGCCGCCGGATGTGATCACGCTCGACATGCCCGAGCGCACCCTGCCGTCCATGATGCGCAGCGAGTTCATGAAGCTGATGCGGGGGCTGTCGACGGGCGAGCTGGGAGGCACTCCCGTCCAGGTGGTGATCGCGACGTCCTCGCCCGGACTGCTCAAGCACGTAGGGTCGCGGGAGCTCCGCGTGCTGTCTCGCTCACCTGACGATGGCGCGGCCAGGGTGAGCGCGTCGCCAGAGGACGTTGCGGACTGGCGGCAGCGGCTCGAGATGATTTGAGGCGAGCTCAGGGCCTCCGCAGGCGCGTCGGGTGCGTGTAGACGTTGAAGCGTCCGCCGCGCACGAACGTGGCGAGCGTCACTCCCGAGCGCTCCGCGAGATCGATCGCGAGCGAGCTGGCCGCTGACACGCTGGCCACCACGGGAATCTGGGCCACGGCCGCCTTCTGCACGATCTCGAAGCTCGCGCGCCCGCTCACCACGAGCACCCCGGGTGGGCGCTCGGGCCGCGGCGACGTGCCGCTCGGTGAGGCCCGGGAGGCTCTTACCCCCCCGCTGAGCACCAGCGTGCCCACGGCCTTGTCCACCGCGTTGTGCCGTCCCAGGTCCTCGGCCCAGGCGAGGAGCTCCCCGCTCGCGTCCAGCACCGCCGCCGCGTGCACGCCTCCCGTGCTCGCGAAGTTGCGCTGCACGTCGCGCAGCCGCTCGGTGGCATGGGCCACCACCTCTGGCGCGAGCACCAGCCCCGGCGGCACCGGTGTGCACACTGCCATCAGATCCTCCACGGTCCGCCGCCCGCATACGCCGCACGCGGCCGTGGTCAGTGTCCCCCGCCGCGCCGCGCTCACCCGCTCCACCTCCAACACCAGCCCCGGTGCGGGCGTCACCTCGATGACGTTGCCCCAGCCCTCCTCGCCCGGGCGTCCGCAGTACGTCACGCCGCCCAGGTCGTCCACGGAGCGGAGGATGCCCTCGGAGAACAGGAAGCCCACCGCGAGCTCCCGGTCCTGGCCTGGGGTGCGCATGGTGATGGCCACCGTGTCGCCGCTGACGCGGATCTCCAGCGGCTCCTCCACGGCCACGGAGTCCTCTTCAGGCGCCGCAGCTCCCTCCTCCGAGAATCGCACCACCATCCGCCGGGTGATGCCCTTCTCCTCACGGCTCATGGGCCTGCCCCCGCGCCAGACGCGTGATGAAGAGGGCGATCCCCTGCAGCTCCGCTGTCCCAAAGCGCCGCATCCCTTCAGGCGCGTCTTCGGGCAGCCGGGGCGCGTCGGTCACCACCGCCAGCACATCCGAGCGCGTCGCGGCCAGCAGTGGACCGTGGCCCTCGCGCCACACCTCCAGCTTGGGCAAGGGCCCGTCCTTCCAGCCCTCCACCAGCACCAGCTCCACCGCGTCCGCGAAGCGCCCGAGCAGGGGGAGCAGTGCCTTCTCCGGCGCCTCCTTCACGGAGAGCTGCACACCCGCGGGAGTGGCAAAGGCGACCAGCGCGGCCCCTCCTCGCTCGAAGCGGGCGGTGTCGCTGCCGTCGCGGTGTAGCGGGTGCGGATCCGACGAGTGCTTCACCACGCCCACTCGCAGGCCGTGGGCGCGCAGCTCGGGCACGAGGCGCTCCACCAGCGTCGTCTTCCCCACGCCGGACCAGCCGATGATGCTCAGCGCGGGGGGCGCCTTCATCCCTCCACCGCCACGTACCGGGGCCTGTCGAACAGCTCCACCTCCACCTCATCGCCCTCGGCGAAGTCCGCGCGGCCGGGCGGCAGGATGGCGAAGCCCTGGGCACCCACGTTCTGGAGGATCTGCCCCGCGCCCTGGGGCCGCAGCCCGGCCCATGGCAGCCCGCCGCCCTCGCGGTGCTCCAGCGTGGTGGTGATGAGGTAGGCGAGGCCCGCCTGCTTGTGCCGTCCCTCCGAGAGCCGCGCACGCAGGCGCCGTCGCTCCTCGCGCACTCCTTGGAACCGGAGCAGCAGCGGCCGGCCCAATTGGTCGAACGCGACGGTGGCCGCACCGGGGTTGCCTGGGAGCACCACCACCGCCAGGGCTCCGAGCCGCGCCACCGCCACCGGCTTGCCGGGCTTGAGGGCCACACCGTTCACGAGGAAGCGAGCGCCCAGCTCCGCGAGCACGCTCTTGACGAGATCCTTGTCGCCCACGGAGGCGCCGCCCGTGGTGATGAGAACGTCCGCCCGCTGCGCCAGTGCCGTGAGGGTGGCGCGCAGCGCAGCCTCGTCATCGCGGGCCCTCTCCGTGGCGACGACCTCGGCGCCAGCCTCGCGGGCCAGGGCGGCGATGAGGTGGAGGTTGCTCTCGTAGACCTGGTGGGGCAGGGCGGGCATCCCCGGCGAGACCAGCTCGTCCCCGGTGGCGAGCACGGCCACACGCGGCGCACGACGCACGAGCGCGGTGGTGGCACCCATGGACGCGAGCACGCCGAGCACGTTCGCATCCACGCGCTGTCCGGCTGTGAAGAGGGGAGCGCCCGCCAGCACCTCCTCTCCCATGCGTCGGATGTCATTGCCGGGAGGGACGGTGATGAAGAGGGAGACCAGGCCACTCTCGTCGGCGCGGGCGGCCTCCTGGCGGACGACGGCATCGGCGCCCACGGGGAGGGGAGCACCGGTGAAGACACGAGCGGCCTCGCCGGACTGAAGGGCGCGTGAGGGCAGTGCCCCGGCATACACCGTGTCGACGATGCGCAGGCGCGCCGGCTGATCTCGGGTGGCACCGAGCGTCTCCTCGGCGCGCACGGCCCACCCATCCATGGCGGAGTTGTCGCAGCCGGGCAGCGAGCGTGAGGCGCTCACGGCCGTGGCGAGGAAACGGCCATGAGCCAGGAGCAGCGGCAGCGGCTCGGGTGGCGCCGGAGTGACGGCGTCGAGTGCGGCTTGCTGCGCGGAGCTGAGAGAGGTGAGTGCCATGGGAGTTCCCGTGAAGCCCCCAGCCTCCACCAAAACCGCCGGGGGAGAAACTCCCGCGAGCACGCGCGACGCCTGCCGGGCCGTGCTCCACTCGCTCCCTCCTGGCGAGTCCGCAGGCGCGATGCTCGGCAGAACGCCAGGGACCCGTGGAGTACCTCTGCTAGCCTGGGGCCATCCCCCTGGAATCCGGTGGCTCTGGGGGCAGTCGGCCAGGCTCCGGCGGATTCATGGACTTCTTCCCAGACGTGACGCTGGCGGTGGTGGCCGGAGGCCAGGGCCGGCGGCTGTCAGGAGTGCCCAAGGGGCTGTTGAAGCTCGGGGAGGGCACGGTGCTGGAGCGGCTGCTCGGACTGGCGCCGCTGTTCGCGGAGGTGGTGCTGGTGGCGAATGCACCCGAGCCCTACGCCCACTTCGGGCTGCGCACGGTCGCGGACGCGGTGCCGGGCAAGGGCGCTCCGGGCGGGGTGCATGCGGCGCTGGGGGCTGCCAGGACGGCCTGGGTGCTGGCGGTGGCGTGCGACATGCCCTTCGTCCAGCCGGAAGCGGTGCGCGTGCTGCTGGAGGCGCGAGCCTCCGAGGTGGACGCGGTGTGCTTCACGGTCCAAGGCCGGGTGGAGCCGCTGCTCGCGGTGTACCGCGCCTCCCTCGCGGGCCCATGGGGCGAAGGGCTGGAGGCGGGGGACCCGTCCCTGCGCGAGCTCCTCGCGCGGAGCCGCGCGAGGCTGTTGCCGGAGGAGGCGCTCCGGGCGGTGGACGCCGAGCTGCGCTCGCTGGTGAACGTGAACACGCCGGAGGATCTGCGCCGCCACGGCCTCACGCTCCCGTGAGCCCGCTCATGGACAGTGCAGGGTAACGGTCGCGAACAGATCCGTGATCTCGAACGGCTTCTTGAGGATGCCCTGCGTGCCTGGCAGGGGAGGTCGCCCGCTGGCGGTGACGATGACGACCGGGACGGGGTTCAGGACCGGGTCCTGCCGCACGTGCCGCAGGAAGTCCTCGCCGTTCATCACCGGCATCATCAGATCCAACAGCACCAGACACGGGGGGCCCATCTGGCTCAGCACCTCGAGCCCCTCCTGCCCGTTGGAGGCGACGGCCACCTCGAAGCCCTCGCTCTCGAGGAGCTCGGCCATGGCGGCGCGAATGTCCTCGTCGTCCTCCACGATCAGGATGCTGCCTCGATGTCCACTCGTGCTCACGCGAGGATTGTAGGCAGCCCCAGGGGAACCGGGAGGTTTCTTGGACGAGCCTCTGTCGGATTCCAACGGGGGGATTGCCCTTCAGAGTGTCTTTCGGACGCTCGGCCTTTCACTCAGGGTGAGCGCTGAAGCCGAGCCAGGTGTCCGAGAGGCCACCCTGTAAGGAGGGGCGCTCACACCCCCGTGTCCGGTACAGTGCCAGATCGGGACGGTAGTCAGCCGGAACGGACCACTGCAATGCGTGAGGGAAGCTTCGCCGATGAATCCACGATCGGCGTGCGGAAGCGAGATATCAGCGAGCCGGTCGCGCGCCTTGTCCCGGCGTTGACCATCGTCTCGCACCCCATGGCCCACCGAGTGGGCGAGCGGTTGGTGCTGGATGCGCTCTTGTCGGGCCGCGCGGTGGAGGTCTCCCGGAACGCCCCGGACTTCATGCGCCCGGACGCCGTGCTCGGCACGCCCCTGGCCGATCCCTTCCTGAGCCGCAAGCCGGTGGTGTTCTCGCAGGGCCCTGGGGGCAGTGTCCGGCTGTCCCCGGGAGATGGCATCAAGGTGACGCTGGCCGGCGAGCTGCTGCGCGAGCTGTGGGAGTTCTCGCCCGAGGAGCTGGCGGTGGGCGTGGCGCTGGAGCTGGCCGAGCGCGTGGTGGTGCTGCTGCACTGGGCGGACCCCTCGGCGAGCGCGGCCGTGGACGCGCTGGGCATGGTGGGCACCAGCGTGGGCATCCAGCAGGTGCGCCACCACATCGAGCAGGTGGCGGACCTGAGCGTCCCGGTGCTCATCCGCGGGGAGACGGGCTCGGGCAAGGAGCTGATCGCCCGTGCCATCCACCAGAGCAGCCGGCGCAGGGACAAGGTCTTCATCAGCGTCAACATGGGCGCCATTCCCAAGGAGCTGGCGCCCGCGGAGCTGTTCGGCGCCACGCGTGGCGCCTTCACCGGAGCGGTGAAGGACCGGGAGGGCTTCTTCCGGGCCTCGCACGACGGCTCGCTCTTCCTGGATGAGGTGGGCGAGGCGCCGCCCGAGGTGCAGGTGATGCTGCTGCGGGTGCTCGAGACAGGGGAGATCTTCCCCGTGGGCGAGCGCACGCCCGTGAAGGTGGACGTGCGGCTCATCGCGGCGACGGACGCGCACCTGGAGCAGCAGATCCAGGAGGGACGCTTCAAGGCGCCGCTGCTCCACCGGCTGGCGGGGTACGAGATCCGGGTGCCACCCCTGAGAGAGCGGCGGGAGGACATCGGGCTGCTCTTTCACTACTTCGCGCGCGAGGAGCTGGAGTCCATCGGCGAGGCGTGGCGGCTGAAGCCGGAGGACTCGTCCACCGAGCCGTGGCTGCCCGCGCCGCTGGCCTCCCGGCTGGTGCGCTTCGGGTGGCCGGGCAACATCCGGCAGCTGCGCAACCTCACGCGGCAGCTCATCATCGGCAGTCGCGGGCACTCCCGGCTGCGGCTGGACCCGCGGCTGGAGAAGGAGCTGGAGGCGTCCATGATGCCTCGGCCCGGACGCCCCATCCTCTCCTCCGGGCCCACCGTGAGTGTGGAGGTGAAGCCCTCGTCCGCGTCAAAGCCTCTGCCCGAGGCGAAGGGGCCTGCCCGCCGCAGGGCCTCGGACGTCTCCGAGACGGAGCTGCTCGCCGCGCTGCGGGAGAGCGCGTGGGACCTCAAGGCCGCCGCCGACCGGCTGGGCATCCCCCGCTCCTCCATCTACGACTTGATCGACAAGAACCCCCACATCCGCACCGCCGGAGACCTCACCGTCGAGGAGATCACCCGCTGCTTCCAGGAGTGTGGGGGGGACCAGGAGGCCATGGCGCAGCGCCTTGAGGTCTCCAAGCGGGCGCTCGGCCGTCGCATCAAGGAGCTGGGCCTCGAGTCCAGCGAGAGCTGATCCCCACGCCAGGCGGGTGTGTCGACCGTCGGCCCGACGTGTCGACCGGCTCGTCCGACGTGTCGGAAGTTGTCAGCGGCCCGGTGTTTCTTAACAGACAGGTCTGACAAAGCCGGAAAAATGGCCGTCCTTTCGGGTATTTGGGCGTGGCATCGCGATTGCTATACCCTCTCCTCGTCAAAACAAAACAAAACGCAGGGGGATCATCATGGCGAACGAGAACGACACCACGACGCAGACGGGTGGCAGCACGGGCACTGGCAGCACCTCCGATGCAGGTGGCGGCACGAGCAAGGGCGATGATGTGCCCGTCACGCCGGGCTAGTCGGCTCGACGCCGGGAGCTGGCGGGGGGGCCAGCCCGGTCACACGTAAAGGTTTGCTGTACTGCAGCGGGAGAAGTCTTCCCTGGCTCGCATCCGTGAAGCTACTGCCCACCAGTGGGGGCCTCTGGGGCCCCCCGGACCATCATCAACTTGGCACGTAGCCGCAGAGCTTCCGGATGCTCGGGACAGGATTCGAGCACCTCTTCCGTCAAGGCGAGGCCGCGTTCCAGCTGGGGGGCTGGGACGCGGCCCGCATCCTTTTTCCAGAGCGCCCACACGTGGTGCAGCGAGGCAAATGCCAGCTGCGTGTCGGCCAGGCCCGGCTCCAGCGCGAGAGACTGCTCGAAGACGCGCGCCGCCTCTGCGAAGTCCTCTTCTCGCGCCTGCCCGCGTCGCGCCTTCCAGCGCAGCAGGACCGTGTGCGCCTCTCCCAGGTAGCTCCAGGCTTCGGCGTCTCGCGGATTGTGGGCGAGCGCCTCGCGCAGCTCTTTCTCGGAGCGCTGCAGGGTCGCGCTCGGATCCCGCCCTCGCGTCAGCTCGGACTCCGCGAGCGTCTGGAGCACCTTGCCCAGGTTGGTCCGGGGCAGGGAATACTCCGGGTCCTGCTGGAGCGCCTTCTCGAAGGAGGCCACGGCCGCGCGCACGCTGGGGGTGGGCTCTTCTCCTCGGGCCTCCCGGTACAGAGCGCGCATGGCGTGGACCAGGCCCAGGTCATTGTAGGTACGAACCTTGGGGGCCAGGAGGAGGGCCTGCTCGGAGGCGGTCTGGGCCTCGTCGAGCAGTGGGAAGGGATCTCCTCCGCGCATCCAGGCCTGGCGCGCCTGGCCGAGCAGTGTCTTGGCGACCCCATTCTGGAGCTGCTGGCTGTTCGAGTTGATGGCGAGCCCTTGCCGGTAGAGCTCCAGCGCCTTGGCCAGCAGGGAGGGCGCGTCGTCAGAGCACTTGCGCCGCTCGGCCCGCACCACGTTGACCTCTCCACCGTAGTAGTACGGCACCCAGTGCTTGGGGTTGAGCTCCAGCCCCCGGCGATTGGCCTCCCAGGCCTGCTTGAGATCGTCCTCCTGGCCCCCCGGCTCCAGGGCGCGCTTGAAGTAGGCCCGTCCGAGGTTGATCCATGCGTCCGGGATGCGGGCATCGAGCCGCGTGGCCTCGCGCAGGGCCTCAATGGCCTGGTTGCGGTGTGCCTGCGAGCGGGTGCCGACGTCTTCCTCGTAGGTGGCCCACTGGGAGTGGATCAACCCGAGGATGGTGTGGAACTCGTAGTCCCGGTCCTTGGGGGCAATGGCCTGCAGGGCCTGGTCGGCCTCGCGGAGCGACGCGAATGGATCCTCGTGGCGGTTCTTCCTGCAGCGCGCCTGCTGGAAGAAGATGCGCCCCAGCTCCAGGTGCACCTCCCAGGCAGGGTGCCCGCGCTGGAGGGCCGAGCGTGCCGCGCTCAGGGCCACATCGACAGAGGCCTGGGCGTCCACCCAGCGGTTGTTCTGGTTGTCCGCGAGCCGCCGATGGAAGCGCGCCTTCAGCATCAGGGCGGCCGCCTCATCCGGTGAGGCCTGGAGCGCGCGCCCCGCCGCCTCCATTCCCCGCTGGAAGGCAGGGAGCACGTCGCCCTGGCTGTAGACCTCCATGATCATCGCGGTGTACTCGAGCTTGGCCAGCGCCTGGTGGACGGCGGGCACGCTCCTGCCAATGGCAGCGGCGGCGGCGTAGGCGCGGCGGCCCGCCTCGAAGTCGGCCCGCGCGCCCTCGAGGTCTCCCTGGTTCCAGCGCCGGGCGGCTCGGGCCTGGAGGATGTCTCCGCGCAGCTGGGGAGCCTCGTAGAACCAGGGCAGGCGGTTGCTCATGGCGTCCAGCCGTGTCAGCGCCTCGTCGAAGTGGTCCTCATAGAAGGCGATGAGGGCGGCCACGTACTCGGAGGAGTGCACCTCCGCGCCCTGGCTCCGGCGCAGCCAGTCCAGGGCCGGGTCTCGGTAGAGGGTCTGGATGTCGCGCCGGCGCTCCTCGATGCTGCGCAGCCGCTCGGCCTCCAGGAGCTGATCCTGGTACAGGCGGCCGAGCACCAGGGCGAGTGAGTAGGCCACGCGCGGATCCGTGAAGCCGCTCTGCCAGGCCATCTCCAGGTGAGTGCGCGCCGAGGACTCGTCGCCGAGCGCCAGGTAGCCGCGGGCCAGCGCATAGTGGCCTGGGCCCACCGCCAGCGCACCCGCCTCGCGGATCTGCACCTCCAGCTCGGCCATCCTGTCGCGGATCTTCTCGCGGTCCTCACGCGTGTCGTGCAGGGGCGAGAGCCCCGAGTAGCGGGCCAGCGCCTCGATGTGCTCCACCTTCTCGGTGAAGCTGCGGGCGAGCTGCTCGCGGCGGGTGGCCTGCGAGTGCGTATAGAGCGCCCAGCCCAGGGCGAGCGTGACGGCCAGCAGCGCCACGGCGGCCACGCTCACCACGAGCCGGTGCTTGAGGGCCTTCTTGCGCAGCCGGTACCACAGGCCGGTGGAGCGGGCCTGGACGGGCTCACCCGCGAGGAACCGGTCCAGGTCCTCGATGAGCGCGCGCGCCGAGTCGTAGCGCGCGGACCGGTCCTTCTCCAGGCACTTGAGGACGATGGCCTCCAGGTCCGTGGGGACGTTCGGATCCAGGGCTCGCGGCGGCGTGGGCTCCACGGTGGCGATGTTGTTGAGCACCTCCAGCCCGTTGGCGCCGGGGATGACCTGGTGGCCGGTGAGCAGGAAGTAGAGCGTGGCGCCCAGGCTGTAGACATCCGCGCGGCGATCCAGGCCCTCCAGCTCGCCGCGGGCCTGCTCGGGGGCCATGTAGTGCGGCGTGCCGACGGCGGAGCCCGAGGTGGTGGTGCCCTTCTCGCTCCAGTCATAGGCCAGACCGAAGTCCATGACGAAGGGCTTGAGGCGGCCGTCGTCCGTGCGCTCCACCAGGATGTTGGAGGGCTTGAGGTCGCGGTGGATCAGCCCGGCGCGGTGGGCGGCATGCACGCCCTCGGCGGCCTCCCGGAGCACCAGCACCTTCTGCTCCACGGTGAGCTTGAGCTCGCTGGCCCCCTGGTCCAGGGGCAGCCCGTCCACGAACTGCATGGCGATGTAGGGCTTGCCTTGGACCTCGCCCACCTCGTGGACCTGGCAGACGCGCTCGTGCTCCACGCGGGCCTGGGCGCGGGCCTCGGACAGCAGGCGGCGGACAAGCTGCTCGTCATCTCCCTTCACGAACTTGAGGGCGACGTTGCGGCGCAGGCTCCGGTCATACGCCAGGAAGACGCGGCCCATGCCGCCCTGCCCGAGGAAGCGGACGCCCTCGTAGCGCTCCCAGCCCGGCACGGGGAAGGCCGGGTCGGCCTTGTCGCGATCCGCCAGGGTGAGCGCCGGGCCCAGCGTGGCCGCCCCGCCCGCGGTGGCCCGCGGCACGAATGTCTTCTCCACGTCGGCCTTGCGGAGGTCGGCCAGGGACTCGTCGGAGATGACGCCCCGCTCCTTGAGCAGGGCCATGGGGCTCTTCCCCAGACGGAGCGCCTCCTCGCGCAGCGCACCGGCCTCCTCACGCGTGAGGAGGCCTTCGGCCAATGCCATGCGTAGCTCGGCCTCAAGGTCTTCGGGCATCAAGGCTGGCTCCGAGAGGGGACTCGGGGAGGGGGGGCATGGCGCATCACTGCCCTGCTCGGGCAACGGGGCAGGGTGTGAATTATTGTAGATTCACGGTAAGGGCAAGCGGGAGGCTTACACGCCCGGGGCGTGGAGGCGCACGGGGATGCGGCGGCGGCCGAACGAGCCCGGGGCGGCATCGAAGCGGCCAGGCACCCGAGCGCCGCAGTCCGGGCACTGGCCCTCGGCCGTCACCCGGTACTCCAGCAGCTGGTACCAGTCGCGGACGATCAGCGAGGCGCCGCAGCCGCCGCAGGAGGTGGTGTCCCCCTCGATGTCGTGCACGTTGCCCATGTACACGTGGCGCAGGCCGGTCCGCCGGGCGATCTCCCGGGCGCGCCGCAGCGTCTCGGGAGGCGTGGCCGGCACGTCCATCATCTTGAAGTCCGGGTGGAAGGCGGAGAAGTGCACTGGCACGTCCGGGCCGAGCCGGGAGTACACCCACTCGGACAGCTGCGTCAGCTCCGCGTCGGAGTCGTTCTGCCCGGGGATGAGCAGCGTGGTGAGCTCGAACCACACGCGCGTCTCGTGCTTGAGGTACTCCAGCGTCTCGAGGATGGGCTGCAGCTTCGAGAAGGTGACGCGGTGGTAGAAGTCCTCGGTGAAGGCCTTCAGGTCCACGTTGGCCGCGTCCATCTTCGCGTAGAAGTCGCGCCGCGGCTCGGCGTGCATGTACCCCGCCGTCACCGCCACCGTCTGGATGCCGCGTGCGTGGCACGCATCCGCCACGTCCATGGCGTACTCGGCGAAGATGACCGGATCGTTGTAGGTGAACGCCACGCTCTTGCAGCCCAGCTCCTGCGCCTTCTGGGCGATGGCCTCGGGCGAGGCCTGGTCCATGAGCCTGTCGAGCTCGCGCGACTTGGAGATGTCCCAGTTCTGGCAGAAGCGGCACCCCAGGTTGCACCCCGCCGTGCCGAACGAGAGCACGCTGCTGCCGGGGTAGAAGTGGTTCAGCGGCTTCTTCTCGATGGGATCCACGCAGAACCCGGACGAGCGCCCGTAGGTGGTGAGCACCATCTGGTCCCCCACGCGCTGGCGCACGAAGCAGAAGCCGCGCTGGCCCTCGTTCAGCTTGCAGTCGCGCGGACACAGGTCGCACTGGATGCGCCCGTCCTCGAGCCGGTGCCACCACCGTCCTGGGTATTCGAGGCTCATGCCCGGAGCTCCTCCCCTCCCTCCATCATTATCTCCCTGCGAGCCCTCATGCCGGGGGATGGAGCCTTGAGCGCCGGAAGCCTTGGGAGCCTGGCTGGACCCTGACTGGGAGGCCAGTCCCCCGCTGCCGCCCTCAGGTGCCCAGGGGCTGGCCCAGCAGCTCGCGCCGCCACTCGCCCAGCCGCTCGAACTCCTCCTCCGGCCACGTGCCCAGGTGCACCAGGACGATGCCGCCGTCCGAGGCCGTCAGGCTCGCATCCACATGGACGCTCGGCTCCACCACGCTGTTCGGAGGGTCGACATAGCCCTCCTGCTGCTCCAGCTCGAGCGAGGTGAGCCTCGCGCCCGGGAACTCGGCGAAGCAGACCTCGAGGAACTCGTGCGGGGGGCGGTACGGCGGCGGTGCGCCGATGTGCATGCCCCACGGATCCATGCGCCGCGCGAGGGTGGTGTCGCGCACCCAGCCGAGCGCGGCCCGCTCGTACAGCGGCCCGACGTGATCCACCGCCTGCGCATGCCGCATGCCGTCCTGCCCGCGCAAATGCAGGGTGTAGTGGGGGCGCTCGCCCGGCCACCACCAGCTCAGCTCGAAGCGATCTCCCGGGCCCGACTCCTCAGGAGGGAAGAGCGCCTCCAGGTGCCGGAGGAACAGCTCCTCGGTGAGGCTCAGCCGGTGCTCGCGCAGGGTGTGCCAGTCCGTGCGGGAGAAATGCAGGACCCGCGCGCGGTAAGCACGTGGATCCGTGTTCAGCAGCTCTACCCAGTCGTCGCTCATCGGGGCGGAGACAGCCTACTCCTTAAGGGCATCCAGGTCTCCTCCGTGCTCATGCCCTCGATGGCCGCAGCGCGTCTCCTCGGCGTGGCTTTCGGGGCACGCGGGGTGGTCCGGGATGTGGTGAGATTGCGCGAGCGAGAGGAGTGCGCAAGGTGCTCAGCAGGGTTGAAGCTCCTGCTCAGATGCGGGAGAAGTCCGCAGTCAGGATGTGCAGCACCCTGACCGCGCGAGACCCCTGCCTTCATGAAGCTCCGGGAAACCATCGAGTATGCGCGAGCGCTCTTCGTGGAGCTCTGGGTCGGGCTCTGGAAGGACCATCCCCGCTTCCAAGATCAGGAGGGCGAGGTCCGGCGCAATGAGGTGGTGGAGACCACGGTGCAGGTCCGCAAGCTGCTTGACGAGGGGAAGAAGCCGCCAGCGGAGTGGAATGACCTGGTGCGATTGAGCGCGCTCGATGTGTTTCTAGCCGAGCACGCTGGGAGCGGGTCCACAGGGGTGAAGACTCAGATCTCGACCCCCGTGCGGCTGGGAGATGGGCAGCTCTACCACCTCTACCGCCGTCCTCAGGGAATGAGGCAGGGGCGTGTCGAAGGGAAGGTGGGGCACCTCCGCAACTGGACCCGGCATCATTGGGTCATCTCCGAGGCGCTGGGCGGCTATCAGGTCGAGATCCGCAAGCCGCGCGACTACCTCTTCGAGAAGCTCGCGGACATGCATGCGAAGGGAGAGCGTCTGCGGGTGGCGATCTGCCACTTCGAGGACGGAGTGAAGCTGAAGTTGGCGAAGCCGCATCCGCCCTCCTGGAGAGCGGAGAGTCTCACGGATCCAGAGACCCGCTGGCAGACCGTGAGGGGCTTCCTGGAGCAGGCGCGGGCCGCCCGAGCCCACGTGCTGGTGCTCCCGGAGCTCACGGCGACTCCCGCTCACCGCGAGCGCGTTCAGCAATGGCTGGAGGAGCAGTCGGCGACACACGGGATGATCCTGGTGCTGCCAGGGAGCTTCCACGAGGCGGATGGCGCGAACCCCGACAAGGTCTTCAATCGAGCCGAGCTGCTGGACGTCTACGGGCACCCCGTGCTGGAGCATCTCAAGCTCCTGCCATTCGGCGAATGGGGGGAGCACGGAGCTGAGGACATCCACACCGGGAGGCGGATCCACCTCATGGGCCTGCCGATGGGGATGCTGGCCATGCCCATCTGCCTGGACTTCTGCGAGGCGGACGGGCCCGTGCCCGGAGTCTGGAAGGACATCGGTCCCGAGTGGGTGCTCGTCCCTGCGATGGGAGATGCCTCCAGCCGCAGGGCTCATGCCAGAGCGGCCACACAGCTCTTCACCACGCGTGGCAGCGTCACCGTGCTCGCCAACCAGCCCAAGAGCGAAGGGGCAGTGGCACCGGGATTCGTCAACCATGGCCAGAGGCCGGACGCCACTGTATGGCAAGGTGAGCCCGCGCCCAGCTTCCAGGTCATCGAGGTCGACCTCCGTGTGGATCTGGCGAAGGGAACAGAAGGGGAATGAAGGCGGTAAACTAGAGTAAACATCCCCGGTTCACTAGAGTTTACTCATGCCGCTGGACTTTGAGACCGTTGCCCCCGAGGACCTGGCGTTCCACG
>Ga0190275_10001403_pt1 | contig 17961 bp, 14 predicted proteins | sample Popmic550T_FD_133745 | JGI IMG/M metagenome (GOLD analysis project Ga0190275, IMG submission 133745) | Populus adjacent soil microbial communities from riparian zone of Yellowstone River, Montana, USA - 550 T | ecosystem: Environmental > Terrestrial > Soil > Riparian zone > Trees stand | place...
GAAGCCGTCGCCGCCATCGATCAGGTCGGCGCCGGAGCCGCCGCTGACGAAGTCGCTGCCGCCGAGCGCCGCGATCGTGTCGCCGCCGCCGGTGCCGATCAGGAAGTCGTCGTCAGCGGTGCCGGTGATCGTCTCGCCCGCCAAAGCGTATCCGTCGGGATGGTAGCCGGGCACGAAATTGGCCTCGGTGAAGTCGTCGGCATCGCTGTTCTGGAAGACGATCAGCGTCTCCCAGTCCGAGCCGCCGCCGGCGCCGTCCTGGTCCCACTGGAGCAGGGTGTCGGCGCCGTCCTGCAGCAGCCGAAGGAAGCCCGAGCCGAACGGGTTGGAGTTGACGTCCCAGCCCGACAGCAGGCCCAGCAAGGCCCCGTCCTCGCCCGAAAGCCTCATCACGTCGCCGCCGGCGCCCGGGGTGAAGTCGGTGACGATGATCGCCGCCCCCCCGACGTTCGCATGCGCGAGCTCGATCGTGTCGCTGCCGCTGCCGGTGGTGATCGTGCTCGCGAAGCTGCGGTAATAATGGCGGATCGTGTCGTTGCCGTCGCCGCCATCGATCGTCTGCGCCGCGTCGGTCGAGTCGGCGATGAGCTGGTCGTGGCCGAGGCCCCCGATCAGCACGTTGGCGCCAAGCCCGCCCGCCAAATAGTCGTCGCCGTCGCCGCCATCGAGACCATCGTCGCCCCCCTGGCCGTCGAGGCTGTCATTGTTCGCCCCGCCCGACAGCTGGTCATCGCCTTCGCCGCCGACAAGAACATCGTCGCTGTTGCCGCCCTCAAGCAGGTCGTTACCCGCATCGCCGTACAGTTGATCGGAGCCGTCGCCGCCCGACAGCTGGTCATCGCCATCTTCGCCAGCCAGACTGTCACTGCCGGCCTGGCCGGACAGCTGGTCGTCGCCATCGCCGCCCGACAGGATGTCCTCGCCACTGCCGCCTTCGATGGTGTCGTTGTCGCCCTCGCCGTTCAAAAAGTCGTTGCCGTCGCCGCCAAGAATGAGATCGATGCCGGCCAGGCCGAAGACGATGTCATCGCCGCCAAGCGCATCGATCGTGTCGTCGCCGGGCGTGCCGATCAGCGTTTCACCCTCATTCGTGCCGGTATTATTGACGCCTTCGTCGCGGCCCTGGATTGTGAGCGTGACTGTCGACGAAGCGGATACGCCATGCTCGTCCACGATGGTGTAGTCGATGACGACGACGGTGCTTTCGCCGGCGGCGAGATAGTCGAAGTCGGTGCCGGGATCGAAGCGGACCTGGTTTTCCACGATCGTGACCGTGCCCTGGCCGGCCGGGCCCGAGGCGGCGGTGACGACCAGGACCGCGTTGTTGTCGGGGTCGACGTCATTGGCGAGGACGTCGATCACGACGGACGAGTTCTCGCTGATCGTCCTGGCGTTTGGATTGGCGACCGGGCCGTCATTGGCGCCGGTAACCGTGATCGTGATCGTCGATGACGCGGTCGCGCCATGCTCGTCCTCGATGTCGTAGCTGACGACGACGTCTTCGCTCTCGCCGAGCGCGAGATGGTCGCCCGGATCGAATGCGACCTGGTTGCCGACGACGCTGGCGGTGCCCTGACCGACCGGCGCGGACGCCGCGGTGACGGTAAGGACCGCGCCGTTGTCGACATCGGTGTCGTTGGCGAGGACGTCGATCAGGATCGTTGCGTCCTCACCCGTCGCAGCGGCATCGGGATTGGCGACCGGGCCGTCATTGGCGCCGGTGACGGTCACGGTGACGGTGGCGGAATCGACCGCGCCATGCTCGTCCGTAATGTCGTAGCTGACCAGCACGTCCGCGCTCTCGCCGACCGCGAGGCTTTCGAAATCGCTGCCGGGGTCGAACGCCACCTGGTTGCCCACCACCGAGGCGCTGCCCTGCCCGGCCGGCGCCGAGGCCGCGATGATCGTCAGAACCGCATTGTTGTCGATGTCTTCGTCATTGGCGAGCGCGTCGATTTGGACGATGTCGTTCTCGCCGGTCGTGGCCGCGTCGGGATTGGCGGTCGGCGCATCGTTGAGTCCGGTGATATGGAAGACGAGCGCGCCGGTGTCGCTGCCGTCATTGTCGGAGACGGTGTAGGTGAAGCTGTCCTGGACGTTCTCGCCCAAAGCGAGCCCCTGCGCCGAGGCCGACAGCGTGTAGGTGTACGTGCCATTGGCGTTGAGGATCAGCGTTCCGTAGGTCCCGATGAAGGTCCCTCCGGTCACCGTGAGCGCGTCGCCGTCGAAATCGTAATCGTTGTTCAGGACGCTCGCTGCGCCGCTGTTGTAGGCCCCGTTGTCCTCGGTGATGAAGACATGGTCGTCGCCGGCGACGGGCACGTTGTTGCCGCTGCCGAGGTTGATGACACGGTCGGCGAAGACCAGCCACTCGACGCGGATTACCTGGTCGTGGCCGTCCGCCCCGGCGCCGCCCTGATGCACGATGTGCAGATAGCCGGCGATGGCGAGAAAGCTGTATTCCGAGATCGATCCGGAATAATAAGCGGTGTCGGAGCCGTTGCCGCCGTCGATCAGGTCGTCGCCGGCGCCGCCGTAGAGGAATTCGCTGCCGTTCTGGCCGTAAATCTGGTCATTGCCGGACCCGCCGTCCAGGGTATCGCCGCCGTTGCCACCGTAGAGGATGTCGTCGCCGCCGAGGCCGTAAATGGTGTCCGTGCCGTTGCCGCCGTCGATCACGTCGTTGCCGTTGGTACCGGTATGAGTCGTCACGCCGAATTCCTTCCCGCTCATCGACGATCAAGGGCAGCGCACACCTGCATTTCCCGCGAAAACAAACTGACGAAATTGCGATGATGCTGGCGCGGCCGCTCCCAATCCAATCCAATCCAATCCTGATCCGGAGAACCGATCGGCCCCAAAGGGCCATCCTCTCCTTTATCCCGACATCGAACCACACGAAACTGAACAGTCGTCGCAGTAACGATCGCGACGTTCCCGATTTCGGCTTCGAAACATTCCCCACCGACTCGAGTCGCGACGTTACTACGGTATGCTCGAAGGAGCCACGCTCTTAATGTACTTTTACGCGCTATTGAGGCGAATCAGCGGCTTGAGTCCGAGCTTTGCCAGCCGACTGAAGCGATTGATCACATTCGTCTGGACGGTCCCGATAATCAACCGAGGGCTCTCGACAACCGAGTGCGCAAAAGCGCTGCCCCAGTTGTGGCAGCAAGCTCCGCTGAGCCCGATGCTCATCGCCGGAACGCCGCCACGCGGACCGTGCCGACGCGTGGCGGCCGTCCGCGGGCACAGGCCTTCGCGATTAAAGGCTTGGAAACTCAGGCCGAGTGACGCACACTCGGGCTTTATACCCCGGACGACAGGTTGGTTTGAGCAGCCGTGTTCGAACGGCCCCAGGGAGCCGCTATTGGCAATGTACATCAGAGAGCGCAGTATCTCAGGGGGAGGCGAATCGGAATGCAGGATCAAAAGGCTGCGAGGCTAAGCCGGCGCTCGCTCTTTTGGAGAGGGCTGGCAAGCCTGTCGGCTGCCCTCGGCGCGACCGCAGCGATGGCGCAAAGCTCGATAGCGGATCCTGCTGGCTCCGGCGTCATCGTCTCCGCCGTGCGCTGGCTGGAAGGGACCTTGCTGGGAACGATCGCCACGGTCGTCGCGGTCATCGCGGTGGCGACGGTCGGCTTGCTCATGCTGACCGGACGGATCAACTGGCGCTATGGGGCGACGGTCATTGTGGGCTGCTTCATCCTCTTCGGCGCGGCCTCGATCGTCGCGGGCATCCAGTCCACCGCAAGCCTTGGACAATAGACGGTGCAGGGACTCGAGCGGGACACTTTGTTCGTGGCCCTCACCCGGCCGCAGATGTTCGCCGGTGTCACCTATAGCTATTTCATCGCGAACGCGGTCATCGCGACCGAGCTGTTTTTGATCTTCCGCTCGGCCTGGGCGCTTGGCGCGGCCTTGCTGGTCCACTTCCTCGGGGTCCTGCTGTGCTTGCGCGAGCCGCGTTTCTTCGATCTGTGGCTCACCAGGGTCAGCCGCTGCCCACGCGTCAAAAATTACCAGATCTGGCGATGCAACTCCTACCGTCCCTGAGCCGCGAGCGGCAGACGGTGGCCCGCGAGAAGAGCGCCGGCCATCATTTGCCTTACGCACGCCATGTCGACGACCACACGATCGAGACTCGCGACGGCATGCTGATGCAGTTCATCCACCTGCGGGGGCTCTTGTTCGAGACCGCGGACACCGACGAGATCAACTATCGCAAGCGACTGCGCGACGCGATGCTGCAGTCGATCGGCTCGTCGCGCTTCGCGATCTACCACCATATCGTGCGGCGGCGGATCGAGCCGGACGCGATGGCCGAGCATCACGACGCCTTTTCGCAATCGCTCGACGATGCGTGGCAGGCCCGGCTCGCCAATAAAAGGCTGTACGTCAACGACCTGTTCCTGACCCTGATCCGGCGACCGCTACAGGGACGAGTGGGCGGTCTCGATCGCCTGCGCGGGCTGATCGGGCGGGCCGGCGAACCGCCCGAGGCCGCGAGCCTCGCCGAGCGGCGGCAGCTCGATACCGCGCGTGACGCGCTGCTCGCCTCACTCGGCAGCTACGGGCCGCGTTTGCTGGGCGTCTACAACAGCCCGCAAGGAACCTGCTCTGAGCCGCTCGAATTCCTGTCCTCGCTCTACAATGGCGAGATGCGGCCGGTGCTGCTGCCGATGCAGGATCTCGGCGCGTACCTCCCTTATCGGCGGGTGAGCTTCGGCCAGGAAACGGCCGAATTGGGACCGGCCGGACCGAGCCCGCGAAGCTTCCTCGGCATCCTGTCGATCAAGGATTATCCGGGCCAGACCGCGCCCGGCATGCTGGACGAATTGCTGCGCCTGCCCTTCGAGCTCGTCGTCTCGCAAAGCTTCGCCTTCGTCGAGCGGCAGCAGGCGCTGGGGCAGATGAATCTGGCGCTGCGGCGGATGCGATCGGCGGAGGACGAGGCCCTGAGCCTGCGCGCCGATCTCGCCGGCGCAAAGGATGAAGTGGCGGCGGGCCGCGCCGGCTTCGGCGAGCATCATATGTCGATCGCGATCCGCGCGGACACACCCGCGGGAGTCGATGCGGGCATGGCCGAGGCGCAAGCCGCGCTCGCCGACCTCGGCATTATCGCGGTGCGCGAGGAGATTGCGCTGGAGCCCGGCTTTTGGGCGCAGTTTCCGGGGAACTTCAAATATATCGCCCGGCGCGGGCTGGTTTCGACCGGCAATTTCGCGGGGCTGGCGAGCGGCCACAATTTTCCCCTCGGCCAGGCCCAGGGCAACCATTGGGGGGACGCGGTCACCCTGCTCGAGACGACCGCGGCCGGGCCCTATTATTTCAATTTCCACCAGGGCGATCTCGGCAACTTCACCGTGATCGGACCGTCTGGCTCGGGCAAGACGGTGGTGCTCAACTTCCTGCTCGCCCAGGCGCGCAAGTTCCGGCCCCGGATCATCTTTTTCGACAAGGACCGGGGCGCAGAGCTGTTCATTCGGGCGATCGGCGGCCGCTACGATCTGCTTCGGCCCGGGACGCCCTCGGGCCTCAATCCGCTCCAGCTCGACGACAATCCGATCAACCGCCAGTTCCTGATCGACTGGCTCGCCTTGCTCGTCGGCGGCGCCGACGTCGACGAGAGTGCGCGCATCAAGGACGCGGTCGACGCCAATTTCGGCCAACCCGCCGAGCATCGCCGCCTTCGCCACCTCGCGGAGCTGTTTCGCGGCGGGCAACGGCCGCACGGGGCCGACCTGTGGGCGCGGCTGCGGCCCTGGTGGGGCGAAGGCGAGCGCGCCTGGCTGTTCGACAATCCGGTCGACCTCACCGATTTGTCGATCGAATCGGTCGGCTTCGACATGACCCAGATTCTGGACGATCCGCAGATGCGGACGCCGGCGATGATGTATCTGTTTCACCGGGTCGAGGAGCGGCTCGACGGCAGCGCCGCGATCATCGTCGTCGACGAGGGCTGGAAGGCGCTCGACGACGATGTCTTCGTGCGCCGGATCAAGGATTGGGAAAAGACGATCCGCAAGCGCAACGGCATCGTCGGTTTCGCCACCCAAAGCGCCCAGGACGCGCTCGAGAGCCGGATCGCCAGCGCGATCATCGAGCAGGCGGCGACCCAGATCTTCATGGCCAACCCCAAGGCCCGCGCGGACGACTATATCCATGGTTTCGGCCTTACCGCCCACGAATATGAGCTGGTGAGGACGCTGCCGGACAATGCCCACTGCTTCTTGATCAAGCACGGCGCGGACAGCGTGGTCGCGCGGCTGGACCTCACCGGCGAGCGCGATCTGCTCACGATTCTGTCGGGACGCGAGCGCACGGTGCGCCTGCTCGACGCGATCCGGGCCGAGCAGGGCGACGATCCCGCGGCGTGGATCCCGCGCCTGCTGGAGGTCGCGTGATGGCTTGCCAAGGGCTTCCCGCGAACGGCTTCCTCAGCGGCGTACTCGGTTTCATCGACTGCCAGGCGGAATCGATCGGCGCGGGCGGCTATCAGGCGCTCGCGGCCCCGGGCTCGACGCTGTCCCTGGTTCTCGTCGGCCTGCTCACGCTTTTCGTGGCATTTTTCGGCTATCGGATGCTGCTCGGGGAAACTTTGAGCGTTCGCGACGGCGTTCTGGCGATGGTCAAGATCGGCCTGGTGCTCGCGCTGGCCACCGGCTGGACCGCCTATCGCACCCTCATCTACGACGTTGCCCTCAAGGGGCCGGCCGAACTCGCCGGCGAAATCGGCGCTCCCTCGGGGCTGCCGGGGTCCGCAGGCGGCCTCGTCGCCCGGCTCGACAATGCCGACCGCCTGTTCCTCGCCTATGCGGAACTCGGTCCCGGGACGCCTGTCGTGGCGGCGGGCGAGGGGACGAGCGCGGCGGCGACGGGGTTCACCGATCTCTTTTTGGGCGGGGCGCGGGTGCTCTTCCTGGCCGGCGCGATCTCGGCGCTGGCGGTGGTGAGACTGATCGCCGGCGTCCTCCTCGCTCTGGGGCCGTTCTTCATCGCTTTTCTGTTGTTCGATGGCACGCGGGGACTGTTCGAAGGCTGGTTGCGGGTGCTCGGCGGGGCTGCTCTGGGCGCGCTCGGCGCGGGCATTGCGCTTGGCGTCGAGCTGGCCCTGATCGAGCCCTGGCTCGTCAGCCTGATCGCGACCCGGACCGCGGGCTTTGCGACCCCGGGCGCGCCGATCGAATTGTTCGTCGTCGCTTTGGTGTTCGCGGTGGCCCTCGGCGCGATGCTCTTCGCGGCGGCACGGGTCGCCTACGGCTTCCGCCTCCCGGCCGCCTGGCGCTCCGTGCCCTCGCAACTCGTCGACTCGCTGCGCACCGAGACGTTGCGCGTGCCCGCCGTGGCGGGCGAGGCCGTGCCAGCCGCCACCGATCGGTCGCGCGCCGTCACCGTTTCCGATGCCGTTGCCGCAACCCAGCGGCGCGAAACGCAGACGTCGGCAGTCGCCACCAGTTTCGAGCCGGGTGCGCCGTCGCGTCATGCAATCCGGCCGGGAACGGGCCGTGACGAGCCGCCGCCGCCGCCGGTTCCCCTCGGGCAGAGCTTCGCCCGCCGCACGCGTTCGCGCCATTCGGCCAGCGCGAGCCGCAGGGATGGAAAATCATGAACAAGCAGGCCCGTGAGGCGCTCGACGCTTATTATGTCGAGGCGGAAAGCTGGGCGCAGGACCGGCAGGACCAGCTGCGCAAGTCCCGCCGCACCGCCTGGATCGTTGCCGCAGCCGCCGCTGTCGTGGCGGTGCTGGAGGCGTTCGCGCTGATCCTGCTGACCCCGCTGAAGACGGTTCAGCCCTACACGCTGCTGGTCGATCGCAACACCGGCTTCGTCCAGGCGCTCGACCCGATCGATCCGGAGCGGATTTCGAGCGACGCCGCGCTCACCCAGAGCTTCCTCGTCCAATATGTCATCGCGCGCGAGGGCTTCGACGTGGATTCTGTCGAGGCCGATTACCGCAAAGTCGCCTTGTGGTCGGCGGAAAGCGCACGCTCGTCCTACCTCGCCGCGATCCAGGCCTCGAACCCGCAGAGCCCGCTCGTCGCTTTTCCGCGCACCACCGTGGTCGAGGTGCGGGTGAAGAGCGTCTCTCCGGTCGGCCGGAATGTCTCGATGGTCCGCTTCGAAACCCAGCGCCATGACGCAGGCGGGCGCAGCGAGCCACCCCGCGCCTGGGTGGCACTGATCCGCTATCGCTATTCGGGCGCGCCGATGCGGATCGAGGACCGCTTCGTGAACCCGCTCGGCTTCGAGGTGCTGAGGTATCGCCGGAACGCGGAAACCCTGCCCCCCGAGCCGGCCCCCTTGAGCGGCGCGCCCGCCGTTGCAACGCCCCCGGCTCAGGGGCCGGTGCAGCCCTCCGCTCGCCCGCAACCCGCGGCGCCCAGCCCGCGTCCGGCGCCGCCCCCTGAGCCCGAGGTTCAATTGTGAGGCTCTTGCTCCTCGTCACACTGTCCCTGTGGGCGGCGCCACTCGCCGCACAGGTCCAGCCGCGGGCAGGTTCCGGCGATCCACGGATTCAAACCGTCGATTACGATCGCGAGCAAGTGGTCCAGCTCCAGGCGGCGCCGGGCTATCAACTGACCGTCGAACTGGGTCCAGACGAGCAGATAGAGAACGTCGCGGTCGGCGACAGCGCGGCCTGGCAAGTGACCCCCAATCGTCGCGGCGATCATTTGTTCGTCAAGCCGATTCAGGCGGGCGTCTCCACCAACATGACGGTGGTGACGAGCGTTCGCGTCTATCTGTTCGAGCTGGTCCCGCTCTTCGGCCCGTCGGCCGAGATGGCCTATACCGTGCGGTTCCGGCATCCGACCGAGGCGGGAGCCCAGGCCGTTGAAACCGAAACCGCGCAAGCGGAGGAGGGACGTTACCGCCTGAGCGGCGCACGCTCGCTGAGGCCGAGCCGGATCAGCGACGATGGCCGTCATACCTATATCGAGTGGCCGCGCGACCGGTCTATTCCGGCGGTTTACGCGGTCGATGCGCGCGGCCAGGAATCCCTGGTCAACGGCATGATGCGCGACGATCTGTTCGTCATCGACGGGGTCGCCCGGCGGCTGGTCTTCCGGATCGACCGGCATGTGGCGCGCGCGGCGCGTGTCGCGCCGAGGTCGCGCTGATGGCGTCACGCTCACCTCCCGGCGATCCGCGGATCATGGCGCCGCTGCCGGAGGAGGCCGGCGTCATGCCGGTCGTGCGCCTGCCGCGCGCGGGCCTGCCCGCCTGGATGATCGGCGTCGGCGCGGTGCTGGCGGGTTTGCTGCTTTTCCTGTTCCTCGATGCCAGGCGTCAGGATCGCGGGACGGTGCCTTCGGTCAGCGAGCGGGCGGCCGACTCGCTCGGGACCGCCGCGCCGCCGCCGCCCTTGTTCGTCCCGCCGGTCCCGCAGCCGCCGGTTTTCGTCGCGGCACCGGTCTCGCCCCCGGCGCAGGCGGCCGTGCCACCGCCACAGCCCCAGATCGTCTATGTGCCTCAGCCTTATCCGGTGCCCACGCCCGCTCCCGAGCCGGAGGCTCCGGGCCAGCCGCTGCAGCGGGTCGGCAACGAGCCCGCTCTGGTCTTCGATGCCGGAGCCGCAGCCGGCGCTCAGGCGGGCCTGGCGCCCACCGAGGCCGATGCGGCGGCCGCTACGGCCATGTCCGGCGCGCCCGCCGGCGGAGGGCGCGCGCGCGCCGGGGTGTTCGCGAACCGCGCCACCACCGTTGTCCAGGGAACGCTGATCCCCGCGGTCCTGGAAACCGCGCTCGATTCGACCCGACCCGGCTTTGCCCGGGCGATCGTCTCGCGCGACGTGCGCGGCTTCGATGGCAGCCGGGTCCTGATCCCCCGGGGCAGCCGCCTGATCGGCGAGTACCGATCCGAAGCCGCTCCCGGACAGCGGCGCGCGCTGGTCAACTGGACCCGCCTGATCCGGCCCGACGGGGTCACGATCGCGATCGGCTCGCCGGCAGGGGACCCGCTCGGCCGCGGCGGCATAAGGGCGCGGGTGAACTCCCACTTCTTCGAGCGCTTTGCCGGCGCGATCCTGCAATCGGCGCTCGACATCGGCGGCAACCTCGCCGCGGGCGCCGCCGGCGGCACGGTCGTCATCGTCCCCGGAACGCTTCAGCAGGCGGTGGGGCCCCAGGTCGTTCAGCCGACTCAAATTACGCCCACGCTGACGGTTCGCCAGGGAACGAGCATCTCCATCTTCGTCGCGCGCGACCTCGATTTCACCGGCGTGGAGGCGCGCCGGTGACGACGGCGTCCGCGGATCGCATCCAGCACGAAGGCCGCGTCTATCTTCACGCCTATCTTGCCCCCTTGGCCGACATGTTGGCGCGTCCCGACGTCACCGACATCTACGTCAATCGCCCGGGAGAATTGTGGGTCGAGACCAGTGGGGGCGCGATCGAGCGGCACGAGGCCCCGCAGCTGGACGAGGCGACCCTCGATCGCCTGGCGCGGCAGATCGCCGCCGTCTCGCATCAGGGGATCAGCCGCGAGCATCCGTTGCTGTCCGCGGTCCTGCCCGATGGCGCCCGCGTCCAGGTGATCGCGCCGCCGGCCACCCGCGGGCCGCTGGCGCTCGCCATCCGCAAGCATGTCTCGCCCGATCTCGCGCTTTCGGATTATGTGGCGGCCGGCGCCTTCGCCGGGACGAGAGCCCGCGACGGCACCGAGGAAGCCGAGCAGGATCGCGTGCTGAGGGCACTGCTCGCGAAAGGCGACGTCGCCGCGATGCTGAGCGCCGCCGTTGTCGCGCGCAAGAATATCCTGATTTCGGGCGGCACCTCGACGGGCAAGACGACCTTCCTCAACGCGTTGATCCGGGAAATCCCCGCCGGCGAGAGGCTGATCCTGATCGAGGACACGCCGGAGCTCAAGGTTCGGCATCGCAACGTCGTGGGCATGCTCGCGGCGCGCAGCGCGCTCGGCGAAGCGCAGGTGACGGCGGACGATCTCCTGGCGGCGTCGATGCGGATGCGACCCGATCGAATCATTCTGGGCGAGTTGCGCGGCGTGGAAGCCTATGCCTTCCTGCGCGCGATCAACACCGGCCATCCCGGCTCGATGACGACCGTCCACGCCGACGGCGCCGATCGCGCGGTCGAACAGATCGTGATGCTCGCGCTGCAGGCGGGCACCCAGCTCAATCGGGACGACATTCGTCACTATGTGCGCAGCACCGTCGACATCTTCGTTCATCTCGAGCGTACGGGCGGCTTGCGGCGAATCGCGGAAGTCGTGCTTCGCCGCTGAACGCGGCGGCGAAGCAGGATGGCCGCAGCCTAGCTTGCTTCGAGCACCATATTGAACGGCCCCTCGGTCGCGCGCCTGACAGTCTCGAATCCGGCGTCCCGAATGATCCCGGCGAGCCGGGCTTCACCCGCCTGGGCACCAAGACCTTCGCCCACTTCCTGATCCAGCGAGGTCGGCACGCAGATCATCGTGGACGCATTGTAAAAGAGGCGCCCGACGGGGTTCAGATTCTGCTCCGGCCTGTCGCCGGCAATCGGCTCGACGACCATCCAGGTACCGCCCGGCGCGACGATACGTCGCATATGCAGTGCACAGCCGCGCGGATCGCCCATGTCGTGGAGGCAATCGTACATGGTGACGAGATCGAACTCCCGACCGGCGATTTCCTTCGCGGCCGAGACTTCGAAGCGCACCCGCTCACCCAGGCCATGGTCCTCGGCGTGCCGTCGCGCTTCCTCGATCGAAGGCTCGTGAAAATCGTAGCCGGTGAACTCGCTCTCGGGATAGGCCTGCGCCATCAGCAGCGTCGAGAAGCCGACGCCGCACCCGACATCGGCGACCTTCGCGCCGCTGCGCAGCTTTGCTTCGACGCCCTCGAGTGCGGGGATCCAGGACTGAACGATGTTGTTGACATAGCCCGGCCGGAAGAAGGCGCCGGTTGCGCAGAACAGGCAGCCGGCATGGTCGCCCCAACGCACGCCGGTGCCGTGACGGAAGCATTCTTCAACTTTCGGTTCCGCTTCGATCATCGCAGCCACGAGTTCATATGCTCCCGCCAGATAGACCGGGCTGTCGCGGTTCGCGAACACCATTGCCTGTTCGGGAGACAGGCTGAACTCGTCCGTCGCCGGATCGTAATCCACATAGCCGTTCGCCGCCTGAGCCAGCGCCCATTCGCGCACATAACGCTCGTGCAGACCGCCGGCCCGGCGGGCAAGCTCGCCAGCTGATGCCGGGGATTGCGCGAGGGCATCGAATAGACCCAGGCGCATGCCGAGGCGCACCGTCGGCACGCTCATCGCGCCGCCCAGATCGTCCAGCATTTTCCCTACGAAACTATGGAGCTTCGCCTCGTCGATCGATGCGGTCATGGCACATTCCCTTCAGCTGATGGGTGCGACTCTTTCGCGGCCAGACGATATCACTTTGCTTGAGGCGTCGCGACCGCCTCCGCCGGACGGCGTCAACGGTTCTCCGCGGTGTCGAGGACCCGGGGCCAATTCGCGTCGCCGCGTGCGATCGCGCTCGCCAGATCAGACGTTGCGGCGGTGACCCTAGCCATGCGCGGAGCCGATCCGCTCGGCAGCCGGATCGAGGGCGTGATCGGACGCTACGCACTAGATCTTCTCCGGATGACCGCCGAGATCGCCCGGGTCTTGAAGCCGGCGGGAAAGGCGACCTTCGTGGTAGGCAACAGCTGTATCAAAGACAGGTTCGTCAACAACGCCCAAGGTGTCGCGACGGCTGCAGCGCTCGCGGGCATGGCGGTGACTGGAAGCCGCGAGCGCGATCTGCCGAACGCGAGCCGATATCTCCCCGTATCTGGCGTCAGTCTGTCCAAGCGGATGCGAACAGAGTCGGTATTGACCTGCCAAAAGCCTCTGTGCTGACGAGTTCAAAAGCGGATTCGGCTACGACGTATTTCGAATTCACGCGCGCTGGTTGGCTGAGCGATGCAGTGATCGGGGCTCCATCCCACGGCCACCATGAATCGATAGTGGTATCGAACGGCGCCTTTGGTGTCGGTCCAATCGTAGACGAATGACCAAGATGGGCGCAAAGCAGTCATCGGCGTTCAGCGGCAATGTGAAACCGTGCGCCGGAATTGAGCTGCAGAGACTGGGCCCCAGTTTGCCGCGATAGTCGGCCATAAATGAGGAGCGAGCAGCACAGTTTCGTCCCTCGAAAGCCGCAGACCTCCGCCATTTACGAGGCGGTCTCCGGCAGAGACAAAATCATGGAGACTGCGTGGAGGAGCGAGTACAAATCGAACCAGAGACTATGGTTTGTGCACGGTTTGGTTGCCCTGCGCCTAGTCGAGACGGAATCCGCGTACGGTTTGCTAAGATAAAATGGCGCAAGAACGGTCGTTTGAGCAGGCGGCATGTGGCTTGGAGAATGGGAAGGGTGGAACGCAGCAATCGTTGGCGAGTCTCCGGGCGCGTGAAACCGTGCAAGATCAGGGGACGGGCCGGACAAGGCGAGCCCCGCCCTGTTCCCACCACCCGGCCAAGTGCGGGCGCGTGTTAGCCTTCACTCGATGCGGGTGGTTTTTGAATCCTGTGTGATCAACCTTGCGCTGCGCTGATTGCGCGCGTGGATCCAGAGCCAGTTCAGGGCGACGCTGAGACGCGAGTGGACGCCGACCAGAAAGTAAATGTGGGCGATGCCCCACAGCCACCATGCGATTGCGCCGCGCAATCTGATCCAGCCAAAGTCGATCACCGCCTTGCGCTTGCCGATCTGCGCCAGGCTCCCGTCATGATGGTAGCGGAACGGGCAGGGCGCGGGCCGGCCGGCGAGACGGGAGCGGATGACGCTCGCGACATAGCGGCCGCCCTGCTTCGCGGCGGGCGCGATGCCCGGCACGGTCTCACCGTCGGGACCGGCGATCGTCACAGTATCGCCGATTGCGAAGATGTCTGGATGACCAGGGACGGTAAGGTCGGGCTCAATGATGATGCGGCCCGCTTGGTCGGCCGCGACGCCCAGCCATTCGGCGGCCGGCGAGGCGCGGACGCCTGCGGCCCAGATGATCGTCCCGGCGCGGACGCTGCGATCGCCGAACGTTACGCAGCGCTGCCTGACGTCCGTTACGGCCTGGCCCAGCGCAACCTCGACGCCGAGCTCTTCGAGCGCACCGCGCGCATAGTCCGAGAGCTTTTCGGGATAGCCCTGCAGCACGCGCGGACCGGGCTCGACCAGCAAGACGGTCGTCATGCGGGTATCGATCGCTCGGAAATCCGGTGGCAGCGTGTCGCGCGCAAGGTCGGCAATGGTACCGGCGAGCTCGACCCCTGTCGGGCCCGCGCCGATGATGACGAAGGTGAGCAAAGTTGCACGCCGCAGCACGTCGCTTTCCCGCTCAGCCGCCTCGAAGGCCAGCAGTATGCGGCTCCGGATGCGGGTGGCGTCTTCGATCGTCTTGAGGCCGGGCGCGAACGGCTCCCACTCGTCGTGGCCGAAATAGCCGTGACGCGCGCCCGTGGCGAGGATCAGCGTATCATAGGGAATAAAGCTGCCGTCGTTCAACCGGACATGCCGGCTGGCGGAATCCACTCCTGTCACCAAGGCCAGTACCGTCGTGACCTCGCGCCGGTGGCGCACGATGGCCCGGATCGGCCAGGCGATCTCGGATGGAGTCAGGGAGGCGGTCGCCACCTGATAGAGGAGCGGCTGAAAGAGGTGGTGGTTGCGCTGATCCACCAAGGTGATGTTGGCGGACACACCCTTCAGGTGCTCGACAGCATGAAGGCCGCCAAAGCCCGCGCCGACGATCACAATGCGATGACGGCGAGGGGGGGAGCTGCCATTGTTGCTCGTAACGATGCCGCCGACCCGAGCTTGCGTCATTTCCGCCTCTGTTCACTGTCGTACGGCAGGCGACGGTTGCTATCTGCTCCTCGCGCAGATTGTTCAATCGCGGTGATGGGCGTCAACGATCCTCACCGAGGCTAATTGCGCCTGCCACGCGAGCCAGGCATCTCGGCCGTATTGCCGTGTGATGACGCAGGGACCGAACGTCCGCAAGGGGTCGAAACCGGCCCGGCCGCAATTGGTGGAAAGCGGACTCCCGTGCACATCAATCGAGCAGCCTCCGCCTCGCGTCCGGCGTCGTGTCGGCGTCAAGGTAACCCGCGTCGAACTCGCCGAGTTTCGTGAGGCGTTTCCAATCGAGGATTTGAACAACGCGATCTCGCACGATCACGAGTCCATCGTCCCGAAGCGCCTTCAGCGTCCGATTGACGTGAACCGGGGTGAGGCCGGTCATATCCGCCAAGTGGGCCTGCGTCACAGGGAAAGGATATCTTAGCTGCGGCCTTCGGTCGTCGCCGGTCCGCACCGCCATTTCGCACAACAGATGAGACAATCGGGTTTTGGCATCCCTTCGGCCCACATTGACCACCCATTGCGAGAGGACTGCGGCATCGACCATGCAATCCCGCCAGAAAGCTTCAGCCACCGCAGGGAAGCGCCCAGCTACCTTCCGAAGAGCCTCATGCGAAATGCGCAAGACGCTCGTCGTTGAGAGCGCTTGGATCGCAGACGTGCCGACTGGCCTCACCACCGAATGCAGGTCGGCAACGTCCCCCGAAATGTGCAGCGCCGTAATCTGTCGGGTTCCCTGGGAGGTTTGGCCAAAGCGCCCCATCACACCTTCAACGATGAAACAGCAATGATCCACCCGTTCCCCAATGCGCACAAAATCGCGGTTGGCATCGACCTGACTTGCCCGCCTGGGAAGGTTTAAGATTGCCTGACTCTCCTCGTCGGTAAGAACCGAGCGGGCGGTGAGCCTATCGAGGAATAACTGAAGGCTGGGGGTGCCGCTGCCGGTCATCGATCATGCTCCTCGTATGCAAGCGGGAGCGTTTCGAGTCTCTCAGCCACCGAAGCCTGCTGGCTCTAGATCGGCGATACGAGGTTTATAACATTGATCAGCTAAAAGACCTAATCGACGTTAATGGGCGGAGATCGGACCTGCTATCGCAGGCCCTTGACGCTCAGCGCTTCTGTGAACGGGACCGAGTGGAGAACCTTGCCCGCTTCGTCGCTGATTTCGATGCGGCCCCTGAAGTTTATCTCGCCGTTCGCTACCTCAGCGGCGAGCAACGAGCGTATTCCAGCAACTGCATGTTCTCGTGCCTCCGAGAGACTGCTGGCCTCCAGCCCTTCATCGTCTTCGGCAGAACCGTGCGCGTTATGGATGTGGAGAAAATATCGGGACATTCGCCTCAAACGCGCCCTGCCCCTTTAGGTTCAACATAGAGCGGCTGTTCGAGAGAACCCATTGTCCGCTTTGGGTCGATGGAGGACGTTCGACGCAGCCACATCGCACCTATTCGTCCCCGCCGAACCGTAGCCGGACCCCGGCGTTCAGGATGAAGCCTTCAGTCGGTGCCCACACGTCAACGGTCCACAGGCCGCTGGCCGCTCGCTGCGGACGAAGAAGGGGATCATAGCGGGTCTGGCGAACCCCGAGGATGTTTTCGGCATTGGCGAACAGGCGCACTCGGATAATCGCGATCTCGCCAAGAATGCCGACGTGAACGTAAGAGCGGCTTTCGGTCCGGTAGGGATTGTCGTCTAGTGGCTGCTTCCCGGTGTAGTAAGCCTCCACGCCGATCCGGCCCGACCCGTGCCGTTCCCACACCGCCACCAGACCTGCGGTGTGGCGTGGAACGAGCGGCGTCTGCCGACGCCCCCTACCGACCTCGTCCGGCTCGGTCGCGTCCATGTAGACGTAGCTGCCGGTGACGGTGAACGGGGCCTGACGGTAACGGAGCAGCAGTTCGGACCCGCGCACCCGCGTATCCCCTGCGAGGTTCACCAGCCGAACCCGGTCTGCCGCGACCGGCACCAGCCGCGTCGCCCTCTCGATGGTTGAGGAGAACAGGGTCAGGCTCGTCTCAATGGGGCCGCGCGCGTAACCAATGTCGATTGAACCGCTCTCGGCGGTCTCCGCTTGCAGGTCTCTCAGCGGCTCAAGCCGAGACAGGCCCGCATCCTCGATTTCCTCCACGAATGGCGTCGGAGCGTAGAAGCCACGCCCGTAGGTGGCGCGAACAGTCCACGCCCCCGGCCGCCAAAGGCCGGACACGCGCGGGCTGAATTGCGTCCCGTATTCGCTATGAAAATCTACCCGCGCGCTGGCAGCGAGCGTGAGGTTCGGCCGAACGTCGTGCTCCACCTGCGCGAACAGCCCGGGCACTTCATAGCCGTAGTCGAAGGCGGAAAAAGTATCAGAACGGAAGCTGTCGCGCTGGAACGCGACGCCACCGACCAAAGAGGTCGCGCCCGACCGGCCGGTGAGCGACGCTTCAGCGAAAATGGTGTCGTGATGGTCGTCTTCGACCACGTTGCCAAAGAGGTGACGGTGGTTCTGGGCCATGCCCGAGGCCCGAAGGCCGAACGTGCCGAGGCCCTCCAAGGGAAGTTCCGCGACCAAACCGGCATCGAGCCGCTCGGTGTCCTGCGCTTGCGGGAATGGCCGCCCGTCCGGCGTGGTGCGGCCCGGTAGCGTGCCTCCGACCCGGCCCTCAGCCATTGCACCAAGCGTCACAAACAGGGAGGCACCGCCCGAGCCCTCCCAAAACAGGCGCGGTCGCGCGGTGAGCCGCTCGTATTCGGGAATGTCGGTCCAGCCGTCTGCGTCCAGATCGTCGCGACTTTGGCGGTGCGCGCCGCCGGTCAGTGATGCGCTCCACCCGCCACCAAGCGGGCTGGATACATAGGTGGTGACATCCTGACCATCGCGCGTGGTAAGGTTGACCAGCGTTTCAGCCTCGAAGCTGTCGCCGGGTCTGCGTGAAACGAGGTTGATGACCCCGCCCACTGCGGATGGGCCGTAAAGGGCAGAGGCAGCGCCCTTGATTACCTCCACCTGCCCAAGGTCGGTCGGCGGGATTTGTAGCACGCCGAGCGAGGAGGTCTGCCCGCCATAAAGGGGCAGGCCGTCGGCAAGCAGTTGGGTGTAGCGGCCTTCCAGCCCCTGAA
>Ga0190275_10001404_pt1 | contig 17957 bp, 13 predicted proteins | sample Popmic550T_FD_133745 | JGI IMG/M metagenome (GOLD analysis project Ga0190275, IMG submission 133745) | Populus adjacent soil microbial communities from riparian zone of Yellowstone River, Montana, USA - 550 T | ecosystem: Environmental > Terrestrial > Soil > Riparian zone > Trees stand | place...
GAGCACGACGCAGTCGATGTGGACCGGGACCTGGACCGTGCCGCCGATCGCGGCCGAGGCGCCGAAGGCGACGTGGCAGGTGCCGAGGATCTTCTCGTCCTCGAGGATGTTGCCGGTCATCAGCGCCTCTTCGTTGGTCCCGATCCCGAGCTCGGCGACGTTGGTGCCGTCCCTGCCGTGGGCATCGAGGAGCTCCATGAGGACGGCGCCGTCGGAGCCGGTGGTGTCGGTCAGATGTCCCTCGCGGATGGTCAGCGAGGTCGGCGTGTCGAGCAGGCCGACCCCAGCGATCGAGCCGTCGACGACCAGGGTCCCCTCCGCGGTCCCCTCGACCGGGGCGATGAAGGCCTCGCCGCAGGGCAGGTTGCCGAAGGCGCCGCGATTGCCGAGTTCGCCGGCATCGACGATCGAGAGCCGGCCCTCGAGGCCGAGTCGCAGATCGCTGCCGTGGCGGCAGGTGATCCGGGCCTCGGCGCCGCCGTTGAGGATGCCGCTGAGGGCCCAGCCGCGCCGGCGCACCTCGGCCAGGTCGCTGGTCATCAGCCGGGTCAGCATGTCCTCGGTCACGCCCGGCAGGCTGCCGACGCGCGCGCCCTCTTCGCTGGCCTTGCGCCGCGCCGCGGTGTGGGAGATCGACTGGATCGTCGGCGCCAGCACGACGTTGGCCTCGAGCATCGCGGCCGCGACCACGTCCGGCGGCTCCGCAGCCGGAGATTCGCGCTCCGACATCACCGCCAGCGTCGCGATCGCGCCGTCGCCCTGAGCCTCGATCCGCATCAGCGCCCCGATCTCTTCGGTGACGGGATTGCAGACCACGAGCACCTCCTCGCCGGGACGGACGCTCATGCACTCGCGAACCACCGTCCGCACCGCCCTGTCCAGCTCCGCGCTCACGCCCCGCACCCTAACTCCCGCAGCCACCGAAACCCCCCGCCCCATCGCTAGGATGCCCGTTCCCGCCGGAGTAGCTCAGCTGGTTAGAGCAGCGGAATCATAATCCGCGTGTCGGGGGTTCGAGTCCCTCCTCCGGCATGCTCAGGCGCTCGCCAGCGCACGAATCGCGGCGGCGATGCGTCGCCGTCGTCCCTCGACCTCGATTGCCCTCGACCGCGCCGGATCCTCCCATCGGGCGCGACCCTACTGCGCGGCCGCCGGCTCCAACTCGAGCATCAGCGTCACCGGCCCGTCGTCGACCAGCGCCACGCCCATGCAGGCGCCGAAGACACCTTTCTTGGCGTCAAGCCGCGCGCAGAAGCGGTCGTAGAGCGGCTCGGCGACCTCGGGGCGAGCCGCCTGCCCGTAGCTGGGCCGGTTGCCCCTGCTGGCGTCGCCGTAGAGGGTGAACTGACTGACGCAGAGGACCTCGCGCGCGCCGAGCGGCTCGTTCATGCGCCCCTCGGCGTCGTCGAAGATGCGCAGGGCCGCGACCTTGTCGGCCAGCCGGTCCGCCTGCTCCTCCCCGTCCCCCACGCCGACCCCGAGCAGGACCAGCATCCCCGGCCCGATCTGGGCGACGCGCTCGCCCTCGACCTCGACCGCGGCCTGGCTGACCCGCTGGACCAGCGCCCTCATCGATCAGGCTTGGAGCGCCTCGACCAGCGAGGAGGCGTCGTAGGCGCCGTAGTGACGGGCGCCGTTGACGAAGAAGCTGGGCGTGCCGGTAGCGCCGCTCGCCGCCGCCGACTCGACGTCGCGCTCGACCCGCTCGCGATGGGCGCCGGAGTCGATCTCCGCCGCCATCCGCTCGGCGTCGAGGCCGGCCTCGCGGGCGACCTCGAGCATCGTCTCGCGGGAGAGCTTCGGCTGGGCCTGGAAGAGGGCGTCGTGGTACTCCCAGAAGTGGCCCTGCGCCGCGGCCGCCTCGCTGGCCTCGGCGGCGAGCGGCGCCAACGGATGGCGCTCGGGGATCGGCAGGTGGCGGAAGGCGAAGACGAGGCGATCGCCGAGGCGATCGTGGACGCGCCGCAGCACCGACTGCGCCCCGAGGCAGAAGGGGCACTGGAAGTCGCCGAACATCACCAGCTCCAGCGGCCGCCCCAGCTCGCCGCGCAGGTGGTCGACCTCGTCGAGGGCAGGGGTGAGCGTGTCGTCCATGCGAGACGATGTTATGCGGCTGTGGCAAACGTCGAGTACGTCCTGGTCCTGCTGATCGCCGCCGCGCTGCTGGTGCGGGTGGCCGAGTTCGGCAAGGTGCCGGCGCCGATCGTCCTCGTGCTCGGCGGCCTCGCGATCGCCCTGATCCCGGGCGTCAAGGCGATCGAACTCGAGCCCGACCTGATCTTCCTCGTCTTCCTGCCGCCGCTGGTCTACGCGGCCGGCTGGCGCACCTCGCCGCACGAGCTGCGGGCGATCGTCCGCCCCCTTGCCCTGCTCTCGATCGGGCTCGTCTTCGTCACCGCCGCCGCGGTCGCCGTCGTCGCCCACGCCATGGTGCCCGGCATCGGCTGGGCCGGCGCGGCGGTGCTCGGCGCCGTGCTCGCCCCCACCGACGCCGTCTCCGCAACCTCGATCTTCCGCCGCCTCGGCGCTCCCGAGCGGGTCCGCCTCCTGGTCGAAGGCGAGTCGATGATCAACGACGGCACCGCCCTGGTCATCTACCGGATCGCCGTTGGGGTCGCCGTCGGCGGGGCCTTCAGCGCCGGCGACGCGCTGCTCGAGTTCGTCGTCGTCGGCGCCGGCGGCGTCCTCGTCGGCCTCGCCGTCGGCGCCCTCTCCGACCTCGTCGTGCGGCGCCAGGACGACGCCAGCCTGGTCATCGTGATCAGCGTCCTCACCGCCTACAGCGCCTACGTCGGGGCCGAGGAGCTGCACGTCTCGGGCATTCTCGCCGCCGTCTTCGCCGGCCTCTACGCCGGCTACCAGTCCGGGCGCAGCCTCGACGCCGACACCCGCCTCAGCGCCATTGCCTTCTGGGGGGTCTCGATCTTCGCCCTCGAGATCACCCTCTTCGTCCTGCTCGGCCTGCAGCTGCCGACGATCGTCGACGCCCTCGAGCAGACCTCCTCCGGCGTCGCCGAGCTGCTGCTGCCGGCCGCGGCCATCGCCGTCGTCTCGATCGGTGTCCGCCTCGCCTTCGTCTTCGCGATGCGCACCGACGCCGGCGACACCGCCGGCCAGCGCTTCGCCGTGGGCTGGAGCGGGATGCGCGGCGCCGTCTCCCTCGCCGCCGCCCTGGCGATCCCCCTCGACGTCCCCGGCCGCCCCCAGATCGTCTTCCTCAGCTTCGCCCTGATCCTGATCACCCTGGTCGGCCAGGGCCTCTCGCTGCCGTTCGTCATCCGCGCCCTCGGGCTGGAGGAACCGCGGCGCTGGAGCGACGAGGAGGCGGTGGCGCGGATGGAGGCGGCCCAGGCGGCGCTGGACCGGATCGACGAGATCGAGGACGAGGAGCGCGCCTCGGAGTGGCAGCTGCAGCGCCTGCGCGACCTCTACCGCGCCCGCTTCCGCATGTGCCAGGCGGTACTCGGCGGCGAGGACCCGGAGACGGCGACGCGCCAGCAACTGCTCGCCAGCTACGCCGACCTGCGTCGCGAGCTGATCGGAACCGAGCGGGAGACCCTGCTCAGCCTGCGCGGCAGCGGCCGCCTGCCGCAGGAGGTGATGCGCCAGATCGAGCGCGACCTCGACCTCGAGGAGGCGCGGATCCGCTCCTGAGCGAGTGTGGCTGTCTTTTCTCCCGCTATACGGAGGAAATGTCGGCCACGCCCTACGAGGCAAAGAACTCGCGGGCTCGCGCGTTCACCAGCTGCGGCATCTCGTCGACGATGAAGTGACCGCAGTCGGCGACGAACTCGAGCTCCATCTCGTCGGCGTGGCGCTCGTAGCCGGCGAACATCCGCGGGCGCAGAGCGAAGTCGTCGGCGCCGAAGACGACCCTGGTCGGCACCGTCAGCCGTTTCCGGGCGTAGCGGCCGCGGGCGATCGCCGGCGCCTCGCGCAGGCTCAGAGCCCGGTACATCTGCACCCCGGCCCGCGCCCGCGCCGGCTCGGTGAAGCGGTCGGCGAAGACCCGCAGCGTCTCCTCGTCCCAGGCCTCGCGCCGGGTCGAGCCGCCGACCAGGACCTTGGGGACGAAGGTACCGCCACGGTGCAGTCGGTAGCCGATCCCCGGCGCCGCGACCAGCCACTGGTACCAGAAGCGCCAGGCGTCGGGGAGGGCCTCGCGCAAGCCCACCCAGGGCGGAATGATGTTGAGGGCGAGGAAGCGCTCGAAGCGCTGCGGCGCCCGCAGGCAGAGCAGGAAGCCGATCCAGCCGCCCCAGTCGTGGCCGGTCAGCTTCACCCGTTCGAGCCCGAGCGCGTCGAGGACGGCGAGCACGTCGGTCGCCAGGTTCTCCTTCTCGTAGCCGTCGCGAGGGGCGTCGGACCAGCCGAAGCCGCGCAGGTCAAGCGCCAGCACGCGGTGGCGGTCGGCCAGCGCCGGCATCAGCTGCCGCCAGAGGTACCAATGCTGCGGCCAGCCGTGCAGGCAGAGCACGACGTCATCGCCGGAGCCCGCTTCGGCAACGTGGAAGTCGAGGCCGCGCGCCCGCACCGTGCGGTGGGTGACGCCATCGACGGCGGGCGGATCGGTCACGGCCACAGGCTAAGGGCCGGCGACGATCGCGCGCGGCGACCGGCCGCGCGCCGGGTCGCGCCGGTCACCCGCCCCCCATCCGTCAGCGCAGCGCGGCGGCAGCTGCCTGACGGAAGTCAGTGAGCATCGAGCCCATCGTCTCGACGTTGCAAGCGACCATTTCCGGCCACTGCTTCTCGGGATGGTCCTGCAGGGTCTTGAGGCCGTTGCCGCTGATCACCGCGACGACGGTGTCCTCGGCGCCGAGCCTGCCTTCGGCCGCGAGCCGCGCCGTGGAGGCGATCGTGGTGCCGCCGGCCGGCTCGGTGAGCAAGCCCTCGGTCGCGCCCAGAAGGTCGATCGCCTCGAAGATCTCCGCGTCGGAGGCGGTCGCGGCGGATCCATTGCGAGAGCGCACCGCGTCGACCACGAGGGCGCCGTCCCCGGGCGCCCCGATCGCCAGCGAGTGCGCCGCGGTGTCGGGGCTCTGCGGCTCGATCTCGCCGCCGTCGAGGATCGCCGTCGCGATCGGCCCGCAGCCGCTGGCCTGGGCGATGTTGATCTTGGTCGCCGCGGTCTCCGCCAGCCCCACGGTCTCGAGCTCGTTCAGCCCCTTGTGAACGCGCGAGGAGAGGGTCCCGCCGGCCGCCGGGATCACGAAGTGGTCGGGAGCGACCCAGCCGAGCTGCTCGACGACCTCGAAGGCCATCGTCTTCGCGCCCTCGGCGTAGAACGGGCGCAGGGTGATGTTGGCGAACTCGATGCCGCTGGCCAGCGAGAGCTCGCGGCAGGCGCGGTTGGCCTGGTCGTAGTTGCCGTCGAGCTGACAGACCTGGGCGCCGAGCGCCCGGCAGGCCTTCGCCTTGCCCTTCTCCATGTTGCCCGGGTAGAAGATGTAGGCGGTGGCACCGGCCTTCGCCGCCAGCGCCGCGACCGCGGTGCCGACGTTGCCGGTCGAGACGCAGCCGACCTCGTCTTTGCCGAGCTCCAGCAGGCGGGCGATGGCCATGCTGACGACCCGGTCCTTATAGGAGAGGGTCGGCCGGTTGGTCGAGTCGTCCTTCAGGTAGAGGTTCTTCAGCCCCAGCTCGGCACCGAGGCGGTCGGCCCGGATCAGCGGCGTCTGGCCGGAGATCTGACCGACCCGCTCCTGGGCGCCGCGGGAGACGATCGGCAGCAGCTCCTCGAAGCGCCAGATGTTCAGCGGTCGCTCGGCGAGGCCGCGCCCGCCGATCAGCGACTTGGCCCGCTCGTAGTCGTAGTCGACGTCGAGCCCCTCGCCGCAGCCCGGGCACTTGAAGGCGGTGTCGAGAAGGGGCGTGCGGTAGCCGCAGTCGCGGCAGACGAGTTCGGTGGCGCAGGAGCTGGTTCGCGGCCCGACGGGGCCTCCCAGATGCGGATCGACCGCGTCACTCATGACTCCTCCTTTGCCGCCGCCTTCAGGCGGGCCACACGGGCCTGAGCCTGCACCGGCGCTCGTCCTTTGGTCGCACGGGTATAACACACAGCCTGCCGGCGCTCAATGCTTTCTGCGTAAATATTCGGATATTGGCGGGCCATCCTCGACTGCAAGGTAGCGAAATGACTGGTTACACCGGTGCAGGGAAATGCATTGTCTGTAGAGTTCCTGTCTTCAGCCCCAAAGAATCGCCGCTCGATGACCCCTCAGGAACGTTTCGCCGCAAACCTTCGCCAAGCCCGCACCAAAGCGGGCATCTCTCAGGAAGAGCTGGGCTACCGCTGCGAGCTGCACCGGACCGAGATCTCGCTGCTCGAGCGGGCTGGCCGTGAGCCGCGACTGGCGACGCTGGTGAAGCTCGCCGGGGCGCTGGAGACCACGCCCGGAGAGCTCTGCACGGGCATCGCCTGGACCCCGTCGAAGCGCCGCTTCGACGTCAAGCGCCCGCCTCGCGCGGACGCTTGAGCCAGGCACTGATGCGATGAAGGGAGGCGGGGCCGCGCCGGCCGTGCCGACGTCGCCAGAGCCCGCATCGGGTCCTGACTCACGACTGGTCCTCCTTTGCCACCCCAAGGCGGTTTCCCAGTTCTGAGAGCCCCGCCTCCTTCACCGGTTGATCGCCCGGCGGGACAATTCATAACACACTCCCGTGTAGCAATCAAGTCTCTTTGCTTAATCGGGGGACCCGCGGACGAGCTCAGGACAGCGGCGCGGCGGCGTCCGCGTCGACCGGGATCGCGGCGGCGCCGGGCCAGGCCGCGGGCAGCGCCGCCGGCTCGATCTGGCCGGATCCGAGCAGCAGCTCCTCGGCCGCGTGCGGCGCAAACGGGCTCAGGGCCCCGGCCAGCAGAACCAGCGCCGCGACCTGCGCCTCGGCGTCGGCCCGATCGAGCTGACCGCGGCGCGCGACCACGCGCTTCTCGAAGTCCTGGATCCGCTCGAAGAGGCGGGTGAGGTTGCGGATCGCCTTGTGCATCTGCAGTTGCTCGACATCATCGGTGATCCGGGCCAGGCCGTTGTCGCACCATTTGCGCAGGCGGTCGCGCATGAACTCGGTCTCGGCCGCCGCCTCGGGATCGTGCGGCGCCTCCGCCAGCGCCGCGAAGCGATCGTGCGAGTAGGTCCAGAGGTTGCGCAGGAAGCGATTGGCGAAGCGCAGCGCCCCGTCGCTCCAGTTCAGCGTCTTGGCCGGGCCGGCGGCGTAGAGGATCGCGAGGCGGACGGTGTCGGCGCCGTAGCGCTCAACCAGCTCGTCGGGGTTGACGACGTTGCCGAGGTGCTTGCTCATCTTGCGGCCGTCGGCGATCACCATCTCGTGGAAGAGGCAGCCGGCGAACGGCTCGCCGTCGGCGAGGAAGGCGAAGGGCCCGATGTCCCGCAGCGCCTTGGTGACGATGCGCTGGTCGAAGACGAAGCCGCCGCTGTCGCCGCCCGCGACGAGGCGCTCGGCCGGCAGCCACTCCTTCAGGTCCGGGTGCTCGAACATCAACTCGGCCCGGTCCTCGGGCGGGACCGCGGCGGGAACCCATAGCCAGAGCGCGTCGAAGTGGCAGTCGAGGGTGTCGGTCTCGCGCTTGGCGGCAGCGCCGCAGCCGGGGCAGTCGACGTCGACGAAGTCGGGCCTCTCGGCCAGCGGATTGCCTTCGCCGGTGGGCCTGATGTCCCGGGGCAGCACCACCGGCAGATCCTCCACCGGCACCGGCACGACGCCGCAGGCCTCGCAGTGGACGACCGGGATCGGGGTGCCCCAGGAGCGCTGCCGGGAGATCGAGAAGTCGTTGGCGCGGTAGCGCTTGGCCTCGCGGGTTCCGGGAACCGCCGCGGCGGCGGCCCCACCACCGGCGGTGTCCGCCTTGGCCTCCTCCCCATCCTCCTCTGGCTCGACGAAGCCCGGGACCCGCTCGATCCGCGCCGCGAGCCCGCGGTCGGCCTCGTCGACGGCGGGGATGCCGAGAGCCGCGGTCGGGCCGAAGCGCGCATCGACCAGGGGTGAGATCAAGACCGGCAGCTCGGTGCCATCCGCGGCGGTCAGCGAGGAGCCGGTGTCGAAGACGGGGACCGAACGGGCGTCCCGGGCGCTGCGGTCCCAGCCACCGGAGCGCATCTGCTCGAGCTGCTCCCGCACTGTGGCGTCGGCCACCCAGGCATCGACCTCCGGGTGGCGCGGCGACAACAGGACGAAGCTGGCCAGGCCGACGGCGCCGCGGTGGGGCGTGAAGACGGTCAGCGGGCCGCCGTCGCCCTCGAGGTCGAGCTCGACCCCGTCGCTGCGCCCGAGGATGTAGCGCTGAGTGGAGAGCGAGAGGTCGTCCCAGTTCTCCAGCTCCTCGGTGTTGCGGTCGTTCTCGTCCAGATAGGGAGTGATGCGCAGGAACCAGGTCGGGCGCCGGATCAGCCGCACCTCGTTGTGGCAGCGCCAGCAGCGGCCGTCCTCGACCTGAATCGAGGCCAGCGTCGTCTGACAGGTGTCGCACCAGTCGACGGTGGCGTCGTCGCGGTAGATCAGACCGGCCTCGAGCAGGGTCAGGAACAGCCACTGCGACCAGCGGTACTGGCCCTCGTCGGAGCTGTAGAAGACGCGGTCGTAGTCGAAGGAGAAGCCGAGCCGGCGCATCTGGCCGAGCATCCGCTCCCCGCACTGGGCGACCCACTCGGCCGGGGGCTCCTGGCGCTCGATCGCCGCCAGCTCCGCCGGCAGGCCGAAGGCGTCGAAGCCGAAGCCAAGCAGGACGGCGTCGCCGCGGGCACGGCGGAAGCGCGCGTAGGCGTCGCCGATCGAGTAGTCGCGGACGTGACCCATATGCAGATTGCCCGAGGTGAACGGGCTCGAGGGCTTGACGTAGACGCGGGCCTGCCCGGCGGCGGGCCGGGGCGCCTCGAAGTCGCCGCGCTGCTCCCAGGCGGCCTGCCGGGTCGCCTCGATCCTGCTCGCGTCGTAGCTCGGCTTCTGCTTGCCCATCTCGCGCCCAAGGCTAGCTCAGGGGGCTCGGACCACTCCAGTACTGCAATGTTCGAAACCGAGTCTGCCCTCGCCCGGTCTCTCAATTGGGAAATAGTGTCGATCCAACGGGGGTGTCTCATGGCACAGGGCGGAGCAACTATGGCCATTGCCGGTAGCTGTTATGCCGACTCCGTCTCGCGGGCCTTCAAGGCCGCGGACGAATCGGTGGAACCGGTGCAGGGTGGAGTCGAAGCGGCGATCGAGATGGCCGAATCGGACCCGGAGGGGGCGCGGGCCGTTCTCTGGCGCCTGCAGGGAGATTGGGAAATGCTGGAGCGCATGGACGAGCAGGTCGGCGGCGAGCCGACGCTGGCGACGCTGCGGGTGGGAGCGGCGCTTCAGCTGGCGCGGGCGGAGCTCTCCTCCCCCGAGCCGCAGCTGCGCCGCCGACTGCCCGAACTGATGGAGATGCTGGGGCGGTGCGAGCAGAGCGCAGCCGACTAGGAGGGATTAGGCGAAGGTCCAGAGCTTGTTGCCGAGGAAGTTGAACGGCATCGCGACCGCGACCGCGATCGCCTGGGCGGTCAGCTCGCCGATGCCGCCGCCGGCCAGCAGCGCTTCCAGCACGATCAGGTTGAGAACGAGGGCGGCGGCGCTGACGGCGAAGAAGCGGGCCGCCTGGAAGTGGGCCGGCCCCTCGCCCGGATCGAAGGTCCAGTAGCGGTTCCAGAGGAAGTTGCTGCTGACGGCGACGCAGAAGGCGCCGATTGCGGCGGCGATGTGGTGGACGTCGAGGGCGCCGGCCAGCGCCGCGAAGACGGCGAGGTTGATCAGGTAGCCGGAGCCGCCGACGATGCCGAATTTGAGCAGCTGCCACCAGCTCGCCGGCCGCCGCGCGGCGGCGCCGATCCTGTCCGCCAGCTCCGAGGGGCTCACTGCTTTGCCCCCCGCGCCGGTGCGGGCGGCTGCCGCGGCGGTTTCGAGGTGGGGCCGTCGAGGAGCACGGCGTCTTCGCCGTAGCCGGTCGGCAGGGCGTCGAGGGTTGGGAACGAGATTTTCACGGGAATCTTGGAGACGTAGGTGTTGAGCGTGAGCCGGTCGGCGCGAATGCGCCTCACCTGACTGAACGAGGGCGGCAGGATAATTGGCCGCCCGGTTACCAACGGCTTGCGCAGCACCGCGATCTCGTTGATCCATGCCGATCCGCCATACACACGCACCGCATTGTCACGTAAGTAGTAGCGAACCGGGTCGGCGGCGAGCTTCCAGGCGACGATCGCGCGGCGGCCCTCGAGCGGCGGCCCGAGCTCTTCGACGATGCCGCGGAAATCGGGGCGCTGCAGGTTCGGGGTGCGGGTGACGTGGATGTCGAAGGCGAGCCAGTAGGCGCAGAGGGCGACCGAGAGCACGAGCTCGAGCCGGCGGGCGCCGGCGGTCGAGAAGCCGATCGCCGCGGCGGCCAGCAGCGGCACCAGCGCCGGCAGCAGGTTGCGCTCGACCACGTAGTCCTTGCCGGCCAGCGCCGCAATCGCGGCCAGTCCCATGACGCCGAGCCCGAGCACCAGGCCAAGCCCGGCCCCTCGCCGCTCCCGCCGCTCGCCCCGCAGCGCGACCAGGGCCAGGCCGACGCCGATCAAGGCCAGCGGGATCAGCGCGTAGCGGTCGCGCGGCGCCGCGGCGATCACGTGGCCGGTTTCGCCGGCGAAGAAGCTGACCGCGGTCTCCCAGACGCGGGTGGAGAGCGGGCTGTTTTCGATCCAGCCGATGTGGGTCGGGTTGACCTGGGCGTTGATCAGCGGCAGCAGCGCCAGGCCCGCGGCGCCGATGCCGGCGAGCGCCGGCAGGACGACGCGCCAGCGCGAGCGCAACGCCACCAGCAGCCAGATCGCCACGATGCCGACGGCGAAGACGGCGAAGTAGTGGCTGCAGAGCGCCAGCACCGAGGCCAGGGCCCAGAAGGCGAGGTCGCGGCCGCGGCGGTCGTCGAGGGCGCGGAGGAAGAAGAACAGCGAGACGGCCCCGAAGAAGACCAGCAGCGCGTAGGAGCGGGCCTCCTGCGAGTACCAGATCAGCATCGGGTTGAGGGCGACCAGGGCGGCAAGGGTGAGCCCGGTGCGCCAGCTCGCCAGCTGGCGGCCGATCAGGTAGGCGACCGGCACCGTGGCGGCCCCGAACAGGGCGGTCAGCGAGCGCAACCCGACCTCGTCGGTGCCGAACGCCTTCACCCAGCCCCAGGCGAGGGCGTAGTAGAGCGGCGGGTTGGACTCGCTGACCCTGACCGCGTGCAGCATGTCGCCGAAGCTGCCCGGCAGGACCCGCATCGCGGTGATCGCCTCGTCGTGGTGGTAGCTCTGCAGGCCGAGGCTGGCGAAGCGCACGGCGAGGCCGAGCGCGGTCAGGCCGGCGAGGGCCCAGAGCACGGTTGCGCGCCGGCTCACGGGGCGCAGTCGCTTTTCGGCATCGGCGCCCAGGGCCCGAACGACGGCGGCGCCGCCGCGGCCGAGGCCCCCCAGCGGCGGTTGGGTCGCGGGCCCAGCTGGAAGCTGAGCGTGGCGCCGCGGGCCAGGGCGCAGTAGGTGGTCCAGGGTTTGCCGTAGGCGCGTCCGTCGAAGCGCAGGGACTGGACGTAGGGGCCCTGGCCACGGCCGAGGATCAGCGCCCGCCGGCCCCGCGGCAGCTGGATCGCGGTGCGCTCGAAGAGCGGGCTGGCGATCGCCAGCAGCCCCACTCCCGGCACCTCGGGGTACAGCCCCAGCGCCCCGAACACGTACCAGGAGGAGAGCGTCCCGAGGTCGTCGTTGCCCGGGTAGCCATCGGGCGAGGTGTCGTAGAGGGAGAGCAGGGCGCGGCGGACTGCGGCCTGGGTCCGGTAGGGCCGTCGCATCCAGTCGTAGAGCCAGGGCGTCTGCAGGGTCGGCTCGTTGCCGAGCAGGGCGTGGTCGGTATGGGTCCCCCCGACGCCGCCGTTGAGCTGGCGCAGGAAGCGGTCGAGCCGGGCCGCGGCCGGCGCGGGGCCGCCCAGGCGCCGGACCAGGCCACTCGGATCCTGCGGGACCATCCACGTGTACTGGGCCGAGTTGCCCTCGACGAAGCCACCGCCACGGAGGTTGTCGTAGGGAGCCGGGAAGCGGCCGTCGGCGAAGCGCGGCTCGATCATCTCGCTGGCCGGATTGAAGAGGCGGGTCCAGTTGGCGGAGCGGCGCATGAAGGTGCGGTAGGTGGCGCGGTCGCCCAGCGAGCGGGCGGCGAGCTGGGCGACCGCGAAGTCGGCGACCGCGTACTCGAGGGTCGTCGCCGCCGAGCCCCAGACGGCGTCGGGGTCGCCGTAGATCGAGTTGGCGTTGCGGGTGTTGGAGTCGAGATCGAAGGGGACGTAGCCGAGCCGCAGGTACTCGGCCAGGCCCTGGCGCTGCAGGTACTCGCCGTTGGCGCTGCGGCAGGGCTCGGTGGCGCCCTTCAGCATCGCCGCCAGCGCCGCCCGCCGGTCGAAGGCGCGCGCCCCGAAGGCGGCCGCCGAGGCCAGGGCCGGGTCGGCAGGGTCGCCGACCATGGTCATGCTCTGGCCGTTGGCGTAGGACCAGCGCGGCAGGCAGCCGCTCTGCGCGGCGTTGGCCAGCAGCGAGCTCATCATCTCGCTGGCCCGCTCCGGCACCAGCAGCGAGAGCAGCTGCACCTGGGTGCGGTAGACGTCCCAGCCGGAGAAGTCGGCGTACTGGGTGCGGCCGCCGGCCTGGTGGACCTGGCCGTCCATCCCGGCGTAGGCGCCGCCGACGTCGCTGAAGGTCCGCGGCGCCAGGAAGGCACGGTAGAGCGCGGTGTAGAAGGTCTCGAGGAGGCGCCTGGGGCCGCCGCTGGCGCGGACCCGGCCCAGCGCCCGATTCCAGCGCCCGCGGGCACGCGAGGCGATCGCGGCGAAGCCCTCCCCCTCGCTTTCGGCGGCGAGGTTGGCGCGGGCGCCCTCGACGCTGACGAAGGAGACGCCGACCCGGACGCCGACGACACGGTCACCGCGGGTGTTGAAGCTGGCGTAGGCCCCGGCCCGGGCCGGGGTGCGCGGGTTCGCGGCTGGCTCCTGGCTGTCTTCCGCAGCCTGCCCGCCAGCATCGAGCGAGTCGCCACGCCAGGTCCCGTAGGTGTCGAAGGGGCGGTCGAAGACGGCGGCGAAGTGGACCCGGTAGCGCGGTCGCTGGCCGCAGAAGTGGCCGCTGGAGGCGGTGCCGGAGATTTCGCGGCGGCCGGGGTCGATCGCCACGGCCGCGAAGTCGTTCGCCTGGGCGCTGCCGCCGGCGTCGACGAGGACGCTGGCGTGCGGGTTGGCGGGGAACCTGAAGCGCGCCATGCCGGTCCGGGTCGTCGCCGTCAGGGCGACGTCGATGCCGGCGCCGCGAGCGGGGTTGAGCCGGGTCGCGTAGAAGCCGGGCCAGGCGCGCTCGTCGGCGTGGGAGAAGCCCGGCTGGAACCTGCCGTCGAGACCGCCGCCGGGGCGCGCCGGCGAGGACGCGAGCGGCTCGGTGGTCGGCAGGAAGGGGAAGTCGCCGTAGAGGGCGCAGCCGGCACCGCTGAGGTGGGTGAGGCCGAAGCCGCGGACGTGGTTGTCGCGGTGGTCGTAGCCGCCCGCGGGCACGGCCATCGGGGTCGTGTCGGGGCTCCACTGGACCATCCCGAAGGGCAGCGAGGCGCCGGGGAAGTTATGGCCGCCGCCGAACGTGCCGGGCCCGGGACGGGTACCGGCGAAGGGGTTGACGTGGCCCGCGAGGTCACGGGCCGACGCGGCCGGCGCCGCGACGGCGCAGGCGAGGAGCGCCGCGACGATCGCGGGCGTGGCTCGGCGGCTGTGGTTCTGGAAGTTGCGCGTAATGTTCCCGCTCCGATGAGTAAGAGGACCCCAACCCTGGCAGCGCTGGCGGCCACCGCCGTCATCCTGGCGCTGGTCCTGATCTTCGGCGGGAGCTCCGCCTCCGAGCCCGACCAGGCGGATGCGGAAGCCGTTCCCGGCCAGCCCAGCGTAGACATAATCTCCCCCCGTAACGGCGCTCGCCAAACCAGCCACGCCGTCGTCGTCAAGACGATCGTCGACAACTTCCGCCTCGCCCCGCGCCAGTTCGGCCGCGACCCGCAGCTGGGCGAGGGCCATATCCGCTTCAGCCTCAACCGCGTGCCGGACTGCGTCGACCCGAAGAAGCTGCTGGACGCGATCAACAGCCCGATCGGCAACGGCCGCCTCGTCGGCGCCTCCTTCGACTACGCCGAGTACTCCGGCCCGAACGGGGTGCTGGCGGAGCGGATCGGGACCGCCGGCAGCTACTCGCCCTCGACGCGGCCGGAGATCTACTACCAGGACCTGCCGCCCGGCTTCTACCGGCTGATCGTCAACCTGGCCCAGAACAGCGGCGCCACCACGCCGGTCCACACCGTCACCAACTTCCAGATCCTGCCCCGCCCCGGGCACGGCCCGAAACCGTGCGCGAAGGGCAAAGTTCCGAGCGCCAAGGCCGCCGCCAGGCTCAGCCACTGATAACCCCCCAGCCGCCGCCGACGCCGGGGTAAGCCCTGGTAGGTCCAATACTTCACTTTGTATAGTCGATAGGGATGCGCACCTACCGGCGACTGATGGGCTTTCTCCGCCCCTACCGCCCCCAGCTCTGGGGCTCGCTGGTATTCGCCTGGGCGGCGATGGGGATGACGGTGCTGATCCCGTGGCTGATCGGCCGCGCGGTGAATGCGATCGTCGACGGCGACGAGGCCGCGCTGCTGCCGTTGGCGCTGGCGATCTTCGGCGCCGCGATCCTGCGCCTGGGGCTGACCGTGGTCCGCCGCCTGGTGGCCGGCAAGGTCTCGCTGGCGGTCGAGTTCGACCTGCGACAGGCGTTCTACGCCCACCTGCAGCGGCTCGAGCTGGGCTTCTTCGACGGCCAGCAGACCGGCCAGCTGATGTCGCGGGCGACGGTCGACCTGCAGGCGATCCGCTTCTTCCTCGGCTACGGGCTGATCTTCATCACCCAGAACCTGCTGACGATCGTTCTCGCCGCCGCGGTGATGTTCGCGATCGACCCCTGGCTGGCCCTGATCGCCCTCGCTCCCGCGCCCTTCATCGTCTACACCGCCTCGCGCTACAACCGCGTCTCGCGGCCGGCCCAGCAGGAGGTACAGCAGCGGCTCGCCGAGCTCACCGCCGAGGCCGAGGAGAACGTCTCCGGGATCCGCATCGTCAAGGCCTTCGCCCGCGAGGAGTACCAGCTGCACCGCTTCAGCCGCGCCGTCTCCCGGGTCTTCGACCAGAGCGTCTACTCGACCCGGCTGCAGGCGTTCTTCTCGCCGCTGATCGGGCTGCTGCCCCAGCTCGGCATCGCCCTGGTGCTGCTGATCGGCGGCCGCGAGGTGATCGCCGGCAACCTCAGCCTCGGCAGCTTCACCGCCTTCTACACCTACCTGGTGATGCTGGCCGGGCCGCTGCGGATGCTGGGCGTGACGATGGGGATGGCGCAGCGGGCGATCGCCTCCGGCAACCGCCTCTTCGAGATCCTCGATCGCGAGCCGCGGATCGAGAGCCCGCCCGGGGCGCCGCCTCTGCCGGCGGGGGGCGGTGAAGTCGAGCTGCGCGGCGTGTCGCTCCATTACGAAGGCGATGAACCGGTCGACGTCAGCCCAGCCGATATTGACCACACCCAGGTGGGGTCAATGTCGGCTGCGGCGCTGGAGGGGATCGACCTTCGGGTCGAAGCCGGGCGCACGGTGGCGCTGGTCGGGCCTTCGGGCTCGGGCAAGACCAGCCTGGTGGCGCTGATCGCCCGCCTCTACGACCCCAGCTCGGGCACGGTCCTGGTCGACGGCGTCGACGTCCGCGCGGTCGACGTCGACTCGCTGCGCGCGGAGATCGCCTTCGTCGCCGACGACAGCTTCCTCTTCACCGCCAGCGTCGCCGAGAACATCGCCTACGCCAATCCCGAGGCGACCCTGGCGGAGATCGAAGCGGCGGCCCGCCGCGCCCAGGCCGACGGCTTCATCCGAGAGCTGCCCGACGGCTACGAGACCAGGGTCGGGGAGCGCGGCCTCACCCTCTCCGGCGGCCAGCGCCAGCGGGTCGCGATCGCCCGCGCCCTGCTGGCCGATCCGCGGATCCTGATCCTCGACGACGCCACCTCCTCGGTCGACGCGACCACCGAGGCGGCAATCAAATCCGGCCTGCAGGAGGCGATGGCCGGCAGCACCACCTTCATCATCGCCCACCGCCTCTCGACCGTCTCGCTGGCCGACGAGGTCGTCGTCATCGACGGCGGCCGCATCGTCGACCGCGGCACCCACGCCGAGCTGATGGAGGGCTGCGGCTTCTACCGCGAGATCGCCGAGCACGGCCTCGCCGACTCGGTCTTCCTCCAGCGCGACCTCGAACAGCGCGAGGAGATGGCGCGGCTGTGAGCGAGCGCAATCCCGAGCCCGGCGGCAACCGCCTGCGCAACGTCTTCCTGCTCTTCGCGGCGCTCTGGCGCCTGGTCCGCGGCGAGGACCAGCGCGGCCGCAAGGTCCGCTGGCTGATCGGGCAGCTGCGGCCCTACCGCGGCCGCGTCGCGCTGATGCTGGTCGGGCTGCTGGGAGCGACCGCCGCCGGGCTGGCGCCGCCGTACCTGGCCGGCCGCGCGATCGACGCCGGCATCCTCACCGGCGACGTCGCCGCGCTCGACCGGATCGTCGCCGCCTTCGTCGCCGTCGCCGTCCTCTACGCCGCGGCCACCTACCTGCAGACCTACATGGTCGGCTGGGTCGGCACGCGGGTGCTGCAGAACCTGCGCCAGCGCGTCTTCTCCCATCTGCAGGCGATGTCGATCGGGTTCTTCACCCGCCGCAGCCCGGGGGTCCTGATCTCGCGCATGACCAACGACATCGAGGCGCTCAACCAGCTCGTCACCAGCGGCGTGGTGACGATGTTCTCGAGCACCCTGACCCTGCTCGGCGTGGTCGTGATCATGCTCGCGCTCGACGTCCAGCTGGCCCTCGTCACCTTCCTCACCTTCCCCCTGCTGCTGGTCGCCAGCGTCGTCTTCCGGATCGTCTCCCAGGGCGCCTACCAGGCGACCCGGGAGCGGATCGCGGCGATCACCGGCTACCTGCAGGAGACCCTGAGCGGGGTCCGGGTCGTGCGCAGCTTCGGCCAGGAGCCGCGCCACGTCGAGGTGATGACCGATCTCAACGAGCAGAACCGGGCGGTCAACATGAAGACGGTCTACCTCAACGCCTCCTACTTCCCGGCGGTCGAATTGCTGGCGGCGGTGGCGACCGGGGTGATCCTCGTCTATGGCGGCACCCAGGCGATCGAGGGGGCGATCCAGGTCGGCGTCATCGTCGCCTTCGTCGGCTACCTGACCACCTTCTTCGAACCGATCCAGCAGCTCTCCCAGCTCTACACGACCTACCAGCAGGGGATGGCCGCCCTGGACAAGATCTTCGACCTGCTCGACACCAAGCCCGACATGGTCGACGCCCCCTGCGCGATCGACCCCGGCACCCTGCGCGGCGAGATCGAGCTGGAGGGCGTCTGGTTCTCCTACGGCGAGGAGAGCGAGTCCGCCGACGGCGCCTGGGCGCTGCGCGACGTCGACCTCCACGTCCCCCCTGGCCAGACCCTGGCCCTGGTCGGCGCCACCGGCGCCGGCAAGTCGACCTTCGCCAAGCTCGTCGCCCGCTTCTACGACCCCCAGCAGGGCCGGGTCCTGGTCGACGGCCACGACCTGCGCGGCGTCCAGCAGCGGGCGCTGCGGCGCCAGCTCGGGATCGTCCCCCAGGAGGGCTTCCTCTTCTCCGGCAGCGTCCGCGAGAACATCGCCTTCGGGCGACCGGAGGCGAGCCTGGAGGAGATCGAAGCGGCCGTCGCCACTGTCGGCGCCACCGAGTTCGTCGCCGCCCTGCCGGACGGGATCGAGACCGAGGTCGGCGAGCGCGGCATCCAGCTCTCCGCCGGCCAGCGCCAGCTCGTCGCCTTCGCCCGCGCCCTCCTCGCCGAGCCCCGC
>Ga0190275_10001405_pt1 | contig 17956 bp, 19 predicted proteins | sample Popmic550T_FD_133745 | JGI IMG/M metagenome (GOLD analysis project Ga0190275, IMG submission 133745) | Populus adjacent soil microbial communities from riparian zone of Yellowstone River, Montana, USA - 550 T | ecosystem: Environmental > Terrestrial > Soil > Riparian zone > Trees stand | place...
ACGATCCCGCCGGCCACGCCGCCCTGGACGCCGCCGACGACTCCGGCAACTGCGTCGCCCGGACCTTCATCGGTTCCGCCAGTCGATTCTTCGACCACGGGGGTGTCGACCACCGGCAGGTCCTTCGTGACCGGCATCTCGACCTTCGGGACTTCCTTAGGGATCTCGCGCGGCGGGGTGAGCGGTGACTGCGGCACCACGACCGGTTTCGGCTGGACGCGCGGGGTGGCCTGCTTCGGCGTGCCGCTGCTCTTCGCCGGGGGCGGCGGAGGTGGCGGCGGCGGGGGAGGCGGAGCGGCGCCCCGGGTGATGAACGCGGCGATCGGCTTCTCCGACGCCACCTTGTGCGAGACGTTCGAGCCGGCGAAAACGACGCCGGCGATGAGGATGGCGTGAAGGGCGATCGACGTGACCGACGCTTTCCAGCCGCCTTGCTGTTTCTTGTTTTTCCCAGACTCGAGCAGGTCCTTTTGCAGATCCATAGTAACGTTCTTATTTGCAAGGACGTGACCATGTATTTCATCATTTGGATTCAATGATTTAGAATGCTTTTCGATGCATTTGAAAGCTCTGCCGTTCGTTCCACTTCTGGTTGCCTTTTCGGCCTGCGTTTCAACCCCCGCGACGACTCCTGCTCCCGACACTCTGCCGGTGCCGGAAGCGTGGATGAGCGTGCCTCAAACGCCGCGTATCCGCTCCGTGTCGCTCGATGCGGAGGGGAAGGTCATCACCTCACCGGACAAGGCGCCGCGACGGATGGTGGACGGGCCGGTGCACGTGGCCAGCGAGTTTGTGGCGCCGCTGATCATGAACGGCGAGAAGCAGCTCACCGACCCTTTCCGCGCGGTCGACTCGCTCGACTTCTCCGAGGAACGGGGAGAGGTGGTGTTCTCGGTGAAGCGGCGGGACGACTTCGAGATCGGCCTCGTTTCCAGCGACGGCAGCCCGATCAGTTGGGTGCCGAACGACCCTGCCGACGAGGTGGACGTGCAGTGGGCGCCGCGCGGCAACAAGATCAGCTATCTGATTCACGCCAGGAGCGGGGACATCGTCCGGACGCTGCACATCCCGACCTCGTTCGAGCTCGCGGTGGCGTTTCCGAATGCGGTCGTCCACTCGCTCGGCTGGGACCCGCCGGCGGAGCGCTACGCGGTCGCGTACTCGACTCCCGACGCCTCGGATCGGGTCGAGTCGATGAAGTACGACGGGACCTCGCGCCGGATCGTCGTCTCGCCCGCGATCCAGCTGGACGCGGAGGTCGAGCCGTTCGCCGCCGGGGCGGTGCTGGTCCGGCCGGTGGACCTGCTGTACAACGAGAAATTGCCGGTCGTCGTCTGGATGGCGGAGAACTTTGGCTGGAACGACGCCCGCGGGGCGTTGATGAAGAACGCGCGGGTGGCAACCGTGGTCGCGACGCGCCCTCCGGATGACGCGTTCTGGAGCGCGATCGACGCCACCCCCTGGATGGACGGTTCGCGGGTGTACGTGGTCGGCGGCAACGCCCCCCGAGGAACCAGCGTCATCGGCGACGCCTCCGTACCGAGCGGGCGCTACCGTCAGATCGGCAACGTCGTGACCGCCGCACCCGCTGTCGTACAATCGTTCGCTGCCGGCTTCATCGCAGATCAGTTGAAGAGGAACGCCCTCACGAATGGCAGCAGCCGCTGAATCCGAGACAAAATCGACCTATCGCGAATACTTCGAAGCGCTGCTGATTGCGATCATCTTCGTCAACTTCGCCCGCATCTTCGTCTTCCAGGCGTTCAAGATCCCGAGCCCGTCGATGGAAGACAACCTCAAAGTCGGGGATCACCTGATCGTCAATAAGTTCATCTACGGCCCGAAGGGCGACCACCTGCTGAGCGGCCTCTTCCCGCTGCGCGACGTGGAGCGCGGCGACACCATCGTCTTCCGCTTCCCGGAGAATCCGGAGATTGACTATGTGAAGCGCGTGGTCGGCCTGCCGGGCGACGTGGTTACCATCCGCGACAAGAAGGTCTCGATCAACGGCCGCCCACTCGACGAGCCGTACACGCTGTTCATCGACCCGCAGACGTTCCCCGGGGGGGACATGCAACCGGAGCCGTACCGCTCCCGCGACCAGTTCGGCCCGTTCCGCGTGCCGGAAGGGCAGTATTTCGCCATGGGGGACAACCGGGACCGCTCCGCCGATTCCCGCTATTGGGGCGGCGTACCTCGCTCGCATGTCAAAGGGCGGGCTTTCATGGTCTACTGGTCGTTCGACGGGCAGGGGGCGCGCGACGCCTCGGTGCGCGAGCGCGTCCGCGAGCTTCGGGACGTGGTGGCCGGCTTTTTCACCCGCACGCGCTGGCACCGTACGTTCTTCATCGTCGACAGCAAATATCACTACACCCCCGGCACCGGACCGCATGGAACCGATTAACCCGCTCGAAGATGAAACGCCGGAGACCGACGGCGAGACGGTGGCCCTCCACAGCGAGGGACGCCGCGGCGAACGCGTGCTCCGCGACACCCGGGATCGTGAGGAACTGCCCGATGCCGACGAGGTGCTCGACGGCGTGGTCATCGACCGCGGCGGGCACTCGATCTCCCGCCGCAGCATCCCCGAGAACGTCCTCAAGGTCCTCTACCGCCTGCACCGCAGCGGTTACCGCGCGTATCTGTGCGGCGGCAGCGTCCGCGACCTGCTGATGGGACGGACGCCGAAGGATTTCGACGTCGTCACCGACGCCCATCCGGGCGACGTCCGCCGGCTCTTCCGCAACAGCCGGATCATCGGCCGCCGCTTCCGCCTGGTGCACATCATTTTCCAGGACCAGGTGGTGGAGGTGGCGACGTTCCGCCGCGAGCCGGACCGCGCGCAGCAGGCTCCCGACGACGAGACGCCGGAAGATTTCCTGATCACGGACGACAACACGTTCGGCTCGCCGCTGCAGGACGCGAAGCGCCGCGATTTCACCATCAACGCGCTCTTCTACAACATCGCCGACTTCTCGGTGATCGACTACATCGGCGGCCTCGACGACCTGAGCGAAGGGCGTGTGCGGGTGATCGGCGATCCCGACCTGCGGTTCCGCGAGGATCCGGTCCGGATGATGCGGGCCATCGAGTTCGCCTCCCGCCTCGGCTTCGAGATCGAGGCGGCGACGTACGAGGGCATCCTCCGCCATCGCAATGAGATCCTGAAGGCTTCGCCGCATCGCGTCTCCGAGGAGATCCTCGAGCTGCTGCGGCGGGGATGGTCGCGCGGCGCAATCCGGCTCATGGTCGACACCGGCCTGCTCGAACCGCTCCTCCCCGAGGTCTACAACTCCATCCGCGGCGAGCGCGCCCCGTACTTCTGGAAAATGCTGGAAGTCCTCGACCGCACCGTCCAGGCGGGACGGAAGATCTCCGACGCGGTACTGCTCTCGGTGCTGATGCTGCCGTGGGTGATCTACGAGATCGAGCGGGAAGAAGAGCGCCGGGTGGAGCAGCGGACGGACAACAGCAAGATGCGCATCGGCGAGGTGATCGTCTTCATCCGCGATCTGATCCAGCCGCTCTGCGCCCGGATGGCGCTTGCCGCGGGGACGCGCCACCAGATCGAGCAGGCGCTGGAAACGCTCTGGCGCCTCCTCGAGCCGCCGACCGACCGCCGCGCCCAGTTCCGCGCGGTTTATCGTGAACCGTTCAGCGATGCCTTGGCGTTGCTCGAGCTTTATGCCCTCTCGTCCGGCCGCTATGTGGATGTGTTCCGCCAGTGGCAGGCCTTTGCTGTGCGCGTGAAGCGCGCCCAGGAGGAAGGGGAGGGGGCCACGGTGGCCAGGAAGAGGCGGAGAAGGAAGCGGCGGTGAACGGGGATTGAGAATTGAGAATTGAGGATTGAGGATTACGACGTCCTCCAATCCTCAATCCTGCATCCTCAATCCTCAATCCGGCTATCGCCCCACGCCCCCTACCGTCAGCCTTCCATTCACGCTTCCGGTGAACTCTTCCTGCCGCTTCACCCCGTCCGCTTCGGCGTAGAGCTTGGCGCGCATGACCATGGCGGGGCGGGCGCCGAGGATCTCGTCGTCGAAGTCGATCGTCACCCAGAACTCGAACTTCTCCTCCTGGCCGGGAGCGATGGTGCGCTCGTACTTGCGGGTGCTGACCGGGACGCGATACGAGCCGCCGCTCATGCTCTGCAAGGCGATCTTCTCGATGTTCCACGGCTTGTCGGTCCGGTTCTTCACGTCGATCTCGAACAGCACGTCGGTCGAGGTCTGGCCGCGCATGACCATCGGCGTGTTCGTCTGGGAGATGAGCACCTGAAAGTCCTCGGTGCTGGCGTGGGAGGTGTCGCCGGTCACGAGACTCCCTCCGCCGGAACCGCATCCGGCGGTCAGGAGGGCGACGAAAAGAAGGGTGAAGGGACGCATGGGAGCCTCCTTGTAAAGGGTTCACGTTTCATCAAATTGTCATCCTGAGCCGCAGGATTCTGCCCACGTGCAGGAAGCAGGGCGGCGAAGGACCCCCTCCGACCAGGCGCGACTCGTTCAACCGAAGGGGGTCCTTCGCCGCCATGCTCCTGGTCGATCGGCAGATTCCTGCGGCTCAGGATGACAGTGGGGACCTGCCTGCGCGGTGCCAGGAAAATCGACTACCAGTGAACGACGATGGCGCCGCGCCGTCCGCAGTCGCGGACACCGCGTCCTGTGATGGCGTCACCGCCGACGTATCATGCACACCGTGCCCCGGGAGGTGATCTACCTCGACCATCACGCCACGACTCCGTGCGATCCGCGCGTGGTGGAGGCGATGCTGCCGTACTTTACGGAGCATTTCGGCAACGCTGCTTCCATTACTCACCAGCACGGAAGGAAAGCGTCGCTGGCGGTCGAGGATGCCCGGATCGCGGTCGCGCGGTTCTTCCGCGTCCTGCCGCCGGAGATCTCCTTCACCGCCGGGGCGACCGAGTCGAACAACATCGCCTTGAATCTGGTGAAGCCGGGCGAGCACCTGATCGCCGGGGCGACCGAGCACAAGTCGATCCTCGCGCCGGCCGAGCGTCTGGCGAAGCAGGGGGTCGAGGTGACGTTCCTCCAGCCGGACGGCGAGGGGCGGATGACCGTCGATGCTCTCCGGGAGGCGCTCCGGCCGAGCACGCGGCTCGTCTCCATCGAGGCGGCGAACGGCGAGATCGGCACGATCCAGCCGATCGCGGAGCTGGGGGCTCTCTGCCGGGAACGCGGCATCCTCTTCCACAGCGACATCACCCAGGCCGCGGGAAAGATCCCGCTCGACCTCGCGAACGTCGACCTGGCCTCGTTCTCCGCCCACAAGGTCTACGGGCCGAAGGGGATCGGCGGGCTCTTCCTCCGCCGCGGCGTGCGGGCCGAGCCGCTGGTGGTCGGCGGCGGGCAGGAGCGGGGCGTGCGGGCCGGCACGGTCAACGTCCCGGGCGTCATCGGGCTCTCCACCGCCCTGCAACTCCGCGCCTCGGAGATGGCGGACGAGGGCTTGCGCTTGGCGCAACTGCGCGATTCCTTACGGGAAAGCATCCTGGCGGACGTCGAAGACGTTTCGGTGAACGGACCGCGGGAGTTAAGATTGCCGGGAAATCTCAACGTCAGCTTCGATCGGATCGAGGCGGACTCGCTGATCCTGGCGATGAAGCACTTTTCGCTGTCGTCCGGCTCGGCGTGCAGTTCCGGGGACCGAGGACCGTCTCGCGTGCTGAAAGCGATCGGCGCGAGCGATGCCGCGGCCCTCGGCTCGATCCGGTTCGGGCTCGGCAAATCCAACACCGTGGAACATATCGAGATGCTGATCGACGACCTCAAGCGCGTGGTGCGAAGGCTGCGGGAGATGTCCGCCGCATGAGCATGAACGCCCCGGGACGCATCCTGCTCGTGGACCACTCACGCGGTGCGCTGCTGTTTCAGGAGACGATCCTCCGCCGCCGCGACATGCTCATCATGACCGCGCTGGCGGGCTCCGAGGGACTGGCGAAAGCGAAGAGCGAGCACCCGAACCTCATCATCTTCGGCTACGACCTCTTCGACATGACCGCGCCGGAGTTCTGCCGCGAGATCCGTGGCAACGAGCACACCCGGGCCATCTCGCTGCTGCTGGTGTGCGACCGCGACCATCACGAGCACGGCGACCTCTGTCTTTCCGCAGGCTGCAACGACGTGATCTTCCGCCCGCTGCACAAGCCGGAGCTCGACACGAAGGTCGAGCGGCTGACCAGCATCCCGGTCCGCCGCCAGCTTCGGACCATCACCAAGATCGAGGTCTCGCTCGAGAAGAACGGGCGCTTCGTCCTCGGCCGGAGCATCAACATCTCCGCGACCGGCATGCTCATCGAGGTCGACCGGATGCTCCCGCAGGAGGGCCCGATGCGCCTGCACTTCTACCTGCCGTCCGACCCGAAGCCGCTGCAGATCGTCGCCGAGGTCCTGCGCGCAGAATTCTCCGGCGCGATGTCGAAATACGGGATGCGGTTCATCGGCCCCACCGAGGAAGAGCGCGAGCGCATCGCCCGCTTCGTCCACCGCCTCCGCTCCCGGGAAACCATCTGATGCCAGTCACGCCGACACCGTCCATCGACGAAGCCATCCGCGCCGCGCGCGAAGACGATTTCCTGCGGGCGCTCAACCTCTTTCTCGACATCTACGGCACCGACGACTCGCCCCCCATCCGCACGCCGAAAGACGCGAGCGGCCTGTCGTACTTCGGGCTCTGCCTGGCGGTGATGCGCAAGCAGTTCAAGCTCGCCATCGACCTCTGCCGCCGTGCCACGCTCCTCGAGTTCTACAACGGCGACCACTACGCCAACCTCGCCCGCGTCTACCTCGCCGCCGGCAACCGCAAGAAAGCCGTCGAGGCGGCCGAGCAGGGGCTGAAACTGAACCCCGAGCACGACTACCTCCTCGAAGTCCGCAAATCCCTCGGCCTCCGCGCCAAACCCCCCGTCCCCTTTCTCGAGCGCACCAACCCGATCAACGTCTCCCTCGGACAATCCAGGCACGCGAAGAAGGTGTACGACGAGGAGACGAAGAAGAAGAGGTAGGGGACACTTATGGCCGTCAAACCAATCCCGGACGAATACCATACCGTTACCCCATATCTCACCGTCGACGATCTCCCGCGGCAGCTCGAATTCGTCAAAGCCGCGTTCCACGCAACCATCCCCGAGGCCATGCCCGATGCGAGCGGAAAGATCCGCCACGCCGAAGCGCAGATCGGCGACTCGCGCGTCATGATCGGACAGGCTCGAGCCGAGTGGCCCGCGCGCCCCGGCGCCCTCTACCTATACGTCGCACACACCGACGCTACGTACCGACGTGCCCTCGCCGCCGGTGCCAAGTCCATCATGGAGCCCGCGGACCAGTTCTACGGCGACCGGAAGCGATGAAGTGACGGACGTTATGCGAGCACGCAGGGACCGAGTTGCAGCGCTGCTTCGGCAACTCATCGACGGTATCGACCGACAGGAGATGTCGCGGAATCTGACAGCGGGCAGGACTGCATATCAGACCGATCCGAACGGGTCGGGCGCGATTGAGAGGATCGAGCCGGACGGCCGGCGCACTCTCGGACGGATGGAAAATCGCCGGTTCCTTCCGAACACTTCTCAGGAGTAAGCCGAAATCTAAGCAGGACGCATCAGAAAACGATGCAAATCCCATCATGCCTCTCTGCTGCCGTAGGCAGCAAAAGATCTGTAGGCCCGGCCTTTTAGGCCGGGTACACGGAGCGCCCGTCGGTGAGCCCGCGTAGCGGGCGACAGAAAAGACGTCCGCACGTTTCTCGTCTGTCGCCCGCTCCGCGGGCTCGAAGATCCATCCCCGCCTTACCCGGCCTAAAGGCCGGGTCTACAGTTCTTCCGCCGCCTTCGGCGGCTTCTCACCCCCGATACCACCTTGCCAGCCTCTCGGGCGATACGCCGAGGTGGTAGCTGGTGATGATCAGCCAGTTCGTGGCGGTGGTGCGGACGATGCCTTTTTTGAGGAAGCGGCGGCCGGAGGTGCGGACGGTGAGGGGGAGGAGGGTCGTTTTGCCGGCGCGCTTCATGCGGCGGGCGAGCTCGTAGTCCTCCATGATCGGGTAGTCGGGGTAGCCGCCGAGGCGGAGGAAGGTTTCGCGGCGGGTGAACTGGGCCTGGTCGCCCCAGGGGGCGCCGGTGAGGCGGGTCCGGACGTTGATCATCTTTGCGACGGCGCCGAGGCCGGGCTCGAGGAATTCGATCTCGAAGCCGCCGAAGACGTGCGTCTTCAGGACCTGCTCGATGGCCGTGGCGGCGCCGGCGGGGAGGATGGTGTCGGCGTGAAGGAAGACGATGGCGTCGTGCATGGCGGCATAGGCGCCGCGGTTGAGCTGGCGGGCGCGGACGCGCTCTCCTCCGATGATCATGGCGCCGCGCGAGGCGGCGATGGTCACGGTCTCGTCTTTGCTGCCGCCGTCGGCGACGATGACTTCGGCGCACCCCGCAGCGCGCGCGGCGTCGATCGTTGCCGCGATGCGCTCCGCCTCGTTGAACGCCGGGATCACGACGCTGACCGCCACGCCGCGATGCTACCTTACCAGCCGTGCAGGCATATGTCCTGATCGGCGGCCGCTCGCGACGGATGGGGGTGTCGAAGACGGCACTCTTTCTCGAACGGATCGTGAAGGCAGCGCGGCCGGTGTTCGACGAGATTATCGCGGTTCAGCGGGTGGGGGGGCAGGCGGCGGACGGGATCCGCACGATTCACGAGGAAAATCATGAAGGCGACGGTGCGATCTTCGGTGTGGCCGCGGCTCTGCGGGACGCGCGTGCGCGCTGTTTCATCCTCGCCGTCGACTATCCGCTGGTGACGAGCGAGCTCCTTCGCGATCTCGCGGAGAGCGGCGGCGTGCCGGTCTGGAACGGTCGCCCGCAGCCGCTGTGCGCGGTCTGGGATCCGGCCGTGCTGCCGCGGATCGAGGCGCGCATCGCCGGCGGTCTGTACGATTTGCAAGCGCTCGTCGAACAGGAGATCATCCCCGAGCCCGTTCTGCGCGCCCGCTTTCCCGGCGAGCCGCTGATGAACGTGAATACCCCCGAGGAACTGGAGGCGGCGGAGAGGCTGTATGGCCAATAGAGATTTCTCGCATCTCGACGAGACCGGCGGCATCTCGATGGTGCACGTCGGCGCGAAGAAGCTGACGCAGCGCGAGGCGGTGGCTTCGGCGACGGTGCGCATGAGTCCCGAAACGCTCACGAAGCTGATGGAGCGGGCGCTCCCGAAAGGGGACGTGCTCACGACCGCGAAGATCGCCGGGGTGCTGGCCGCGAAGCAGACGCCGTCGCTGATCCCGCTGGCACATCCGCTGGCGCTCGAGTCGGTCGACATCACGTTCGACCTCGACCCTTCCAACGGCTCGATCGAAGTCCGCTCGATCGTCCGTTGCGAGGGAAAGACCGGCGTGGAGATGGAAGCGATGACCGCCTGCGCCGTCGCAGCCCTGACGATCTACGACATGTGTAAGTCGGCGGAAAAGGGGATCAGCATCGAAGGGCTGCAACTGGTGAGGAAGAGCGGGGGTAAGTCGGGGACGTGGGAGAGGTGAACCGGATTGAGGATTGAGAATTGAGGATTGAGGATGAGGTCCTCGGCTCCCTAATCCTCAATTCTCAATCCTCAATCCGGTTACTGCCTTGCCCACGGCGGTCTGGTGTCGTTCGTCCTTACCGGGCGGGTGGCTGCTTCCGCCTCTTCGTCCGCGCGCACGAGTTGCTTGCGGATCGAGCCGAGGATGCGCGCATCGGTGGCGACGGCGAGCTCGACGAGTTTCTGGCGCTCTTTGTAGCCGTTGAAGGCGATGACGAAGCGGTCGATGCGGAAGGCCACCGTCCGGCCCAGGAACTTGTCCTCGGCAGTGAAGTTGTCCTCGCCGAGGTTCGCGATCGGGTCGAGCAGCTTGCCGTTGCGGACGTAGAGCGCGCGGTACCCCTCCAGGATCTTCGCGGCGCTGGCCTTGTTGGCGGAGGGGATGATCAACCCTTCCATGACGTCGCCGCCCATGTTGAAGCTGGCCTGGAAGGAGTTGCCGAGGATGGCCTGGCCGAAGCCTTTGTCGGCGGAGTAACGCTCGCTGTTCTGCACCCGCACGTCGACGGGGAAGAAGTTGAAGACCGCCGGTTTCGCCGGCGCGGCCGGCATTCTCTCGGCGACGAATGAGGCCAGGGTGGTCAGCGACTGGAACGCGTCCTTCGCGCCGCCGGTCACGCGGATGTAGAACGGGCCGCGCCAGACGTGGACGGCGAATTTGCTGACATAGCCCTCGTTGCTGATCGGTACGAAGGCGCGCGCCGCCTCTTTGCGCATCGAGTAGGCGCCGAAGGCTTTGACGAAGTCGGGGAAGCGGAAGATCTCGACGGTAGCGAAGCCGGGTCCGGTGACCGCGCCGTACTTTCCGGCGGTGATGTCGATCAGCTCGTAGCGCGTAAAGTCCGAGGCGGCGGCGCCCATGTAGCTGGCGAGGCGGTCGCCGGGGACGACGAGCGGATCCTCTTCGAGCCGCCACCCCTGCGCCTCCTGGTGGCGAGGGAGGAACTGCAGGCTCGGCGAGTCGATGACGGTGAAGTCGATCTCCGGCGGTGGCGGCGGGGCGGCGACAGCTTTTTTGGTGCCTCGGCACGCCGTCGCGAAGAGGACCGCTACGAGCGCGAGAGCGACTGCAGAAACTCGACCGTCACCCGGACGCCGGCCGCGGTTGCGCCGCGCGCTTCCCGCGCGTTCTCGCTCTCCGCGTGCGCCGTCCCGGCGATATCGAGGTGTGCCCATGACGGACAATCGACGAACTCCTTCAGAAATACTGCTGCGGTGATCGCGCCACCCCAGCGGCCGCCGGTATTCTTCATATCGGCCCACTCGCTGCGGATCAGGTCTTTGTACTCGTCCCAGACGGGAAGTCTCCAGAGGCGGTCTCCGGTGCGCTCCCCCGACTCAATCAACTTCCGGGCCAGCTCATCGTTGTTGGTGAAAAGGCCCGCTGCCTCGCTGCCGAGCGCGACGACGCAGGCGCCGGTCAGGGTGGCGTAATCGAGCAGGTGGTCGGGCTTGAGCTGGGAGGCGTAGTGCAGGGCATCGCCGAGGATCATCCGCCCCTCGGCGTCGGTATTCACGACCTCCACGGTCTTGCCGCTCATCATGGTGATGATGTCGCCCGGCTTGTAGGCGCTGCCGCTGGGGAGGTTGTCCGTGGTGGCGAAGATGCCGGTCAGCTTCACCGGAATGGCCAGCCGTGCCGCCGCCTCCATGATGCCGACCACGGCCGCAGCGCCGCACATGTCGAACTTCATCTCCTCCATCTTCTCGGCCGGCTTGATGGAGATGCCGCCGGAGTCGAAAGTGATCCCTTTGCCGACCAGCGCCACGTGCTGCTTCGCCTTCCGCGGCGCGTACTCCATGACCACGAAGCGCGGCTCTTCAGCCGATCCGCGGTTGACGGCCAGCAGGCCGCCCATCTTCATCCGCTCGATCTCCTTCTTCCCGTAGATCGTGCACTTGATCCCGACTTCCCTGCAGACCTCGGCGGCGCGGTCCGCCAGCCGCGTGGGAGTGAGGATGTTGGAGGGCATGTTGCCGAGGTCGCGGACGGTGGTGACGGCGGCGGCGAGCGCTTTCGCCTCCGCGTCCAGGCGTTTCGCGTCGGCATCCGGCGCGATCACCGTCCCGGCGATGGCGATCTTCTTCTGCTCTTTTTTGACGGTGATGTGGGCGTCGTACTTGTAGTCGCTCTGCGCCAGCGCGTCGGCGACGGCGAGCGCGGTCTGATCCGCGTCCATGCCGGGGAGGGTGTAGGGGAAGAGCAGGGCGATCTTCGCGTCGCGCTGCTTCTTCGCCGTCCGTCCGGCGGCGGCGATCGCGCCGCGGACGACGCGATGGGTCAGCGCATCCCGCTTCCCGAGACCGATCAGCGTGATCTTTCGCGGCGTACCGGCCAGGATCGTGAGCACCTCCTCGGAGCGCCCCTCGAACTCCGCGCCGGCGACCGCGCTGGTCACCGCCTCCGGCAAATCCTCGTCCCGTTTCCCCTCGGCGAGGAGGACGAACAGGTGATCGGTCCTGGACGGCTTGAGCTCACGGGCGATGTCGACTTGCATGCGGGCGGGATTGTATAGCGCACCTCGGCGCGTGTGGAGGGAAGGGTGGCGTTACAGCTTGAAAGGCTCCTCGACCTCGGTGTTGAGGCGGTGAGGCTTCGGGTGGTGCCGCTCGATCAGTTCGACCCAGCGTTGATAATCTTCGGCTCCGAGCGGCTTGAGCTTGCGTGCCTGTGCCAAGGCCGCAAAATCGGCTGAAGTGAGCGGCATGTCCCGCTCCAGGTCGAGATCGAATGGATCACCGGAGGTCTTTTTCGAGCTCATCGAAGATCTTCAACAGTCCGTGTTGCGAAAAGTACTCCCGCACCCGAGTACGGTCCAGTCCTGGAAGCGACAAAAGGTATGCAATATCGGGTGCGTCGATCAAGACGCGCATCGGCGACTGCTTCATGGCACGCACTTTCATCGCGATCAGATGTTCCGGCGCAAGGACAGGGAGCTCGACACCGAAAGTCGAGCGTCGATGCGCTGCATCGAAAAGAGCGTCGGCGGTCGAGCCGTAGACGTAGAGAAAATCCACATGGCCGAAAGCTTCGTCAGGATGGTAGTGATTCGAGAACCCTTCAGACACAAATGCCGTTTCGTACCCGTGGGATTCGGCAAATTTGATCACGCGGGAACGGCACTTTCCATCGACGACGAAATCGACATCATGGGTCGGCCGCTGGTGTCCTAACGCGACCAGTGCGTTTCCTCCGGCCAGTGCGTAGCGGATACCTTCCCGTTCGAAGAACTCCGCAAACCTGCTCAGGACCTGATCGAACTCCATCACCCCGAGGATACCTCGGCCTCCTCCTATAAGATGGCCGGACTCATGCACACCGCGAGGAGTTGAATGCCGTATCGAATTCTGGTGATTGACGACGAGACGGGGATCCGGGAAGCGATCAAGATGACGCTCGAGTACGAGGGTTATCGGATCGACGAGGCCCGTTCCGGGCAGGAAGGGCTGGACAAGGCGGCGAAGGTGCCGTACGACGCGATCCTGCTCGACATCAAGATGCCGGTCCTCGACGGCATCGAAGTGCTGGAGAACCTGAAGGACCTGCGGATCTCCTCGCCGGTGGTCATGGTCTCCGGCCACGGCGACGTCCACACGGCCGTCGAGTGCACGAAGCGGGGGGCGTACGACTTCCTGGAGAAGCCGCTCAACCGCGACAAGCTGCTGCTCACCGTCCGCAACGCCGTCCGCCAGCGCTCGCTCGAAGAAGAGAACATCGGGCTGAAGGAGAAGGCGGAGAAGGAGTATCAGCTCGTCGGGCAGTCGCCGCTGATGACCGACCTGAAGTCGCAGATCGAGCGCGCCGCGCCGACGAAGGCGACGGTGCTGATCACCGGCGAGTCGGGCACGGGCAAGGAACTGGTGGCCCGCGAGATCCACCGCCGCTCCTCCCGCGCGAACCAGTCGTTCATCCAGGTCAACTGCGCGGCCATCCCGAACGAGCTGATCGAGTCGGAGCTGTTCGGCCACAAGAAGGGCTCGTTCACCGGTGCCGTCCGCGACCAGATCGGGAAATTCGTCGCCGCGGACGGGGGGACGATCTTTCTCGACGAGATCGGCGACATGTCCGTGAGCGCGCAGGCGAAGGTGCTGCGCGTGCTGCAGGAAGGGGAGGTCGAGCCGGTCGGCTCAGCGACGGTGGTGAAGGTCGACGTGCGCGTGATCGCTGCGACGAACAAGAACCTGGAGGAAGAGATCCGCAACGGACGCTTCCGCGAGGATCTCTACTACCGCCTGAACGTGATCCCCATCCGCACGCCGCCGCTCCGCGAGCGCCGCGACGACGTGGCGATGCTGGCGCAGCATTTCGCGAAGCTCTTCTCCGAGGAGCACAACTACCATCCGAAGGAATTCACGCCGACGGCGCAGAAGGCCCTCGCCGACGCGCCGTGGCGCGGCAACGTCCGCGAGCTGCGGAACATGATCGAGCGGCTGGTGATCATGGTCCCGGCCGACAAGATCGACATCACCGACCTGCCGGCGGAGTTCTTCCGGACGCCCTCCGACATCATCAGCACGGCCATGCGATTGTCGACGCTGCAGGAGTTCAAGGACGAGGCGGAGAAGGCGTTCATCATCGCCAAGCTGCGCGAGCACGGCTGGAACGTCTCCAAGACCGCGGAGGCGATCGACACGCCGCGCTCGAATCTCTACAAGAAGATCGAGCAGTACAACATCAAGCGCGAGGCAGGGGCGGGATTCACGCCGGGCGATGGCGGCGACGCGCTCTAACGGTTCGCGTCCGATCGGCGTGTTCGACAGCGGCGTGGGCGGGCTGACGGTGTTCCGCGAGATCGCCCGCGCCCTCCCGCGCGAGTCGCTGGTCTACCTCGGCGACTCCGCCCGCGTTCCCTACGGCACCAAGTCGCCCGCCACGGTGACCCGCTACTCGCTGGAAGCGGCGCATCACCTGATGGGCCGCGGCATCAAGATGCTGGTCGTGGCCTGCAACACCGCCACGGCCGCCGCGCTGCCGATCCTCCGCGAGACGCTGCCGATCCCGGTCATCGGCGTGGTCGAGCCGGGCGCGCGCGCAGCAGTCGAGAAGACCTCCGGCGTCGTCGGCGTCATCGCCACCGAGGGGACCGTCCGTTCGAAGGCGTACACGAAAGCCATCAAAGCGCTCGATCCCGACGTCGAGGTGATCGAGTCCGCCGCGCCGCTCTTCGTGCCGCTGGCGGAGGAGGGATGGGCGAATACGCACGTGGCCCGCGAGGTCGCGGAGATCTACCTCGAGCCGCTCATCGACGCCGGCATCGACACGCTGGTCTTAGGCTGCACGCACTACCCGATCCTGCGCGGCACGATCGAGTCGGTGGTCGGCGATCTGGTCCACATCGTCGACAGCGCCGAAACGACCGCCCTGACCGTGAAGCTGGCCCTCGGCGACACGACCGGCGTGCCCGAGCCGTTGCGCCAGTTCCTCGTCACCGACGCGGAGGAACGGTTCCGCAGGATCGCCGGGGAGTTTCTGGAGCAGGAGATCGAGCACCTGGAGCTGGTGTCATTGGGTTGATGCCCGAAGTCGCTGAGCCGCCTACCAGACCTCGCACGCCGTCGCCCGCACCATCGGATCTCCTGCCTTACATCCGAAGGCGCTCGCGAACTCCGGCATGTTCGAGACCGGGCCGATGACGCGGTATTTGCCGGTCGGGTGCGGGCCGCGCTGGACCATGAGGCGCTGGGCTTCGGGGCGGATCTCGTCGCCGCGGAACTGGCCCCAGGCGATGAAGAACTGCTGGTCGGGGGTGAAGCCGTCGATGGTCTGGCCGGGGCGTGTCTGCTGCGCTTTCTGCAGGCCGAGGTAGGCGATCTTGGCGCCGGCGAGGTCGCCGATCGACTCGCCGAGGACCAGGCTGCCGCGGTGGGCGATCCCCGGCTCGATCTCGTAGCCGTCGAACTGCTGGGAAACGCAGGCGCCGCGCTCGCGGAAGCGTTTCAGGTCCTCGTCCGTCCACCAGTTGTGCAGGCGTCCCTCGGCGTCGTACTGCGCTCCCTGGTCGTCGAAGCCGTGGCTGATCTCGTGGCCGATCACCACGCCGATCGCGCCGTAATTCACCGCGTCGGTGGCGTTCACGTCGAACGCGGGAGGCTGCAGGATGCCGGCCGGGAAGACGATCTCGTTGAGGAGGGGGTTGTAGTAGGCGTTGGACGTCGGCGGGGTCATGCCCCAGCGGCCGCGGTCGACCGGCTTCGCGATCTGCCCGCGGTCGTCGCGCGTCAGGAAGCGCAGCCCTTCCATGACGTTTGCGACATACGCGTCGGGAACGACGGTCATGCTGCTGTAGTCCTTCCACTGGTCGGGATAGCCGACTTTCGGGTTGAACGTGGAGAGTTTCGTCAGGGCCTGCCGCTTCGTCTCCGGCCCCATCCACTCGAGGTTCGTGATGACGTCGCCCATCGCCGCGAGGATGTTGCGCACCATGTCCTGCATCCGCGCCTTTGCCTCGGGCGTGAAATGACGCTCGACGTAGCGCTGGCCGAGTGCCTCGCCGAGGAACTGGTCGGTGAACTCGACACAGCGGGTGGCCCGCGGCTTCATCTCCTTCGCGCCGTTGAGATAGCGGCCGTAGAAGTTGAAGCTCTCGTTCACGAACGGCTCGGAGAGATGCTGTGAGGCGCCGGTGAGTACGCGCCACCGCAGGTAGGTCCGCCACGAGGCCAGCGGCGTCTTCGCCAGCTCCTCGTCGGCGGCGATCATGAAGAGCGGCTGGTCGACGTTCAGGTCGGCCGCCGGGATGCCGGCGTTCTTCAGGTAGCGGGTCCAGTCGAAGTGCGGGGTCATCTTCTGGAGCGTCGCCACCATGTACTTGTGATCGGTGTTGCGCGGATTGCGGAGCTGCACGTTGTCGAAGTGCATGCGCGCGAGGCGGGTCTCCATCGCGATGACCGTCTCGGCCGCCCGAGCCGCTTCCGCCTTGCTCGAACCGGTCAGGCGGAACATGTTTGCCACGTGCTCGCGGTACTTCTCGCGCGCTTCGACGAAGCGCGGCTCGGTCTTGAAGTAATAGTCGCGTCCCGGCAGGCTCAGGCCGGCCGCGAAGACGTTCGCGATCACCTGGCTGGGGTTGTGATTGTCGGGCTGGGAGGTGATCCCGAACGGGGCCGCGACCTGGAGCTCGTTGAGGCGGCCGATCATCTCCTGCAGCGCGGTCCGAGTGGAGATGCGGTCGATGTCGCGGAGCAACGGATCGATCGGCTTGATGCCGAGGGCATTGATCCGCTTCTCGTCCATGCAGGAGCCGTAGAAGTCGGTGACCTGCTGGTCGATCGACCCCTTCGGCCAGTCCTTGCGTTGCGACAGGTCGTCGAGGATCGCTCGCAACTGGTTCTTGCTCAACTCTCCCGCCTCCCAGCGCCGGCTCCACCGCGACATCGCCGCCGGGATCGGATTCGCCTGCCGCCAGGCGCCGTTGGCGTAGTCGAAGAAGTTCGTGCAGGCATTGGCCGAGCGGTCGATGTCGTCCACGAATACGCCGCGCTGGGGCGTCTGGGCGGAGAGGGTGGCGGAGAAGAGCAGGATCGCGGCAATTTTCACGCGCATGGCCCGGCAGGGTAGCAGGAGGGAGACGGGCCGGCGGTTACGCAAGGGCGACATCCTGAAGCACGGCGCCCGAACCCCATATAATCCGCGCCCGACCATGTCCGACCGTACCGAGCGCGCGTTCGCGCCAGAGGGCCGCGAGCCCGCCCGGCGCCGCTTCATGATTGCCGGCGAGCACGTCATCCTCCGCGCCTTCGAGCGGGAGGATGCGGAGCGCTGCTACCGGTGGATGAACGACCCGAACATCGTCCGGGCACTCAAGTCGCGCTACCCGATCGCGTTCCAGAACGAGCTGGAGTGGCTCGAGCGGGCCATGCACCCCAGCGTGAACGAGCGCCACTTCGCCATCGAGCGCAAAGACGACCGGACCCACATCGGCAATGCCTCGCTGCACGACATCGACTGGGTGTCGCGGACGTCGGCGTTCGGCCTCTTCATCGGGGAGCCGACGGCGTGGAACCGCGGCTTCGGCAGCGACGCCATCCGTACCCTGGTTCGGTTCGCGTTCGACGAAATGAACTTGCAGAAGCTCCGGATCAACATCTTCGACTATAACGACCGTGCGAAGCATGTCCTCGACGCCCAGGGCTTCGTGCAGGAAGGGCGGCTGCGGCGCGAGTTCTATCGCGACGGGGCGTTTCACGACATCGTGATCCACTCGATCTTCCGCGACGGCGGCCCCCAGGAGAACCCAATTCATGAGTGAGAAAAAGATCCGCGTGCTGATCGCCAAACCCGGCCTCGACGGTCACGACCGCGGCGCGAAGATCATCGCCCGCGCGCTGCGCGACGCCGGGATGGAAGTGATCTACACCGGCCTGCGCCAGAC
>Ga0190275_10001406_pt1 | contig 17956 bp, 16 predicted proteins | sample Popmic550T_FD_133745 | JGI IMG/M metagenome (GOLD analysis project Ga0190275, IMG submission 133745) | Populus adjacent soil microbial communities from riparian zone of Yellowstone River, Montana, USA - 550 T | ecosystem: Environmental > Terrestrial > Soil > Riparian zone > Trees stand | place...
AGCCAGCGAGCCAGCACGACCTTCTGCTGGTTGCCGCCGGACAAGTTGCGGACCGGATGGTCGACCCCGGCCGGGCGGACGTCCAGCGCCTTGGTGAGCTTCTCCGCGGCCTGCCGTTCGGCGTGGCTGTTGAGGAATCCTCCGCTCGCGAAACGCGCCATGCTCGACACGGTGATGTTCTTGTAGACCGCCTCGTCCAGGAGTAGCGCCTGGCTCTTGCGCTCCTCCGGGGCCAGGCCGACACCAGCCTTGACGGCCTGCTGCACCTTGCCCCGCTCGAGCACCTTGCCGTCCACCCGGACGACTCCCGTCGCGGCCCGGCGAGCGCCGTACACGGTCTCCAGTACTTCCGAACGGCCCGACCCGACCAGGCCCGCCAGGCCGAGGATCTCGCCCGCGCGGACCGAGAAGCCGATCCCGGCGAACTCCCGTGGCCTGGACAGGTTCTCGACCTGAAGGACGATGGGTGCGTCGTTCGCGACCTCGGCGCGCGGCGGGAAGACGTACTCGATCGCGCGGCCGGTCATCAGCCGGATGAGTTCCGAGGTCGGCGTCTCGCGGGCATCGAGGCCGGTCGCGACGGTGGCGCCGTCCTTCAGCACGGTGACCCGGTCGCCGATCTCGCGGATCTCCTCGAGGCGGTGGGAGATGTAGACGATCGCCACACCTTGTGCCGTGAGATCGCGGATCACCCGGAACAGGTTGTCGACCTCTTCGGAGTCGAGCACCGCGGACGGCTCGTCCATCACGATCAGCCGGGCTTTTCTGGACAGTGCCCTCGCCATGCTGACGACCTGCTGGCCGGCCGCGGAGAGCAAGCCGACCGTGCGACCGGGCGGGATCTCGCCGTGGCCGAGGCCCTCGAGAAGCTCGCGCGCCTTGCTGTTCGCCTCGGACCTGCGGGTCAGGCCGAACCGGGCCGGCTCATGGCCGAGGAAGACATTCTCGGCGACGGTCAGGTCGGGGACGAGATCGAGTTCCTGGTAGATGGCCGCGATACCGAGCTGCATCGAATCGGCCGGGGTGTTCAGCGTCACCGCCTTGCCGTTCACCTGAATCGTGCCGGCGTCGGGCTTGTGGGCTCCGGTGAGCACGCGGATCAGCGTCGACTTGCCGGCGCCGTTCTGGCCCAGCAGGCAATGCACCTCGCCGCGCCGGATGTCCAGATCGACACCGTCCAGCGCTCGAACGCCGGGGAACTCCTTGACGATGCCGGCCATCCGGAGCAGCAGCTCACTACCGGCGGGAACGTCGTACTCGGTCATTGGGCTACTCCTGCGGCGTCGCGACCGACCAGCGTCGGATCGATGAAGACCTGGTCCAGCGAGATCTGCGCGCCACCGCGGACCGCGGCGGCGAAGCCGAGTTCGGACCGCACCACCCGGCAGCCGCCGCCGTCCGGGGCGATCACACGATCCCGGAGCGCGTTCTCCAGTGGTTCTTTCAGCCACGGCCCGAGCACGGCGAAGTAGCCGCCGAGCACGAGCACGTCCGGGTTCAGGATGTTCACCAGAATCGCTCCCCCAATTCCCAGCCAGGTACCGACATCTGCCAGCGCCCGCAACGTCCGGGTGTCCCCGGCCTCCGCCCGCCGGGTGATTTCCGCCAGCCGCTGCTCCACGTCCAGGGACGGGTCGCGGACCGGGTCGTCCGGATCAGTTGCCTTGTTCAACAAAGCGGTCAGGCCGACGACGGTCTCCCAGCAGCCGGTCCGGCCGCAGCCGCAGATGCCGCCGACCGGTGCGACCGGCATGTGGCCGACCTCGCCACTGAAGCCGTGTCCACCGCGGAGCAGATGCCCGTCGGTGACCATGCCGCCACCGACACCGACGGCGCCGGTCAGCAGCACGAGGTCCTGCACAGTTTCCGCGGTCCGCTTCATCTCCGAGTACGCCGCCAGCGCCCCGAGGTTTGCCTCGTTGTCCACCCGCACCGGGTAGGCGCGACCGCCGAGCCGCTCACGCATCTCGTCGACGACGGGCACCTCCGCCCAGCCGAGGTTCGGCGCGAGCTTGAGCATGCCGGTCGCGCTCTGGATGAGACCAGGGACGGCGAGGGTGACGCCGGCGGTCTGGCCACCCCGAGCTTCGACTGCCGCCACCGCCTCACGGATCAGCTCGGCCAGCCGGTCGAGCGTCGTAGCGGGGTCGAGGTGGGCGACGTCGAGCGGGACGCGTCGTTCGGTGACGATCTCACCGCTGAGGTCGAGGGCGGTGACGGCGAGGTAGTCGACGTTGATCTCGGCGCCAACGCCACAGACGCCGCGACCGTCGAGCTCGACCAGCTGGCCGGGCCTGCCGAGCGCACCCGCCTCGGCCTGACCGTCACGAAGAAGGCCGCGTTCGACGAGCTCGGCGACCAGGCTGCTCACGGTGGCTTTGTTGAGGCCGGTGTCGGCGGCGATCCGGGCGCGAGAGCGCGATCCCGCCTCGCGAACATGCCGCAGGACGACAGACAGGTTGTTCCGCCGGAGCGAGACGTGATCGGCGGCGACCACTCCACTGCCCGGACGGCCGCCTTCAGACAGCGCCATGAGCCCCAACCCCAACCCCTTGTCACAGACTTTGTCTGTTGAGCCAACAAACTAAGTACCGGGGGTCCGGCCGTCAAGGTGTAACGGCGACATTTCTTCTACAAGTCGAAAAAAGCCTCAGTCTTCAACTTGCAAACTTTTCTTCAACTTTTTCATTGGATCTTGCACATTGAAGCAGGCGTTTGTACGCTCGCGCCACTCTCCGCAGCCTCTGTCCGCCCCCTTTCAGGAGCCTGCACATGTCTCTGTCCCGCCGTACCTTCCTGGCTGCCTCCGCAGCCACTGCCGCTGCTGCCGGAACCGCCGTACCCTCTTCCGCGACGACCGCTTCGCCGGTTGCCAGCCCGCCCGGCGACGTGGTCGGCAAGATCACCGTCGGGTACCAGGGCTGGTTCGCCTGTACTGGCGACGGCGCCCCGATCAATGGGTGGTGGCACTGGAGCAGCAACTGGAGCCAGCCGCCCTCCCCCAGCAACAACGCGCTCGGCAGCTGGCCCGATGTCCGTGACTACACGGCCACCTATCAGACGGCATACGCGAATCTCGGCAACGGCCAGGCCGCCAAGCTGTTCTCCTCGTACGACCAGCAGACCGTCGACACGCACTTCCAGTGGATGCAGCAGCACGGCTGCGACACCGCAGCGCTGCAACGGTTCAACCCGACGGGCGGCGAAGGACCGACGCGGGACGCGATGGCCGCGAAGGTCCGCCAGGCTGCCGAACAGTACGGGCGAAAGTTCTACATCATGTACGACGCCACCGCGTGGGAGAACATGCAGCCGGAGATGAAGGCCGACTGGATCAACAAGATGCGGTCGTACACCTCGTCACCGGCGTACGCGAAGCAGAACGGCAAGCCGGTCGTCTGCATCTGGGGCTTCGGTTTCGACGAGCCGAACAAGACCTGGCCGGCCTCGGTCTGCCTGGATGTCGTCAACTGGTTCAAAGGCCAGGGCTGCTACGTGATCGGCGGCGTACCGACGCACTGGCGGCGTGGCGTCGAGGACTCACGGCCGGGCTATCTCGATGTCTACCACGCGTTCAACATGCTCTCGCCGTGGATGGTCGGGCGGATCCAGGACGTGGCCGGCGCGGATCACTACTACAACAACGTGAATCAGCAGGACCAGGCCGACTGCAACGCGCACGGGATCGACTATCAGCCGTGTGTGATCCCGGGTGACCTGCAGTCCGGGCATCGACGGCACGGCGATCTGATGTGGCGGCAGTTCTACAACCTCACGCGGGTCGGCGTGCAAGGCATGTACATCTCGATGTTCGACGAGTACAACGAGGGCAACCAGATCGCCAAGACGGCCGAGAGCACGGCCTGGATCCCCACCGGGTCAGGGATTCGCGCGCTGAACGAGGACGGTACGGCGTGCTCGTCGGACTACTACTTGCGGCTCACCAATGACGGCGGGCGGATGTTCAAGGGGCAGCTCCCGTTGACCGCGACGCGGCCGACTCAGCCGATGCCGAGCCAGGGCACGGGTGGCGTGATCTTCTACGAGCACATCGACTACGGCGGCGCGGCCGGGCAGACGCTTGCTAAGGGCAACTACACCCGGGCGCAGCTGGCGGCAGCGGGGGTCCAGGACAACTGGGCTTCATCGGTGCGGATTCCGGCCGGCTGGTCGGTGACCATCTACGCCGAGGACAACTTCACCGGGCAGACCTGGACGCGCACTGCGGACACGGCGAACTTCGTTGCCTTGTCTCCCAATGCCAATGACCACTTGACCTCCTGCCGGATCCAGTAGCGCTGGCGACGCGACTGGCGGGTCTTTCATCGCCAGTCGCGTCGGGCTTGGATCAGAGCAGCTCGAGACTGTCGGAGGCGAGCGTGATCACTGCGCCGTCCAAGTGGAGGCGGCAGGCGATGGCGTGGCCGGCGCAGGTCAGGAGCGCCGGGCCGGCGACGTCGACCACGCGGTAGGCGACTGGCTGGGTGCAGGGCTCGACGACGGCCTGCTGCTCGCGGTAGCAGCCCAGAACGTGGCAGGTGACGACCTCGCCGACATCCATCAGCGTTAGCCCGTGGTCCTCGCAGATGCCCCAGGTGACGCCGCAGGACTGGCCCTCCGTGGCGGCTAGCCGGACGAGGTTGCCCGCGGTCGTTTCGAGCTCGCTGGCGACAGTACGGAAGGTGTCTGCCGCTTCGTCGAGGTCACGGCGGAACTGCCGGGACGCGACGGACTCGGGCAGGCCACGGGTGGCCGCCAGCAAGCCCTCTGACAGGGCCATCGCCGCGACGGCGATCTCGTCGACCTTGACGGGCGTACCGAACCCCGCGGTCCGTGGTGAGGCAGGTTGGCCGTTCTGCGGGACTTGACCCTGAGCGACCGGACCCTGACTGAACGGAGCATCCTGGGGATGTCCGTTGCCGTTGGGCGGTTGGCCGCCCTGGGCCGGGCCGTTGGGAGCCCGGCCGGCCGGCGCCAGTGGTCCACGGCCGTTCTGACCGGTGCGTCCGGGCCTCTCTTCGGCCATCTCGTTCGCACTCCGGTCGTTCGCCCGCTTGGCCTTAGCCATTCGTCCGCCCCCTGATGACGTTCTTCCCCGGTGGCCGATGGTGCCACGTCCGACGGGGGTGTTGCCAGAGCAAATCAGCCAGCGTGACCCAGGGCTGAACACGCCTTGCGCAGAGCAACGAATCGGCCCTTCCGGGCACCGAAAACACACCCCCAGACCTCAACTTAGCTTCTACAGTGCCCGCGATCATTCCCGCTAATCACACGGACCGAATTCCACACACTCCCTTTACACTCCGCGCCGGTACTACGGGTTACGTTCCGCATCCGGTGCGTAGTGCTGGATGGCGCCGCCCTGGGAGAGGTCTACCAGGGTGTGGGCTACCGACTTGGCGTCGTGGAGGATTTCTTGGAGGTTGGCGGTAGTGAGGTGGCGGTCGCGCACGACTATGTTGCCGTCGACAACTACCGTGACGACGTCCGAGGCGCGGGCCGAGTAGACGAGGGCGGCTCTCGGGTCGTGGACTGGTTGGCAGTGGGGACCGGACAGGTCGACGAGGGCGAGGTCGGCGCGGCGGCCGGGTTCGATCGCGCCGAGGGTGTCTGGCTGACCGGCTGCAGCTGCGCCGCCTCTGGTGGCATGGCGGAGGGTGTCCGAGATGGTCATCCACTCGGCGTCCTGCTCGCGTTGCTTCTGGGTCAACGCCAGCAGGCGAAGGGATTCCCAGACGTCGAGGGTGTTGTGGACGGCTGCTCCGTCGGTACCGACGCCGACGGCGATTCCGGCTTCCCGGAGTTGCTTGATCGGGGTGGTTGGGCCCATGGCGAGCTTCAGGTAGACCTTCGGGCACGCGGCGACGCTCGTACGGGCCCCGTGTCTGGCGAGGATGGGGAGGTCGGAGTCGATGATGCCGCAGCCATGGGCGATCAATGCGCCGGCTTCGAGTACGCCGGTGCGTTCGAGCACCTCGATGGGTGTCGCTTGTACGCGCTCTTGCGACGATTTCGTTTGGCCTTCGGTTTCCGCCGCGTGCAGGTGGATGCGGAACGACTCGGCGCGCGCGACTTCCGCAGTACGGCGCAGGTCTTCTTCGGACACCGTGTACGTCGCATGCGGTCCGAGGCTGGCGGTGACCCGCGGCGGGCCGCCGTTTGCTGCGCTCTGGCCCATCCTGCGGATCTCACGCGCCGCCTCGTACGCGGCTTCGCGAGCGTCCGGGCCGGTCGACGAGAAGAAGGTCGGGGCGAGATCGGCACGGAGGCCGGTCTCCAGCGCGGCCGCGGCGATCTGGTCGGCGTGGAAGTAGTGGTCGACGAAGGTGGTGACGCCGGCCAGCAGCATCTCGGCACAGGCCAGCCGGGCGCCGACCTTCACCCGCTCGGGCGTCAGGTTCATCTCCATCGGCCAGATCTTGCGGTTGAACCAGTCGTCGATCGACACGTCCTCGGCCGCGCCCCGCATCATCACCATCGGGCTGTGGGTGTGCGAGTTCACCAACCCCGGTACGGCGATCAATCCGGTCGCGTCGATCTCTTCCAGCCCGGTCCCGGCAGCGATCGCGCCGGCCGGCATGACCTCAACGATCACGCCGTCCTCGATCAGGATGTCCTGGAACTCATCAACCCGGCACTCCCCCTCGACGGGCACCACGAGGACCGAACAATTCCTGACCACCAAGCGCACCATCGTTCCTCCCAGCTCAGGTCTCACCCCGAAGTCTGGTCCATCACGCGGTCACCGCTCGGAGGCGTTGCTCGTAGGCCGCGGCGCAGCGGCAAGTTGGGTCGTCATCGCACAGCAGCGCTCGTGGGTTCGCCTGGATCAGGTCTTGCGTTGCTTCGAGCACCTTGCGGACACCGATGGCGCGGACCCGGCTGGCGCCGATGAGGGTTTCGCGGGTGTGCGGGCGTAGTACAGGCTCAAGGTCTTCGAACCGGTGACTCTCGCCGGGGATGTTCGGAAGCTCCATCCAGGCGCCTCCGCCCGCAGCGGCATAGCGGTGGAATCTAGATCGGCCGAGCCGCTGCTCCGCCAGATGGATCGCGGTGTTCGAGGTGTGATCGACACCCACCAGCAGCACGGTCCCATCCAGTTCGGCGAGCTCATCGATCGGCCCGAGCGGCCATCCCAGTTGCTGTGCCCCGATCAACCGCTCAGCCTCAGCCCCGACCGCGACGTACGAGAACAGCGGATGCGTACTGCGATGGTGCGGATACTTCTGCCGCAACGTCTCGGGGATCGTGCCCAGCCACCGATCGATCGGAAGATCATCAGCGAACCCCTGGGCCCGGGAGACCTGCTCGTCGAACTCATCCCAGCTCTCGCACGGCTCGAACGCGTTCAACGGCCGTACCAGCCCCGGCGGCGGGCTGATCCCCGTCAGATCCCAGGTCCCAGCAGGCACCAACACCGTCCCACAAACCTCAACCAAGGCCCGGCAAACCGCCTCAGCCCCACCCTCCACCCGTCCGAACGATCGCAGAGACGAGTGCACGATCACCGCACTCCCGTCCCCCAGCCCCAACCGCCCGAGCCCTGCCCTGACCTCGCCCCACCCAAGCTCGTCCACCCCCACATCCTGCCGCCCCACCCTCATCACAGCCACGCATTTTCCGGCAGGGGAACATCTGTTCGAGTTTCAGGTATGGTGGGGCTATGGGTGCTGACCTTCAGGCCTCCTTGCTGGATGCGTTCGAGGATCCCGCGTTGGGCTCTCTGGACGGGATCCGGCGCACGGAGCTGAGCCAGGGCGCGTGGATCGACGTGCTGCCGGGGTGGTTGACCGGGGCTGATCAGGTGTACGAGCGGCTCGCGGCTGACGTGCCATGGCGCGAGGAGCGACGCCAGATGTACGACCGGGTGGTCGACGTACCTCGGCTGCTCTGCTTCTACGGCGAGACCGAGGATCTGCCGCTGCCGATCCTCGACGAAGCCAGAGACCTGCTGAGCGATCACTACGCGGAGGAGCTCGGCGAGCCGTTCCGCACGGCCGGCCTCTGCTTCTACCGGGACGGACGCGACAGCGTCGCGTGGCACGGCGACAGGATCGGCCGCGGGAATCACCAGGACACGATGGTGGCCATCCTTTCGGTCGGTGAGCCACGCGTTCTCGCCTTGCGGCCAAGGCCAGGCGGTGCGAGCGGCCCGGTCGGCTCGACCATCCGCTATCCCCTGGGCCACGGCGACCTGATCGTCATGGGCGGCAGCTGCCAACGCACCTGGGAACACGCCATCCCCAAGTCGTCCGGCCACATCGGCCCCCGCATCAGCATCCAGTTCCGCCCCCGCGGCGTCCGGTAGCCGCCACTACAATTGGCCCATCCAATCACCCGAGAAGTGGACCTGACTTGTGGGCCGCCAGGCTCCTAGGCTCTAGCTACCGAGAGCCAAGGAGACTCAGATGACCACCACCAGCGCCAGCCATCGCAGCAAGGCCGGCTCGTTGTTGCCGCCGGCCGGAACCGCTCGCAATCTCGCTTTCGCGCAGCTGGCCAACTCGGTGGGTGACGGCGCGTTCATCGTCACCTCCGCGCTCTTCTTCACCCGCATCGTCGGCCTCTCCACCGCCCAGGTCGGACTCGGCCTGACAATCGCTTGGCTGATCGGCTTCCTGACCGGTGTCCCGCTCGGCAACCTCGCCGACCGCAAGGGCCCGCGCGGTGTCGCCATCCTGCTGGCCCTGTCCACAGCGGTTGCCGTCGGCTCCTTCCTGTTCGTCCGGAGCTTCCCGCTCTTCCTGATCGCCGCAATCGCCTACGCGACCAGCCAGACCGGCTTGACCGCCGCCCGGCAAGCCTTGCTGGCCGGCTTGGTACAGCCGGCCGAGCGCACCCGCATCCGCGCCTTCCTGCAATCGACGGTGAACGCAGGCCTCGCTGTCGGCGCTGCACTCGGTGGCGTCGCGCTGCGGTTCGACACAGCACCGGCGTACCTGGCTGTGTTCGCGATCGACGCCGCTAGCTTCTTGATCGCCGCGGCACTGATCCGCCGGGTCCCGGTAGTCAAGGCAGTACCGCTCAGGGTCGCCGGCGAGCCGCGCCTGGCCGTACTGCACGACCGTCCGTACGCCCTACTGGCCCTGCTGAACGCAGTGATGCTGATGTTCATGCCGCTGCTCAGCCTGGTCGTCCCGCTGTGGATCGTCGAGCGCACCAACGCCCCCGGCTGGGTGGTCGCCTCCCTGCTGATCATCAACACCCTCGGCGTCACCTTCTTCCAGGTGCGGATCGCCCGCAGCGTCACCAGCCTTCGTACGGCGACCCGGTCGGTCCGCTTCGCCGGAGTCGCGATGCTGGCCGCCTGCGGAGTCTTCGCGCTCTCCGCCGTCGGTATGGCTCCCCCGGTCGCCGTCGCAGTACTGGTTGTCGCTGCCGCGCTGCTGACCTTCGGCGAGATGAAGCTGGCCTCCGGCGCCTGGGAGATCAGCTTCGGCCTGGCCCCTGCCGACAAGCAGGGTCAGTACCAGGGCTTCTTCGGAACCGGCCCGGCCGTGGCCCGCATGCTTGGCCCGGCGCTGCTCACCACGCTCGTACTGGGCTGGGGAGCCGTTGGCTGGATGGTGGTTGGAGCGCTGTTCCTGGTGACCAGTGTGGCAACTGGTCCCGCCGTACGATGGGCAGCACGGACCCGGTCCGTCGGCCAGGTGACAGAGCCGTCCCTGACCGAGCCGTCACTAGAAGGGGAGCACGCCGCCTGATGGACATCCCAGGACTGGTCGAGATCACCTCGTACGACGAACTGCGCGAGGTGGTCCCGCCCCCTTTGCAGTCCACAGCCAACAAGGCCCGCAAGGAACTTCACGAGCTGGACAAGCAGTGGCTGGCGGAGTCGCGGTTCTGCTTGATCGCCACCTCCGCGGCCGACGGTAGCTGCGACGTCTCCCCCAAAGGTGACCCGGCCGGGTTCACCAAGGTGCTGGACGACCGCACCATCGCGATCCCGGAGCGGGTCGGCAACCGGCGGGTCGACGGCTTCGTCAACCTCCTCTCCAACCCGCACGTCGGTCTGATCTACCTGCTGCCCGGCCGGGGCGAGACGCTGCGGATCAACGGCCGGGCGCGGATCATCAAGGAAGCGTCGTTCTTCGACGACATGATCGTGAAGGGCAACCGCCCCCAACTGGCGCTGCTGGTCGAGATCGAGGAGATCTTCCACCACTGCTCGAAGGCGTTCCTGCGCTCGCAGCTGTGGAAGACCGAGACCTGGAACCCGGACGCCGTCCCGAGCCGCGCCAAGATCGCCAAGGCCCTGGACCGCAAGGATGCCGATCTGGCCGAGCTGGAGGAGTACTACGGTTCCAGTTACGGAGAAGGCATCTACAGCACCAAGTACTGAGCCAGTACTGCGGATGAAGCAGGGCGAAGTACTCCGTGGCGACGATGACATCGGGTGACTCCGACCTCTACGGTTCAAGGGTGAGCACTACTGAGCCGACTACCTGGAGCCGCGTGACGCGCGTCGCCCTGCCCTTGGTGATGGCGTTCGTGGCGATCGTCGGGTCGTTCGGTGCGGCTGGGGGTCAGAAGGACCGGCGAGCCGCGGACTGGTTCATGGTGCTGTTGCTCCTGGTCGGCTCGCTGTCGCTCTACTGGCTCCGCCAGCGGCCGGTACTGGTGCTGTGGGCAACGGTTATCCCGACGCTCACGTACATGCTGATGCAGTATCCGTACGGTCCGGTCATCTTCAGCTTTGCGATTGCTGCCTTCACTGTGCTCAGGATGGGCCACAGATTGGCCGGCTGGGTCGGCATCCTGGCTCTGTACGTGGGCCACGTACTCGGCCGGCTAGCGCTCGGCATCAACGAGGATGGCGTCTACCAGGTGCTTCTGGTTGGTGCCTTCTTCATCGTGATGGGGTTTATCGCCGAGTTGTTCCGCGGGCATCGGGACCGGGTGATGGCCGCCAACAAGACCAAGCGCGAGGCAGAGTTGCGCCGGGCTGGTGAGGAACGTCTGCGGATCGCGCAGGAGCTCCACGATGTTGTTGCGCACCACATCTCGCTGATCAACGTGCAGGCGTCTACTGCGCTTCATCTGGTCGACCGACAGCCTGAGCAGGCGGGGCCGGCTCTTGCGGCGATCAAAGATGCCAGCAAGGAAGCTCTTGTCGAGCTGCGGTCGATTGTCGGGATATTGCGGCAGTCGGACGAGTCGGCGCCGCGGCAGCCGGTTGCTGGGTTGGACCGGCTCGATCATCTGATCAGCAGGACGTCGATGGCTGGGTTAGAGGTCCACGCGGTCATCCATGGGGAGCCCAGGCCGTTGCCGACCGGGTTGGATCGTGCGGCGTTCCGCATCATCCAGGAGTCGCTGACCAACGTCGTCCGTCATGCGAAGGCGACGGCGGCGACGGTGCGCATCCAGTATGGCGAGGAGGCGCTCGTCCTGCAGGTGGATGACGACGGGGCAGCCGTCTCGGGCCTGCCCACTGAAGGCAACGGCATCATCGGAATGCGAGAAAGAGCCACCGCCCAAGGCGGCACCCTAACCGCCACCCGAACCCCCACCAACAGCCTAAGAATCACTGCCACCCTCCCCTTCTAATCCCACCAGCACACCCGGCTACTGCGGGAGGGGCGGGTTACGGGAGGCGGACGTGGGTGGGGTTTAGGTCGGTGGGGGTGTTGACGCCTAGGAGGGCCATGGTGCGGTGGATTTCTGTGGTGAGGATTTGGGTGGCTCGGGCTACTCCGCGTTCGCCGCCGGCCATCAGGCCGTAGAGGTAGGCGCGGCCTACTAGGCAGGCGTCTGCGCCCAGGGCTAGGGCGGCGACGATGTCTGCGCCGCTCATGATGCCGGTGTCCAGGTAGATCTCTGCGTCGGTACCGATGGCCTTGCGGACCTCCGGGAGGATCCGGAGCGGCGTCGGGGCGCGGTCCAGTTGGCGGCCGCCGTGGTTGGACAACACGATGGCATCGGCGCCGGCGTCGACCACGCGGCGGGCGTCCTCGACCGTCTGGATGCCCTTGATGATCAGCGGGCCGTCCCAGATCGAGCGCAACCAGTTCAGGTCGTCGATGGTCATCGTCGGGTCGAACAACTGGTTCAGCAGATCGGCGACCGTACCGTCCCAGCTCGACAGCGACGCGAAAGTCAGCGGCCGGGTGGTGAGCAGATTGGCCCACCACGCCGGGTGCATGGATGCGTCCAGCACCGTCTTGACCGTCAGCGACGGCGGGATCGTGAATCCATTGCGGACATCACGCAGTCGCGCGCCAGCGACCGGTACGTCCACGGTCAGCATCAGCGCCTCGTACCCAGCGGCGGCCGCCCGCTTCACCAGGTCCTCCCCCGCGGTCCGGTCGTTCCACACATAGAGCTGGAACCATTTGCGCGCATCCGGCCCCGCCGCGGCGACATCCTCGATCGAGGTCGTACCCATCGTGGACAGCGCGTACGGGATGCCCGTCTCCTGCGCGACCTTCACGACCGCGCCCTCGCCCTCGTGGTTCATCATCCGGGTGAAGCCCGTCGGCGCGAACGCGAACGGCAGCTCCGAGCGACGGCCCAGGATCGTCGTCCCGAGGTCGAGGCTTGACACGTCGCGCAGGATCGACGGCTGCAGCTCCATCTCCGTGAACAGCTGGCGGGCGCGGGCCAGGCTGATCTCGGACTCCGCGGCACCGTCGGTGTAGTCGAAGACCGAGCGCGGCGTCCGGCGCTTGGCGATGGCGCGCAGATCCGCGATCGTGAGCGCCTTCGCCAGCCGGCGGTCGGTCGCGTTCAGCGTGACCGGCTTCGGCCGCAGCAGCGGTTTGAGCTCGGACCAGCGGGGCATCTGGCGATCGGTCATCGGTCTTCCCTCGGGCCGGCGGACTGTGTGGTCGGACCACAGCATAGTCTGTGGTCCGACCACAGGGCTACACTCGCGTCTGTGATGAAGCGCGAGGACCTGTGAAGAACTACGAGCTGGTCCTGAGCCGGGTCGAGGCCGATCTCGCCGCGGGGCGGCTGCGGCTCGGTGGGCGGTTGCCGGGCGAGCGCACCCTGGCGGAGCAGCTGGGGATCAGCCGACCGTCGGTGCGGGAAGCGGTCCGGGTCCTTGAGGCCATGGGCGTCGTACGGACCGCCACCGGCTCTGGTCCGGAAGCGGGTGCGGTGATCGTCGCTGAGCCAGCCTCGCCGCTGACCGCGCTGCTACGACTGCATCTCGCCACCAACCATCTGCCGATGGGCGACATTGTGCAGACGCGTGTACTGCTCGAGTCCTGGACGGCCCGGGAGGCCGCCCAGAACCAGGCCGACGGTGAGCAACTGGTGGTGGCCGAGCAACTGCTTGATCGGATGGACGAGCCGGGGCTGACGCCGGAGGAGTTCCATCTGCTGGATGCGGAGTTCCACGTCGCGTTGTCTGCGCTGGCGGGCAACGTTCTGATCGCGGCGGTGATGTCGTCGCTGCGAACTGCGATTCATGGCTACGTGCTTGCGGCGGTACCGAACCTGACGGACTGGGATGCGACAGCGGTCGGGCTGCGCTCCGAGCACCGGTCGATCGTCGCGGCGATCCGAGCAGGCCAGGGCGATGAAGCAGCAGCACTCATCACAACCCACATCGAAGGCTTCTACCGAGCAGCACAGTTGCGTTAGAAGGGTGTTGGTTGGCAGCGGTCGGTTGTGGAGAGGGCGGTGCGGCGGAGGCCGAGGATCACTGCGGCGCCTACCAGTAGGTGTAGCGAGGCGAGGCCTAGTTTTGCGCCGGTGCCGATTCCGCTGGTCAGTGGGCTGCCGAGGGACATCACGCAGGCGATGACCGCGACGATCGTCCAGGCTTTGCGGGCGGCGATGGTCTTGCGTTCCAGGATCGCAAGCAGCGCCCAACCCGCGAAAGCCATCGCCAGTGACGCGAAGAGGACGGATACAGCACCGACCTCAACGATCGAGCCGTTCGAGCCTTGTTTGGCTTGCAGGTCGATACCGGCTGCCTTGGCGAGGATGGCCCACCAAGCGACGGCGGCAATCGTGGTGACACCGGCAACAGCGAGCCGGCTGCGACCCTCTACGCGGGTGGGGTTCGGGGTGGCGCTCGAAGTAGTCGTCATGCCGGCAAGACTCGGAGAAAGCGCCGCCTCCCGGCATCGGCCGCGTGGCTGGAACACCCCCACCCCAAGTCGGCACACCACCGACTTTGGTCGGTGGTGAGGAGATCAAAGGCCGCCTAATCTCGGCGGCATGGAAGAGAGCTGCGACCGGCCGCAACAGAATCGCTGGGCAGACCTGCTGGCGGCGGGTGTGATCGGATCGTTCTCAGCCATGACTATCTTCGGCCGGCTGGAAGGAGAGCTCCGGGTCGACTGGCTGATCTTCGACATCGCAGTCGCGATCGTTGCCTGCGGCCTCATCCTGGTACTCCCTCGCCGCCCGATCACCGGCGCGCTAGCGATGGCGGCACTGGCGGCGCTCTCCCCCGGCGCGACCCCGCCATCAACGGTCGGCACCCTGACCGTCGCCCAGCGGCGCCCTCTCAAAACCGCTGCGCTCATTGCTCTTGCCGGCGTCGCCGGTCACGTGGTCCAAGGTCTCTGGCGACCGATCGACGGGCTCGATCTGCTCTGGTTCGTCGTCTTGGACATCGCCGTCCATGCTGCGTTGCTGGGCTGGGGCCAATGGACCCAGGCCCGCCGAGCGCTGCTCGATTCGCTCCGAGAGCGCGCCCTGCGGGCCGAGAACGAGCAGGGCCGCCGGGTCGCCGAAGCACGGACGCTGGAGCGGACCAAGATGGCGCGCGAGATGCACGACGTCCTGGCACATCGGCTGTCGCTGCTCGCGACGTACGCCGGCGCACTGGAGTACCGGCCGGATTCATCACCCGAGAAGCTCGCCCAGGCGGCCAGCGTGATCCGCGCCGGTGTCCATCAAGCGCTGGACGAGTTGCGCGAGGTGATCAGCGTGCTGCGAGACAGCGAGATCGATGAGCTTCCCGGTGGGCGCCCGCAACCGACCTTCGCCGATCTGGCCGGCCTGGTCGCCGAGTCGCGTGCGGCCGGTACCGACGTCCGGTACGACGAGATCGTCAGCGCGCCCGAATCGTTGCCGCCGGCAACCGGCAGGACGGCGTACCGGGTGGTGCAGGAAGGGTTGACGAATGCGCGCAAGCACGCGGCCGGACAGCCCGTCACGCTGACCGTCCATGGACGGCCGGGCGAGTCTCTGCGGATCGAGTTGAGCAATCCGAGCGGAACCGGCGTACCGCTCACGCCGGGCAGCGGGATCGGGCTGGTCGGCTTGACCGAGCGCGTGCAACTGGCGGGCGGGGCGCTGGATCATGGGCGGGCGGCCGATGGCAGATTTCGGCTGCAAGCCTCGCTACCGTGGCCGGTATGAGCGACACGATCCGGGTGCTGGTGGTGGACGACGACGCGTTGGTGCGGGCGAGTCTGGAGATGATGCTGGACGGCGCGAACGGGATCGCGGTGGTCGCTCAGGCGGCCGACGGGGACGAGGTCCCGGCGGCGATCGACGCGCATTTCCCTGACCTGGTGCTGATGGATCTGCGGATGCCGCGCGTCGACGGGATCGTCGCGACGCGGCGGCTGCGGGCGCGGAAGAATCCGCCGGAGGTAGTCGTGCTGACGACGTTCGATACCGACGAGAACGTGTTGCATGCGCTGCGCGCCGGGGCGAGTGGGTTTCTGTTGAAGGACACGCCGCCGGCCCAGATCGTCGAGGCGGTGCGCCGGGTGGCGGCAGGTGATCCCATCCTCTCGCCCGCGATCACGCGGCGGTTGATGGACCGGGCGGCGACTCAGGCGGACGCGCATACGCAGGCTCAGGAAGCGCTCTCGCGGCTTTCCCCACGGGAGTACGACGTGATGCTGGCGGTCGCAAGCGGCAAGGCGAATGCGGAGATCGCGGCCGACCTGTACATGAGCGTGGCAACGGTGAAGGCGCACATCTCCCACATCCTCGGCAAGCTCGAGCTCGGCAACCGCACCCAGATCGCCCTCCTAGCCCACGACGCCGGCCTCGCCTGACCGGGCGATGCTTTAGCTTGGGGGCATGATTCGGGTGTTGCTGGCTGATGACCAGGCGTTGGTACGGGCTGGGTTCCGATCCCTGCTGAACGCTGAGGACGACATCACGGTGATCGGCGAGGTTGCCGACGGCGCTGCGGCGCTGGAGGTGGCGCGGGCCGAGAAGCCCGACGTGGTGCTGATGGACATCCGGATGCCGGGGATGGACGGGCTCGAGGCCACCAAGCTGATCGGCGCTGATGAAGCGCTCGCTGACGTTCACGTCGTGATCCTGACGACGTTCGATCTGGACGAGTATGTGTTCGAGGCGCTGCGGGTGGGCGCGAGTGGATTCCTGGTCAAGGACACCGAGCCGGTCGAGTTGCTGCAGGCCGTCCGCGTGGTCGCCCGCGGCGACGCGCTCCTCTCCCCCGGCGTCACCCGGCGGCTGGTCGCCGAGTTCGCCACCCGGAGCAGGCAGCCGCACGCGAGCAAGGAACTCGACGTACTGACCGAACGCGAACGCGAGATCGTGGCACTGGTCGGCGAGGGCCTCTCCAACGACGAGATCGCCGAACGCCTGGTACTGAGCCCGGCCACCGCCAAGACCCATGTCAGTCGCGCGATGGTGAAGCTGGCCGTCCGTGACCGCGCGCAACTCGTTGTCCTCGCCTACCAAACCGGCCTCGTCCGCCCCGGCTGGCTCGGCTGACCTCTACTCCCCGTACGGCGTGACGCGTGGCGGGGTACTCCTGATGCGGTAGGTGCGGTCACTCCCGGTGGGCGACGCGGTGAGGTGGTGCTGACCGGCACTGTCGTCGTATGAACGTAACCACTGCCCCGCTGGTCGAGGTTTCAGGCCTGACCAAACGCTATGGCGACACCTTGGCTGTCGACGGTGTCGATCTGACGGTTCTGCCTGGCGAGGTCTACGGCTTCCTCGGGCCGAACGGTGCCGGCAAGACCACCACGCTGCGGATCCTGACCGGCCTGATCGCCCCGACCAGCGGTACGGTCCGCGTCCTCGGCGGGGCCCCCGGGCAGGCGCAGGTACTCGCTCGTACCGGTTCGATGATCGAGTCCCCCGCCTTCTACCCGTACCTGTCCGGCCTCGACAACCTCCGGCTGCTGGCCGAGTACGCCGAGGTGCCGCGCTCGCGGATCCACGAAGTACTCGCGCTGGTGGATCTGACCGGCCGCGCCAAGGACCGCTTCTCGACGTACTCGCTGGGCATGAAGCAACGCCTCGGAGTCGCGGCGGCGCTCCTGAAGGATCCCGAGCTGGTCATCCTCGACGAGCCCACCAACGGACTCGACCCGGCCGGTATGCGGGACATGCGGCGGCTGATCCGCGAGCTCGGCGCCGACGGCAGGACGGTGCTGTTGTCCAGCCATCTGCTCGGCGAAGTGCAGCAGATCTGCGACCGCGTCGGCATCATCAGCGAAGGCCGGATGGTGGCCGAGCACCTCGTCGACGATCTGCGGACCGAGCAAGAGCTGGTGATCCGCGCAACGCCCCGAAACAGCGCCCGCTCGATCCTCACCGAAGCTCTGGGGGCCAGCGCCGTCCACCTGTACGACGACACGCTGCGGGTCAAGGTCGCGCCCGACCGGGCCGCCGAGCTGAACCGTCTCCTGGTCGAGGCCGGGATCGCGGTCTCCGAACTGCACAGCACCGAACGCGCCCTCGAGGACGTGTTCTTCGAACTCACCACCACCGATGCGGGGAAGGAGAAGGCCAATGCTGGCTAGTTACCGCGCTGAGCTGCTCAAGCTCCGCAAGCGATCCGCTGTCTGGGTGCTGTTCGGAGCCGGGCTCGTGCTGAGTCTGATCTTCGGCTACCTGCTGCCCTACCTGGGCTATGTGACGGGCGACGGCAATCAGCAGACCGACGGCATTCCACGCTCCGAGGTACTGCGTGGTGTGCTGCCGGAACGCGTGATGGACAACACGATCGGCGGCTTCCCGGTCTTCGCGGGAGCACTGGCGCTGGTACTCG